>Ga0247844_1000841_pt1 | contig 61218 bp, 49 predicted proteins | sample LaCtaG_FD_192421 | JGI IMG/M metagenome (GOLD analysis project Ga0247844, IMG submission 192421) | Freshwater microbial communities from meromictic Lake La Cruz, Castile-La Mancha, Spain - LaCruzMarch201714.5m_1 | ecosystem: Environmental > Aquatic > Freshwater > Lake | place: Spain: Castile-La... | reverse complement strand
TCCGGCTTCCTTTGCCAGATTATCTAACAGCGCGGCATCGATGTTCAGGGCGGCGGCAGGTTGGACCAAAATAGCTGGATAGTCTTTTAACATGCCGAGCCTGCCGCGGCCCAACCCATGTCAAGGTCTTTTGTGAATTATTTTTTATTTAATGTGCTGATTATCAGTGAGTTATGTTGCTATTTTGACGCCAATGGGCATTTGGGAGAAAGGCCATAAACCGGTCTTGCAGCATTGAGCAATCGTTGAAACCAGGGTTTTTTAGGATTTCAAGCTTCTCAATTCGGCGTGACCTCACAAGACTGCCGCCATGCCGGATAGCGACGCGCACACAATCTTGATTCCGCTATACGTCGTATTAGGATTGCTAGTGCTTTTAGTAGCGCTGGCATTCGGGATTCACCATCGGCTAACCCGGATCGAGAAACGCCTTTCTGGGGCTGCGGAGCGACGGGATGAAACCGATTCCACCCCGTCGTCAGCGGAAACTTCCTCTGGAGGAGCCTTCGAGATGTTTCTTGCGGAGGACCCTGAGAGGCGGAATTTGCCAAAGCGCGAGCAGTTTGCCGACTATCGGAAATGGCGTCAGGAAAAGGGCCTGAATTGGTCGAATCCGTGACATCAGCTCGGCTTAGGTGGAGGTCATTACAAAATTCCGCAAATTTTCTTTTTTCCGTTGCAAGGACTGCTGCCGTTTGCATCCTCCCGGCGCGCCGGACTTCGCTCGCCGTTTTCTGATCGCTCCCCGTGATTCATCTCTCGGATTACCACCTCTCCGCACCGCATCGCCCTCACCATGGCAAACATTTTTCCTCGCTGGTCCAACCTACTGCCGCTCAAAATTGCTGTCTGCGCTGGAACCGCTGCCGCTGGAGTTGCATTAGCTTTCAGTTATTATGCGACGCCGAAAGCCTTGGTCGTCGGCTACCAACCGTCGCAACCGATTCCGTTTTCTCACAAAATCCACGTCGATCAACTCGGGTTGGATTGTCGGTATTGCCATTCGTTTGTTGATGTCGCGGGCCACTCGAACGTTCCGACCGGTAACACTTGTTGGAATTGCCACCAACACGTCCAACGCGAGAGTCCGAAACTCGCTCCGCTCCACAAATCGATGAACCCCGCTTACCCGGGTTACGATGGCAAACCGATCGAGTGGGTGCGCATTCACAAAGCCCCTGACTACGTCTATTTCGACCACTCCGCGCACGTCAACCGCGGGGTTTCCTGCCAGAGTTGCCACGGCGACGTGAATAAAATGGAAGTCGTTTACCAAGCTCAGCCGCACTCGATGGCTTGGTGTCTTGACTGTCACCGAGCTCCAGAGATTCACCTCCGTCCGTTGGAGGAAGTTTACAACTTTGGCTACGACGCCCAGACTTACCTTTCGAATAACCCACAGCCCGGCGTGAAAACCACTGAGGAACTTGGTCTCAAGCTTAAGGAGCAGTTCAAAGTGAATCCCAAGGCGACTTGTGCCACCTGTCACCATTGATTCACTCATCCGTTTTTTCCATTTCCTAAATTTCCGCAGTTAGACATGAGCAAGCGCATTTGGCAACATCCCGAAGTACCCGCCGACGAAACCACCGTCGCTTGGCGCAGTGCGGGCCAGCTTCAAGACACCCCGGCGTTCCGCGAGTGGCTTGACCGTGAGTTTCCACAAGGAGCCGCCGAAATGGCCGACGAGGGCGATCTGGAAACGTCCCGTCGCTCGTTCATGAAGCTGATGGGAGCTTCCACCGCGCTGGCCGGATTCGGCATGGCCGCCTGCCGCCGCCCGGAAAGCTACATCGTTCCTTACACCAAGGCTCCGGAGTGGGTCATCCCTGGCAAAGCGACTTATTACGCGTCCTCGATGCCGCGTTCCACGGGCGCGACGCCATTGGTCGTCACCACCTTCGAAGGTCGCCCGACCAAACTGGCTCCCAACCATCTTCACCCGGATGCCAGCGGCACAGACGCATTCGCCCAAGCTTCGGTGCTCGATCTCTACTCACCCTCGCGTTCACGCAAAATCCTCAACGCGGCCAAGCCCGCCAAACGCGCGGAACTCAATGCCGCCATTGCCGCACTCGCAGCCGATAAGTCAGCGAAAATCGGTTTCCTCTTCGGCGCGGATGACAGCCCGACCCGCACGCGCCTGACCAAGGAACTTGCCGCAAGATTCTCCGCCGCGAAATTTTATCAATACGAAGCGCTCACCGCAGAATCAGCCGTCGGCGATGGCGTGACACTGGTGGCGGATTTCTCCAAGGCGGACCGGATTCTATCGCTCGATTGCGACTTCGCTGGAACCGATCCGCAAGGCCCGGTCACGCCATTTTTCGATCGCCGCAAGCCCGAAGGCAAAGCCTACGAAGCCAAGCCGGACGCTTCGAAAATGAACCGCCTCTACAGCGTGGAATCGGCGTTTTCGCTCACCGGCGGCATGGCGGATCACCGCCTGCGCATCGCTCCAAGCCAAGTGGCCGCAGTCGCCGCTCAAGTCGCCCGTGAACTCGGTGTGGCCGTGGCTGGAAACGCGGAAATCACCGACGCCAAGCACCTTCAGTGGATCAAGGCGATGGCCGCCGATCTCAAGGCAAATGCCGGTAAATTCGTGGTGCTCGCAGGTTCCCGTCAATCGGACGCCGTCCAGCAAGTCGCCCTCGCCATCAACCAGGCGCTCGGCAATATCGGCGATGGCAAACCACTGCTCGTCCTGCAATCCGAAGCCGTCGGTCTCGGTTCGCTCGCCACTCTGAAAGCGGACATCGACTCCGGTGCCGTGGAAACTTTGGTCGTGCTGACGCCTTCCAACCCGATCTACGACGCCCCCGCCGATCTTAAATTCGCAGAGTCTTATGCGAAGTTGAAAACCAGCATCCACCTCAGCGATCGCACGGATGCCACCGCACATGCTTCCACATGGCACATTCCCGCCGCTCATTATCTCGAATCGTGGTCGGACGCTCGCGCGGCACGCGGCACCTACACTGTGGTGCAACCGATGATCCTGCCTCTCTATCAGGATTGTGTTTCCGAATTCGAGTTGTTGCTCGCATTGCTTTCCGCTGACGGCAAACTCCTCAATGGCGAAGGCGAAAAAGGCGCGCCATCGCCCGCTTACACGGCTGTCCGTAAAACCTTCGCCGCACTCGGTGGGGAAGGGGATGTGCCATGGAAAAAACTTCTTCGCGAAGGTTTTCTCGCAGGTTCTAACTATTCGGCTGCCACGCCAACACCGCGTGAGATCACGATCACTCCTACCACCGCTCCTACGGCCAATGCGTTGGAAGTGATTTTCGCCACCGATTCCTCGGTCTATGACGGCCGTTGGATCGACAACGCCTGGCTTCAGGAAGCTCCCGATCCGATTTCCAAAATCACTTGGGACAATGCCGCACTCATCGCACCGAAAACCGCCAAGGCACTTGGGATTTACGATGAAGTCGTTGACGTGGAGCCGACCTCCAGCATCCTCGGCGTAGAGAGCAAATACGCCGATGTCGGCCCCGATGGCGAAGGCGAAAACCGCAACCAGCGGATGATCACCGTCACGGTCAACGGTCAGACCCTTGAAATCCCGGTCGTGGTTTCCTTTGGCCAAGCTGAAAACACACTCGTCATCCCGCTCGGCTACGGCCAAGCCTTCGATAAGGACGACGAACTCAAGCGCAAACCCGCCAATCAATCCCACGTTGGCCTCGTCGGTGTGAATCGTGGATTCAACGCCTATCCACTCCGCACCGCCGCTACCAGTTACTTTGCCAGCGGCGCTACGGTTTCCCTCATCAAGGGCAAAACCTATCTGCTCGCCCTCACGCAGGAACACAGCGCGATGTATGGTCGCGCGCTTGCCCGCGAAATCTCCACTATCAAGTCCGATCTCGACGAAAAGGGCGATTTTAAAAAGCAGCTCGCGAACGTCGCCAAACAAGGCAACGATTCCCACGCACCGCCGAATATTTATCTCTACAAGCCGGAAACTTCCGCCACATGGGATCCCGGTAAGGACGGCAAGGCGCAGCCTCTCATCAACGATCCGCTTCACCAGTGGGGCATGTCGATCGACCTTTCTTCATGCATGGGTTGCACCGCTTGTATGGTTGCTTGCCAAGCGGAAAACAATATTCCGATCGTCGGCAAGGAACAAGTCGCCAAAGGCCGCGAAATGCATTGGATCCGCATGGATCGTTATTACGCGACGCAGAAGGATAACACGTTCGATTCCGATAATCCGGCGATGGTTCCGCAACCGGTCGCCTGCGTGCATTGCGAATCCGCACCTTGCGAAACGGTTTGTCCGGTGAACGCCACGGTGCACACCGAAGACGGCCTCAATGCGATGGCCTACAACCGCTGCATCGGCACCCGCTATTGCGCGAACAACTGCCCCTACAAGGCCCGCCGATTCAACTTCTTCGATTACAACAAGCGCAACCCGCTTATCGCCCACAACCTCTACAAAGGTCCGCTCGGTGAAAAATCGGTCGGCGATCCGGATCACCTTCAGAAGAATCCGAACGTCACCGTCCGCATGCGTGGCGTGATGGAAAAGTGCACGTATTGCGTGCAGCGCCTCAAGAATGCCGTCATTCGCCAGAAGCGCGGCCAAAAGCAGGAAGCACTTGTTGCCGGCAAGCCATCCACCGAGATGGAGGTCACCACCCAGACGCTGCGCATCCCGGTCGATTCCATCAAAGTTGCCTGTCAGGAAGCCTGCCCGGCCGATGCCATCACCTTCGGCAATCTTCTCGACGAAGAGAAGTCCGCAATGTTCCGCAGCAAGCACATCGAGCGCAATTACGATTTGCTCAACTACATCGGCACCCGCCCGCGCACCAGTTATCTGGCCCGCGTCAAGAACCCGAATCCCGACATGCCGGACGCACCATTCATCGGCAAGGCCACCATCCACATGGTCTGATCTCAGCTTTTCAGTATTTCAGCATTTACCTCACCATGGCATCCACCACTCACACCGCGCCGGAGACCCACACGGGAGTCAAACTCCCGGTGCTCGAGCGTGAAAAGCTCATCCTTCAAGGGCGCTCCTATCACTGGATCACCGAGCGCATTTGCGGCGTCGTTGAAAACAAACAACCGCTGCTCTGGTGGTTGCTCTTCATCCCTTCCGCGCTGATCGCCATGATTGGTGTCGGCGGCGGTTTGTTCCACCTTGTTTCCACCGGCGTCGGTGTTTGGGGAAACACCAACCGCGTGATGTGGGGATGGCCGATCGTGAACTTCGTGTTCTGGATCGGTATTGGCCACGCCGGAACACTCATCTCCGCGATTCTTTTCCTAACAAGGCAAAACTGGCGGACCTCGATCAACCGCGCCGCTGAGGCGATGACGATCTTCGCGGTGATGTGCGCCGGTATTTTCCCGGCTTTCCACGTCGGCCGCGTCTGGTTTGCCTGGTTCCTCGCACCGGTGCCGAATGCGAATGGCATCTGGCAGAACTTCAAGTCGCCGTTGTTGTGGGACGTCTTCGCGGTTTCCACCTACTTTACGATCTCGCTGATTTTCTGGTTCCTCGGCATGGTGCCTGATCTCGCGACGATCCGTGATCGCTGCAAGCCCGGTTTGCGCAAAGTCCTTTACGGAATCTTCTCGCTCGGCTGGCGCGGCGGCAACCGCCAGTGGAGTCACTACGAAATGGCCTATCTGCTTCTGGCCGCGCTCTCCACACCACTGGTGCTCTCGGTGCACTCGGTCGTTTCGTTCGACTTCGCGACTTCGGTCGTCCCCGGTTGGCACACCACTATTTTCCCACCTTACTTCGTTGCCGGTGCCATTTTCGGTGGCTTCGCGATGGTGCTTACGATCATGATTCCCGCCCGTTTCGTTTACGGTTTGCAGGATCTGATCACGATGAAGCACATCGATAACATGGCCAAGATCATCCTGCTAACCGGCACGATCGTGGGTTATGCTTACCTGATGGAGTTGTTTGTCGCCTTTTACTCCGGCGCGATTTACGAAATGGACGCCTTCAAATTCCGCATCGCCGGTCCGTATTGGTGGGCTTACACGGCGATGATGTCGCTTAACGTGCTTTCCCCGCAGGTGTTCTGGTTCAAGAGCTGTCGCGAAAATCTCTGGGTCGTGATGATCGTGGCGATGTGCGTGAACGTCGGCATGTGGTTCGAACGCTTCGTCATCATCGTCACCACGCTTGCCCGTATGTGGCTGCCGGGTGATTGGAAAACCTTCTCGCCCACCGGCCAGGACCAAATGCTTTTCGTTGGAACCATCGGCATGTTCCTCGCCCTCTTCATGTTGTTCCTCCGCTTCCTTCCCTGCATCAACATCGCCGAAGTGAAATGGACGAAACTCGAGTCAGATCCACACTTCGACGACAAGGAACACCATCCGGACCACGGCACCGTGGTCGAAGCCGCCTACCAGAAGGAACTCGCCGACGCGAAATCCTAATTATCCAATCTCTAATCCCAAATTTCTTTTTCCCCTGTGAGCACCACCCGCAAACGCGTTTACGGCTACCTTGCCGAGTTCAAAAGCGCCTCCGCCCTATACAAGGCTGCGGAGAAAGTCCGCGACGCCGGTTTCAAGAAATGGGACTGCTATTCTCCCTATCCGATCCACGGACTCGATGGTGCGATGGGCATGAAGCGCTCGATCCTCCCATGGTTCGTGTTCTTCGGCGGCATGACCGGCACGGCGACCGCCTTCGCCCTCGCTTACACGACACAGGTGGTGATCTATCCGACCATCGTTCAGGCAAAACCAGCCAACATCTTCACGATTCCGGCGTTCTTCCCGATCATGTTCGAGCTGACGATTTTGTTCTCAGGCTTCACCGTGTTGTTCGGATTGTTGGCCTTGATTCAACTTCCGCGCCTGAACCATCCGCTCTTTGCCAGTCGTCAGTTTCATCGCGCCACCGATGATGGATTCTTCATCGCCATCGAGGCCCGCGACACCAAGTTCAGCCCGAACCAAACCAAAGAACTCCTCGCGGAAATTGGCGGTGCCAACATCGAACTCGTCGAAGAAGAAGACTCTTGAGGGTAAATCCTGAAACACTGAAATTCCGAAAATTTTCCCAGATGCGCTATTTTTTCCTTATCTACGCTCTCATTGCGTTGCTCGTCGTCGGCATCTTCGGCTTGCGCGGCCAGAAATTTGCCAAGCCTCCCGTGCGGATTTTCCCGGACATGGACGAGCAGGACAAGGTCCGCGCCCAGAAGCCGGATTCGTTCTTTGCCGATGGTCATGGCAGCCGTCTGCCCATCACGCAAACCCAACCACGCGGATTCAATCCGGAAGGCGAAAAAATCATCGGCGGTATCCCCGAATATGAATTCGGCGGCCAAACCGGGTATTATTACACCGGACATGTCGGCGATTATTTCGGTGCTGGTATGCCCGAAGAGTTGAAGCTCACCACTGAGACGGCGGAGGAATTGATCCGCCGCGGTGCCGAGCGATTCGGCATCTATTGCGCGGTTTGTCACGGTGCCTCAGGCGATGGTCTTGGCATCACCAGCCAATACGGAGTCCCCGGCATCGCCAACTTGCAGCAACCGACCTTCGCCTCGGAAACCTATCCCGACGGACGTCTCTACAATACCATCACTAATGGCAAGGGATTGATGAGCGGATATGGCTACAACATTCCCGTTCGGGATCGTTGGGCCATCGTCGCTTACGTCCGCACCTTGCAAGCCGCTAAGGCGAATCCTTAATCACTCTCTCTGAAATTCACCGAAATGGCTCACCACCACGTCACTTCCGCAGATATCGCCATCAACGGCGATCACCTTGACAACTCGAAGGTTGCCAAGGTGAAAAACATCGCCATGGGCATCGCCGCCCTCGGCACCATCATTAGTTTCTATCTGCTCTTCTTCGCTTCGAACACCATTAAAGGGAGCTACGCATACTCCTGGCTGTTTGCATTTTACTTCTTCCTGACGCTCTCGATCGGCGGTTGTTTCTGGACACTGCTTCACAACGTCTCCAACTCGGGTTGGGGAACTTCCGTCCGCCGGACTTTTGAAAACCTTGGTTCGACCTATCCGTGGATGTTTCTCTTCGGCCTCCCGCTGCTTTGCCCGCAGGTCCAACAATACCTGTATGAGTGGATGAACATTCACCGCGGCGCGCATGGCGGCGATGTGAAGGAGCATCTGCACCACGTCGATCATTTGCTTTACAACAAGTATTGGTTCATGAACCTGCCGTTTTGGTATGGTCGCGTGATTTTCTGGGGAGTTGGTCTCAGTTTGGTCATCATCGGTCTGCGGAAACTTTCGATCGCTCAGGACATCGATCCGAATCCCGGCACCAAGCGCCTGCTCCAAGCTCGTTATCACTCGACCTACCCGCTGATCATTTTCGCGCTGACGATCACCTTCACGGGCTTTGATTTCATGATGGCTCTCGACTACAAGTGGTTTTCCACGATGTGGGGCGTCTATCTTTTCGCCGGTTCCGCGTTGAACTCGATGGCGGTGATTATTCTTGTCTGCGCTTGGTTGAAAAGCCAGGGCCACCTCAAGCATGTGACTGGTCCGGAGCATTTCCATATCATGGGCAAGCTGCTCTTCGCTTTTACCACCTTCTGGGCCTACATCGCCTTCTCGCAGTATTTCCTTATCTGGTATGCCGGCATCACTGAGGAAACCTCGTATTTCCTGATCCGCAACACTGGTAATTGGAACATCGGAATGATCACCCTGGTCTTTGGCCACTTCGTCGTTCCCTTCGTGATCTTGCTTCAAGCCTGGTTGAAGAGAAACCCGAAGACGCTCTCGATCATGGCGGTGTACACACTCTGCATGCACGTGCTGGATCACTATCTGATCACCATCCCCGAGCGCGGAATTTCGCTGGGTGGCACGCACATGAGCCAAGGCGATGCTTTCGCCGGCCTGGGCCCGATCCAAGTCGCCATTCCCGGAGCGTTCTGGGGTGATATCTTTGCCTTTGTCACCATCGGCTCGGCGTTCGTGTTTTTCCTTTTGCGCGCCATCGGCCAGCACTCGCTCTATCCGAACCGGGATCCGCGCATCCTTGAGTCTGCCAATCTCTCCAACTGATATTCTTTTCTCCGCACATGGACCCCAACCGCGACAACCCGATCATCCGCTTCACCACATTCTGGTGGGCTCTTGGCGCTTTCTTTATTTTTGCCGTGCTGCTTGCGGTGATCGCGCTGTTTAACCGCAGCACTCCCGAAACCCTTGAAGATGCGGTCGCCAAGGCCCGCTACGAAACCAAGATCAAGATCGAGACTGCTCAAGCCACCTCACTCAAAAAAGAGGCTGTCACCGCCGCCATTCCGGTTGTCGCTCAGAAGCTCGCCTCCTCCAAACCGACTGCAGTCCAGAAACCCGAGCAAGTGGTTCCCGGGTCGCCAACTGCCGAGAAACTCGCCGCCGCTCCACCGGTGGATACCGCCGCAATTGATGCGGCACCTGCGGAGAATCTTCCGGTCGATCCCGCAGTGATGGCGATTGGTAAGGTCCAGTTCATGGTTTGTGCCGCCTGTCATGGTCAGAATGGCGAAGGCGGGCCGATTGCTCCGCCGCTTGCTGGTTCGAACTGGGTGGCAGGCCCGGTTTCCAACCTGATCCGCATTCAGCTTCGCGGTCTTCAAGGCCCGATCACGGTTTCCGGGAAAGAATATAACTTCGCAGCCGGCATGACTCAGATGGCCTATCAGACGGACGATCAAATCGCCGGTGTGCTTACTTATGTCCGCAATAGCTTCGGCAACAAGGCTTCCGCCGTGACGCCCGCACAAGTCGCCGCTTTGCGCAGCGAGGTGGGCAAACCGCCGCTCACCGTTCAGGATCTCACTCAACCCTGATTTTCCAATTCTTCATTTTTAAAGCCGATGTCTTCCGACTCAACCACCACAACCGATCAGGATACCTTGCTCCGCGCGAGCATTGATCGCTCGCTGCGCCATCCGGTGATGTTTTTTCTAACCAGCGGCGCGGCGTGGCTCGCGGTTTCGATCCTGCTTGGGGTGATCGCATCGGCAAAGGTTCACAATCCGGGATTTCTAGCAGATTGTGCATGGCTCACCTACGGCCGGGTTTTCCCCGCCCACATGAATGCCTTGGTTTACGGCTGGGGAATGCAGGCCGCTTTTGCGGTGATGATCTGGCTGATGGCACGGCTGTCCCGCAAGGAATGCACCGCCGCCGGAACCATTCTTGCCGCTGGACACGTCTGGAATATCGGCGTGGGTCTTGGCGTGGTGGGAATTCTCGCTGGCCACAGCACAGGCATGCCATGGATGGAGTTTCCCGCATTTGCTTGGCCGGTCCTGCTTGTCAGCTACTGCGCGATTTTGATCTGGTCGTTCATTCAGTTTCGCGTGCGTCCCGAGGGTCACGTTTTTATCTCTCAATGGTATATCCTTGCCGCGATGATCTGGTTTCCGTGGGTCTTCATCACCGCGAACACGCTGTTGCATTGCATGCCCGGTCATCCGGTGATGGCCGCAGGAATCAACGCATGGTTTAAATCCGCGATGATCTTCTTGTTCTTCACGCCAGTAGCGCTGGGAGCCGCTTATTATCTCGCACCGAAAGTGACCGGGCGTCCGGTTTTCAATTATTCGCTGGCCAAACTCGGTTTCTGGTCGTTGGCGATCATCGCTCCCTGGGCGGGCATGCAGAAACTCACAGGCGCACCGATTCCGTTTTTCCTGCCATACCTTGGAGCCGCCGCCACCGCGTTGTTATTCATTCCTGCTTGTGCGGCCGGGTTCAATTTGATCCGGACGATGCTCTCATGTCCGAAAACTTTGGCTGAAAGTCCGTCGCTGCGTTTCACCATGGCCGGGATTATCGGACTTGTGGTGCTCGCGGTCGCCGCAGTGCTGCTGAATCTACCAGGCTCCACACTAAAGATGACTCAATTCTCACTCTCGGGATACGGCTTCGACGTGCTCGCCATTTATGGCTTTTTCACTCTGGTGATGTTCGGCGCGACGTATTTCATCGTGCCCCGCGTGACGCGCCGCGAATGGCTGTCCCGCAGGTTGATTAAGATGCATTTCCTGTTCTCTGCTTATGGTGTCGTATTCGTCGCCTTGATTGCACTGTTCGGTGGGCTTCTGCAAGGTGCTGGCCAAGAGAATTGGCAACAGCCATGGGAAGACGCTGCTTCGCGCGCAATTCCTTATGCCGTGGCAGCGACCTTTTCATGGAGTTTGATTCTTTTCTCGAACGTCTTCTTCTTCCTGCATCTCGCGCTGATGTGGATGCGCCTCGGCCGCCGCAGTTCGCACCCGACGCTTCTGGTTTCCTCTCATGATGCCCATGGCGTGAGTCCGCATGGGGAAGAGGGAGACATCGACAATGCGGGCCCCGGCCACGCCGCCGCCCACTGAGGTGAAATTTTAAATCTCTAATCTTCCAAATGAGCCTCCGCACTTTCATTCTCGGTCTTTCCGCCAGTTTCGGCATCGCATGGCTGGCGGTCGTTGTGGTCCCGTATTTCAAAATGCGCAACCTCGCTCCGATCGTTCTCTCCGAAGCTACAGATGGTGCCAAGGGGTTTTTCTATCCGAAACGCACGGGGCGGATTGCCGATGGCGCTCTGGTCTATGCTGAAAACGGTTGTTACCTCTGCCACACGCAAGTGGTGCGACCGACTTATGCCGGCAATGATCTCTATCGCCCTAACTGGGGTGGTCTCAAGTCAGATGCCGATCGTGGTGATACCCGCCGCGAAACGAATGCCTATGATTTCTTCGGCGAGAAATTCGCCCACATCGGCACGATGCGTCTAGGCCCGGATCTTTCGAACCTCGGTCGCCGTGTGGAAATCGAATATGCTGCCGGTGGCGATCCAGCCGCATGGTTGTATGAGCGCCTCTACAATCCCCGCAACAACCCGAAATTGTGGAGGTCCAATTGCCCACCGCATCCGTTCCTGTTTGAGGAACGTGAAATCAAGGGTAGCCCATCTGCGGGTGCGCTGAAGGTAGATGCCGGAGAAAACTACGAGTTGATCCCGAATTCCGATGCCCGCGCCTTGGTTTCTTATCTTCTGTCCCTGAAGAAGGATCAGAAAGCTCCGGCCGCACTCAATTTTGCCCCGGCGAAAAAGGACGCCGAGAATTGAATTTTTCCTCATCCCATCCAATTTCCACCATGTCTTCTCCCAATCATCAACCTGACCTTGAGGACTCGATCAATGTGACCGAGGCCCATGGCCGTGTGATCCGCGATGCTGCTGCTGCTGCCCGCGAAAAGCGGATCGCCGATAATGGCTCCGAGCCAATCACCCTCTGGATTCTTGCAGTGTGCGGGGTCGTCGCAATCATCGCCGGCGGCATTCTCGGCGGCGGTGGCAAATTGTTTTCCTACGAATCGACCTTCCGCGAAGGCTACGTCCGCACACCCGCTCCCGGCACGGCCGATTCCGGGCCACAACCAAAGGAAGCCCTCGCCGCATACATGGCCAAGGGCTCCAAAATCTATTCGGCCAAATGCAACGGTTGCCACGGCCCGGATGCCAAGGGCGATGGCGCGAATTTCCCGTCACTCGTCGGATCGAAATGGGCACTCGGAGAAACCGACCGCTTTGCCATGATCATTCTCAACGGTCTGCAAGGACCGATCAGTACCGGAAAAACTTACGGTGCAGGCATGGCCGCTCAAGGCGCAGGCCTCTCACCCGCCGACCTCGCAGGCATCATGACCTACGTCAGAAACAATTTCGGCAATAGCACGGGCGACGTCGTTACGGTGGATATGGCCAAAGCTGCGATGGAAATTTCTGACGCTCGCGCCAACAAAGGCTTGCAGCTCACTGCCACGGAACTCGAAGCCGATCATCTCAAGGCGCTGCCCGGCGAGTCGCTCGATCCGAAAGCCATGGTTGATCCGCTTACCTTGGCACCCGTCGCTGCCCCGGCCGCCGCGACTGCTCCCTGAACTGCCAGTTTCAGGCAAAAGCACGATATCAGCCGATCTTCTGCCATCACGATACTTAAACCTCCAATTCTTGTTTGATTTTCCCAGAACCTCGACCCTAATCCTTCAGAATGCATTTGAATTCTTAAGACGCGCCACGCATTTTTTGCTATTCACATGCCATGATCTGGATTAACCAACGCCGCAAGACGGAACCATGAGCTCTCACGCCACCACACACTCCGGGCACGATGCCCACCACGACGACCATCATCACAATCCTGGATTTATCCAGAAATACGTGTTTTCCACGGATCACAAGATGATCGGTCTCCAGTATGGCATCACGGCGATGTTGTTTCTGGCCTTTGGATTTTATCTGATGATGGTGATGCGCTGGAGCATCGCTTATCCACATCAACCGTTGCCGGAGTGGATGAGTTGGATTTTCACCGACGGTTGGAAAGCACGCTGGCTCCAGGACGGCAAGGTAACGGGGGAAACATATAATATGTTCGGTGCCATGCACGGCACGATCATGGTGTTCCTTGGCATTGTGCCGTTGGGTTTCGGTGCATTTGGAAACTACGTCACGCCGCTCCAGATCGGTGCACCTGACATGGCGTTTCCCAAGTTGAACATGGCAAGCTACTGGGTCTATCTTCTGGGTGGTCTTATCATGTGTGGTTCGTTTTTCATGGAGTCCGGCCCCGCCAAGTCCGGTTGGACCAACTATTCGCCGCTCGCCGGCTTCGCCGATGGCCAAGTCGTCAATCAATGGCTCGCTGGTCAGACTCAGTGGTTGATCGGTTTGGTGTGTTTGATCACATCGTCCCTCCTTGGTTCGGTGAATTTCATCACCACGATTATCAATCTCCGCGCCCGGGGCATGACTTGGATGCGTATGCCATTTTTTGTGTGGTCGATGTTGGTGACTGGATTCTTGCTCTTGTTGGCTTTCCCACCATTGGAAGCCGCAGGCATCATGCAGTTGATGGACCGCGTGGCGCATTCATCGTTCTTCATGCCTTCCGGATTGTTTACGAAAAGTGAAGGACTCGCCGATATCTCGGGCGGTGGTTCACCTTTGTTGTTCCAGCACTTGTTCTGGTTTCTTGGTCACCCGGAGGTTTATGTGTTGCTGCTTCCCGCCTTCGCCTGCGTTTCGGAAATCATCCCGGCCAATACCCGCAAGCCACTTTGGGGCTACAAATCGATGGTCTATTCGGTCCTCGTGCTCGGTTTCCTCTCCTTCATCGTCTGGGCTCACCACATGTACATGACCGGCATGGGTGCTGCGGTTTCCACCTTCTTCCAAACGACAACGGTCCTGATCTCGGTGCCATCGGTAGTCATCATTACTTCGATGTTGATCTCGCTCTGGGGTGGATCGATCCGCTTCTCACCACCGATGCTTTGGGCCTGCGCATTTATTCCGATGTTCGGTATTGGCGGCCTAACGGGACTGCCGCTCGCCTTCAACCTCGCGGATCTCCACTTGCACGATACTTACTATGTGATCGGCCACTTCCACTATGTCGTGGCACCCGGAATTCTCTTTGGCTTCTTCGGCGGTGTCCTTCATTGGTATCCCAAGATCACTGGCCGATTCATGAGCCCGACGCTCAATCACCTGCACTTTTGGCCTAGCTTGATTTGCATGAACTTGATCTTCTTTCCAATGCTCCTGCAAGGCATGGCCGGCTTCCATCGCCGTTGGTATAATGGTGGTGACGCTTATCTCTCTAAGGCCGCCGACAGCGTGAACGTTTTCGGCAACACCGTGGCCACCCACATTGATATGAATATCATCATGTCCATGGGTGCGTGGACCTTGGCGCTCGCCCAGATTCCCTTCATCATCAATTTGTTCATTTCATGGAAAACCGGTAAAAAAGTCGAAAGCGACAACCCTTGGAATGCCACTACCCTCGAGTGGGCGACGCCAACGCCTCCGGGCCATGGCAATTTCACCTTCGATCCTGCCGTTTACCGTGGTCCTTATGAATACAGCCGCCCAGACCATGAGAAGGATTTCATTCCACAGTGGGAGGAACCTAAAAAGCTCAACACCAAGCACTGAGTCCGGTTTTCTTTCCCTGAAAATCGCACACTGTTAACCAGCAATCTTTCATCCATGGAAATTCCTTATATCGTCACTCCCCGGAAGGACACCGGCCTCTTCAACTCGAAGATCGCGATCTGGCTGTTCCTCGCTTCCGAGGTCATGCTCTTCGGCGGATTTTTCTCGGCCTATGTGTTTCTCCGCCTCGGCGCGGATTATCCATGGCCGGAGCGGACGCTTCCGGTGCTGCCAGGGTTGATCAATACCTTCATTCTGATCGGTTCTTCCGTGACGGTCGTGTTCGCATGGGCGTCGCTCAAGATGCGCCAATGGCGGAAATTCCAATTTTTCATGAGCATTACGATCGCTTGTGCTGCGATCTTCATGGTGCTTAAGGGACTCGAATATAACGTGAAGTTCCATCACCAAGCAGTTCGTCTTAGCGATTACACGGTGGTCGAAGGACATCTCGGCTATGAGAAAGAGGGTGATGTTTATGTGAAAAACCAGAATGGTGACAAAGTCGAGGAAAACCAAATCCTTGTCGAAGCTGCCGGATTCACTTTCAACACTGTCCGTTTCTATCAACCATGGATCGAGGAGTGGATCAGCCAGGCAAAACACCGGGGATCTAACATTAATCTAACTTCAGACGTGGCGGCGACCACCAAGGAGGGTCAGGCACCCCAAACTCTAGCCAAAGCTGGTGAGATACTTTCGGTGGATCTTCTCAATCGTCTCCAAAAAGCCCACCTCGATGCACGCTCACACAACGGAGCAATCCGCACGGCCGCGCTGCGAGCTGAGTGGAAGGAGGCCAAAGCTTCGAATCCGGGCAAAAAAGGTTGGGAGATTTCTTCGAATGTGAATCTCGATGCCGATGCCCTCGCACCGAAACTCCTCACGGAAATCGGCACGGTCGCCTTCAAAGTGGATCCACCCGCACGCTTTGATTTCAAACCCCGCGAGATTCGCGAAGGGGAAACCCAGTCACGCCTGCGCGATGACACCGTGGTGGACGGTAAGTTGCTCTCCAGCCCGATGGGCTTCCATTTCGTGGACGCGATCGATTTCCGCCACCTTGCCATGAAAGCAGTCGAGAAAGGGCAAGATCCGATTACTGCGGTTGAGAATTCTTGGCTCATTAAGAACCATGCCTTCGCCCGTGAGGCATGGGAATGGAATAAGGGAGAAGTCGCCAAGATCGAAAAAAAGCTGCTAGAAGATTACGGTGTCGATGAAAAAACCGGAAAGCCCATGCGCGAACCAACCGCCGAGGAGCGTTACCGCATCGGTTGGAAGGATTTCGTGGCTAAGGCCGATGGTGTGGACCGGGATGAGGAGAAGGTGACCATCAAGGAAGAATTCATGGGGCCTGACTACGAAGGCCGCGAAGCGAAGCATACCTTCCCGCATCTCTCGTTGCCGCGCGAACAAGTGGCTTTTGCCTCCAAATTCACGCCTGCTTGGAATACCTACTATGCGATTTATTTCACCGTCACTGGCCTGCACGGCTTGCACGTGATCGGCGGCGCTCTGGTGCTCGCTTATTACCTTTTGTTCGGCCGTAAAATGTATGAGTCCAATCCTGAATGGCTCGCCAATCGCGTCGAAGTCGGTGGACTTTTCTGGCACTTCGTGGACCTTGTATGGATCTTCGCCTTCCCGATCTTTTACCTCATGTGAAAACCCCAAATTTCAAATTTTAAATTTCTTCTATCATGGCTGACACTCCTGAAGCAATTCGCAAATCCATCCGCATCTATATGATCGTTGGCATGATCCTGTTCATTGGCACCGTGGTTACAGTGGCAGTGGCTACCGTTCCTATGCTCGACGTCGGTCAACACGGTTTCGATATGAAGGACGCCATTCTTGGTTTGGGCATTGCAGCCACCAAGGCATCGCTGGTTGCTGCGATCTTCATGCACCTCAATCATGAAAAGAAGGCAGTCTATTGGATCTTTGGTTCCGGCATCGTTTTTGTGATCGCCTTGTTCGGATTGACCGCACTCGCCAAGAGCGATCCGATTCATGATCCGCTTTTTTACGGTGGCCGTTCCACCACCCCGGCACCCTTAGCTTCGCCGACTCTCCGTTGAACCCACCACCCGCCATGTCCCTCAAAAACTTCCATCTCGTCTTCGTCACCATTTGCATCCTTCTGTTTGCATTCTTGACGCTCTGGTCTTTGGTGCTCTCACCGGAAAGCTCAGCGATGATCTCCGCCTTGGGCTATGTCGGAATCGGTGGCATCGTCCTTATGGCACTTTATGGTGTCTATTTTTACCGTAAGGCCCAAAAAATCCACATTTGATTCACACCCATCCACACTCATGAATGCACTTAACATCATCGCTTGTTCCACTTGCCGGGTTTCCATGGTTGAAGGCGGTGGTGACGCGGCTGGCTGGTCGATTTTCACCTTACTGGTTGTAATTCTAGCGATGTTAGGTGGTTTGGGATTTTTCATGTTCCGCATTGCCCGCCGCGAAAAGGAACACTTCGATCCGACCCTTTCCGATGATTACGTTGCCACCGATTCTTGATTTCAAAGTTTTAGCATTTTAGCATTTACCTACATGAGTCCTTCCAAATTTCTGGGTATTCCAAAAAACTTCTCCGCTCACGGCGGCCAAGTGGATCACATGATTGATGTGGTGCACTGGTTCATGATCGCCTTGTTCGTGGGGTGGACGCTATTTTTCCTCTATTGCATTTTCCGATTCTGGCACAAACGCAACCCGAAGGCGTCCTACACCGGCGTTAAAAGCCACTTGTCCAGTCACCTGGAAGTTGGAGTGATCATCGTCGAGGCTGTTTTGCTGTTAGGTTTTGCTTTTCCTCTCTGGGCGGACCGTGTCGATAGCTGGAAAGAAGTCCAGAATTTGAATCCGGTCCGGGTGCGTGTGGTGGGCTGGCAATTCGGTTGGACTTATCATTATGCCGGAGCCGATGGGAAATTCGGCCGCGTGGAACCGACTTTGATTTCCGGCTCGAACGATCTCGGAATTGATTATCAGGATCCCAATGCGTCGGATGATTTTACGAGTCCAATTTTGAAACTACCGGTGAGCGTGCCGGCAGTACTCAACATCGGCACCAAGGATGTGATCCACAATTATGCGATCGTTCCGATGCGCATTCAGCAGGACGCAATTCCCGGCCGTGAGATCCCAATGTGGTTCACTCCGATTGAGACGCTTGAGACCTTTGTCGTCTGCGGTCAGCTCTGCGGGGAAGGCCACGCTAACATGATAGGTAGCATGGAAGTCGTCGCCGCCGGGGAATACGATTCGTGGTTCAAGGGGCAAACCGAAGCGGCGCTAAAGGCTAATACGAAATGATGGCCGTGGCTTGAGCGAGTCACTTCGGCGCAGGTCTTCAAGCTTTTCGGCTCAAGATCAAAAATGGAGCCGGTTGCAGCGTGCCGATCATGGCATATTTCGCGACACGCCACCCAAAGCTGGCTAACGAGGCCGCCCAAGCTTCTACCTTTGCGGCCTCCTCCGCTCCTTCCGGATGGCCAGGATAACAAACCACCGAGAGAATTCCCCCGGGTTTCAGCAAATCGGCTGCGACAGACAAGGCGGTGAGGGTTTCCTTGGTCTGTGTCGTAAAATCATGATCGTCCCCCGGTAGGTAGCCGAGGTTGAACATGATCGCTGCCACGGAATCGCACTTCACGTGCTCCGCCATTCGGGTATGGCTGAGCTGGTGGAATTCCACACGATCCCCCAAATTTGACGCCATCACGGATGCCGTTGCCGAGCGGATGGCTTGCTCTTGAATGTCGAAAGCCAGCACCCTTCCATTCAATCCCACGCATTCCGCGAGGAAAACCGTGTCATGGCCATTTCCGGCTGTCCCGTCGATGACGGTGTCGCCTTCGCGGATCGAACCTCGAAGGAGAAGCTGCGCAAGTTGGGTCGGGCGGGGAGGTGGTAAAAGATGTTCCATACGTCATTGGTTGCCAATGAGATCCATCAGCCGAGCTTCTTTTTTAGAAAAATGCAAAATCGCGGTTGGAGAACTCAGTAATTTTTAGAAATGACAAGAATGGCTGTTTCTGCAATAAGGCTCGCGTCACAAGACACAGCGGTCCGGCTGAAACGCCCCGGGTTAATGGGTTTTTCCCAGTGGAGAATCGGGCGGACCGCTTCCTCTTGGTTTCGTTTCATTCCCGCGAAAGGTGATTTGCCCGAGGAAATACCGAAAATTGGTAAAAGTTTAGTTTTCTAAAATTTCGACCTCATAGCCGTCGGGATCGGTGACAAATGCCATTTTGCGGGCTCCCGAGGTGAATTTTTCTCGCCAGCTGGATGGCCAGATTTCCAGACCGGATTGTTCGAGTTGAGCGCAGTAGTCGATGATGTCGGGCACGCCGAGCGCGGTGTGCATCAGGTCTTCGGGGCAGGTGGTCTTGTAGTCTGCCGACCAAGTGAGCTCGAGAAATACCGAGTTGCCGGGAAGTTCGAGAAACGCGAGTTGATTGCCTTGTGGCGAGGTTTTCCGTTCTTTTTCGGTATAGCCGAGTTTTTGGTAGAATGCGATGGAGTCGTCCAGATTTTGGACGCGGATGCGGGTGTGAAGGAAGCGGATCATGGCGGAGGAAGCATGGCGCAAACAACAGCCTTTGCCAAACCGCGAATCTGCGGAATACGATCATTTTCACCTGTGACGCAATGTTCTGTTGCAATGAGGAGCAAGAAATGCTTAGTTAGAAGTGCTATGAAAACAATTGTTGTTGCAGTAGATTTTTCAAATGCCACGCTTGGCGTGCTTGATATGGCCAGCGGTCTGGCTAAAGCGTTCGGGGCGCAGTTGCGTTTGTTTCATGTTGTGGAGCCCGAACCCAGTTACACGGCCTACGGTTTCACTCCCGATGAGTTTCCAGCTCTACATGCTTACCAAGAGGAGGCCAAACGCCGAGCCGGTGATAAACTCGAGGCTCTCTTGGAGAATGTGAAACCCGAGCTGCCGAGCGCTTCTTCGCAGGTCGCTGAGGGGAGCCCGCTTCATGCTTTGCTCGATTACGTGAAAGAGTGCGGCGCGGATTTTGTGGTCTTAGGATCGCATGGCCATGGCGCTATTGCGGCTTTGCTGCTTGGTAGCGTGGCTGAAGGCATGGTTCGTAAGGCTACTGTTCCAACCTTGATTGTGCCTGCCCCAGCGCCGAAAAATTAGCGACGTGTGCATGAATCATAAAAAATCCCTCACCGGAACGATTCCAGTGAGGGAAAGGAAATCGAGTGTCAGGCGATCCGTGCTCGCCGTAATTTTCAGAAGTGTATTGCGTGCCCTTCCGCCGCAAGAGTGGCCTCGTGGATCACCTCCGACATTGTCGGGTGGGCGTGGATGGTTGCGTGGATTTCCTCGGCGGTGAGTTCTTGGTCAAGGGCTAGTCCCATCTCGGCGATTAGCTCGGTAGCATTCTCACCAATGATGTGCGCGCCGAGCAATTCACCATGTTTTTTACCGTAAAGCAATTTGGCAAATCCTTCAGGTTCGCCAGAGGCTATTGCCTTGCCGATTGCAACAAACGGGATCTTGCCGACCTTGTATTCGATGCCGGCTTCCTTGAGTGCGCGTTCGGTCTTGCCGACCGATGCAACCTGTGGGTGGCAATAGGTGCAGCCGGGGAAATTCGTCACCTTGCGTGGCTTGTGACCTGCAACATACAGACCCTCGACCGCTTGTACGGCCTCGAATGAAGCGGTGTGCGCCAACCACGGCGGTCCAGTTATGTCGCCTGCGGCATACACGCCGGGAATCGAGGTTTCATAACGATCACCTATGTTGATATAACCCCGCTCCGAGAGGGCGGGCTGAACGCCACCGGGAAGCACGGGCTGGATGCCGATGGCCACTAGACAAACTTCCGCACGAATTATGCCGTTTTCCTTAGGCCCTTCGAGTGTCATCTCGACGTGTGAGCCATGGTCCTTCATGGCGGTGATCTTGGTGTTGGTGAGGCAACGGATGCCTTGTTTGATGAGCGATTTTTCGAGGGCATCTCCCACTTCATCGTCTTCGACAGGCAGGATACGCGGAAGCATCTCAATTAACGTCACCTTAGTGCCGAAGGCATTGTAGATGTAGGCGAACTCGACCCCGATCGCGCCCGCGCCGATGATGATCATTTCCTTGGGCTGCTGCGGCAATGTCATGGCCTCCTTCGAACCGATTACTGATTTGCCGTTGTAGGGAAGGGGCGGGAGCCCGCGGGAAACACAGCCGGTGGCGATAAGAATGTCCTTAGTTTCGAGGACTTGGGTGGAGCCGTCTGCTGCCTTGACGCCGACTTTACCAGTACCTTCGATCAAGCCGAAACCACGAATGTAATCGACCTTGTTCTTTTTGAATAAAAACTCGATGCCGCCTGCGAGACGTTCTGAAACTTTGCGCGAGCGACCTATCACCGCCGACCAATCATAGGTCAGGCTTTCGATTTTCAGGCCGAACTCGGCTGCCTTGTGGGTGAGGGTGTAATAGAGTTCGGCGTTTTTCAACAGTGCCTTGGTGGGGATGCATCCCCAGTTGAGGCAGGTTCCTCCCGCGCGGTCGGCTTCGACACAGGCGACGGATTTTCCGAGTTGAGCAGCGCGGATAGCGGCGACGTAGCCGGCTGGGCCGCCACCAATGACAATGAGATCGTAGGCCATGATATTTAAAGTGCTCTTTAGCGCGGCGAAACTGCCGTCCTACTGCCAAATTGTCAAAGACGGAAAGCCACGAAAAAAGCGGCCAATAAAGTGGTCTAGGATTAAATTAATTATAATAAAAGACAAAAATAATAAATTATTGCTTGCCGTGGCGACTCGCTTAGGTTTTTATTGGGCATGGCGAAAATAAGGTGGATTGTTCCTTGGGCGGATTCGGAGACGAAACCGGCGGTTTACCATTGCGTTGCACGGGTGGTGGACAAGCGATTTGCCTTTGGACCCGATGACAAGGAGCAGTTCCGCATTTACATGCGCATGATGGAGAATTTCTCCGGTTGCCGGGTGCTGGCTTACTGCGTGATGTGCAATCATTTCCACCTGCTGCTTGAAGTAACGCCGAGGCCAAAGGCGGCGTTGACGGACGAGCAACTGCTCAAGCGCTTGGGCGCGCTGTATTCGAAGGCTTTTGTGGCAACGGTGGCTCGGGAATTAGCGGAAGCACGACACGTGGTGGCACAGGGTATGGCCACGGACGGGGAAGCTTATGTGCAGCGGATTCACGAGCGTTTCACTTACCGGATGCACGATCTATCGGAGTTCATGAAGACCTTGCTGCAACGATTCACTCGTTGGCACAACAACCGGGCGAAACGATGTGGCAACTTGTGGGAAGAAACATTTAAAAGTGTGGTGGTGGAGGATGGACTCGCATCGAAAACGATTGCCGCCTACATCGACTTGAATCCGGTGCGTGCAGGGATCGCGCAGGATCCGGCGGAGTATCGTTGGAGCAGTTATGGCGAGGCGATGGGAGCGACCGGCAGGAGCGGAGCCAAAGCAAAAGCTGGCTTGGTGCGGGCGATTATGGCCGACAAAGGCTGGGAAGCGGACGCACGGCACTGGGCAGGACGGGTTTCCAAGAGTTACCGGATGATTTTGCTGGAAGAGGGGGAGGAGAAAACGCGGGAAGTGGTGAACGAACAGGGCGAAGCTGTGACCCAGTTCGTTAGAAAAGGGCTGGCGTCAGGAAAAGTTGCTGCAGAACTCAGCGAGCTGGCGACGAGCCAGGATGTGGCGTTGCGGCAAATGTTGCGGTGGCGGGTGAGATATTTCACGGATGGAGCGGCGGTGGGGAGTCGGGCTTTTGTGGATCGATTGTTCACGGAATGTCGGGACCGATTCGGGCCGAAGCGCAAGACGGGGGCGCGGAGGATGCGCGGCAAGACGGCAGGGGTATCGGAGATATTGTGGTCCGCTCGGGATTTACGACTCGGAATTGAGTGAGTTCTAGCTGGTGATGCCATAGTATTGGATTAGGCTTGGTGCTGTTAGCGTCTAGGCGCTGAAAGCGAATCCGCGTCATGCGAATGCTGGATACCGATTCGGCCAGTTGAAGATCAGTTACGCCAGCGTTGCGGCGAGAGGCCGCGAGGCAAAATTTGGAGCGGTGATGGTACCGGAATTAAAACTCGATCAGGCGACACTCAAGGAAGCCCTCGAGGCACTTCAGGTGATCTTTGAAAAACAAGCGAAGAAAGAGGTGACGACCAACTTCATACTTCAGGATCCGAAGAGAGCCCTCGCAGGAGCCAAGATCACGTTGGTATTGTAAAGCACGCTTGCGCGCGGCGTCTTGCAATATCTATTTGAGCAATCCAATGCCAAGGCCCGTTATGACGAACATGCGATCGTGATTATGCCGAGGTGAGCGCTGCGGCGAGGATCGCTTGATGCACGTCTTCCGCGCTGGTGACAGGAAACCTAGTTCCTAACAAGATTGGGTTTTCGTTTTCCGAAACTAGGTCTCGGCCGTGCGAACCTTTGACTAGCGTGGCGTCGAGCGGAATGACTTCCAACAAGCCGCGCAAGCCGAGCATTTTCCTGAGCAGAAACGTTGCGATTTTCAGTTTGGGAAGTTTGAGTTTTGGATCGATGAACAATTCGCAGGGATCGTAGCCGGGCTTGCGGTGGATATCGATGGTGCGGGCGTAATCAGGTGCAAGCGCGTCGTTTTCCCAAAAATAATAGGTGAACCATGCGTCAGGGTCCGAGATGGCGATGAAATCCCCAGCGCGTTCGGTGGCAATGCCGGGTCCCCAGGTTTCGGGCGGGATGCGGACTTCGTTGATGCCAAGAGTTTTTTCTAACAATGATCGGACATCGTCACGGATCGTCGGGTCGTTCACATAGACATGGGCGATTTGGTGATCGGCGACGGCGAAGGCGCGCGAACCGCCGCAATCGAGGGTTTCGTGGCCGAGTTCGTTTTTGATGGAGAGCCAACCCCGTTCGCGGAACAAGCGGTTTAGGTGAACGGGCTGGGTGACTGGGGAAATGCCGTATTCGGAGAGCACTAGCACACGGACGTCGCGAGATTCGTAGAAGCGGATGAGGTCGGTGGCGAGGCGGTCGATTTTTTCGAGTTCGGCAGGAATGTTAGGAGCGTCCGGACCATCTTTCTGGAGCGGATAATCGAGGTGGGGCAGATAAACCAGGCTGAGGGTGGGAGAGCGGTGCTGCTCGATCCATTTCGCAGAAGCGGCGATCCATTCGGACGACGCGATGCCTGCGGCGGGCCCCCAGAAGGCGCGGAATGGAAACTCGCCGAGATCGCTTTTCAGCTCATCGCGCAAGCCCATCGGTTGGGTGTGAATATCAAAAAATTTGCTTCCGTCCGCCGGATAGAGCGGGCGCGGGGTGATGGTGAAATCCGCCGTGGAATGCATGTTGTACCACCAAAAAAGTTTCGCGCAGGTGAAGTTGGGGATTTCGCGGCGGAGTTTGTCCCAGAGTTTTTCGCCATGGACGAGGTGGTTGCTTTGTTTCCAAAAGCGGATCTCGGCGGATTCGCGGTCATACCAGCCATTGGCGACGATGCCGTGTGAGGCGGGCGGGGTGCCAGTGACGATTGACGACTGAGCGGTGCAGGTCACAGCGGGAAATGCCGGGGTGTATGACTGGCGGCCGTGCTTTTCCGCAAACGCCGTGAGTCCGGGCAAATCCGAGCCTAGCAGGGACTCCGAAAGTCCGACGATGTTTAGAACGGCAAGGCGCATGGCAGTGGCCGCGTACGGCGGGTGCCGTGAACTTCGCGTGTTTTCGTCCAGGCACGCAAGCGCCATCCCTAGAAAATCGTGCTATGCAATTTTCGAAAGGACTGCTTTTCTCGTCAGTATCGACATGCCGTTGGCGATTTGTCTGCCAGTTGCGTTGCATTTTTATCCACTAGAATCGATTTGCCCCATGAAATCCCGCCTCATTTTGCTTACCCTGCTTCCAGCTCTAGCATCCGCCCATCCCGACCAAGGAGTCGCCCCAGGCGCTGAGGTGAAGACGCCTGTGATCACGGGTAATGGCGAGTGGACTTATGAGGCAGTCCCCGGCTGGGGTGCGCTCCCGGATGGCAAGGCACTTGGTCCCACCCACGGCGGTGTTCTCACCGGCTCGGACCACAGGGTTTATTTCAGCACGGATTCCGAGCTTTCGATTATTGTTTGGGAGGCGGATGGCACTTTTGTGAAAAGCATTGCTCCGGAATGCCAAGGGTTCCACGCCATGGCCTTGCGCGAGGAGGAGGGCCGGACGGTGATCTACGGTGCGCAGAACAATGGCTATGGCAACAAGGGCCGCGTTTCCAAAGGTCTCGCGGCTACTCCATTTCGTGTCTGTAAGATTGATACCGACGGAAAACTCCTCGCGGAAATCCCCAACAGCAACACTGGTGAGGTGCCCGGCGGCTGGAAGGGGCTTACGGCCGTGACCGTGGCTCCCGATGGCTCGGTTTTTGCTGCCATGGGTTATGGCTCGCAGTTGATCCATAAATTTGATGCCAGCGGAAAACTTCTCAAAACTTTCGGAGGCAAGGGCAAGGGCGATGGCCAATTTAACACCTGCCACGGACTGACCATCGACACCCGCTTTGGCGCTCCGCGCTTACTTGTGGCAGATCGCGGAAACCGTCGACTCTGCCATCTCGATCTTGAAGGCACTTGGATTGGCGTTCACGCCAGCAATCTCCGTCTTCCGTGCTCGTTCTCATGGCATGGTGAGCATCTAGCAGTCGCAGAACTCGAAGCCCGCGCGGTCATCCTTGATAAATCCGGCACCGCGCTTGCCTTCCTTGGCGATAATCCGAACCGCAAGCAATGGGCGGGTTTTGGAGTGAAACCTGAAGAGCAGAAACTCGGGATTTTCACGGCTCCGCACGGCATCGCTTTTGCAGCGAATGGCGATCTTTATGTTCAGGATTGGAACCAGTCCGGGCGTATTACGAAATTGCGGAAGAAGTGAAATAACGTTAGAATTTCCGCAACAAAGTGTCGGTGCGGGAGTGCTCGTCGGATTCTGGGTGATCGAGTGTGTAATGAAGGCCGCGGGATTCTTTGCGGCGCAGGGCACACTCGACGATAAGTCCGGCGACGGTGACGAGGTTGCGGAGTTCGAGAATGTCAGGGTTCACGCGATGGCCCCAATAAAAATCGCGGACTTCGCGTTTGAGGTTTTTCAGGCGGGAGGCGGCACGGCGCAGACGGTTGTCGGTGCGGACGATCGATACGTAGTCCCACATCAGGCGGCGGATTTCGTCCCAATTGTGATAGATGACGACCAATTCGTCTGGCTCCGCGGTATCGCCGTGCTCCCATTCGGGAATTGTGGGCTGGCTGATGGATTCTTTGCCGGGCGGGTAGAGCCGCATCATTTCATCCAAGGCACGGCGGGCGACGACATTGCCCTCCAGTAGGGAATTTGATGCGAGACGATTCGCGCCGTGCAGGCCGGTGCAGCCGACCTCGCCGATAGCGAATAGTCCGCGAATCGTGGTTTTTCCATTCACATCCGTCTGGATTCCGCCGCATTGATAGTGTGCGGCTGGCACCACGGGAATGGGTTGTTCTTCGCAATCGAAACCGAACTTTAAGAGCGTTGCGTGAATGTAAGGAAAACGTTCGGCCATGAAGCCTTTTGGTTTGTGCGTCACATCCAGATAGACGCAGGGTGCGCCGGTGCGCTTGAGTTCGCGGTCGATGGCTCTGGCGACGATGTCGCGCGGGGCGAGAGATCCGCGTGGGTCGACGGCTTTGGTGAAATCCACGCCTTTTGCGTTGATGAGAATGCCGCCTTCACCGCGGACGGCTTCACTCACAAGGAATGATCTGGCTTCCGGCCCGGTGGCTCCGGGATTGTAGAAACACGTGGGGTGAAACTGGATAAATTCCATGTTTGCGATGGTCGTCCCTGCACGCCAGCCGAGTGCGACACCGTCGCCGGTGGCCGAGTCTGGATTGGTCGTGTAGAGATAGACCTTGCCGCAGCCGCCTGCTGCTAGAATGACTCGGTCTGATTTAAAAACCTTCACTTCGCCGGTTTTTCGTTCGAGGACATAGGCACCGAGTATGCGGTCTTCTGCGACTGCACCGAGTTTCACCGAAGTGATGAGATCGATGACAAAATGATTTTCCAGCAACGTGAGATTCGGGGTGTTGCGGGCGGTTTCGATCAATGCGCGGGCGACTTCGCGGCCGGTGGTGTCCTTGGCATGCAGAATCCGGCGATGCGAGTGGCCGCCCTCTTTGCCGAGTTGGAAATGATCGTTCGATCGGTCGAACGAAACCCCGTAGTCGAGTAGATCGTGGATCGTTGAAGCGCCCTCTTGAATGATCGTGCGGACGGCGGCTTCTTTGCAAAGCCCGGCTCCGGCATCCAAGGTGTCTGCCACATGTTCCTCTTCCGAATCCCCGGCATCGCGCTGGCCTTCGGGCAGCACCGATGCGATGCCCCCCTGCGCCCATGCTGTGTTGGATTCGTAAACGTCGCCCTTGGTGACGACCACTACCGACCCGTGTTGGGCGGCTCGCAATGCGAAGGACAGTCCGGCGATACCGGTTCCGATCACAAGAAAATCCGCTGTCATGTGGGGGGACCTTGTGCGAGATCTCCCGGGGACAAAAGGAAATTTCTCTCTCTCACTTGACCGTCCCGCTGCCAGAAGTCACCACTTGCGCATGAGCTTCTTTGTCACGGGCACGGACACCGGTGTTGGGAAAACTTACGTCACCCGCCTTATTTTGGAAATGTTGCGTGCGGAAGGCGTGGATGCCGTGGGTTACAAACCGGTTTCTTGTGGGGATCGTGAGGACGCCAGCTTGTTGGCCGCGGCATCGGGTGGGCTGACCTTAGATGAGGTGAACCCGCTCCATCTGAATACGCCGGTGGCCCCCTACGTCGCCGGGTTGTTGGAAAACAAAACCGTGAATCCGGCGGATTTGCTGGCTGGATTTCATCATTTGGCCGCCGCTCACACGCAAATCATCGTCGAGGGAGTGGGTGGTTGGGAAGTGCCGCTGGCCAAGAACTACCGAGTTTCGGATTTCGCCAAGGATCTTGGTCTGCCGGTTATTGTCGTGGCCGCCAACCGCCTTGGGGCTCTGAATCACATTCTGCTTACGGTCGATGCCATCCGCGCCAAAGGCTTGAGCTGTGCGGGCATTATTCTCAACCAACTCGCCGACGAACTCGATACCGCGATGATCACCAATAAGGGAATTATTGAGGAGCTCGCTGGAGTTCCGCTGCTGGATCACTTGATTTACGGGCAGGATTTCTTGGATGAGGGGGTTCTGGGGCTGATTGAAGAATAGGAATAATAGGAGGGATGGGAAACATGGGATTTATGATTCCCATGATTCCCATCAATCCTATGATTTCTAACTGATGGCGAGCTGTTCATCTGAGCAGCATTCAAGCAACCCCCAAGCGCTCATTCAATAATTATCTTCATATCTTCCGAGTTCCCTCTCAGTTCCGGCGCATACATGGCGGATGCTTCGGCGGGTAGGGCTTTGTAAGAACCCGGTGCCTCGGCGCGGAGTTGGTAGCGGAGGGTGTGTTTGCCGCGTGGTAGGGCGCGGATGAAGAAGTCCACCGTTTGGTCGCGGGGTTCCATGTAGGCGCTGAATCCGCCGTCGGCGGAGATGTAACCGCTTAGGGCGTCGAGCGCCTCGAAGCCGGCGGCTTTGGCGTCGGAGAAGAGGAGGTATTCGTAATCGTTTTTGCTTTCGAGGATGAGTTCCACTTCGATGCGGTCGCCGGATTTCACGGAGGCTCCATCTGCCAGTGGTTCGCGGCGGAAGCGCTCGACCTGTTGTTTCCCGACGAGTCCGGTCTCGTCGGGGACTTCGGTGGTTTTCTCGAGTTCGATGAGTTTAGAGATCTTGCGTTGGACTTTCACTTCGAGTCCGGCGGCGCGGAGTTTGTCTTCGAGGGTGAAGACTTCGAGATAGGCATTGGCATAAAGAGTTCCTTTACCGGTCTTGCGAAGTTCCACGGTGTGTTTGCCGGTGGTTACGGCATCGCCGGTGAGCAGGATCGTGCCATCGAAGGTGAATAGGTTATCGCGGTCGATGGTGAGCTTGCGTTGGGATTTGCCGTCGAGCATGACTTCGACTTCCATTTCGGGGGTGCCTTCGCCGCTGGCTTTGAAGTAAGCGGCGATGGCCTCGATGGCGTAGGCGGTATCACGGGTGGATTCCCAGTAGGTGGCGTGCTTGCGGTTGTTGACGAGGTATTTGACGAGTCCGCGCGTGTCGGCATCCTTGGGTTTGGTTGCGGCGAGGAGTTTGAGATACCAGGCGTGTGCTTCCACTTCGCTGCCATACCAATACCACCAATAGCCGGTGTTTTTGAGGTCGAGGTAGGCGGTTTGGTTTTCGGTGTCGCGTTTCTGGAATTGGGCGATCATGCGAATGACCTCATCACGGCGGGCTTCGTCGCCCTTGCGGTGGTGTTCGAGACCGAGCAGGCATTTGGCATAGACCGGGAGCGCGATGCGATCGCGATGGAGGAATGTGAGCATCGGTTCGGAATCGCGTTTGGCTTCGCCGAGGATCATGCGGACGAAGGCATCGGTGGAATCGCAGGTGGATTTCTCGTGGCGATTGTCGTCTTTGGGTTTCTTGCCCGCGTCACGAAGGGCTTGGCGCTCGACATGCAATTGCAAGGCATCGGTTTGTTTTTTCTCGTAGCTGATGAGCCAGGCAATGCTGGCATTGAGCATGGGGTCGGGGATTTGCGCGCCATTGGCTTTGGCAACGATTAACCCGTGGACGACGACAGCGGTGGTGTGCGGATAGGAATATTCTCGGTAGCCGGAGAACCAGCCCCAGCCGCCATCGGAGTTTTGCATGGCGATGAGGCGTTCCACGCCTTTGGCGACCATTTTTTGCATTTCGAGTTCATCGAAGACCGGGTTGTTTTGCCATTGTTTCCATTGGGCGGCGCGGTCGGCAGCGTTGCCGAGTTCCTGCGGGTTGAGGTTCGTGCGCTTGGCTTTGACTTCGGCGAGGTTGGTGCCGATCTGGCGGAGCATGTTCTGACCGATGACGAGCGGAACAAAGCGGTTGAGCGTTTGCTCGGTGCAGCCGTATGGGTAGCTGGCGAGGTAGGGGATGGCATCAACCACGGCACCGGCGATGGTGGGTGAGAAGCGGACCGTGAGTTTCGATTGGTCCGGCCGACGTTGGGCGGGGACTTCCATGTTGATCTTGGCGGAGTCATTTTCCGGATCGACAACCACGCTCCACGCATCCTGGCGCGACATGCCGTGGACGAGGATCGGGAGCTTGCGTTCGACCGCATCGCCATCGTCACTGGCGTCGGCTTTCATGCGGATGGTGGCCTCACCTTCCTTGAGCGCTTTCACACGCCAGTCGATGCGGGCTTCCGAGCGGGCGGCGATTTCGACGGTTTTGGAGGAACCATCGATGGCCTGGATACCGCCTTCGAGTTCGAGCGAGACCTTGACGGTTTTCGGCGTGTCATGGTCGTTGTGAACGACGGCGCTGAGCACGGCTTCATCGCGTTCGACGAGGAAACGTGGGGCTTGCAGCCGGACTAACAGCTCTTTGGAAGTGATGATTTCCGTGGTGCCCTCACCAACGGTGGTGCCTTTACCGAGGTGCCAGACGCGGGCTTTCCAGGTGGTGAGGTTGTCGGGGAATTCGAGTGGGATTTCCGCGCAGCCGTTGGCATCGGTTTGGATGGAACCCGACCATTTTAAAAGATCAGCAAAGGCTTTGCGGACGAGGATGGGAGCTGCATTTCCCGCGCGATCCGGATTGTTAAGGATGGCATCGATGCTGTTGCGGTCGACGGCGAAACTACCGCTGCGGTTGCCAGCTGTTACCATGGATTCCATCGCCATTGGGGCAGCAAGAGCCTTTTTTTTGTCACCCATTTCCCAAGCGGAGTCCACGTTGCTTAACATTTCAGATCTTGTTGAATCATACGCGGCACGGTAGTAGCTGCGCCCGCCGAACCCATGGCCCCAGCCACCTCCGAAGCCGCCGCCGCTTCCCATGCCCATATCGCCGAAGTATCCGAGGGTTTGCATACCGAGGACTTTTGGGCGCAGAAGATTTCCGGGTGAGCCGGGGATAGAGGAGAATCCACGACGGGAATATGAGTTTTTCCACTTCCAGAAGTTCTCATGGATCGGCCCGACGTTGGAGCCACCGGTGATGGCTTCGAGCGATTTATCATAGATCGTGAGCACGGTGGTGCCGGTGACCGGTTTGCCCTCGGCATCGCGCAGGGTGACGCGGAGGCTGGATTTTTCTTGTGGCTTCACCTTCGTTTTCGCGGGTTCCAGCGTGACCTCGATGATTTTGCTCGCCGGAGGCAGGAGGACTTGGCGCACAGCTCCATGAATTTTTGCACCGTGGACCGTGAAGCCTTCGATGAACATGTTGGGCATGTCCTTGAGGGTGAGCGGAACCTCGATTTCCAGGCTCTTTCCGTCGAGTTGGATGCGTCTCGCCTCGCGGCATGAGTTGCCGGCGATGTGGAGGAACAACCAGACATTGGCGTTCTCGCGATCGCTATTCACTCGGAGTTTCATGGTTTCGCCGGGCTTGTAGTCGGACTTGTCCGCAACCAATTCGAGCGGTCCGAATTTCCATTTTTTCGGATCGTCGCGGCCGGGGCTGTGGATGTTGAGGATGGTGGCGCCTTCCGTGGCTTCGCCGTTGTTGATAGAGAGATTGGCGGCAAGGCGGTATTGGCCGGTGACGGGTGCGGCGAACGGTTGTTTTGCATTGCCCTCGGCGTCGGTGGTGAGCGGCCATGATTGGATTTCCTTTTCGTCGATGCGGCCGTTCGCGTTCATGACGAGTTGATAGATTTTCAGTGTGCCCTTGGCACCGACCACGGGTTTTCCGGCGAGGGTGGCGGCGGAAATCGAGGCTTCGATGGCATCGCCGGCTTTGGCATAGCCCCGGTTGGTCCAAACGACGACTTCGAAGGGTTTGCGTGCGGCGATCACCGAGCCGGTGCCTCGTTCCTCGCGGCGTGAGGTGTCCACCACGCGGGCTTCGATGGAATACTTCGCATCCATGTCGCCATGGATTTCCTTGGCGGGTGCGGTGTCGATTTCGATTTTTGCGGTGCCGTCCGGGCCGATGGGGACATTTTGTTTGAGGATCAATTCATCGGGCGTCCAGCGGCCACGGCCGCCCCACCAGGGTGGCGGCGGTGGCATGCAGCCCCAGCGTTTCCATGTGGGATGCCATGAAGCTTCCGTGCCATTCCACCATGCGCCGCGGCCATAGAGCCAATCCCAGCGCCAACCCGGGAACCAGCGTTCGCCTAGCGACGAACGTTTGACGATGATCTCGACATTCGCATTTCTAACGGGAGCACCGTGGAAGTAGTTGGCTTTGATCGTGGCGGTGAATTTATCGCCGAGTTTTACGGGTTCGGTGGGAGCCTCGACTTCGACTTCGTATTCGGGTTTCCGGTATTCCTCGACTTGGAAGGCAACTTGGGCGGATGTCCGGTTGCCGATTTGATAGACGGCGCGCCAGCTTCCGAGTGGTGAGTCTTTCGGGATGATGACCTCGTTTTCCACGGTGCCTAGCGCGTCGGTTTTCAACTTCTCGATTTTAAGCGCCTCTTCGCCGCGGCCGTTGTAGAGAGTGAGCGTGCCGGTTTGATTCGCCCAGCGGGATTCTTCGGGATCGAAGTAGCCGACGTTGCGGAGGAGAAACTTGAGATGCGCGGTATCGCCCGGCTTGTAGAGCGGGCGGTCGCTGATGCCATAACTCAGATCGCGATTGGTATTATTCCATTGTGGATTTTGAGCGTTCAGTGACTGGAATCCGAAGAACGCCGGGCTGCGGTCTTTTTTGCGCGCGATGGCGAGCCATTCATAGTTCTCATCCCAATCGCCGGGCTTGAGTAAGGTTTTGCCATCGGTGTCAGTCGTGCGGCTGAACTCACGCCATTTCACGTTCATGCGGCGGCCGAGGGGCGTCTTGCGTTCCAGGTGAATCGTGCGGTAGCCGAAGAACTCGAGGTCGGCCTCGGCGACTGGTGCGCCGGACTCGGCATCGGCCACCCACCATTGGAGTTTTCCGGCGACGTCGCGTTGGACGAGCACGGAATCGACGATCCAGATGAGCGTGTGGAACTCGTTGCCATCCGCGATTTTTCCGGTGATCCACCATGCGCCTGCTTGGTCGAGAGGGACTTCGAGTTCTGTGTGGGTGTCGCGGTGTTTCGGGTGTGGGGTGAGTCCGGTTTCCCAAGTGGCGGCGGTTTTGCCGAGGTATTTCGATTGTTTGGTGCGAATCAGGCGGTTGGCGATTTCGGATGGCTCGACTCGCTCCGAATCGATGTTTCCGGGGTTGCTTTTCAGATAGGAAATCGTATCTCGGAGCACGGCTTCCATGTCCACGGGCGCGGCGGTTAGAGCGATGTTTGATGCGTTGCGGAAGACGAGAGGGAGTTTGGGTTTTGTGCCGGTTGAAACGGTTTCCGCGGACTCGAATTGGCCCCAGTTGCCGGTGATTTGTTTGAGGAGTTTTTTGCGGTGGTCGTTGCCGCCGGGACCGTGTTCGGCGATCGTTTGTTCGAGTACTTCGCGGGCTTTGTCGTATTGGCGGCGGTTGAGGAAGATTTGGACGAGGGCGTCGCCGGCTTGGTGGGTTTGATTGAAGACCGAGCGGTAGAGGGCGATGAAATGGTGGGATGGTGGGAGTTTGAAGCGGCGGACGCCATCGGAGGTTTTTGCGAGGCATTCGTCTTCGGCGAGTGTGTCCACTTCGAGGATGCCTTTGGCGCTATCGGGGTCTTGCTGTTGCCGCCAGCCGTAGGATGCGAGTGTTTCCACTCCGAATTGGGATTGGGAGAATTGGGCGAGTTGTTGGGTGACCCATGTTGCCTCGGCAGTTCCTAACTTTGCGTGTTCAGCCAAAGCGAACCGCCAGCGTTCACCATCGTTTTTGGCGGCTTCCCAAGAGGCGGGGATTTCGTAGAGGACGGGGCCGTCTTTTGCCCATGGTGCGCCTTCGGTGCTGCCGGAGGGTCCGGGTTCGCCCCATTCGGGAAGTGTGTCGAGCGGGGTGAGGGTTTGAAGTTTCCAGGACTCGCCGGAGTTCAAGAAACCCGCGAAGTCATACCAGATCGAAGCGGGTCGGGTGGCATTCTGTGAGTTGGCGAGCGCTTGGCGGAGGAGTTGCAGCGAGCGGATGTGGTCGCGGTAAGTGGTTTCAACGGACGATCCGGCGGAAGCCTCGGGAACTGCGTCAGGGCCCCGGCCTCTTCCGTAGTAGCCGCCGCCTCCGCGTTCGAATTCGCCGGCGATCAGACGACCCGAATGGGGTGCATTTTGGTAGGCTTTTGCGGCGGAGATGAGCAGCGCCGCGTTTTCCGGGTGTTGGGCGACGGCTTGTTCGACGAGCGCATCGAAGTCCTTCCATTCGTTGAGACTGCTTATGGAATGGTTGGCCTGTTCGAGATCTTCGCCGGTTTTTGAGTCCGAGACGGGCAACAGCTTTTCCTTGTAGTGGTTCAAGGCATCCTTCCAGAGGCCGCGCTCGATGAGCTTGTCGCGCTCTTTGCGCAGAGCGGGGATGTCTTGGGCAAGGAGGTTGAGAGGGAAAAAAACGACGCAACAAAGCCAAAGGAAATTTTTCATGTCACTGGGAATGACACCCAAAATCGCGGATTCTTAGAAGAAAGAAATCCTTTAGCCTGCTGGCGGATCAGTCTTCGACGTAGAGGATGCGGCCGCAATCTTCGCAGCGGGCGATTTCCTTGCCAGTTTGGACGGCGACTACGGTGGAAGGGATGAGTTTCATGTGGCAACCTTCGCATTTGCCCTCGTGCATGGGGGCGAGGGCGAGGCCGGCCTTGCTTTTCATCAGGCGTTCGTAGAGCGGTATGATCGTTTCCGGGACATTACCGGCGAGTTTCGCGCGTTCGGCGAGCACTTCTTGGCGCTCGGATTCCATGCGTTCGTGGCGTTGTTTGATTGAGGCGAGGTCCTCGTTCACGAGCGTGCGGGTGTGGGCGAGGGCGGCTTCGGCGGCTTTGTGGGCGGTGCGCAGGGTGTCCATTTCTTCCATCAGTTCGAGCTCGCGGGTTTCGAGCTCATCCACGTCTTTGGTGTAGCGGACGATTTCATGGCCGAGCGCTTGGTATTCCTCGTTTTTGCGGGTTTCGAACTGCTGGATTTTCAGGCGGGTGATGGTCGTCTTGCGAGTTCCTGCATCGAGTTCGAGGCGTTTCAGTCGCAGATCGCAATCCATCACCGCAGCGTGGGCGCGGGCGACGGCGGCTTCATCGCTGGCAAGTTTGGTTTTTGCCCGGGCTTCATCGACGGGGAGTTTTTCAAGGTCTTTGGCGAGCGCGATCAGGCGGCGGTCACGGTCTTGGAGAATTAACAACGCACGAACTTCATCTAGCATGTTGGTTGGGTACCTGCCCGCACCCCCGGCGGCAAGCCCAGTCTGGAAATCCAAGTTGAAATTTCAACTTTCGGATGGTTTTCCGGATTTCAGAGCATCGGCCGCGTAGATGGCGACGGCGAGCCAAATCAATGCGAACGAGGCCAGGCGTGAGCTGGACATGGGTTCACCGTAGAGTTTCCAGCCGATGAGAAATTGGAGGGTAGGGCCGAGGAATTGGATGATCCCGAGGGTGGAAAGGCGGAGGTTTCGCGCGGCGTGACCGAAAAAAATTAAGGGTAGCGTGGTCGCAATGCCGGCGCCGACGACCAGCGCCGCATGCGCCCAAGTGCCACCGAACGCGGCGGTCGGGCTGCTGGTTTGGCTTACAATCCAGATGAGCGCGATGGGCGCGAGCAGGGTGGTTTCTGCGGTGAGACCGAGTCGCGAGTCCAGCGGCGTGCGCTTTTTGACCACGGCATAGAGCGAAAACGTGATGGCCAGCGTAAGGGCGATCCATGGAAATCCGCCGACAGCCGGGATTTGCAAGGCCACGCCGCACAAGGCCAGCGCGATGGCGGCGAGTTGCAGTGGTTTGTGCTTTTCCCCGAACCAAAGCACTCCGAAGAGCATGTTGAAAAACGGGTTGAGGTAATAGCCGAGCGCGCCCTCGATGATCCGGCCGTTCAGGGTGGCCCAGACATAAAGCAGCCAATTGGCAGCCAGCAAGGTGCCAGAAAGGAGGAGCCAGGCGGCCGTGCGCGGGTTGCGCAGGCTTTCATAAACCCGCTGGCCATCGCGCCGCCAAACCGCGATGGCCAACAGAATCACCAGCGACCAAAGCGTGCGCTGCGCTACGATCGATGGCGGCGGCAGGAAATCGAGGAGTTTCCAATACATCGGCAAAATGCCCCACAGGAAAAATGCTGTGATGGCGGCCCAAAGTCCCGAACGGTGACGATCCACGGGCGGACGCTGGGCCAGATCCAGCAAGGAATGAAGCGTAATATCGGGCGCTGCATTTTTTGGATTTTGAAATCCGTGGCAAGCGGGCAAGCTGCGGGCATGTCGTCCGAACGAATCTCGATTCCCCGTTATGCCATGGCGCTCGCGCACGTCGCGAGTTTGCGCTCAGAGGACCCTTACCGGAAGGTGGGGGCGGCGGCTTTGGATTTCGATAACCGGGTGATTGGCACTGCTTACAATGGACTTGCCCCGGGCTTCGATCCGCCCGCAGGGTTTTGGGATGACCGCGAGGCACGCCAGAAATTCATGCTGCATGCGGAGGTGAATCTCTGCAGTTTATTCCGCCGCGGCGAGGTCAAGACCGTCGCCACGACGACAATGCCATGCACCGCTTGCATGCAGACGTTGTGTGCGTATGGAGTTAAAGAAATTTATTATCGCGATGTCTATCATGCATCGGACGCGCCGGAGATCGCCGCGCTTTATGGCGTGACCCTCCAGCAAATCAAAGATCCTGAGTAAGCCGTTTGTTTGCGCTTCTTGATCCATTCGGGCTTTCCAGCGAGGCGTGGGTGGGTTCCAATTCCGTCCGCGTCCGATGTCTGAAAATTTTTACCAACAAACCACTGCCGCGCCAGTCACGGCGTTTGATGTGTCGCTGCGCCCACCAGCATTTTCCGAGTTTATCGGTCAGGAAAAGGTGAAAGACCGATTGCTGTTGATGCTGGAGGCGGCGAAACGGCGGGGCGATGTGCTGGACCACGTGCTTCTATCAGGTCCGCCGGGATTGGGAAAAACCACGTTGGCAAATCTGATATCTCGCGCGGCAGGCACGCAACTTCATACGACCTCCGGTCCGCAAATCGAAAAAGCCGGCGATTTGGCGGGGATTTTGACCAACATCCAGAAGGGTGATATTTTGTTCATCGACGAAATCCACCGCCTGCATCCGGCGATCGAGGAATACTTGTATCCAGCGATGGAGGATTTTCGCTTGGATATCATCATCGACTCCGGGCCGTCGGCGCGGTCGATCCAGATCAACTTGCCGCGATTTACTTTGGTGGGTGCGACGACGCGCTCCGGGATGTTGACGGCACCGCTGCGATCACGTTTCGGGTTGGTGAATCGGCTGGATTATTACACGCACGAAGAATTGGCGCTGATCATCGAGAGGTCGGCGGGTTTGCTGGATGTGCCGATCGAGCGTGGTGGTGCGATGGAAGTAGCCTCGCGGGCACGAGGCACGCCGCGAGTGGCGAATGCCCTGTTGCGCTGGGTGCGGGATTTCGCCCAAGTCCGGGGAGAAGGGCACATCGATGGCGGAATCGCGGATGCGGCGCTGACGATGATCGAGATCGATTCCCAAGGGCTGGACGAAATGGACAAGCGGCTGCTGGAAGTGCTGATTTATAAATTTGGCGGTGGTCCGGTAGGCTTGAATTCACTGGCTGTGGCATGTGGTGAGGATGCGGCGACGATTGAAGAAGTTCACGAGCCGTTCTTAATCATGCAGGGGTATTTGATGCGCACCCCGCGCGGGCGAATGGCACTGCCTACGGCTTACGAAAAAATCGGTGCGCCGAAACCACCTGCGGGGCCGGAGGATGCCCAGCAATCGTTGTTGTGAAAAAATGCGGGTTTTCAATTGAATGGATGCCCGCTAGTTTGCCGAAAGAAGTTTTTCCATGAATCCTCTTGTTACTGAAACCATCGACCGCTGCCGCAACGCAGGGCTCCGCCGCACCAAGGCTTTGGAGGAATTGCTCAGCACGTTGTTAGAAGGCGGGCGACCAATGACGCTGGCCGAGCTCTCGGCATCGAAGCGGCTCACGGCGCAATGCGACAAGGCGACGGTTTTCAGGCTGCTTCAAAGACTGGCCGAGCATGGCATTGTCCGGCGGCTGGGGCTCCATGAGCGTGCGGCGTATTTCACTTTGTTAGTCCCGGGAAAACACAGCGACTATTTGATTTGTACAAGTTGCGGTAGCATCGAGGCGATCCAGGCACCGTGCCCGGTGCATCAGCTGGAAGACGAAATCCGCGAGAAAACGGGCTTTCGCAATCTTTATCACGAGTTGGAGTTTTTCGGGGTTTGCCCGAACTGTCTGAGCTGATGGGTCACTCTTAGCCATCCAGCCCTGGTTATTATTGCGCAGGGTGAGGTAGCAGGGGAGCAGATCGCGCCAGTTTGCGTTTCCTCGTGAAATGCGTGATCGAACTCGGCGACGGGTTTTTCTGGTGTCATTTTGTGGGCAAAATGCCGCCGCAATAAATCCTCGGTAAATACGCTTGGAATTGCCGGCGGCATTCCGTAATGCTCCTCGCCTCATGGCGAAACAGGCACTCGGAAAAGGACTCGGAGCACTCATCCGGAAAAGCGCGGCTCCACAGGCGCTCGACGCTGCGGTGACTCCAGACGATTTTAAACGAGTTCGTGATGTCCCGATCCACATGGTGGTGCCCAGCCCGCTGCAACCACGGATGACTTTTATCGATTCGCCTCTCGACGAACTCGTGGAGTCGATCCGCCAACACGGCATCATCCAGCCGCTCATCGTCCGTGCAGTGAACGGCAAGCTCGAACTTATCGCTGGCGAGCGCCGTTGGCGTGCTTCTAGCAAACTCGGCCTCGCCACCGTGCCGGTCATCGAACGTGAAGCCTCAGACCGCGATGTGCTCGAAATGGCACTCATCGAGAACCTGCAACGTGAGGATCTCAACCCGATGGAAGAGGCGATGGGTTATGTACGCCTCGCTAAGGAATTTACGATGAAACAGGAGGAAATTGCCGCCCGCGTCGGTAAATCCCGCGCCAGCGTCGCCAACGCCATGCGCTTGTTAGATTTGCATGCTGACGTGCAATCGCTCGTTGCCCACGGTCGTCTGACCGTCGGTCATGCCAAGGCGATTCTCTCGATCAAGGATCAAGACTCGCAATTGCTTGCTTCAGATCAAGTGATTCGTCGCCACCTCACTGTCCGCGCCACGGAAAAGCTTGCCCAATCATTTCTAAGTGATGTTTCGGATTCATCCGCCGACCCAAAAAAATCCGGAGTCTCCCGGGAAGTCGATATTCATATCCGCGCGATCACCAACCGTCTCCGAGAGCACCTCGCCACCCACGTCGCCCTGCAACATACCGCCAAGAAAGGCAAAATCGAAATCGAATACTACGGCGATGACGATCTCCACCGCCTGCTCGAACTCATCGGCCTCGAACCCTCGGAATAATCGGATTTGAAATCTCAGATCTCGAATCTGAAATCCCCAATCTGAATTCCTAGGGCGGGTAGCGCTTGCTCAAACCAACATTCAGGGTTAGCAAACTGCCATCAAACGACGTTCCTTCAGCTTTCTCCTCGCCCGGCGGTATCTCAATCCCCGCCGCTCGATGCTTTCTTCCTTCACTCTGATCTCGCTCATCGGTGTGATGCTCGGGGTGTTGGTTTTGGTTGTGGTGATGGCGGTTTATGCCGGTTTGGAGCGGGAAGTGAAAACCCGGTTTCTCGGGTTTTCACCGCACATTCAGTTGAGTCACTTTCCCCAAGCTTTCGGCGAAACGCCGGCATTGCTCGATTGGCAGAGCGTCGCTGCGATGGCAAAAACGCTGCCTCACGTGCAAACCGCAACCGCTTACGTGGCGGACAACGTCATCATTGATGTCGAGGATTGGCAGAATCCGGTCACGTTCATGGGCGTCGATACCTCGGATCCCGCGCAAGTCGATGGCATCACCAAAATGCTCGATCTGAAAAATCATCCGGATTCCTCCGCAGATTTTGGCATTGATGACCGGGTGGTCGTTTCCTCCAGAGTGGCTGACAGCTTCAGGATCGGCGTGGGCAATACGATCCGGCTATACTCGACTCGCAATTTCAAGGAGGTCATGCGTGTTTACAAAGCGAACGACAAACCGCCGCTGCGAGAAGCTTTCGCCGATGCTTGGGCCGGCACTTACAAACTCACCGCATCTTGGAAAACAGCCGATGACAAGTTCACCATCCCGATTGATACGCTCGCCGATATCCACGAACCGCTTTTTGCCGTGCTCGATGAAAATCTGCGTCAGCCAGAACGCGACTTGTTGAGCGAACTTCTGTCTGCGATGGAAAAAGGCGAAAAAAATCCGATTACAGAAATCTATGCCTTCGACTCGGACACCAAGTCTGTAATTGAAAAAGCCATCAAGGAGTTGAATCAAACCGACCGCGACCAGATGAACGCCGAGACTTATAAGAGTCTCGAAAAATTTGTGCTACCCAAGGACGTGATTGTCATCGGCGTCTATCAAGCATCGATGATGGCGGTAACCCCGGACGTTTTTGTCCCGCTCTCGCTCGCCCAGGATCTCGCCGGCCTTGAGGATGGTGCCGTGCAAAGCATTTCACTTCGTCTCGATGACGCCTACGCCGCTCCCGCCGTCTCCGCCGAGGCGCGCAAAACTCTTGGCTTGGATTGGGCGATTCTTCCGTGGAACGAGCATCCACAATTCGTCAGCTTCTCAATGTTGATCAGCCAGCAACGGGTGATGATGTATTTCTCGCTCTCTTTCATCATGTTGGTCGCCGCGTTCTCGATGATGGCTAACATCTTCACCGTCACGATTCAAAAACGCCGTGAGATCGGCGTCATGAAAGCGCTCGGAGCCGCGCCCGGACAAATTGTAAGAGTGTTTATCTATCAAGGAATGCTGCTTGGTTTGTTAGGTGGTGGACTCGGCATCGGCCTGGGTCGTCTAGTCATTCATTTCCGCGGGCCGATCCAACAGCTTTTCCGCTCCTTCGGATTCGATCCGTTTTCAGCACAAATGGTTGGATTCGACGTGATTCCCGCCCATCATAATCCCGTTGAGCAAGCACTCATTGGCGTCATGGCATTCGTCTTATGCACTTTCGCCGCTCTCGTTCCCGCGTTTTTCGCCTCCCGAAGCGATGCCGCTAAATCCCTGCGTAATCTCTAAATCATGGATATCTGGATCATCCAAAACGGCGAAAAAATCGGGCCTGTCCATGACTACGAAGTCCGCCGGAAAATTGAAAATGGCGAGTTGCCTGCCAGCACGCCCGCTTGGCATGAGGGGATCGATGCTTGGAAACCCCTCGTCGAGATCGACCTGTTCTCGCGGGAGTTTGACAAGTCTCCCGAACCTGTTCTGCCTAAATCGCAGTCACCGACACCGCCATTATTGCCGGACCAAGCTCATCTCGTCCGCCGCTTTTGGGCGCGCTGGCTTGATCTAACATTCTTCGCGGCCGTCTGGTGGATCGCCATGTGGGCCTTCGGTCGCGATATCGGCATGATCCTCAATCAACCGTGGATTCTCTTGTTTCACTATATTCCATGGTTCGCTCTTGAGACGTTTTTCTTGCACCGCTTTGGCACAACAGTCGGCAAAAGTTTGCTAGGAATCAGGGTCGTCAACGATGATGGTTCGTATCTGAGTCTCGCCGCAGCCAGTCTTCGCTCCGCCCGCGTGTTTATCATGGGCGTTGGCTTCGGTTGGATCCCACTCGCGCTGATCTGCCATATCTTCGCCTGGTTCACTGCCAAACGACTGGGTCGTCCGCTCTGGGACCATGCCAGTGGCCACCGGCTAATCGTGACTTCGTTGGAACCCGTGAAAATTATCACTTACGTGATCGTGCTGTTCACCGCCATCCTTCTTCAAGGCATCGTGTTATTTCCTTACATGCTGGAGAAAGCGGCACAAGATAGCCCTGAATTCCGTAAACAGTGGGAACAAATCCAAGAGGAGATGCGGCAGGCAAAAATGCCCAAGTGATGCTTTTTTCGCGTTGGATGCCGACTACGCATCGGCGATTGCGGAGTTCATGAATCAAGTCACTCTGACGCGTAGATCTCTCATACTCCACAGAAACCCCTTCGCCCTGCTGCCGCTCCCCCTCATCGCCCGCGCTCCGTCCTTACGCTTTGGTCCAAAACGCTCGCGCGCAGTCGCAAACGCCTCGTTCACAAATTCCTTGCTGCCGATCACCGCGCCGTCCGTGAAATACCGCACCCGGCACCGCAGCATCTTGGCCATTCCCAGATCTTTGAGCACGGTGTCATTGTCCTTGCTTTCTAACATCTCCGCAGTGTTCATCGTGCTCTGGCCAAGACCGTTGCCTTTCCCTTCCACCTCGGCGCGTCCCGGTTTCCGGCCTAATGCCAGTCCCATCAACCGCCGATACAAGCGCGATACTTCAGCCCATTTCTCGGAATCAAATCCCACTCCCTGATCGCAAAAATACGCTCGCACCAAGCCTTCCCGCGCTTTTTTCCCATTCCCCTTCCTCCCTCCGCCCACCGCCTCGCCATAACTACTCCAGCGATAATCCGCCGGATCACACGCGATCCCCGCCCTAACCGGATTTAGATCAATGTAAGCTGCGATCGTCCGCGCCGCGATCCCGCTTTCCACAATCACGCTCTTGAACCGGTCTTCCCACAGCGTGCCGGTGCGCGAATGCATGCGGTTGAACCATTTGGTGAAGCGTTCCAGCAAGGATTTCATGAACTCACTCAGGTCGTGCATCCGCCGGGTGAAGCGGTTGCGGATTTCTTCCCTTCTTCGCGCCGCCTGTTGTTCTGCTAGCAACAATTCCTCAGCAGCGCTCAGTGGCATCCCGTTTTCATCCACTGGCGGCATTTCAAACTCACCCCGCACGCGCAAGACCGCTGCATCCTCCATTTCCTTCGCGATCTCCGCCACCTGCACTTCGCTGTAGAAAACGCCCAGCCGTTCCAGCAATTCCTGATCCGAGATCCCGCCCTCCGGCATCGGCGGCACTTCCAGCAATAAGTGGAAGTGATTGGACATCAGACAGTAAGATAACACCCGACAGCCGGTGAACTTCTCACACATCCGCATCAGCATCCGGAAATGTTCGCGTTCATCCACCTCCAGCACAAAATCCCGCCCTACCACTCGCGAGATGCAGTGATAAATCACCGGTTTCGTCCGAGAATCTTTCCACGGTACAATCCATCGCTTTCGGTTGTTCGCGCTCATCGCAGAAGCAAACTGCCACCTAATAACGACAAGACAAGATTATATTTTATAAAAAGTATGTCTTTTTATAGGTTATTTTTTGAGTTAATAGGAAGCTACTTGAGTCCCCATTGCGGAGGATGAAAAAGTCCTTTGCCAATGTTTCAAGTAACTGTCCCCGCCGTGCCCAAGCAATATAGGCAACTGGTCCAGCGCATCGATCTGGATGGAGAGGACAGCGGACAAGTGGCATAGGCACTCGGACGGACTGACACGCAACAATCTCACCGTCCGCCGCCATCAGGCGCACGAACATCTCCGCGAGGAGCTCGCGCGCCCGTGCCGGACATGCAGCCAGCACGGGTGCCACGACTGCACCTGTAGGAAAATATACCGCCTAGCGATTGATGCCACCCAGCGGTGAGCGGGCGATCAGTTGTGGTTCTTCCAGAACGGCACCTCAGTCTTCCTCGTCTTCGTTTCCCATACTCCATTCTACATCCACGATCTCTCCCTGCCCCCCTCTTCTACTGCTCTTCCCTGAACACTGAAAACTGAACACCAACTAACTCATCTTCCCCGATTTTCTCCTTCTCTGCAGCAACATTTCCGTTAGTCTAGAGGCAACCATTTTCCGAGGAACGCTTCTTCCTCTTCCCTGAAAACTCAAAACTAGCAAACTCATCTCCCCTCTTCTTCCCATGCGCACCACCAATCTCCTCACTCTCGCCTTATTAGTGGCGATTACGGGAAACGCCCTCGCCATTTCCGATCCTGATAATCTCGGCCAGTGGATCAAACCCACCAACATCGGCCCGGACAAGGAGTGCCCCGGCTTCCTCGTCAACCTCGGGCCCAGCGGTGCCCGCGCGATTCTCCAGGAGACATCGTTTGTGGTGAAATACGTGTTTTCCAAATCCCCCGCCGATGGCCAGTTACGGGTCGACGATGAGATCACCGGCGTCAACGGCAAACCGTTCTCCAGGCACACCTTCGGCAAATGCTACAGCATGGAACCCGGCAATGGCTACGAAGGGCCGATCATGGACATGGGCAAGGCCATCGAGGACAGCGAAGGCAAGGATGGCACGCTCACATTGGATGTGATCCGCGATGGCAAACCCACTATAGTGACCCTCAAGCTCGAAGCCATCGGCCGTTTCAGCGACACCTTCCCGAAGAATTGCCAGAAGTCGGAAAAGCTCGCCGCAAGGGCCATGGATTATCTCATGCAACACACCGAGCAACGAATCGGAGATGTGCACGAAAAAGGTGTGGTCGGCCTGAGCCTGCTGGCCCGGGGAAAAATGAAGGAAGCGGAAACTCTTGCAATGGCGTGGAATGAACCGCCGGGCGAGAAGCAGTGGACCTGGTATCCATCCTACCAAGCCATCTTCCTAGCCGAATATTTTCTTCTAACCGGCGACAAGCGCGTGCTCCCGACCCTCGAGGAAAACTGCAAACGCCTCTACCTTTCCCAAGTGATAGATCCGGAACTCTACAAGGATGCCATGCACAGCGGCCAGCCGCAGGCGAAGAACTACCTCAAAGGCGGCAATGGCCATGGCGCACGAATCGCTGGCTACGGCACCATGACCATCACCACCCTGATGGCCCTGCTGTCATGGGAGCTCTCCGAGGACTGCGGTGTCAAAATTAAAGACTTCAACCGCGATATCGCCTACGACTGCGTCCACACCAACACCAACGAGTCCGGTTACATGGGATACCGCTTCGCCACCGGCGCCTACTCACCCGTGGGCCTGCAAGGACTCTCCATCATTGTCCACCGCGTGGCTAACAGACCGGCCACGGAAGACTACGTCAGCCGTGTCACCCGCGGCTTGGAAAAATCCAAAACCCGCCTCAACGACGGCCATGGCGACAACTCGCTTGCCTGGGGCTGGGCCCTGCTTGGCATCCAACTCTCAGGCAACGACGCTGCCACTCGCAGCATGCTCGACTACAACAAAGCCTTCATGAACATGGCCCGCACCCACGACGGCGCTTTCGTCATCCAACCCGGCCGCAACCTCCACGAAAAAGCCTACTACATGTCCCCCCGCATCCATCCGACCGCCGTCATGGTGCTCGCACTCGGAACGGACAAGCCCATTCTCAGAATCCAAGGGGCTCATGAAAAACCGAAGTCATGAATCTTAAAATCCAAACGCGGCTAACACCATGAAATTAAGCACGATCCTATCGACCATCATCCTCGCGATGACGCTTTGTTCAACCATCTGCCAGGCGCAGCAAACTCCGTCGCCCGGTAAGCTCAAGGTGCACGGCATCTTCGCCAGCAACATGGTTCTTCAGCGCGACAAGCCGATCATCGTCTGGGGCTGGGCTGAGCCCGGAAAGTCGGTCTCGGTCCAACTGGGCAAGGACAAGGCCGATACCAAGACCGTCGGCGACAAGGGCCGCTGGGAAGTGACTTTTCCCGCGCGCGGCGCCAGTGCGGAGCCGCAGGCCATGGTCGTGACCACCGGCAACGAGAAGGTCGAAATGAACAACATCGTCGTCGGCGACGTGTGGGTCATGACCGGCCAGAGCAACATGGCTTTACCACTCGGAAAAACGCAGCATTCCGACATAGAGATCGCCCAGTCGAATCTCCCGCAGCTGCGCTTTTTCTCCATCGATCCGAACGAACAATCCTCGCCGCAGGATGACATCCCGGCGGAAAAAATCACGACGAAGGGATGGGCGGTGTCGAGCCCGGAGACATCTAGCGACTTTTCCTGCATTGGCTACATCTTCGGTGCCCGGCTCCAGAGATCGCTGGGAATTCCCATCGGTCTGATCAAGAGTGCCCGCGGCGGTGCCTCGATCGAGGCAATTGTCCCTAGCCACAAGTTCGACGCCCACCCGCTCGCGAAACGCTACGCGGAATCCGTGAAGCAGAAGATCGCGGCCTTCGACAGGGAAGCGGCATCCTTGCAGGTCTGGAACAACCAGCTTGCTAGAGCGAAGTCCAAGAAGCTGCCGGAAGACAAATGGCCGAAGAAGCCGGTGAACGGCGACAACCTGACCTCATGGAACATCCCCGGCATGAGTGCCAGCGACATGGGCAGCATCCACCACGGCATGTTCGGCGTGTTCAAGGGTTACAACATTAAGGGGGTGCTTTTCCACCAAGGCTATAACAACGCCATGATGCAGGCTTGCCGCCCGCAGCGCTACCGGGTGCTCATGAAACTCATGGTCGAAGGCTGGCGCGATGATTTCAAGGATCCCAAGCTCCCGGTCGGTGTGATCGGCTTCTGCGCCGGAGGCAACACGCAGAACGAGGACAATTTCGAGGCGGAGTCCTTCGCCGGCGGCCCCTTCATCCGCGAAGCCCAGCGGCTCGGCCTGGCCGATGTCGGGGATCCGGTGAACACCGCCTTCCTGCCGGCCTACGATGTGCAGATTCCCGGACTGCATCCCACGAAAAAGCGCGATCACGGCGAGCGGGCGGCACGCTGGGCGCTCGCCAAAATCTACAACCAAAAAGGGATGCGCTGGGAAACCGCCTCGCTCGTCTCGGCGGAGCCGCAGGGCGATGAGATGATCCTCACCTTCAGCGAGAAGGTGTTGCCGGACGATATGAACAGCATCCCCTGCGGGTTTTCAATCGCCGGCGAGGACGGCAAGCTTTACATGGCCCATGCCCGCTACCGGTCCACCGCGGATGGAGCCCGCTGGAAGATCGATCCCACGATCATCCATGTCTGGAGCCCGCTCGTGAAGAAACCCGTCGCCGTCCGCTACGGCTGGGCGACCAGCCCGATGGGCAATCTCAAGATCGCCGGCCAGCCGTCGCTTCCGTTCCCGAGCTTCCGCACCGACACTTGGGACTGGCCCGAAAGTGAGGATCCCGAAGTCAGCCTAGTGGATCGCAGCAAGGAAAAAGCCATCAAGGAGGAAGCCGAGGCACGCTGCGAATACCGCCGCACCGAAGAGGCCAAGCGCGGCGTTGAGATACTCGAGCGGATCAAGGTTCTCGGTCAGACGAAGAAGTAAGAAGTGATACGATGAAAAAGACATTAATTGTTAGTTTATACTTTCTGTTCACGGTTTTGGCGTGCGCCGGGGAGCGGGTCGGGCTGTGGCCGGAGGGAAAGATTCCAGATTTCCAGCCCCAACAGATCGCGGCAACCACACAAGAGGTGAAAGCGCCGGGATTCAAGGCGGCGGAGCATGCCATGCCGTATCTGGACTGGTATGAGGCCCCTGCTGAGAAAAACGGCGCATGCATGTTGCTCATTTCCGGCGGCGCTTATCAGAATTGCTGCGACGGGGAGTGGATTGACCGGGTCGCTAAAAAACTAACCGGGCTCGGGTTCGTTTGCGTGAACCTCACCTACCGGACGCCACGCCCTCAAGAGCTACCGATCTATCAGAGCGCTTGGCAGGACGGTCAACGCGCCGTCCGACTCGTCCGCAGTGAGGCGAAAAAACGCGGGTTCGATCCAGAGAAGATCGGCGCGTTCGGATTTTCCGCGGGGTCTCACCTGACGGTCCTGCTCGGAACAAGTTCACTCACTCCGGCTTACGGGGCGATCGACGCCCTCGACCAGCTTCCGTGCCATGTCAACTGGGCGGTGCCGATCTACACCGCCTATGCCCTAACCGACGGACTCACCGGTCCCAACACGCGCGACGGCGACGCGATCGACGCCAAGCTCTCGGACGTGTTCAAGTTCGACGCGAAGACCTGCCCGATGGCACTCTTTCACGGCGGGACGGACGCCTATTCGCCGAACGGTTCCACGCAAATCTACCGCCAGCTCCGCAGGATGAAAATCCCGGCCGAGATCCATCTCTTCGCGGACCGTCCCCATGGTTTCATGGGCGACCCGAACAAGGGCGAAAACGGCACCGCCTACGACCACTGGCTCGACCGTGTCGCCGAGTTTCTCCGCCAGATGAATTTTGACGGACGCCTCGGCGTGGAAGAGGATTTGATGGCCCGCTATCCAAACGACGAAGCGCGCGGCGAATATCAAAAGAAGCCGATCTGGCCGGAAGGCAAGATGCCGGATGTGCAGGAAAAACAGTGCCAGCCTTATCTCGAGTGGCACATGCCGAAGGAACTTAAGACGAAGGCGATCCAGATCATCTATTCGGGCGGTGCCTACACGGGCAACAACCCGGACGGATTCGAAGTCGCGCCGACACGGCGATACCTGAATGAAAAGGGCATGGCAGTCGTGACGATGAAGTATCGCACGCCGCGACCGCAGGGCGGACTGGCCAAGCACACGACGGCGTGGCAGGACCTGCAGCGCGCCATCCGGATCGTCCGCAGCGAGGCTGCGACGAAAGGGCTCGATCCCGAACGCATCGGTATCATGGGTTCCTCGGCCGGCGGTCATCTAACACTCATGGGCGCGACCAGTTCGAAACGCCGTTCCTACGCGCCGATCGACGATCTTGACAAGCTTCCCTGTCACGTGCGGTGGGCGGTTGCGATCTATCCGGCATACGCACTCACGGACGGCGCGGGATCCCCGAACGCCATGGGCGGCAACGAGGACGACGCCAGGCTCGTCCCCGAGCTCTCATTCGACCTCGCGACCTGTCCGATTCTGTTCATCCACGGCGATGCGGACGGTTGGGCGGCGATGAATTCGGTGAAATGCTGGGAGCAGCTCCGCCGGATGGGAATCCAGTCGGATCTCCACACACTGGTCGGACGCGGGCACTGCTTCCAAAGAAAAGCCGCCCCGGAAACAGGCAGCTACACCTGGATGGGGCGCATTTGGGAATTCATGAACCACGAGGGGTTCAACAGGTAAACAAGGAATCGGCACCAATGTGCTGGCGGCCTATGGCAATGTTGATTGTGATAAACCGTAGCGACCTTCGTGAATACGCCGGGATATGGCCGATACTTTGAAAACTCCACCCCATTCCTAGCGTTCATACGCACGACCAGAATCCCTAATTCGACCCATGAAAGTGAGCAAGTCCGTAGCCCTCCTCTTCGCGATCCCGTTCCTCTTCACATCGGTCACGGCCGCGGAACCGGGGGCCGTCGTCGACCAGAATACGGCCGATGAATCGGTTGCCGAAAAAGGCATCCTCAACAAGCCGGAAAAACTGGAGGCTTTCCGCGATCAGGCGCTCGGCATGTTCATCCATTGGTCGGTGGATTCCCAGATTGGCTCGGTAATCAGCCACAGCCTCGTGGGCGCGGACCAGGACTACAGGCGCCGCTTCTTCGAGGAGTTGCCAAAATCGTTCAATCCGACGAAATACGATCCGGCCGAGTGGGCCTCCCTAGCGAAATTGTGCGGCTTCAAATACGCCGTCTTCACCAACAAACACCACAGCGGGTTCTGCATGTTCCCCACCAAGACGACGGACTTCTCAATCGCGAACACGCCGTTTCAAAAAGACATCACGAAGATGTATGCCGATGCTTTCCGTGCCGCCGGCCTCGGCGTGGGATTCTACTTCTCTCCGGATGATTTCTGGTTGCTGCACCAGCAGGGCATCCCGATCTCACGCTACCGTCCGGGCGGCGACCCCCGGGTGCAGCCCACGGACAACCCCGGACTGATGAGGCACAACCTCGCGCAAATCGAGGAACTCTACACCCGCTACGGGGCGGTGGATTATCTGTTCATCGACGGGCAACCCGACGGCATCCGCGAACTCGCGTGGAAACTCCAGCCCGGCACCTTGGTCACCCGCGGAGCGATGGAAACCCCGGAGCAGCGGTTGCCCGATCAAGCGCTGCGCGGCCCCTGGGAGGCTTGTTTCACCCTTGGCACCCAGTGGCAGTTCAAGCCGACCAACGAGGAATACAAGGACGGCACCAAGCTCATCGAAATGCTCATCGAAACCCGCGCCAAGGGCGGCAACCTCCTGCTCAACGTCGGCCCCGAACCCTCGGGCGTGATTCCCTTCGAGCAGGAGCGCATCATCCGCGAACTCGGCCTCTGGCTGTTCATCAACCACGAGGCGATCTATCAGGTCCGGCCCTGGCATCACACCCGCGAGGGCGACGTCTGGTTCACCCGCCACAAAGACGACCCGAAAACCGTCTATGCCTTTCTCACCAATCAGGGCGATTGGCAGCGAGGCAAGCGCAAGCCATTCGTGCTCAAGACGCTCAAAGCCACCGCCGACACGCGGATCAGCGTGCTCGGCCATGACGGCAAGATCCTCGAATATGCACCCAAGGTCGATCCTTCACCGAAGTTCGCCCAGAAGGACGACGGCCTCCATCTCGACATTATGCTCGCCCAGCGGATCTACAACAATTCCATTTGGCCCAACCCGGTGGTTGTGAAACTCACTGCTGTGGAACCGGCACAACCATGACTGGACACAAACATCGCAAGCCATGAACCATCTACGAATCCTGCTCGCCACGTTTCTGCTGACGGCAACCTGTCCGTTTTCCGCCAAACCGACTGACCAGGGGCGGGAAATCCAGGGGCGGATGCAGCGCGTCAACACCCTGGCAGTTGGCCCATCCGCGGGAAATGGGGTCAGCGGAAATGGGGTCAAGGTGCAAATCTTGACAAAATGAATGAAGTCACGCGTTTCTCATCCTGACCCTCCGGCATGAGAACATTCGGTTTCTTCGCCTTCACATGACCGTTGATCCAGAACCCTGCGGTATCGAGACAGCCAGCTACTTCCGGTAATCCGCGCTCGTTTTGCTGCGGTTCACGGAGGCGATCCATGCATCGAGATCCTTGCTCAATGCAGTCCCTCGGCCGGGGTATCGAGGATGACGATCTGGGAGATCGTCTTCATGGTCTCGTGGTCGAAAAAGGTCCAGACGACCTTTTTTTCTGGGGTGACCTCGATGAGGTGGGGAGCCTTGCCGAGCTGGCCGTGGCCGAGCCAGTTAGACATGACGGTATTTCCGTTCGGCAGGCGGTGGAAGCCGGTCATGAACTTGAGACTGATGCTGGGAAGGTCGGCGCTGGTGACGGACCAAACCACACGACCCTCCGGATCGACCTCGATGACCCGGGACTGGTCCTTGATGAGATCGCCGCAAGCGATGAGGGTGTTGCCGTTGGCGAGACGGCAGGCGCTGTGCGGTCCGCCGGGGGAGGGGATCTCACGCAGCACGGCACCGGCCGGGGAATACTCGACGACTTTCTGCATGCCGTAATGGGCGACCAGATAGTTGCCATTGTTGAGTTTCCGGGCATTGCGGATGTAGGTGTGGCCGCCGTCCTTGCCTTCCGGGAGGAGTTTGACTTCCTTGGCGATCGATCCATCGAGCTTCAACTCTAACAATCTTCCGGTGTTGCATTCGGCGATGAAGGTATCGCCGTTTTCGAGGCGCTGGCAGGCGTAGATCTCGCTTTTGGATTCGTAGTTGAAAACGACCTTCTTGTCGCGGGTGACTTCTTTCACGCCATGGCCGGTATTGAAGAGCAGGTTGCCGCCGGGCAGCACCCAGAGGTCGTTGCAGTTACGGGCGGGATACTCCCATACGGCTTTGCCCTCGGGTGTTACGATGAAAACCTTGCCTTGTGAGTAGTCGGCGCAGGCGAAGTGATGGCCCGTTCCTTGTTGGATCGGAGGGCGTATTTCGTCGGCGGCTTGCAGCGCGGCAGTGGCAAGGATGGCGACGAGGATGGCGGGAATGGTCATGGTCTTATGTGCGGGAGGGTTTGTTGTTTGGTTAGATTATAGACGGCATCGTAATCGGTGTGATTTCCGATTGATGATTTTGGATTGAAGAGGTGTTGCTCCTCTTCTTCTTTCAAATCAAAAATCCAAAATCAACAATCGTCATTCATCAATCAAAGTGTTTCGTATGTTAGATCATTCCACTCACCGGACTGCCGGTGTGATGTTTTGTCCTTCGCCCTGTGCCTTGAGATCGTGGTAGGCACCGTAGAAGTTACTGTTGCAGTCGAGCCAGAGGGTGATGCGGCGCAATTCCTCGGGGTTGAGGCGGACCTCATGATGGGCGGGTTTCAGGTAGGAAAGGAGGCGGGATGCCCGCGCGCCGATCTTGCCGGCTTCGGAGCGGGCTCCTTCCTCGGAGATGATTCCGTTTCCGCCGTTGTGGGTCCACGCATAGGGTTTGAGCGCGGTGAAAGCGGCGGACCACCCGTTGGGGCCGGTCAGCTGGCCGGAGAGGTCCGGGGCTCCGGATTTGATAGATGCCGGCTCGGCGTGGCAGGAGGCGCAGTGCTTGTCGAGGACCGGCTGGACGAGGCGCGGGAATGAGATGGGCGACGCGTCGGGCGTTTCGGACCGTAGAATCGCCGGAGATTGCCGCCAAGCGAGGGGGGCACTGGACGAGTTAGAAGGCGCCTGCTGCTTCGGTTCGTGGCAACCCACGCAGCTCAGGCGTTCGCCGGGGTGCACGTAGGTTGCCGAGCGCATGGACTGGACGGCAAGACCATCGCCATCGAGAGCTTGGAAATAGATCGGAACACCGGTGGGGACCTTGAAATGGGCGCTGCCGTCCGCCGCCACCGGTGCGGTACCCACCACTCCACGGGTCAGTGACTCCACGCCCGCGCCGACCATTGGCTCGTTCATGTGGAAAGTGGATTTCGGAAAAAGCTGCACCACGCGGATGGCTTCAATGCGGGCACCCTCGGGCCACTTGAAGTCGCTGGAGTAAACGTTCTGGATGGCGATCGTTCCGCTTTTGTCGCCATCCGGGAGTTGGTCAACTTTTGCCTGGCAGGTGGCGGATGGAATGACCGGTGGACGGGATCGCGGACGCAGCGGGATGGGATCCAGGCAGGCGATGGCAGGGTCCCTCCAGAGCAGCTCCTTGTTGCCGAAACAGTCGATGAGATAGATGCCATATTGACGTTTTTCGGAATCGTAAACGCAGAGGTGGAATTTCTCGCTCAATGGCCAGGGAGAACCGTAAACCTCACCGTTCGGACGGTGTGTGCCTTTTGGCAGGGGTTTGCCAGGGGCGGACTCGGATTCCGGAAAATGCACCTCCGGCGTGAGCCGCTTGGTTTGACTCATGGCGTTGTCATCATCTAACGACTGGTCGATGAGGACGAGCGAACCATAGTTGTAGCCGTGATGAGGTGCTGCCACCGCGACGTAGCGGCGGGAGCCGGGAATCGCGCGGATTGAGAGTTCCATCCACGGCCGGGATTCGCGCACCACGGGGTAGTTTGCGTGATAACTCCGCGGGTCGCGTCCGTCCGGGTGGCAGAGCCAAAGATGGTGGGCGGTATCGTTGTCGCGGTCCACATAGTCCCAACGCGTGTAGGCGATCATGCCGTCGTGATTGATGCTGGGATTCCATTCGTTGGTTTCGTGAAAACTGAGCGGGATGATGTCGCTGCCGTCGCGCATCATCGCGTAGAGGGTGTAGTTCGGATTGGGCCGGTTGCCACCACAGCGCAGGTATCCGCCCCGACGCTCCGAAACGAAGGCAATGCGGCCGTTGGGCAGGAAGCAGGGGTCAAATTCATTCCATGGACCATCGGTGAGTTGACTGACCTCCTTGCCGTCGAGCGAGGTCTTGAAGACATGGAAGGTGGTCTGCGGGTGCCAGTAGTAAAACGGCTTCTTGTTTTGGGCTGCGCGCTCGGCCGACCACGGCTGCTTGCTCCAATCGGCATCGGCGGGAACCGGTCCGCACTCGCTCCACGCGAAGAGGATCTCCTTGCCATCGTAATCGAGTTCGAGGGTATTGAATGCTCCGCCATCGAGGGCACGTCCGGCAAGACGTCCATTTCGGATCGTCCGGCCCGCCAAAAGGTCGCGGGTTTCCGGATGATCGGAAAACGGATTCTCCAGGATCTGGATGCCGCCGCCCGGTCGTGCGTTGAAGCCATAATATTGATCGACCATGTGTGGATCGCCCCGCATCGGACGGTGTTTTGTTAGAAACAGGATGCGTTGGAAATCGAGGAGCGGATTGCGGAATGCGATGGCGCGGCGGAGATGGCACGCTTGCTCGTACAGGGCGTAGCGTTCGTCCTTTAGAGTGATGTCCACCGTAGCCGACTTCGCGGCGAGCGCGGTGAGTTGCTTGCGCTCGGCGGCGAGGTCCGGGGCATCCGGTTGCCCGGCGAGGTGAGCGAGCAACGCCTCGCTCCGGCGCAGGACGACATCAAGCGGATCCCGGTCGCCGGCCGTGAGTAGGGCGGCCGGGTGTTCGGTTTGACCCGCCACACGATCGCACCAGTCGCGTTCCTTCATTTCCTGTTCCAAGCGGGTGAACTGGGAACGCCATTCACCTGACAGATCCGGTGCGGATTGTGAGGCAAGGTGGCCCGCAAAAGTCAGAAAACCCACCGCGAGCAAGAAGGAGTGAAAACGCGACTTCATCGTCCATAAGGCTCTGGTGAGCCATATCGAATACAACGTAGCAGGAGCGAGCTTCCTTACAAGAAACTCAACGGAAAACCTTTGATGGGCGACTCGGCCCGGTGGGGAGACGCGCATGTCCTCCGTAGCCTTGGCGTAGGAGAGGCCTCGCAATGGAGTCCACTTGCCCGCCGCAGGCGGCAATCATGCCCTGCCGAGTCGCCACGCCCACTCATAGGGTCTCGTCACCACTTCTCTTCTTCCTTCCTCCGTATTTTCCGCGTGACGCTGCTGACAGAAGCCGATAGTCATTTTTTGATTCAAACTCGTCTGATTGATGAACTCCGATTGAACATCCAACATCGAACGTTAAACATCGAACATCGAAGTGAAGAATAAAGCGCGTAGCGTCTTTTCTTCCTCTTCCCTCAATTTCAAATCTCTAATACCCAATCTCCCTTCCAAACCGATGAAATCCACTATCGCCCTCCTAACATCCGCGCTCCTCGCCACCGTTGGTATTGAAGCCAAACCGCTCAAAGTCTTCATCCTCGCCGGGCAGTCGAACATGGAGGGCCACGCACGCGTCGAGACCTTCGACTACATCGGTGATGATCCCGCCACCGCGCCGCTGCTCAAACAGATGCGCGGCCCCGATGGAAAACCCGCCATCGCCGACCACACGTGGATCTCCTACCTAACCGGACATTACGAAGGCAACGCCAACGGCGAGGGTACCGGCAAGCTCACCTCAGGATATGGCGCCAGAGGCTCCAATCCCACACAGGACGGTGGCAAGATCGGCCCCGAGTTCACCTTCGGCCTGACCATGGATGCCGCGCTCAAGGAACCGATCCTCCTTATCTAGACCGCATGGGGCGGCAGAAGCCTGAACACCGAGTTCCGCCCGCCCAGCGCCGGACCCTACGTGTTCAGTGAAGCGCAGATCGAGCAGATGAAAAAGCAAGGCAAGGACATCGAGGCGGAGAAAGCCAAGAAGGCCAAGGAATCAGGCCGCTTCTATCACTTCATGATAGACCACGTGAAAAGCGTGCTCGCCGATCCCAAGCGCGTATGCCCGGCATACAATCCTGCCGATGGCTATGAAGTCGCCGGATTCGTCTGGTTCCAGGGCTTCAATGACCTCGTGGACGGCGGCACCTATCCCAACGGCCCCGATGGCAAAACCCGAGACTACTCGAAATACAGCGAATGGCTGGCCGATTTCATCCGCGACGTGCGTAATGACCTCAAGGCACCCAAGATGCCCTTTGTCATCGGCGTGCTCGGCGTGGACGGCCTGAACGCGAAGGGCGGCACGATCTCCTTCCGCGAAGCCATGGCAGCTCCCGCGTCGCTGCCGGAATTCAAAGGCAATGTCGCCGCAGTGGATACCGCGCCCTTCTGGTCAGAAGAACTCGCCGCCATCGACGCGAAACGCGCCAGCGTGAAGCAGATGGGCTATCTCCTCAGGGTCAAGGACAAGAACGCCCCGAACAAGGACGGCTCGATGGACGAGGCCCAACAAAAGGAATACCTCAAGAAATTCGAGGCTGAAACAATCAGCGAAAAAGAAGCCACCATGTGGACCCGCGGCGCATCCAACGCCGGCTATCACTATCTCGGCTGCGCCAAAACCTTCGCCCTCATGGGCAAAGCCTTCGCCGAAGCGAACCTTGAGATGTTGGAGGGGCGGTGAGGCTCGTGATCCATGCTGCCATGTTAGTAAGTAGTAAGCTTGATCTTGAAGAGATAGGTCCGATAAGTCCCATAAGACCTATGATTCCTCCAGCATCGGCAGACACATCCGGCTTCCTTCCACCCGGTGGAAACTATCAAAACCTGAAATCCTACCAAAAGTCAGAGATCATCTATGACTTCACCTTCCGCTTCTGCGAGCGCTTCCTGAAGCGCGGCGACCGCACCATCGACCAGATGGTGCAGGCCGCCCGATCCGGAAAACAAAACATCGCCGAAGGCAGCAAGGCCTCCAAGACCTCGACGGAAATGGAGCTGAAACTCACCAATGTGGCACGCGCAAGCCTCGAAGAACTGCTGCTGGACTATCACGACTACCTCCGCCCCCGGGATCACACATGCTGGGACAAAGACTTGCAGAAGCCCTCTACGTCCGCAAGCTCGGCAAAAAGGGCGGACGAAAGCTACGAGACCTACCGCAGCTTCATGGACACCCGTCCGCCGGAAGTCCTGGCAAACATCGCCATCTGCCTCATCCATCAGGCGAACTACCTGCTCGACCAACAAATCCGCCGACTGGAAAAGGACTTCCTCGAAAAAGGCGGCCTCCGCGAAAACATGACCCGCGCAAGATTGAACTACCGCCGGAAGAAGCAAGAATAGGCCTGAAGAAATAAGTCCTATAAGTCCTATAGGACCTATTCTTCCCCCCGCTTCCGCATTGCATCCCGAACAGAAGCCTGAATTTCAAAAAGGCAGGCTTTTTATAAAAATTTCTGTTAACAGCCTATTTTTCAGGCATCCAAGACTTGAAGATGCCAGACGAAGAGAGCTTCGCGCAGATCTTGGGCGTCGAGCTCATAGAGCCGCCGCTACAAGCGACTCAGTCAATGGGGTCACCCATTAGGTCAAGGTGCGAATTAGGGTGTTTTTCTCCGGGGCGAGGATTCTGAAAATCCACACCAATCTTAGGACGGTCTTTTTTGGAAAGGCCTTCGAACCGTGCTTTCTGTGGTTTCGATTTGGACCGGGAGGTCCGATCAGTCACCCATCTGGATCTAACCGTTTTTACTCAATAGCAATAACAGTCCATCCCACACATGGCGGGACCAGAAAGCTGTTTTGGAATTTCCACCGATGCATTCATTCAGTGTGAGGGAGAAATGGTTTTTCGTTCTGCATGACAGAAGAATCCAACCTCAATGTGACTTGCACGGCAGTCGAATGGATCTCTCCAAAAGTGGAGGAACCGCGCCGGGGTCCAATCAGAGTAAAGGTGTTTGGCAACAGACCCCATTACTGGCTCACCCGGCGCGATTCCAAAGGGTTCATGTGGCGCCAAAGAGTCGCGCTGGATCGTAACTTCCGCCGTTGCGCATCAGGTGCCAAGCTGCCTTGGACAACTTGCAGGCCAACGCCTTGGTGGCGACAATCTTACTTGTCTTAGCCGCCTTGCGGTCAAACCATCGTCGGGCATTTTCATCATAGCGCCGGGCCAGATTGGCCGCCTCGATGAATGCCCATGCCAGATATTTGTTGCCGCATTTGGCATTGTTCTCGCCCTTGGTTTTGCCGTTGCTTTCCCTCTTAGCCGCTACGGTCCGGCAGTAGCTGGCGTAGTTTTCCGGGCTGGCGAAACGGCTGATGTCTGCGGTTTCCAGGCTGATAACTCCCGATAAAACCTGCCCGATACCGGGAAGGGTGTTGAGGCTTTGGTAGCCTTGAACCTTTTGCGCATGCTGCCAGCAGGCTTTTTCGATGCGCTTGATGCTGCCGCCGAGATGGTCGATCTCTGCTTTGGTAATTTCGGCAGCGAGCCGCTCATGGCAATTTTCAAAGAGCCCGGCCATCTCTTCGGGACTCGAAGATTTGACCCGTGCCAGAGGCAGATTTTGGCCATGGGTGCGAATATATTGGTTCTTCAGTGCCAGGATGAGTGAGGTGCGCTTGCTGACCAACAGCTGGCGGCGGCGCAGCAGATCACGCACCGCGCGGGCCGATGGTTCCAGGATCGTTCCACAGGGCATGATGCCCAAGCGCAGCAACTCGGCGATGAAGTAGGCATCGGTCTTATCATTGGCGGCTTTGAGACCGTTGTATTGGACCATCCCAGCTGGATTGGCCAGCTTCACCCGGTAGCCAGCATCTTTGAGTCCATCGACGAGCCAATACCAGTTGTAGGTGGATTCCACGGCAATCTCTTTGATTCTGCCCGGAACATCATTGTTGAGATATTCGAGCACTTCATTCAAAGAGCAGGGCAGGCGACGGTGGCCCAGACGCTTGCCGGATTGATCCACAGTTGCCACGACTAGGTTGTTGCTATGCAGGTCGATGCCTGCGTATGATTGCTTCCGCATTGTTGGTCTCCTTTCAGTTAGGTGTTGATATTGCTGGATGCGCTTACATCCACCAATGGAGCTTACTGGAAGGGGGCTCGCCCCTCAAACTCTTAGGAGACCTTAATGGCCATCAGAGCACTCCTATTCACATCCTTCACCGATGCAGCGCGCCTGTGGGTGGGATTCCGCGACGCGCAGGAGGGCGCGAGGCAAGAACACCGAACACCGAACACCGAACGCGCAACTCTGAACATCGGACTTGAGATGAATCGGCCCGGAATGGGAAGAATTATTTGGACACTTCATTGGCGGAGGGAGGCAGACCGTGGCCGTAGCCGCCGGTTTCGAAGTGCTGGAATGTCAGTTCGAGTCAGACTCATCCAGCGTGGCCGGTACATTTGCGCTTCCCGAATTCCATTTGTATTCCTCCTGCCCTATACTAGTTTGCTAGTATGAACTTCAAACATGCCGCCATGGGTCTCGCTCTGCTCGCCCCTGTGTCCCTCCCTGCCGCGGACGTGTTCTACAAGAAAACCCTGACGCTTTATGTGATCCACGATGTGGATCAGGGAAAAACCGACAGCAGCAGACTCGATGCCGCGGTGGGCAAGTATGTAGCGGACGCCGGTGCCGTGCTCTATCTGAAGGGCCAGAGTCTGTTCCTGATCCGCAACACCCGTGAACCGAAGGCCGAATTACTCGATCAAGGGGTCACAGACTTTGGCTTCAGGGATGGCCTGATCGCGTATGTCGGTAATTCCTATCTCCACGTGCGCCGACTCGCCGAGGACTTGGCCTCCCCCGCCCGCCGCATAGCTGAATCACAGGGTGTTAGTAGTGTTAACATCGATGGCGGAATCATCGTATTTCTCAAGAATGGTTCAACGCTATATCGGGTGACCGACATCGATCAGGGCAAATCCGAGCTAGTCGCTAACCCGGTGACCGAGATCCAAGTTTCCAGGTCGAGGTGACGGGACCCGCAGGAGCACATTTCAAAATGGCAGGCTTTTAATGAAAATTTCTGTTAGCAGCATGTTTTTCAGGCATGCAAGACTTGAGGACGCCAGATGAAGAGAGCTTCGCGCAGATCTTGGGCTTCGACGCTCATAGAGCCGCCGCTACAAGCGACTCAGGAACTGATGCAACGACACTAACACACACTGTACCACGCTAGCGAGCCACATAGAGCCTGTCTTAAAAATCAAAGATTCGCAAGATTCGTGGTTTCAATTGCGGAATTCACCTTCACTGCTGTCGCTTCAACGCGAGTTCCACAAGCTGTGTGGAACTCTTGCGGATCTCCTTCATGGATTCAGGAGTCGGCTCCTGGCCGTTCTTCAGATTCATCTTCTTGCTCATCCCCTCTAGCAGATCCCGCATAGCCAAATAATTCGGCCGGGCGGAAATTTTGGGTTCCAACCCAGTGATGCAATCCGAGTAGTATTCCGCGATATCTTTCCTCATCACCTTCCGGGCACGTTCGGGCGAAAATTGCTTATCTACTGCCACTGAAGAAACTTCCAGTGCCCGGATCCAGCCGCCTAACGAAATCAAGTGGGCCAGATCCGCATCCCTGAGCGTGACCAATTCATCCTCCACGTCTCTTTGGGTGGCAGACAACTCAAGCTTCAGTTGAGGCACATCGCCGTTTTTCGCACTCTCCAACAACCCCGCCGTGTGGCGATTGACCCGCTCGCCTGCGCCCAGAGCCTTGGCATAACGAGTCAAATCCTTCGCCGTTTTTTCCACATCCTTCAACTGGTCGGCTTGGACCATGAGGAAACCATCCGCGATGAGAAACCCCAATTCGATGGCGAGATCCGCCCGATCCTGGGACATCCGCGCCGGCATTTTCCGCTCTACCTCGGCGATGGGCAAGGGCATCAGAAACTGCAAGGTATCAAACATCTTGGAGATCGAAGGAGCGGTGAATTTGTTCACCGCAAGTTCCAGACGGACGTCAAGATGGTCGAGCAAGTCGTTTGGGATCTCTCCATTGGGTCCGGCAGCATCCGCAGCCACTTCCGCCGGATCAGGTGCCCCCTCGATTTCCAACAATTCCTCCTCCGAAATCGCAGGCACGGCTAGGACGAACAACGTGGAAAGACTCAACAGTTTCAACTTCATGCGCAGAGAGTGCATCAATCTGGCCGGATTGCGAGGAATATGCCTTTCTCGATATGTCCGGAAATCGTCAAGCGCTAAATCGGCAGTGAAATGTGATTCCGTGTGGCGCTCAGTGATTTGTTTGCTTCCTCCTCACTTCGCACGCTGCTGCAACTGCTGCAACACAGCCTTCGCCACACTCTCCGAGGAGGTCGGATTCTGGCCGGTGATCAGATTGCCATCGGTGACCACATGAGGCTGGAAACCCGCGGCTTTGGAGTATTTGCCACCACTCTGCTTCAGAACATCTTCCAAGAGGCGCTATTAAAAGTCCGCTATTAAAAGTCAGGCTTTTTATAAAATTTATCACGGGTGTCCGGTTGAATAGAATTGAGATTTCTAGAAATTACTTAAAATGAGTCGATTAGGCACAGAAAAGCGTGTGACGGATTTGAACTCTGCGGCGGCATTTTCCAGGATTTCCGGCCATGAAC
>Ga0247844_1000837_pt1 | contig 61431 bp, 54 predicted proteins | sample LaCtaG_FD_192421 | JGI IMG/M metagenome (GOLD analysis project Ga0247844, IMG submission 192421) | Freshwater microbial communities from meromictic Lake La Cruz, Castile-La Mancha, Spain - LaCruzMarch201714.5m_1 | ecosystem: Environmental > Aquatic > Freshwater > Lake | place: Spain: Castile-La... | reverse complement strand
CGTGAAGGCCCCAAAAAGGGGCTCAGATGCATTCTGGCTAACCTTGGAGCCATTTTTCGCGCGAACGCCAGCCAGCGGTCAGTTTACGGGCTGAGCGGCGAAAAGCCCGAAGATCTGCAACAGTCTGGAAGCGCTTCCGCTACGGGAGTGGAGCGGGACGACGCCCACCACTTCCATCCAAACTTCTACGCCCGCGTCCGCTTGCCGTTGACCAGCGCGGCGATCATGCCGTGCTTGAGGCTGACTTTGGGCGCGAAGAGGTGATCAAACCCAAGCCGGTCCATGGCTTCCAAAATCACTTTCGCCGCCGGCACAATCACATCCGCCCGGTCGCGCGCCAAGTCCCAATGATGACGTCGATCCCGAGGCCGGAGCGGCTCAAGCTTTTTGAGAAGCGCGGCCAACTCGGACTTGAGAAGCAACCGGGGGTGATGCGGAAAAACGCGCACGGAAGCCGCCAGATTGGTCAGGCAACGCACATTCCCGCCCAACCCCACCAGGAGGCGATCCTCGTTCCGCGTTTGGCTGAAGCGGCGGAGATCATTCTTCACCCCGTCGAATTGATTTTGGATCTGCGCCGCCAACCGCCCCGTGCCTTCCTCATGGGCGCAAAGGGCCCGAACGGCGCCCAGTTGCAGGCTGGCGAAGTGGGAGAACCGCGCGTCCCGGCAAGCCACCAGTTCCAGGCTGCCCCCGCCCAGATCCATGAGCGTCAACTCCCGGGCTTGCAACCCAAGGGACCGGATCGCTTCAAAGACGATTTCGGCTTCCCGCTTCCCATCGATGATCTCCAGATCCACCCGGCATTTCTCGCGGATCTCCTCGACGAGGCGGGCCGAATCCCGGCAATCCCGCATCGCGCTGGTGGCCACCGCCCAAGAATCCGTAACCGCATGGGAATCGAGCAAGGCCCGGATCTCGCAGAAAATCTCAATTAGGTCGCGCCGGGTTTCCGTGGAAATCTCACCCGCAGTGAACACCTCGCTCCCGAGCCGGAGCCGGAAACGGCGAGAGTGCAGCTTTTGTCGCAGCCCAAAACTACTGGCCTCAATGTGAAGGCGGACCGCATTGGACCCGACATCCACGACCCCGTAACGGCCATGAAAGGAGGAGGACGAAAGCCGGGAAGAAGAACTGAGACTGGGGGACGGCGCGAGCGAAGTCATGCGGACCCTAGAGAAGCAAAAAAATGAATAGTTTGCAACTCCGGAAAGAAAACTTTTGCGAAATAAGCGATTCGCCCGGGCGGCTGGAAGGCTCCATCGGCGCGGCCAGAACAGTGTCCTCACTGCGCCGGCCCCTCAGAAATCAAAAATCCGGAATCCTCAATCCTCAATGCCCGAGCGGAGGGGACAGCGTCTGGACGGCCGCGCTGCTGGATTGAGGATTGATCATTTCTGATTGCTGATTGCTGATTTCTGACCCGGTGGGCCCATCTACTCCACAGGCACCGGACCCCAGCGATACACGCCGTCGAACCATCCCCGTTTGACGTAGCGCCCCGCATCTTGGGTCTCGACCGTCAGGAAGTGCCCGGCTTTGCGGAGCTTGATCTTGGCCGGGACAGTTCCGGTCGGCAGTTCGGGCGGGGTATGGGTATAGTTCGCGGTGAATACATCTCCCTCCTGCGCTTGTGAAGCCGCCGGGATCCGACCGGTCAATTCGCTGGTCTCCGGTTCCATACCGCTGCCCCGGTAATAGCTCATCGACAAAATAAGTGAACGATCGGCTCCACGACGAAGGCTGACGTGGCCGCCAAAGCCATCGTCGTATTCTCCGTCCCAGCCCGGCTCCGCAGCTTTCTCAAACATGGTGCCCGCGATAAACCCCTGAGCCAGGCCGGTGGCTTCCATCAGCGCAATCCAGTACTCTGTCTTCCCCTCCAAGGCCTTGCGATCACTCGCCGGAAGGGCGGCCGGTTCGAAGACGAGCTTCACCCAGTTTTCGCGCAAGCCGGGCCAGCGGTCTTTCCATGGTCCCAAGACGCGCCGGTCTGCGCCGGGCCAGGTCTTGGGCGCCGTTTTCAGGATCTCGTCCAAGTGGTCATCCGCCGCTTTATATTCTTTCTTGGCCAGGCTCAAAACCTTGTCGGCAGAGATGCGCGAATAGTTCCCGTTGATCCCCGCGTCCTGCGGTTCAAGCTCGCCCGGGACGTAGGCGATCTCCAACTTTGACTCCCGGATCTTCCCCACAAAATGGGTCCCGCGTGGGGTGTCTTCTCCGGTGATCTGGCTGACGATCAGCTCATCCTCCTTGCGAATGCCGTCGCCGATCCACTGGGTGAAATAGTCCGGATTGGACCACCGAACGACGAATGAGACCGCGCCCTTCTCCCCTTCCGTGACCATCACATGCCGGAACGACGCCTCGTCGTAGTAGTGGACGGTTTTGGGAGATTCCACCTCTGCCTCCGCGACGGCGGCCAGGGCGACAAGACAAGCAATCTTATGAAGCAATTTCATGGAAACATCGGGAAAAACAAGCGACGGCAAACTCGAGATCTTCCCGGGAGTGGGCGGCGGAAACCTGGGTGCGGATCCGGGCTTGGCCCTGCGGAACCACGGGAAAGGAAAACGCGATGACGTAGACGCCTTCCTCCAGAAGCCGTTCCGCCAACCGGGCCGCGATCCGGGCATCCCCCAGCATCACCGGCACGACCGGGTGCTCCCCAGGTAGAATGCTCAAACCGGTCCCCGCCATCGTTCCCCGGAAATACTCGGTATTCTCCCGGAGCCGGCTCACCAAGGACGAGTCCGCTTCCAGGAGATCCAGTGCGGCCAGCGATCCGGCGACGATCCCCGGGGCCACCGAATTGGAAAACAGGTAGGGCCTGGACCGCTGCCGCAAGAGTTCCACGATTTCCGCCCGGGCGCTGACGTAACCACCGCTCGCTCCGCCCAAGGCTTTGCCCAACGTTCCCGTGAGGATATCGATCTGGCCCACCAGCCCATGATGCTCGTGGCAGCCCCGCCCGGTTTTGCCCAACACACCAACGCCGTGGGAATCGTCCACCATGAGCAAGGCGTCGTAACGATCCGCCAGATCCCGGAGCCCCGGGAGGTCGGCGATGTAGCCGTCCATCGAAAACACACCATCCGTAGCGATGAGCCGGAACCGGGCGTCCTGACATTCCCGAAGGACGCTTTCCAAACCGACTAGGTCACGGTTCGGGAAACGATAGCGCCGCGCTTTGCAGAGCCGGATGCCGTCGATGATGCTGGCGTGATTGAGCTGATCGGAAATCACCGCATCCTCGGGGCCGAGCAAGGTTTCGAAGAGCCCGCCATTGGCATCGAAGCAGGACGAATAGAGGATCGTGTCCTCCGTCCCGAGGAAGGTGCTGAGACGGCGTTCCAACTCCCGGTGCGGCGTTTGCGTCCCACAGATGAAGCGCACCGAGGAGAGGCCGAAGCCCCAGTCCCGCATCCCCCGGCAAGCCGCTTCCGCCAGGCGCGGATCTCCGGACAAGCCGAGATAATTGTTGGCACAGAGATTGAGCACTTCCCGGCCGTTGACCACGATCCGAGGGCCTTGGGCGGAGGCGATTTGCCGTTCCGGCTTGCGCAGTCCTGCCTGGGCGATGCCATCCAATTCCTCGCGCAAGTGTTGCCGGTAGCGATCGTAACTCATGGACCGTCAGAACTCGATGACCCGGGTTTCCCGGTAAGGCTCTTCCGCGGCCTCGACGCCCTTGAGATCGATCCACAGCCCGGTGTCCGGGTCCCCGATGCGGACATCGTAGCGGCCCGGCTCCAAGACCCAGGGGGTGAAGGCCGGTTCCCGCAAGCGACGCGCATAAACCAGACTACGGTCCGCCACGTTCCATACCTGGACAACGGGCTTCGCGATGCCGCTGACCTGCAAAGGCGGGAGCCAGGAACGCGGAGGCCCAGCAAAATTGTTCTCCTGCGCCACGACCACCGGCCAGCCGTCCAGTGGCACCCAGGCTTCACCCGCCGCATCGGTCCCCTTCCCCAGAGCTTCGAACCGAATTTCGCGGCTCCCCCGGTCGAACCGCACCATGGCGAAGCCGCCGGGCAAACTTCCGTCCGGAGCGGGTTGAGAAGCGGCGACCACCGTGACTGGATTGCGCAAGCCATCGACGTGTTGTCCCATCCAAAACGGCTGGCCGGACTCACGTGCCCCGCCCGAGGAACGCGGCTTCCAGCTCCGCCCCATGGTGGGCCGAACCGAGGGAACGGCGAACGAGTAAACCGCATCGTCATGGGTCTCGATCCCGTGCCGCACCACCGAGGCCAAACCGCCATCGGCAGCGACGTGGATCGCTCCAGCTTTGCGGAGGACCTCGAGCGCCTTTTTCCGTCCCGACTGCGGCCAGCCGTTGGACGACAGATCGGCACCGGCCGCCGTCAGGTCCATACCTTGATTCGTCGCCAACTGCGCGAGAACCGCTCCGGAAAGCGCGACCTTGAAGTCCGTCGCATTCCAGTCGGCCGCCCATTTTTCAAGGAACGCGATCTGGCGATCCCCCCAAAGCTTGAGCCCGGGAAGATCGAGTTGGCGCGGATCGATCTTCTCGTCTTGGACCAGCTCAGGTCGGCCGTCCGCCGGGAGCGGCAGGCCGATCCCTTGGCAACCGGATTTCCACTTGTGGTCCTCGATCAGCGCAAAACCGATCCGTCCGTAGTTCAACTCCGTGAAGCAAACCGCCAATCCCTGAAGGGCAGGAACGGGATCCACGGGATCGGGCAGATGACTGGCCTGCGTCCGCTGCACGACCTGAAGAAACGCCGCCGGACGCCTATATCCGCCGAACGCCTCGTTGAGCGTGGGGCGTCCGCCCTCACCCCAGAGAGCGTCTTGGAACACGTCGGTCGCACCGGGCATGGTGACACAGGGCAAGTCACGGGTCAGATTCCGGAACGTCGTGTGCCACTGATACCACCCCTGAAGGTAATCGAGGGTCAAGGTGGCGGCGTCCCCGGAAAGCACGCCCGCAGGCTTGTCGACCTGCCGACCGGGAAAGAAAAGCAGGTCCGGTTTGGCGGCCAGCACCCCGTTGCTCAGCTCCGTAGCTGCGACCGAGGGAACAGGCGCTCCTCCGGTCACCAGCTTCGCGGAATCGGCCAGTACCGCCACGTTCAGATCATGGCGGTCGACAGGATTGCGGCGGATCGTTCCGCCCCAAGTGTGTTCGCCATAAACGAGACGGTAAGCCACATCTTCCGTCTCCCGCCAGTTCGGCACCCGGAAGGTCGCCGTCCAACCTGGGGTTTCGATAACGCTTTCGCCGATCGTTTCCCAAACACCTTGCCGCGCGGTTTCCAGGAAGACCCGGTCCGGGTCGTCCGGCCCCACCGGCAGAAGTTGGGCGGTGACTTTCAAAACGCCCCGGCTCAAGGTGTGAAGCGCCCCGGCGATCGGCCCAAAATGAGCTTTCGGATCCGTCACGATCCGGGCGCCTACCATGCGCAGCGCGGAGATCATGGTGCCGCCCGTTGCAAAAAACGCGATCGGCCCAGACAAGCGGCTTTCGTCCAGGGTTTCCGCGAGTTCGCTGAGCTTGGCGCCCGCCTCGTCGGACAACGTGCCCCGGACCGTCAAGGCACCGCCCTCCTCGATTCCTTCGATCCGAAGTTTGCGGACTCCGGTCAACGAAGCCGCCGCCGTGGTGGGCATCGTTCCCAGGAAAAGCTTTCCATCCAAACCGCAGCCCATGCTCCAACCGTCGGCTCCCTCCCCAACAGAGATCCCGGCGGCCACCGGATGGCTCCCATTGGCCCGAAACGTCAGTTCGATGACAAAGCCACCCGGTCCCTCGCCAAGGCGTTGCGTTAGCACCCGGACGCTCCGGAGCGCGCCATCACCGGACAAAGCCACGCACTCGGCCTGACCTTCTCGCAGGCGCCAATCCGCCAACCGTTCCGCCCAATATTCGTCCCCCAGCCAAACGCGCCCGGATTCGTTCTCCCAAGCCGATTGGAATTCGCCCGACCAGGCGGGGACCAATCCCAGCCACAACATCCATACCCAGCAAATCCGTCCCATGTCCGCTAGCAATCCTCAGGCGTTTGTCCCCAACTGCCCAGAGGAATCGCGCGAGCCCCCCATTTGTTCTCCCAGCCAAGTCAACGCCTGGCGGACTCCCTGCACCACCCGGGACGGTTGCCGCTCGTCCACCCGCAGGCGGCGCTCCAAGACATCACCCTGACGATAAAATCGCAGCCGGAAATCCAGCACCGTGACAAATCCATCCCCCGTCGGCTTTTTCACCGTGAGCGCGGGAGAAAGGAGTCCGACCCTCAGCCCGGTTTTCCGACCGGTCCAGCGCACTTCATGGCGCGGCAAAACCAGCCAAGGCCGGTAGGAAAAGACCCAGTCCTCCCCATCCCTGCGGATCTCTCCATAGGTGCGTGGCTTCACGCCCCGGAGGGCCGAGGTCGCAAATCCCCTGAGCGGTTCGTCAGCTCCGACCTCGCGGTCGAAGCGGCTCCCCAGAAAGTCCCAGATGAAAAGCCAGCCGAAGACATTCCAACGAAAGGCCCATCCGGAAAGCAGGATGCAAACGAGAATGATCGCCACCGACAACCCGACGCCCGCCCACGGTGCGAAATAGGCTGTCCCCACGAAAGCGCCCAGGAAGAGGCCTTTCACCCCTTTCAACCCCGCAGTGACGAAACTGGATGGACTCAGGAGAAGCAGGCATTTGCAGGCGTGGGAAACAAGGAACACCACCGAAAACACCGCGACCATGAGGAGCGCCACCATCACCGGCAGTCCCACCACCGGAAACGCAGCCCAAACGGGTCCACCGCCGCCGCCCGCCGAAGGAACAGATTCCGGCATGGGAAACTGCGCCGCGACCGAAGCCGGGATCACCGCCAGGGCCACAATGACCGCGCTAAGTTTGTTCTCGAGAACCTCCAGAACGGTCAACGGCTTCTTGACCGCCTCTGGTACGATGATGCCAAAGGTGTCTTTTAGCGTCGTCAGCCCAAAAATCCCCAGCGCCACACCCCAAACCGCAGGATGACTGTACCACGGGAGCGAGGCCCGTTCCTCCGCAGTGGCTCCGAACCATTCGACGATGCCCATCACGCCCATCCCGAGCAACGGGGAGATCGCCAATCCGGTGGTCGCGGTAAGAGTGCGTTCCCATTGAACGGCCCGGCCAAAGACGTTCCCAGCGCCGGGTGCAGAGATCGGCGGCAAGTTCAATCCCGGCCCTTGTTCCTGGGCCGGAGAAGTCATCGCGAAGCAGCCTGCCAAGAGCAGCACCGTCATCAGGGGGAAACACGATTTCATGACCGGGCGCAGTCTGCCACACTGCCGTAGCGGTGGCGACAGGATTTCACCGGTAGCGCAGTAGTCCGGCAACGATCTCCTCCGCAAGGATCTGCCGATACCAGGCCGCCTGACAACGCTGGTTCTCCCAACGGTTACTTAGAAACCCACCTTCGATCAGGATCGACATGCCCTTCGTGTCCCGGAGCACCTTGAGACTGTTGCGCTTCACCCCGCGATCCCTCGTGTTCAACTTGCGCATCAAGTGGCTGTGCACCACTTGGGCCAGCCGCATCCCGCCATCGCTCAAGTAATAGGTTTCCACCCCGGTAATCTCGCTTCCCGGCGTCGCATTGAAGTGCAGGGAGATAAAGACGGCATCCGGATAACGGTTCGCGATTTCTGCTCGGCGTCCCAGTTCCACGTAAACGTCGGTGCGTCGCGTCATCACCGTCTCAAAGCCGGCGTCTTTCATCAGCTTCTCGATCCGCAAGGCCAAATCGAGGGTGAGTTCCTTCTCCTTGATTCCATACCACTCGGAACCCGGATCCACTCCGCCGTGTCCGGCATCGATCACGACGGTATCGAAGGCCAGGAGCAAACTCGGCAGGGCAAGGCACGCGGCTACCGCGAAGCAGAGCCAATGCTGCCCGAGGCTCCGGAAGGCACCACCCGGTCGCCGCTTTTCCCTCCAACCCGCCATTTGGATTCCCGGAGCCATGACACCCGCAAAACCCGGGCGCGTCAACCACCGATATCCATGGGCCGCAAAGCTCGAATGGCACTCGCAAAAGAGTCGACCTGTTCCACGGTATGATCGGCACCAATGGATATTCGCAACCGGGCCGTTCCCTTCGGAACCGTCGGGAAGCGGATCGCGGGAACATGGTGCCCTCGATCGCGCAAAGCCTCGCTCAAAGCCAACGCTGCAGCCGATTCCCCCACAACCACGGGCCGGATCGGGCTGGGGTCGAGTCCGGCCAGTCCCAATGCTCGATCCAAACGGGCCACGTTGTCCCACAGCGCTCGTCTCCTCCGGGCTCCGTCCTCCCCTTGGATCATCCGCAAGGCATGGCGCGCCGCCTCCGCCACCGCCGCCGGAGGAGCCGTCGAGTAAATCCAGCCGCGCCCCAGATTGACCAGGAGATCGATCCAAGCCCGGCTCGCGCAAAGGTATCCGCCGGACAACCCGATCGCCTTGCTCAACGTCCCCATCCGCAGTTCGATCCGGTCCGCCACCCCGAGTTCTTCCGCCAACCCCTGCCCGCAGGCTCCATAGAGTCCGACCGCGTGCGCATCGTCCACCAGCATGAGACCTCCCGCATCCTCTTTAAGAGCCACCATCCCGGCTAGATCCCCAAAGTCGCCATCCATGCTGTAAACCGATTCCGCTACGATGAGGATCCGGCCCCGGGCATCGACCTGCTGGCGCGCCCATTTCAGGTGAGCCTGCAGTTTGTCGAGGTCGTTGTGGGGAAAGACCCGGATCGTCGCTCCGCTCAGCCGCGCCCCGTCGATGAGACAGGCGTGACACAGCTTGTCTAGAATGACGACATCGCCCTTGCCGACCACTGCGGGAATGGCGCTGACCGCCGCCACATAGCCGCTGCTGAAGGTAAGGGCGGCTTCCGCTCCTTTAAATGCCGCCAGCTCTTCTTCCAGTGCGACGTGGGCCGGACGGGTTCCCACCACCAAACGGGAGGCTCCTGATCCCGCCCCGAGCCGCCCAGCCGCTTCGGCAAAGGCGTCACGCAATTCTGCGGAGTTCGCCAAGCCCAGGTAATCGTTGGATGCCCAATGGACGAGGCGTTGCCCATCCAACTCGCACTCCATCGATCCCGGCACGGCCTGAAACAAGCGCACCTGCCGAAGCAAGCCGCGCGCCCGGATCTCCGCCAGTTCCTCCTCGGGACTGCGCATGCTCAACCGGCAGGCACCGGAACCGCAGGCACGTCCAGGGCCCAGTGGAGGAGATCCCGGGAATCGTTCCACACGTCCGGAACTTGGCTGCCCAGCACGACGACCACCGCTCGCTTCATCCCACGCTCTCCAGAGGAGACGAGGCAACGCCCCGCTTGGGAAGTGTAACCCGTTTTCAACCCATTGCAGTAGGGCGACATCCTCAACACCTTGTTCGTATTCACGATGTGGGCTCCGTTTCCATCAGCCATCGGGAAAACCATGTCACGGGTTTCCGTGATCCGGTGCAACTCGCCGTTGTTCAAAGCCGCCGTCGCCAGGATCGACAGGTCAAAGGCGGTGGAGTATTGCCCCGGGGCATCCAATCCGTGAGGCGTCACGAAATGAGAATTGCGCATCCCTAAACGCGCAGCTTTCGCGTTCATCCTCGCCACGAAAGCCGACTCGCTTCCGGCGGTCGTCCGCGCCAGGCAAGCCGCAATGTCATTGCAACTGCGCACCATCATCGCGCGCAACAAATCCCGGCGCCGATACCGATCCCCCGCTCGGATCCCCATTTTGGCGGGTTCTACGGTCGTGTCCGAGGCGGACACCGTGACCCATTCATCCATGTTGCCGGATTCCAGCACCACCAGCGCGGTCAGTAACTTCTGAGTGGAGGCCACCGCCCGGCGGCTGTGCGCGTTGTGCTCCAGGAGGACTTGGCCGTTTCTTGGATCGATCACGATGTAAGCCGCCGGATTGACAGAGGGAGGCTTAGCCAACCCTGCATTCCCGAAACCGGCTGAAGCCGGTGGTGGCGCAGAAACCTGGGTGAGCCCGTTTGGAGCTCTCGTCCCAGACCCACTGGGGGCTGAACACGCACCAAATAACGCGATGGCCGCGAGCGCCGCGCCCCCTCTCCATATTGCACGAAACATCACTTTGGTTTACGAATTTGTTTTCCGCCCGTCGGCCTGGAGGGCACTGGTTTGCTGGGCACCGCCGGTGGCGGAACAACCGGTTGGACCATGGCCGGTTCAGAAATCGCCGGAGCGGCTGTTTTGCCAGAGGGACCGGGCACCGTCTCCAACACCGGCGGCACAGCCGTCGTCGACGAAGCCGGATTCAACTTCTGCTCAACGACCACATCCGGTTTCGCCCCGTATTCGAGGGCCGCGTAATAGTGCCGACGGGCCAGCTCCAACATCGGCGGAGTCCGGTCCAAATACATCACGGCCAAATTGAAATGGGCGTCGGCATAGCCCGGATCCAGAACGATTGCCCGTTGCAGTTCCGTTTCCGCTCCGGAAGCCCACCCCAAACCACGAATGACCACCCCCATGTAATTGTGAGCGCGCGGATCCCCCGGGTCCGCATTCAGAGCCCGAGCCAAAGCGCTTAATGCCAGATATGACTGCCCACGCCCATGATGAATCAAACCGATCGTGAGCCAGTTCTGCGCGAGTGAGGGGGCCACACGAGTCGCTCGGTCCAGATAATCCAAGGCTGAATCCAAATTCCCCAACCGAAACTCCACCGCACCCAGGTTACTCAGGGCCAGGGCGTTCTCCGGCGCCATCTTGAGGAGATTGATGTAGGCCTTTTTGGCCTTCTCCCAATCCATGTCTGCGGACGCCATCGCCCCTTCCTTGGCGATCTGCTCAGTCCCCGGGGGAAGGGACCCGGCCTCTGCGGGATTGACGCCCACCTGAAGACCGGTCGGATTGGCGGTCGATCGGGCCACGATCGGAGGTGTCTGCGGATTGGCCTCACCGGCAGAAAAAGCCGGGGCAATCCCTGACACGCAGACCGCGAGCCCGGCAAGCCAAGCATGAAATCTGCGACCACATTTTCCGAAATTTCTCATTGCATCAACCGCGCGCCCGAGTAGTGTTCATTGGAATATGAATCTTACTGAACGACAACAGGAACTCTACACCTTCCTCCGGGATTATTCACGCGAAACAGGAATCATGCCTTCGACGCGGGAAATCCAGAAGCACTTTGGCTTTTTAAGTCAGACGGCTGCGGTGAGCCACTTGCGCGCACTGGAAAAGAAGGGAGTCATTCAACGCTTGGCCGGAAAAGCTCGTGCGGTGATCTTCCCTGAAGATCTCGGGATGAGCCTCGCTGACCTGCTCACCATTCCGGTGTTCGGAAACATTCCAGCCGGCCGCGCGGAAGACGCCGCCGCGCACAAAGAGGGCTCCGTGACCGTCGATCCGTCCAATCTCGGAATCTCTCACTCCGCCAAGACCTTCGCGCTCAAAGTTCGCGGTGATTCCATGATCGATGCCCATATCGTCGATGGCGATCTCGTGATCCTCGAATCCAAGGAGCCTCGCAACAAGGACATCGTCGCGGCCCTCATCGATGGCGAAACGACCCTCAAACGCTACGTTGAGGAGAACCGCCGCCCTTTCCTTCGAGCCGAGAACCCGCGCTATCCTGACCTCATTCCCGCTGCCGAACTCATCATCCAAGGCGTCATGGTCGGCCTGATGCGGTCCGGTCGCCGGATTTGACGACGGCGACAACTGCGGCAGTTCTTCTGATCGAGAGCCTCGGTTGGATCGATGCCTGCCCGCGTTTTTGGGGCCGGATTTGCGAGTTATTGAAGAAGTCTCTCCCGGAAGGCGTGGGAAGGATTACGGGGCAGCGTTATTGCCAGATGCATGCCGCAAAGTCCCGAAGTTCGAGCGCCGCGCGGCAGAAAACTCGCAGACCAGCCCGAGCCACAGGCATACCGAACCGCTAACTTTCTTGGAGAGGGAGGGAGCCGCGGTGAGGTGAGCCATCAACTCTTTGAGAACTGCCTCCCGGCACCCGCTGGTGGCCGGAATATGCGTGGTTCCACAAACGAAACCGGAACCGCTCCGCAAGGCTCCATTCAACGCCGTGGGACTGATCCTTTCACTTCACAAATCCTCCTTTCTGCCATCTAGTTCCTCCTTATTCACCTCATGCGTATTCTGTTGCTTCTGCTTCCCGGCCTGACCGGAGTCCTCGGCGCCCAGCTACCGCCTTACGACCAACCTCCAGCAGTCGAGCCGCCCTACTACCGGGTCCGTTACGAGGCCTCGATCCTGCCGGGCGAACTTATCTTTCCCGTCAACTACACCATCTGGGTGCCGCCGGGAGTGGGAACCCTGCGCGGGGTCATCGTGCATCAACACGGCTGTGGTGAAGGCTCCTGCAAATCCGGGCAAACCGGTGCATTCGACCTGCACTGGCAGGCCCTCGCGAAACATCACGGTTGCGCCCTGCTCGCCCCCTCGTATGAGCAGCCAGAGAAGGCGGATTGCCAGATGTGGTGCGATCCACGCAACGGCTCCGGGGCGGCCTTTCAGAAGGCGCTCGCTGAGTTCGGCACACAAAGCGGACATCCGGAACTGGCCTCCGTCCCTTGGGCTCTCTGGGGTCACAGCGGCGGCGGTCATTGGGCTGGCGGGATGACCCTTCTCCACCCGGAGCGTGTCGCCGCCGTCTGGCTGCGCTCGGGCGTTCCCCTGCTCCAACCAAATCCGGACCGCTCCACAATCAAACCCTACACGATCCCCGGCCCCGCTCTCGGCGTTCCCATCATGTGCAATCTCGGCACGAAAGAGGGCGTTACCGTCAAGGATGGACGATTCGCCGGGGTCTGGCCCGCTAACGAAGAATTCTTCACCGCCATGCGGGCCCAAGGCGCACTCATCGGAGTCGCCGTGGATCCCCTGACCGCCCACGAATGCGGGAACCAACGTTACCTGGCCATCCCCTGGCTCGACGCCTGCCTCAGCGCGCGTCTCCCGGAAAAGCCGGGCGCTCCCCTGCATCCGATGCCGGTCGCGGAGGCCTGGCTCGCCCCCCTGCTATCGACCGAGGCGCTGCCAGCGGCGACGTTTCCCGGCGATGCCAAGACAGCGGTTTGGCTGCCCGGAGAACGCATCGCCAAGGCTTGGATGCAATATGGAAAGGACTCCGCAGTTTCTGATCCCACTCCCCCGCCATCTCCGGGAGAAATCCAAGCCAAAGGCCCGGAGCTCACTTGGACTGCTGAAGCGGATTTGGAGAGCGGGATCGCCCATTTCATCATCGAGCGGGACGGCCAAGCCATCGCCACCGTTCCTAAGGAACCCAAGAATCCATTCGGCCGACCCATTTTCCAAGGCTTGCAATACAGCGACACCCCTGCCGCGCCACTCGTGAAAATGACCTTCACCGATCCCAAGCCCGAGCCGGACAAATCGCACTCCTACCGAGTCCTCACCGTGAACACGGTCGGGTTAAAGTCTACGCCGTGAGGCAGGGAATGCCATTGTGATGGATGCGATTATGGCAAGGTAGGCCCGCGCCGCGTCGCGTTGTTCCCTGGGCGGATTGCGACGGCGCGCGCTTTGGAAGAGCTGATCCTTTCGCTATCACCCCAGACGCCGATAGTCTGTTGAAATACACCGATGAGATTTCTGCGAATTGGAGGCCCGTCGGCGATCCGCAGATTTGGCACGCATCTTGCACAAGTTTTTCGCAACTTTCTTGGCACCGCTCGTCCCTATCTTTGTGGCGACTCCGCCTCGAAACTTCTGGTTCATGCACCTCTCCCGGTTTCACTTCTTCGCCGTCGGTCTTTTCGCGCTGGCGCTCGCCGCAGGTTCTTCGGCGGCGCAGCGCAGTTCAGGGCTCACCAAGCGTCCCGAGTTCAAGGCCTACCAGGGCGCTGTCTTCCCCAAAGAAGCCCCCATCCTGGCGGGCGCTTGGTCGGTCCAACCGGCCTTTCCCGCCCTGACCTTCCAAAACCCCATGGGCCTGGCTCCGGTGCCGGGCACAAATGACTTGCTCGTCTGGGAGCGCGAGGGCCGCCTCTGGCGCTTCGCCAATGATCCGGTCACCACGGAGAAGCGTTTGATTCTCGACCTTTCCAGCCAATGTCAGGGTTGGCACGACAGCGGATTGCTCGGCGTGGCACCGCATCCGGATTTCGCGACAAACGGCTACCTCTTCGTTTTCTACACCGCCGTTCCGGATGGTCAGGTCAGCGGGAGCGCGGAACGCCAGCCGGCCACGGAGATCGCCAACCACGACCGGCTGGTGCGTTACACCTGCGCCGCCGATGGCTTGGCTGATCCCGCAAGTGCCACCGTGTTTATTGATCAGATCGCTGAGACCGTGTGGCACGAGGGCGGCGGATTGTTCTTCGGGCCCAAAGACGGATTTCTCTACCTTTCGGTGGGTGACGATGCCCGGGGCGCGAACAACCAACGGCTCGACGGCGGCTTGTTCAGCGGCGTGCTCCGTCTCGATGTCGACTGCCGCGGCGGTGAAATCAGCCACGCGCCGGTGCGCAAGCCACTTCCCGAAGGTAGCTTCACCGCGAACTACCTTATTCCGAACAATAACCCATTCGTGGGTCGGCCAGATTCGTTGGAGGAATTCTTCGCCCTCGGCTTGCGCAATCCGCACCGGATGACGTGCGATGCGGCAAGCGGGCGGATTTTCATCGGTGATGTCGGGGAGGGAGCCCAAGAGGAGCTTAATGTCATCGAACCGGCCGATCCACGCGGGTTGAACTTCCAGTGGAATCTGCAGGAAGGCCCGCCGGACAAAGCGGTGAAAGTCCCGATTGGGATCAGCAAGGGTCCATTGCTCAGCTACCGCCATCTGGAAGGCCGGGCGATTATTGCCGGGTATGTCTACCGGGGGAAGGAATTCGCCCGCGATCTCGGCGGCAAATACATCTTTGGTGACAACGTGACCGGCGCCGTTTGGTATCTCGACGAAACAACGACTCCGGCCAGCAAACACATCCTCTGCACCGTGCCGGACGGCCCTGGACCGAATGCGGGTGCCAATTACTGCGGTCTGTCCTCGTTTGGCGTCGATGCCAATGGCGAGCTCTATCTCTGCCAGATGTCGAGCACGGCGGGAGCGATCCTCAAGCTGTCCCGCCAAGGCCCACCGCCGGTCGCGCTTCCAAAAAAGCTCTCCGAAACCAAACTCTTCGCCAGCATCGGTAAGTTTACGCCGTCGGCTGCCCTGATCCCCTACGACGTAAACAGCCCTCTCTGGTCAGACGGAGCCTCCAAGCAACGTTGGATGGCGATTCCATCCACGGCCAAGATCGGCTTCAGTGGCAGCGGGGAATGGACCTTCCCGGAGGGCAGCGTCTTCGTGAAGCACTTTGAGCTTTCCAAGACCGGGGCCGACGGCAAACCGCTCCCCAGCACCCGGCTGGAAACCCGCATCCTGGTCCGCGACGGCAACGGCTACGTCTATGGCGCGAGCTACCGATGGCGCCCCGACCACAGCGATGCCGATCTCGTCGAAACCGGCCAGAACGCCAATTTCGTGGTGGCCAAGGGGATGAAGGGCAAACCGGACAAGCAACAGAACTGGTTCTTCCCCGGCCGTCAGGATTGCCTGACCTGTCACACCAGAGCGAGTGGCGGTGTGCTCGGCGTAAACACGCGGCAATTGAATCGTCCCTACCGTTATCCGGGCAGCGGCGTGACTGACAACCAACTGCACACCCTGGCGTCGATCGGCCTGTTCCAGGATGCGCCCAAGGAAGCGGAATTGGTGAACTTAGACCGTCTCGTCGCCGCAGACGACCTGGATGAACCGGTGGAAGCCCGCGCCCGCAGCTACCTGGATTCCAACTGTTCCCACTGTCACCGGCCCGGCGGAGTCCATGCCTTTTGGGATGCCCGATATGAAACGGCGCTCCACGAGAGCGGCATCGTCAACGGCCTGGTCAACAACCCGCTCGGCCAAGCCGAAGCCAAAGTCGTGGTGCCCCGAGACTGGACGCGCTCGATCCTTTTCAAACGAATCAGTGTGGCCGGCCAACCCCATTCCATGCCGCCCCTGGCCAAGCAGCGGGTCGATAAGACGGGTATCGGACTCATCGCGGAATGGATCGCCAGCATGGAAGAGGAGAACGACGATCCCCTGCCCGACGGATGGCAGCTCGAACCGATCGGCGACCACGTCACCCCGGCGCGGGGGACGTGGCGCAAAGGCACCTTTTTCCTCAGCGCGCAGTGTCATGATTTGTGGGAAACCTCAGACGACGCCGTGATCGCCCACGGCACGCCGATGGATTCCGGCCAAATCACCGCCCGCGTCATCAGCCTGACCCCGTCCGATGCCTGGACTAAGGCGGGCGTCACGGTGCGAGAGAGCACCGCCCCGGATTCTCCGCATGCCATCATGGTGGTAACGCCAGGCCAGGGCAGCGCCTTTCAATACCGGGAAAGCGCCGGTCAGTTCACCCAGCACATGGGTGGTCCCGGGGTGACGGCCCCCTATTGGGTTCGCCTGACCTGGAAAGACGGAGCCGTCGTCGCGAGCACTTCAGCGAACGGACAAACCTGGAAGGAAACGGGCCGGACATTGCTCGCTTTCAATGGTCCAGTTTTGCCCGGCCTGTGCTTCTCCGGCCACCAAACCGGTGCCACCGCCACAGCAGGCTTCGATCAGGTGAAAATCGAGCCCTATCCGGAGCAGTGATTCATTCCACTCCAATCACCCGCGGGTTCGACAAATCGTAGGTAGAAAATTCCAAGTGCACCCGGGCCCCCACCTCGAGATAAGGAGGGGCATTGCGCAGGGTCTTGTCGAGATGCGCGTCCGCCCGGTAGCCGTTCGCCATCACCACCGTGCATCGATGGCCAGGAAACACGACTTCGATGACACCCCAGGCACGGAGCGGGAGACGGGGAGTTCGTTCCATGTCAGTGACGATCCTGTTTGCGATGATCCCTCACTGAGATACGTTGGCGGCGCGGTTGTAAATCGCCGCTGCCCCACTCATGAGTGCGTCCGTTCTCCCCACCCTGAAGCAGTTGACCCTCCAAATGCGTCAACTCGGCGAGCATCTTCCGCCCTATGCCGGAGTGCTCGACCCCGACAACATCGCCTACGTCCGGGACACCTCGGCGGCGCTCATCGGCGTCTTGGACGATTTGTCCGTGAAATCGGGCAACCCGCTGGGCGACCGCGACGTCCGCCACGATCTGCGCAATCAGGTCGCCGTGGTCAAAGGCTTTGCCGATTTGATGATGATGGATATCACGCCTGCGCATGTCGTCGCGCCGGCCCTCAAGCAGCTCGGCGTTCTCGCGGACCAATTCGTGGCGCAACTCGACAGCGTCAAACAGGAATCCGGCGGAGCTTGAGAGCCTGTCGAGGCGATTGCGTGCCTCGTTTCCCCAAAGAAACGCCGGAATTTTCATCCCGGCGCTTCGCGAGCTACCCATTTCCGCCGCAGCGGGTGCGGCAGAACTGATCCCACGGATCACTTCATCATCTCGGCCACGACCGGCTGGACCGCGTCGGCCCAGATTTGATAGCCCTTGGAGTTGGGATGAAGCGCGTCGGGCATGATGTCGATTGGGATGTCGCCGTTGGCGTCGAGGAACTTGGTGCCGATATCGAGGAAGCGGACGGTCTTCCCTCCGTCGTCGAGCTTGGCAATGATCTCGTTGATGTGCTTGAGGCGAGCGCGGGCCGGATCGGTCGCCTTGGGGGATCGGGGGAAAATGGCGAGCAGGAGAATCTTGGTGGCGGGCAGCTTGGCCCGGATGGCTTCGACGCACTTGATAACGCCCTGGGCAATCGCCTCGTCGTCAGGGTTGGCCATGTTGTTGGTCCCGATCATGAGCATGGCGAGTTTGGGGTTGGGGACGAGCCCGTCGAGTTCCCCGTTCTCGATGCGCCAAAGGACGTGCTGGGTGCGGTCGCCGCCGATTCCGATGTTGTAGGGGTTGTAGGATCCGAAGGTCTTGTCCCAGACGGGCTTGCCGCCCCGTTGGATCGGATCTTCCGGCTTCGGCGTTCCGCGCCAGCCGTCCGTGATGGAATCGCCGATCGCAACGAACTGGATCGGCCCCTTGGCGAGAGCGGCCGCCTTGTCCTTGAGGAAACCCTCGTGGCGGGCCAGGAAGCGGGCCTTGGAGGCTTCGTCGATCCCCTTGGGAGCCGGGATGGTCGGTTCGTCCGGCGGGGCGGGCGCGACGACGGCGGGGACTGGGGCTGGCGCGACGGCCGGTTTCACGTCGGCGCGGAGGGCTGTGGCCAAGCCGAACAGGAGCGCGGCAGCGGGGACAAGAGATCGGAATGGAGCTTGCATGATTTGAACGGAGAGGGGGAACACGTGGATCAACCGCGAGGCCTATCAGCGCCCTCCACACTCAAGATATCATTGAGATTGGCGCGGATCGTTTCGCTGATGCCGTCCGTGGGCAGGTCGTTGGCCTGAGTGCCGAAGGGATCCTCGATTTCCTCGGCAATCACCTCGATGCTGGCAAACACGTAAAAGACCAACGCCACCACCGGCACCGCCCAGTAGCTGTAATCCAGCACAAAGCCGATCGGCATGGTGAACACGTAAAGGAAAATGACCTTCTTCAGGAAGAGGCTGTAGGCGTAGGGAATGGGCGTTTTCTTGATGCGCTCGCAGGCTCCCAGATTTTCAGCGAAGGATTGCAGCTCGGGGTTGAGGAGAATCAGCTGGTCGCCTGAGATTGCCCCAAAGCTGTAGAGCCGGTTGATCTCGACAAACAAAGCCTTGAGCACCTGGTTGGGCACGTGTCCGCCTTTTGCGTAAAACGCCGCGTCGTAAGGCCCGGCCGGGACGAGTTCATGGGTCTTCACCCCTTCGCGCAGATGCTCCTTGGAGGCGTAGATGAAATTTTGGATCAGGACGCGGAAAAGGGTCCGCAATTCCACGTCGGACTCTGGCAGAAAAGCATTCAGTTTCAGGGCCAGATTGCGGGAGTTGTTCACGAAACTGCCCCAGAGTTTGCGACCTTCCCACCAGCGATCGTAGGCCGTATTGGTGCGGAACAGTAGAAGCAGCGAGAGCACGAACCCCACTAGAGAATGCACGTGCGTGGCGTTGCGGAAGGTTGCGTGAAACACATCATTCTCGATCCAACCAAGGATGGCCGTGTAGATCGCCACCCCGATCATTCCGGGCAAGAGCACGCGGAAGCTATCGCTGCGATGAAAGGCGAAAATGAGCTTTCCCCAGTCCTTCGGATCGTAGGTAATCATGACGCCGCTGCACTTGCGGGAGAAGCGGCTTGGTGTCAAGATTTCACCACTTAGCGGACCATCCCGCCTTGACCATTCCTCGAAGCCCAGACCTCGCCACGGTATCCCCATCATGGAAGAACTTCTCTCCGGCATCTACCAATTCCGCGCCCAGGTCTTCCACCGCGAAAAGGACTTCTACTCCAACCTCGTCGCCGGCCAAAGTCCAAGCACGCTCTTCATCGGCTGCTCCGACTCCCGGGTCGATCCCACCATCATCACCCAATCCGACCTCGGGGAGCTCTTCGTATTGCGCAACGCCGGGAACATCGTCCCCTGCTACGGCGCGTCCAACGGCGGTGAGCCGGCCACTATCGAGTATGCTGTCTCCGCTCTGGGTGTGAGGGACATCGTCATCTGCGGCCACAGCGGCTGCGGGGCGCTCCAGGCGATGTTGAATCCGGCCACCATGGCGAAGCTGCCCTTGGTGAAGAGCTGGCTGAACCACGCCGAGGCCACGCGACGCATCATGGAGGAAAATTACTCCCAGCTCGACGGCGCGGATCTCCTGGAGGTGGCCATTCGCGAGCATGTCCTCGTGCAAATCGAGAACTTGCAGACCCATCCCGCCGTGGCCGTAAAGCTTCAGCGGGGCGAATTGACGTTGCATGCCTGGGTCTACCTCATGGAAACCGGCGACATCCTCGCTTACTCGACCGAGGACAACGGCTTTGCCTCCCTCACGCAACTCGAGCCGCACGAGGCCACCAAGCGTCAGGTGGCCAACGTCCGCAAAGCGAATAAGGAGTAACGCGGCTACGCTCAACCATCCCCGAAAACGCGCTTCCTAAGCAGCCGCATGTCGAGAGGGATGTGCCAACTCTCCAGAACCTGCGCCGGATTCGCCCCCCGCTCCTGAAACCACTCGATCACCGGCGCAGCCCCGGGATCGTTCGCCGCCAAGAGCACCACATGCTCCCCCACCACATCTCCCAAAACGGATTTGGTAACGCCGGAAGCACGGACGCGCCCGCTTTGCAGCACCAGCAACCGATCCGAAAGCCGCTCCGCTTCATCCATGTAATGCGTAGTCAGGATAATTCCCAAGCCTTCCGCGCGCAGGTTGTTGATCAACTCCCAGACTCCGACGCGCGCGTGCGGGTCCAGACCAGTCGTCGGTTCATCGAGAAACACCACCCGCGGCTGATGCACCACGGAGCGGGCAATCATCAACCTGCGCTTGAAGCCTCCCGAAAGCGCTTCCGGCTTCTGGTGCTGATGCGGTTGCAGACCGAATTGCTCGATCAACCGGTCGATCCGGGCCGGCAGATCGGCTTGACGAGGCCGATGGCTTCGAGCAAGACTTCAGGTGCGGAACTCATGAGAGAATCACCCGGCAATGACCGGTGACGGACCATGCCACGACATCCCCCAAACGGAAGCTCCGATTTCCTTCATCGCACCTTGGCGGTTGGCAACGCGGCAAGATTGCTTCACACTCTCCCCTCATCCGATGCACCCCACCCTCCGCTCCGTCTCCCCCGCCCTGGTCGCACTCCTCGCGAGTGGCCTCTGTGATCTCTCCGCCGCCAACTGGCCGCAATGGCGTGGGCCGGAGGGCACGAGTTTGGCCACGCCGGGAAATTACCCGACGCAGTTCTCTCCCTCGGAAAACGTGGTTTGGTCCGTGAAGCTTCCCGGCGTGGGCAGCAGCACGCCGGCGGTTTGGGAAGATCGGATCTTTGTGACGGCGGGGATCGAGGGCGAAGACGCGGTGCTCGCTTACGATTGGCAAGGAACCGAACTCTGGCGCGTCAAGCTGGGGCCCGAACGCCCCGGAAAGCACAAGAACGGGAGCGGCTCCAATCCTTCCCCGATCACCGACGGCCAGAACCTGATCGTCTATTACAAGAGCGGCACGGTCGCCTCTCTGAGTCACGCCGGGAAGGTGAACTGGAAGGTAAACCTCCAACAACAGTTCGGGGAAGACACCCTCTGGTGGGATCTCGGGACGTCCCCGGTCTTCGCCGGCGGCCATATCGTGATCGCGGTGATGCAGGAAGGTGCGTCCTATGTCGTCGCCCTCAATCCCGCCGACGGCACCATGGTTTGGAAGACCGATCGCACCTTCCCGGTCCAGAAGGAAACCGGGCAGTCCTATACCACGCCCTATGTCACCAAAATCGACGGGCAAGAAACCATCGTCATCTGGGGGGCAGACCGGCTCACGGGCCATGATCCGAAGGACGGGAAAGCGCTCTGGACCTGCGGCGGATTCAATCCGGAGGACAAGCCCATGTGGCGCGTGATCGCTTCCCCGGGAATCGTCGATGGCATCGCCGTGGTCCCCTACGGTCGCACCAAATTCACCGCCGGAGTCAAGCTGGGCGGCAGCGGAGACATCACCGCATCCGCACGCCTTTGGGAGCGCAACGATCTGGGTGCCGATTGCCCGACTCCGGTGGGTCGCGACGGCCGCGTCTACGTGCTTTCGGATCGCGGGGAGATCCATTGTGTCGATGCGAAAACGGGCAAAGATCTCTGGAGCGGCGCCATCCCCCGGGCCTCGGCGAACTACTATGCTTCGCCGGTTCTGGCCGGTGATTTGCTGTATTGCCCCCGTGAGGACGGCACCGTCGCCGTCGTAAAAATCAGCGATACCGGGATGGAAGTCGTGGCCCAAAACGCGATGGGCGAACGCCTAGTTGCCGCCCCGGTCCCGGTCCGTGACCGGCTTCTTTTGCGCGGCGTGGACCACCTGTTCTGCCTCGGAGCGAAGTAAGCACGCCGGTCGTTGTCGTTGTCGTTGTCGACAGGTCGATTTCGATTTCGATTTCGATTTCGATTTCGATTTCGATTTAGACAACGACAACGCGAGAGAATCAAAACCTCAAGCCGCTTTGGCCCCACCGGCTCCTTGATCCGGGAGCTGGGTGACTTTCGCCGCCAGTTCGACTTCGGCCTGAGCGCGGGCTTCGGCGTTTTTCCGTTTCCGCTCAGCGGGTGAATCAACCCCGAACGGCATCCAACGGACGTCGTCGGCCGCTAGCAGTTGCTTCAATTCGGAGATCAGTCCTCTGACGCGTTTGCGCAGGGCCTTGAGGGCGGTGGTCCGTTTCCCGGAGAGTTCCTTCTCCTTGGAATTGTGATTGAGAATCGTCTTTTGCAATCCGCTGAGACGCTCATGGATTTCCGCCCCGATGACCGCAGTCACCTTCAGGGAAGCGTTTTCCAAGTGCGGATGCGTCTTGAAATAGGTGGCCAAGGCGGACACGAGGATGTCCCGGTCGCCGATTCTTGCCGGCATCGCGAGCGACCCCTTGAGGAACCCGGCATCGATCCAGTCCTGATTGGAATGGCTCCCCAACGCACCTTTGAGAACATGACGGGCATCATTGATGTACTTCCGGGCGTCGCCGTCGGCCTTTCTCAACGCCGGAGTCAGCTCGTCCTTGCCTCGCGACCGGGAGGCCACGAACTGGGCGTCCAGCCCACGGAAAGTTTTGACGTCGGCGGCCAAGACCTCGGCCGTGTTCTGCTTCACCCCGATCTCCGCCCCATGAGTGGTGAGGGCGGTTTCCATGGTGTCGCAGGATTTGAGGAACCGGCCGTTGCGGTCAGGCAGCAGGCGGTCTGTCTTTTGTTTCTGTTTTACTGACTTTTTCATGATACAGAATATAAATAAACCCTCTTTTCCCTTCAACTGCATTTTTCATATTTTCCACGCTCATTTAGTCCTGAGAGCACAAACGGGAGCCGTGCGGCCGTCCCGCAATTGCGAATCGGCCATTCGAGAGCCGTGCGCCCGTCCCGCAATTGCGAATCGCCCATTCGAGAGCCGTGCGCCCGTCCCGCAATTGCAAATCGGCCATTCGAGAGCCGCGCGCCCGTCCCGCAATTGCGAATCGCCCATTCGAGAGCCGTGCGGTCGTCCCGCAATTGCGAATCGGCCATTCGAGAGCGCTGAGCCCGTCCCGCAAATGCAAATCGGCCATTCGAGAGCGCTGCGCCCGTTCCGTCCGAACCAAGAACCAAGCCCCGCCGTTCCGATCACTGAGGCGCGTGCCCAGCCAAAAAGTCCTTGTCGGGTTCAGCGAATGTGACCGATACTCCAGAAGTGAGACTTCCCGAGTCCGCCTCGCCCCCCCCTTTGTGTCGCCGACGGACCGGACGCGGTGGACAAGGGCGGCATAACACGGTAAATTCCACAGTGTTGCCAATAACATGTTATTGGCAACGGGAGGGTCAATTGTACTGTTAGGCGACTCACCGCACCATGCCAGAAAAAGCAACCAAGTGGCAGCCCATCGCGGACATCGAATCCCCCTTCGGGTCGATCTTGTATGAGTTCCGTCACGATTCACTGTCCGTCCAGATGATCGGCGTTCGCACGCTGGTTCTCGATTTTACTGGCGTCGTTGCGGTTCGCTTTGAGCAGGAGTGCCCCGGCTTCGATTTCGTTCCTCTACCGCTGCCCATGCTCAGACCGTTGCAGACCTTCCCGCTGTTGTGTGTGGAGGGATCTTCTTGGCGCGAGCAGTATGGCACGATCTACGGCGACCTTTTACACTTTGCATTGGTGAGTAGCGACCATCTGCTTCAGTTGCTCGCGAAGCCGGATGTTAAAGTCGCTTGGAAGATCATTCACGATAACGAACCATGATTGAGGGGCCAAATCGCGTTAAGCCAACGTCGCCTAACAAAACGGATGCAGGCAACGGCTCGGAGGCTATCTGTCGTGTCAGCAACGTCTTGCGCTCGCCGTCGCCTGATCCGAGGCGTTCGCCAGAAAGGAATCATCATGACGACATCGATACGCTATTTGCTCTGTCTTCTTGTGTTCTCATCCTATTTGCATGGGGAGCCTCAGGAACCAGCCAAAGCCAAGATGCCGTCTTTCTTAAGCGGAGAGGTAGGTGGAGAACGACTGACGCTTCACATCCTTCCCGAAAGCGCCACACCATTAGAGGGAAAGCTGAAGGGGACTCGATTCCCCTTTGCCTATGGCCTTGCGCTAGTCAGAACATGACATTCGACTACCGCACGATCATGAAGTCCATTGCCACTACGGATTTGGAGGCGCTGGAAGAGCTTGCCGCCTGCTGGGACGAATTTCCATCTGGCACCGACGACTCGATTGGAAGGCATTGGATCACCCATGCAATCGACTGCGGGAGCGTGGAAGTTGTGTCGTGGATGCTCTCTCACGGGGCGTCCGTCCCCATTGAGATCGATGACGGTTACACAGTCCTCCACAGCGCCATCGAGCGCAGCGAGGAAGACAAATATCAAATGATGAAGATTCTGATCGATGCCGGTGCCGACGTGAACGAGATCGGAATTCATGGCTACTCGCCAGCCCACCATGCCGCCGTCTGGAATGATGTAGAAGCTCTCAAGATCCTCCACGAGAACGGAGCCGATTTCAGTCTTCGGACGACCGTCGATGATTACGCGACACCACTGGAAGAAGCTCGTTCCATGACCAACAGGAACGCCACCGAAGCTATCGCATTTCTCGAGTCACTTGAAGACAACAACGCCCAACAATAAAGGACTCTGTGCAGTATCCTGTCCATTCCTTATTCAGAAGTCGATTTATCCGGCTTAGTTTCCTACCCCGCTCTGTCTCCAGAGCTAATCACATTCACAATACCGACAAAGTCAGACAGGCTCCTAGGTGACATTCTTCCTCAACCAAAACACTACCGTGGAAACATTCTTAATCGTCCTTGTTGTAATCGGTTTGCTCGGACTGGTCCTTTGGGGCGTTCGCGGCTATCTCATCGGCTGGCTCGCTAGTGGCGGGCAGCCTGGCGGAGGTGGGGGCGATGGCAGCTCGGATTCCAGTTCCGCCTCCGATGGTTATTCCTATCACGATTCGGGCAGCGGAGACGGAGGCGGGGATTGAGAACGCACGAAAGACCTGCGCGGCCTCAGTTCAATCCCGCAGACGCCCCACGCGGGTGGTCCGAGGCACTGAGGCGGCCATAGATCATGCAGCCGGGGTCGCTGAGATCTTGGAGCATGAGGAGACCAACCCGGATGTCCGCGAAGTAAAAGACCAACGCCGTCGCTTGCCCGAACAGACCACTTCCATGGTAGAAACGGTGTTCCGGAAGGTGAACCAGGAGCAGGTCCAGGGTCTGCCTCCTCAAGCCAGTGGCTTCCCTCGCACCAGCCTCGGCCATCTTGGTGATTAGCTTGTTTCGCATCCGTTGCCCGAGATCGAGGAATTCTTCGTTCTCGACGAAATGATCGAGGAAGTAATGGGCTAGCTCGGAGAAGTTGGTGGCGCTCACCAGCTTTTCCTTGAGAACCGGGAGCAAGTTGACGTTGGAGGGCATGGTGAGGAGCGCGGGAAACGATTTGCCCGAGGATCGGTTCCCGTCAACCAATGGTCGCCTTCGCAGGCATCTCCTTGGGCAGGAGCGAACGCAAGGGGCGGCGAGTGGTCTCGATCGTTGTCGTTGTCGTTGTCGTTGATTCGATTTCGACAACGATCGCGACAACGACAACGATCGAAGGCAGGATCTTCGAAATTCCTCACGATGATTTCATCTGGCGGACCTCCCCCGGATCGGCGCCCGGAGGGCCAACCGCCCCACCTCTGTTCCCGGCGTTTGGAAGAAATCGCCCCCGACACCCGTGTTTTGGGCTGAATCATGACTCGACGCTTTAGCCCCTTCGTCTTTTCGTGGTGCGCGATGCTCGGCCTGCTCACCCCGGGCCGGGCGGAAACGCGCCCGACGAGCTTCGTGAACGACGTCGTGCCCGTCCTCACCAAGGCGAGTTGCAACACCGGGGCTTGCCACGCCAAGGCGATCGTCGGGCAACGCGGATTCCGCCTTTCGCTCCTCGGGTTTGAGCCGGAGGAAGATTACGAGCACATCGTCAAGGAGGGCAAAGGACGTCGGGTGTTCCCTCCCGCCCCGGAGCAAAGCCTGCTCATCCTCAAGGGAGCAAACATCATTCCGCATGGCGGCGGCGAAAAGCTCAAGCCCGGTTCTGAGAGCTACCAGATGCTGGTCCGCTGGATTGGCGAAGGCATGCCCTACGGCGCGGCCAAGGAACCGGAACTCGCCGCCGTGGAGGTGGAACCGAAACGCCTCTCGATGAAAGTGAAGACTTCGCAGGCGCTCAAGGTCACCGCTCGCTACGCCGACGGTTCGACGCGCGACGTGACCAAGCTGGCCCTCTACGAAGCCAACAACCGGGAAATGGCCGAAGCCAACGAAACCGGAGTGGTGACCACGCGGGCTCTTCCCGGCAACGTCGCCGTCATGGTCCGCTACGGCGGCAAGGTCTCCGTCTTCAGCATCTCCATCCCGCTCGGCGCCCCGGTGGACAAGCTTCCTCCGGCCAAGAACTTCATCGACGAGCTGGTCTTCGCGAACCTGAAGGCGATCGGGGTGCCGCCCTCCCCCGTTTGCGATGACGCCACCTTCCTGCGCCGCGCTTCCCTGGACATCGCGGGCCGCTTGCCCACCGTCGAGGAGACCAACGCGTTTCTCGCGAACACGGCCCCGGACAAGCGCGACCAAGCGATCGACACCCTCCTGGCCAGTCCGGATTACGCCGATTACTTTGCGAACAAATGGACCGCGCTGCTCAAGAACAAGCGCGAGGAAGCCGCCGATATCACCGCGAACTTCGCCTTCCATTCCTGGGTTCGGGACGGGCTGCTCGCCAACAAGCCTTACGACGAGATGGTGCGCCAGATCCTGGCCGCCACCGGGACGATCGTGGCGAATCCGGCGGTCGCCTGGTACAAACGGGTCAAGGAACCGAATCAGCAGCTTGAGGACGTCGCTCAGCTTTTCCTCGGCGTGCGGATGCAGTGTGCGCAGTGCCATCATCATCCCTTCGAGCGCTGGAGCCAAAACGATTATTACAGCATGGCCGCCTACTTCGGCCAGGTGGGCCGCAAGCCGACCGCGATCGCCGGAGAGGACCTCATCTTCCACAAGCGCGGGGTCGCCCAGATCGAGAACAAGCGGACCCGGGAGATGGTGAAACCGGCGGGGCTGGGCGAGGCTCCGCAGGAGATCGCACCGGACGACGACCCGCGCCTGAAACTGGCCGACTGGATGGCGGACACCTCCAACCCGTTCTTCGCCAAGGCGTTGGTGAATCGCTACTGGAAGCATTTCTTCAAGCGCGGCCTGGTCGAGCCAGAGGACGACATCCGCGATACCAACCCGCCGACCAATCCGGAACTGCTGGATGCCCTGGCCGCGCACTTCGTTCAGAGCGGGTTCGACATGAAGGACCTCATCCGCGAGATCGCCCGGAGCCAGACCTACCAGCTGAGTTCGGAACCGAACGAGCATAACCTCGTCGACGTGCAGAACTTCTCCCGCTTCTACCCGAAACGGATGCAGGCGGAAGTGCTCCTGGATGCGCTGGACGCCTTTGCCGGATCGCGGACTGACTTCGCCGATTTGCCGGCTGGGACCCGAGCGATTTCGCTGCCGGACAACAGCTACAACAACGCCTCGCTCTTCCTCAAAGTCTTCGGCCGTCCGGAGTCTGCGAGCGTCTGTGAGTGCGAACGCCTCCAATCCTCCAGCCTCTCCCAAAGCCTCCACCTCATGAATTCCGCCGAGGTGAAGGGCAAGGTCGCGGTGGCCGCCGGCCGGGCGGATCGCCTTTCCAAACCGGATGTCAAGGAAGCTGATGCGATCCGCGAGCTCTACCTGGCCGCCTACGCCCGGCAGCCGTCTGCCGATGAAATCCGCATCGCGACCGAATACCTCAACCCACCGATCAAGGACGCCCAAGGCAAACCGATCGCTCCCGTCCGCACCAAGCGCCAAGCCTACGAGGATCTGGTTTGGGCGATGCTCAACACCAAGGAATTTTTGTATAACCACTAAGCCGATGACCGTGACTGAACAAAGTAGCAGCGGCTTCCAGCCGCTGGGTAATTTAGGCCTACGATTCCAGCGGCTGGAAGCCGCTGCTACATTGCTGGCCCTCCTCCTTCCCGTCACCGGCTTCGCCCAATCCGTGGGCATCCCCGCGCCGCGGTTGCTCACGCTGATGCCGATGGGTGGACAAGCCGGCACCAGCGTCGAGGTCACCTTGACCGGCCAAAGTCTGGAGGAAGTCAGCCAACTCCTTTTCTCCACGCCCAAGATCACCGCCAAACCGGTCGCGGGAGCGGAAAACAAGTTCACCGTGACGATCGCTGCCGATGCTCCGGCCGGGGTCTACGATTCCCGCGTCATCTCCCGTTTGGGCGTTTCCACGGCCCGGGCCTTCTCAGTGGGACGCTTGCCCGAAGTCACTCGGACCAAGGCGAACAACAGCCTGGAAACGGCGATGGCCATCCCGCTCAATGGGGTTTGCAACGCCGCGATGACCAAACGCTCGGTCGATTACTACTCGTTCACCGCCACCAAGGGCAAACGGATCGCCGTGGATTGCGCGGCCAGCGGGATCGATTCCAAGCTCGTCCCGGTGGTCATCGTCGCCGACGCCAAGGGACGCGATCTCGTCGTCAATCGCGCCGGAGGTGTCGTCGATTTCACGCCGCCCGCCGATGGCACCTACCTGATCAAACTCCACGGCCTGACCTTCCAGGGTGGACCCGAGCATTTTTATCGCTTGGCACTTCAGGAAATCCAAGGGGATGGACCGATCGCGCGTCAGGCGTCCACTTCCACCGTAAGTTCCTTCTCCTGGCCCGCGCAGGGAATCGCCGCGAGCGCCGCGTCCAAGGAAGTGGAACCAAATAACCAATCCGCCCAGGCCCAGAAAATCACGCTGCCTTGCGACCTCGCGGGCACCTTCTTCCCGGAAGCCGACGTGGACACCTACGAGTTCGCCGCCAAGAAGGGCGAAGTCTGGTGGATCGAAACTGCCTCCGAACGGCTCGGCCGCCCCACCGATTCCTTTGTGCTCGTGCAACGGGTCACTAAGACGGGGGACAAGGAAACGCTCACCGATGTCGCGGAACTCTACGACATCGCGAGCCCGATGAAGGTTTCCACCAACGGTTATTCCTACGATGGTCCGCCCTACGATGCCGGCTCCCCGGATGTGCTGGGTAAGGTCGAGATCAAAGAGGACGGCATCTACCGCTTGCAAGTGCGGGATCTCTTCGGCGGGACCCGCAAGGATCCCGCGAACATCTACCGCCTCCTCGTCCGCAAGGCGGCCCCCGATTTCAGCCTCGCGGCCTGGGCGGTTCACTTCACTCTGCGCAACGGAGACCGCGCCGCCTTGTCCAAGCCGATCGCACTGCGGGCCGGAGCCGCGATGGCCTTCGAAGTGGTCGTGGTCCGGCGTGACGGGTTCGATGGCGAGATCCAACTGAGCATGGAAGGCTTGCCCGCCGGAGTCAGCGCCAGCGGGTTGAAGATCCCGGCCGGCAAGAACCAAGGCATGATGATCATCAGCGCCGCGGAAGACGCCAAGGCGACGTTTGGAGTCGCGAAAATCCTCGGCAAAGCTCCGGTCAACGGCACGATGGTGACGCGAGAATGCCGCCTGGCCTCGATGACCTGGCCGGTGGCGGACTCCAAGTCGGAAATTCCCAAACCGCGCCTCGTTGCGGATGTCCCGATCTCGGTGACCACCTCGGAAAAGGCGTCCCTCAGCTTCGCCGCCGCAGAGCCGAAGGTCTGGGAAGCGAAGGTTGGCGAGCCCCTCAAGATCCCGTTGAAGGCTTCCTGGAATAGCGATTTCAGCGGCAGCTCGATCAAGCTCAAGGCTTATGGATCAGGATTCGAAGGCGTGAAGGAGTTCGATCTCCCGATCAAAGCAACCACCTCGGAAGCGGTCCTTGATCTCGCGGCATTGAAGACGCCGCCGGGGGATTACACCATCGCGTTCTACGGCGGTGCGGTGGCCCGCTATCGTTACAACCCGGACGCGGTGCCCGCCGCGGAAGCCGCCCAAAAGAAGGCGGACGCCGAAGCCGCCACGGTCGCCGCGAATGCCGCGAGCACGCCCGAACAGAAGAAAGCCGCAGAAACCGCGAAAGCAGATTGCGCCAAGCGCCTCAAAGCCGCCACCGACGCCGCAACTCCCAAAGACACCGTCGACATCTTCGTTTCCGCCCCGATCCGGATTTCGGTGAAAGCGGCTCCCGTCACCACCGCCGCCGTCAAATGAGGACGCCCCCCGTAGCGGTGGCTTCCAGCCGCCGGAGACTGATCAGCGGCTGGAAGCCGCTGCTACTATTCATTGCGACCGCCTCCGCGAACGAACCAGACTTCTACCGGGACGTCTACCCGTTCTTCAAGGAGAACTGCATCTCCTGTCACAACAAGACGACGACCAAGGCCGGACTCAATATGGAGACGCCCGCGTTGATGAAGACGGGCGGCGACTCCGGTCCGGCGATTATCCCCGGGAAAAGTTCGGAAAGTCTCGTCGTCGAGGCCGCCATCCACACGCCGGATCTGGAGATGCCGCCCAAGAACAACAAATCGGGCGCAACCAATCTCACCCCGGAAGAAATCGCGGTGCTCAAGGCCTGGATCGACCTCGGCGCCAAGGACTCCGTGAAAGAGGAACGCAAAGTCGTCTGGCAACCGTTGGCCGTCGGCGTTCATCCGATTTATAGCGTCGCGCTGACCAAGGATGGGCGCTTCGCCGCCTGCGGCCGTTCCAACCAGATTCAGGTCTACGATCTGGCCACCCGCCAACCCTTCGCCCAGGTCGTCGATCCCAAAACGCCCGGAACCGCGCATCGCGCCCTGGTGCAATCGCTCGTCTTCAGTCCTGATGGCACCCGCATGGCGTCCGGCAGTTTCCGCGAGGTGAAAATCTGGAAGGAACAAAAAGCCGCTCCCGTCGTACGCAAGGCGGACCCCGCCCTCGCCTTGATCGTGACCACCCTTTCCACCGACGGCAAAATGGTCGTGGGCTTGGACAAGACAGGCAGCCTGGTCACTCTCGACGCCAGGACCGGGAAGGTTCTCAAGAAGATTCCAGGCATCGCCAAGACCGAAGTCAAAGCGCTCAGCCTTTCCCCGGACGGAAGCAAAGCCGCTGTATTTGCCGCCGGTTGGCAATTGAGCGTTTGGGATCTGAACGCCGCCAAACAGATCGCCACTGCGGCCACGCCCGACCCTACGCTGGACGCGAAGAGCGCCGCAGCCAAAGTCAATCTCGACGCCGCGCTGAAAGCGGAAGCAGACGCCTCGGTCGCGCTGAAGAAGGCCCAAGAGGCGAAGACCGCCGCCGCCGCGGATCCCGCGAAACTCGCGGAAGCCACCAAGGCCGAAACCGTGGCCGCCGCCGCCGTGAAGACGACGCAGGCAGCCAAGGCCGCGCCCCAAAAAGCCGCCACGGAGGCCGCCGCGCTCGCCAACAGAGCCCGAGCCACCTCGATCCGCGCCTTGACCTGGACCCGCGACGGCCAATCCTTGGTCACCGCCGGGGACGACAAGGTTCTCCGCGTCTGGCCGCTCACCGCCTTTGCCGCGCCCAAGCCCTTGCCTCCCGCTGCGGGAGCGTTCACCGCCATCATCGCCGGTCCGGCACCGGATCAGGTGATCACGGCGGGTGAAGACGCCAAGGTCCGCCTCTGGAGTGTCTCCACCGCCAAAGTCGTCCGCGAAATCGCCGCCGCTGGGATCCTCGGTCTCAACCTTTCCGCCGACGGCAAACAACTCGCGACTGCGGGGAGCGACGGCGCAGTCCGGATCTGGGATTTCGCCAGCGGCAAGCAAACCAGCGAACTGCGCGGGAGCGTGGCGGACACCAAACGCACCGCGGAGCTGAACTGGACGATCGCGGCGCAGACGCTCGAACAAACCTTCCAAAAAGCCGAAGTGGCCCGGATCGAAGCCCAGAACAAGGCGCTCGACGAACTCCTCAAGAAGGCCAATGAAGCGATCATCGCCCAGCAAAAGCTCCTCCCCGAAAAGGAAAAGCTGATCAAGCCCGCCCAGGACGCCACCGCCGTCGCCCAGAAAGCGGTGACCGATGCCGGGGCCGACGTCACCAAGCGCAAAGCCGCGCTCGAAGCGCTCCAGAAAGTCCAGACGGTGCAAACCTCCGCCGAGGCCGCCCTCGCCGCAGTGAAAAGCAACGTCCTCGACGCGCAGGACGATGTGAAACGCATCACGGATTCCAAGACGAAGAACACCGCCGCCCTCGCCGCCGCCAACTCCGCGATCGAAGCCGCCAAGAAATCGCAGACCGAGGCGACCACCGCTCTGGCCGCGCTCCAGGCGTCCATGAAGAAAGGCTCCGGCAAAGCTCTGGCGACCGCGTTCTCGGCCGACGCCAACCAGATCGCGGCGCTCTTTGCCGATGGCACCTTCCACGTTTGGGCGGTTGCTTCGGGAACACCCGTCGACCAAGTCGCCGGCCAACCCGTGACCACCGGGATGTTGGTGGGAGGAAGCGGCGGGAGCTTCACCGCTTGTGGGGCCGATGGCGCGGGCCTCGTGACCACGCCGGCCTCAAACTGGGTGCTCGCACGGACGCTCACCGGATTTGCGGATCAGGTCAACGCGTTGCGCTTCAGCCCGGACAACAAACTCCTCGCGACCGGTGGCGGCGAAGTCTCGCGCTCCGGGGACATCATTCTGTTCGATGTGGCCTCGGGCAAGGCGCTCCAGACTTGGAAAGAACGTCACACCGATTCCGTCCTCAGTCTCGATTTCTCCCCGGACGGGAAGTTGCTCGCCTCCGGAGCGTCCGACAAAATCGCCCGGGTCACCGAGGTCGCCACCGGCAAACAAGTGAACCTGTTCGAGGGACACACCCACTACGTCATGGGCGTGGCCTTCCGGGCCGACGGACGGGTCCTCGCCACCGCCGGGGCCGACGGCACCGTAGTCACCTGGGACATGATTCTCGGTGAGAGGAAGAAGAAGATCGAGGGCTGGCGCAAGGAAGTCACCTCGGTGCAATTCATCGGCGCCACCAATCAGATCGTCACCTCCGCGGGGGACAACCTCGTCCGCATCGTCAGCGATGACGGCGGCCAGATCCGCTCCATTGCCAATCTCCCCGATTTCATGCAAAGCGCCGCCAGTACTCCGGCCAATACCATCGTGGCCGGCGGCGAAGACAGCATCCTCCGCGTTTGGAACGGCGCCGACGGCAAGGAACTAGCCGTGTTCAAGCTTTAATCTTCAATGTTATGTCCCCGCATCCTGATTCCCGATTCCAGATTCCCGATTCCCGCCTTCTCCACTGTTCCGGCCCGCTCGGTCGTCGCGGATTCATGCAGATCGGACTCACCGGATTCGCCACCTTAGGCTGGCCGGGATTGCTCAAGCTTCGTGCGGAGAACGCCCTGAAACCCGCTTCCGAGCGAACCGCCGTGATCATGGTCTGGTTGCCCGGTGGACTCTCGCACATCGACTCGTATGATCCGAAGCCGGAGATCGGCAGCGAGTACCGCGGCCCCTTCAAAACGATCGCCACGAAGGTTCCCGGCACCCGCTTCACCGAGCTGATGCCCCGGCAGGCCGCCATCGCGGACAAGTTCACCGTGCTCCGCTCCATGAACCAAAAGGCGGGCGGTCATCCGGCTGGTTCCATGCAGATGCTCTCCGGAGATTCCGATGAGCGCGACAAGCCCAAGCCGCGGCTGCCCGACTGGATGTCCGTGGCGAACTACCTGCGCGCGCAGTCCAGTCCGCGCAACAATCCCCTCCCCAATTACGTCGGCGTGAACCCGCCGCTCGAATACAACGGCCCCGCCTACCTGGGCAACGCCTGGTCCCCGTTCTCGGTCACCGACGACCCGAATCGCCCCAATTTTTCCGTCCCCAACATCGGCCTCTCCGATCCTGCGGAAACCCGCCGCCTTAGCGATCGCGTGGCCCTTCGCAAAAACCTCGACCAGCTCGAGCGCGCTTTCGATCGAGAAAACGAACTCGTGGCTCTCGATGAGTTCGAGCGGCAGGCGATGACCTTGCTCACCAACCCGCAAACCCGCGACGCGTTCGACATCGCCAAGGAAGATGACAAGACCAGAGATCGCTACGGCCGCAATCGCTGGGGCCAGCAACTTCTCCTCGCCCGCCGCCTCGTGGAATCGGGGGTCGATATCGTCACCAGCAGCCTAAGCGGTCCGCTCTGCGGCCGGGTCAACAACTGGGACGACCATGCCGTCAATCACCACGTCTTCGAAGGCCTCCGCTTCCGGATGGGGAATTACGACCAAGCCGTGAGTGCCCTCATTGAGGACATTTACGCCCGCGGGCTCGACAAACGCGTCCTCGTCGTCGTCACCGGCGAGTTCGGCCGCACCCCGAAAATCAACTTCGACCGCAGCACTGGAGCAGGCGACGCCAGCGCCCCGGCCGGGACTCTGCAACCCGGTCGCGATCACTGGCCACGTGCCTTTTCCAACATCTGGGCCGGTGGCGGGATCCAGACCGGCGGACTCATCGGCGCCACCGACAAACGCGGCGAGGATGTCATCGAACGCCCCTGCGGCCCCGGCGATTTCCTGGCGACAATCTATCATCACCTCGGGATCGATTCCTCCAAGGTCACGATCGAGGACTTCAACGGCCGGCCCACTCCGATCGTCGATCACGGCAAACCAATCCCCGAACTGATCGCGTGAGGCTCGTCCTCGTTCTGGCTATCCTCCTTGATGTGGTCGCCGCCGCTCCGGAACCGCTCTTGGTGCTCAAGAAGGAGTGTTTCCGCTGCCACTCCGCAGAGAAGCGCAAAGGAGGGTTGATCATGACCTCCCGGGCCGCCCTCCTCAAGGGCGGCGATACCGGTCCCGCGCTTGTGCCGGGCCAACCGGAGAAGAGTCTCCTGGTCGAACTGCTGGATGCCGACGGCGATCCCCACATGCCGCCCAAGGGGCAACTCGGAGCCGGGGAAGTGAGCGCGATCCGTTCCTGGGTGAAAAGCGGTGCGGTTTGGGATGAGGCCATTCTCGCCAAGCCTGAGCCGCTCACCCCGGTCACTCTCCAGAAAACACCGGATACCTACCGGCCTGTGACCGTGATCCAGGTCTCCCCGGACAAAACGACCCTGGCGGTCGGGCGCGGCGCCCAAGTGGAATTGTTTGATCTGCGCGGCAAGGAAGTCGTCCGCACCGGAGAACTCGGCCTGGAGGAAGTCGTCCAATCGATCGCCTGGAGCCCGGACGGCAAGGCACTCGCGGCCGGTGGCTTCCGCCGGATTTTCGTGTGGGATGCGACGGACCGGGAACGGATCGCCCTGCTCAGCGATCACCTCCAAGGACGCGTCACCGCCCTCTGTTTCACCGGGGAAACCCTCATCGCCGCCGATGAAATCCCCGGCCGGAGCGGCAGTTTCAGGATCTGGTCGGCGCGGGATTGGAGCTGGAAAACTGAGAAAGAGGCTCACGCGGACACCATTTACGACCTGGCGCTCAGCCCAGATGGCAAACGCCTGGCGAGCGCCTCGGCGGACAAGGAGGTGAAGGTCTGGGACGCGGCGACGTTGGCCCTCCTGAAGACGATCGAAGGCCATACCGGATTCGTCCTCGCTCTCGCATTCAGCCCAAAGGGTGACAAGCTCGCCAGCACGGGTGACGATGAACAGATCAAGATTTGGGCCATGGACAATTGGAAGCAAGTCCACGCCCTGTCCGAACGCCGCCCCACCCGCGCGATCACCGATCTCCTTTGGACCACCGACGACGGCCTTGTCTCCACTTCAGAAGACGGAGTCGCCCGCGAATGGACCAAGCTCGTCCTTCACGAAGGCAACGAAAGCTCCGCTGGGGGAACCAAACGCGACTGGCAAACCAACCCCAGCGCCCTCACCCAAGTCGCCCTCGCGGGGGAACGCGTGGTGTTTGGCGACGAACAGGGCGGGATTGAGGTGCGGAGTTTGGCGGGGAAGCAGGTTCAGGTGATCCCGTAGTTACGGCACCAGAAAACCAACCTATTGCTCGGCCTTCTTGCAATCGCGCACAAAGGTAAAAAAGACCTGACCTTCGATCGCTCCCACCCAGAATCGATGGGTAAGCCCCGTGGATCTGATTCGGCAATAGGCAAAATCACCATCGCCGTCCCTCCAGATGGCATCCACATCCTCCAGATTTGCCCGAAATGAATCTCCAAGGAGCGGGGTCGGAGATTCATACTCAATGACTCCGTCGCGGATTATCCAACGCTGAAAGCCATTCGTCCGGCAGATAGGCCAGGTGCCGATCAATACGATGAGCACGGAAAATGCAACGCATCCAAAGGCCCACCAGCGCATGGGGCCAAACAGCCCAAACCGCGAATCGATGATCAGAATGGCTCCAACCACGATCCCCCCCCAAATGCACAGGAAGACGACCCGAAACCACGCACCGATGCGGGGTTGCACCTCTGCTTCGTAATCCATCTGGGTTATTAGATACCATCGTGCGAGAAACACCCTTACGGAGAGGGCAATCGCGCCGCACGCTTCTGGATCCACTCAATCCCCGCCGGGATCCCTTCATCGATCATCGATTGGTAGTGTCCCCCCTCCGGGACCGTTCGCAAGGTGACCTCCCGGTTGGTCTCCCGGAGTTTGGCAATGAATGGACGATAGCCATCCGCCTGAATCATCTCATCGTCATCGGCGAAGAAGAGAAACACCGGAACCGTCAGCCGGCTGGTGTGGGTCAGCGGTGAGCTGCGCTTCACGAAGTAGCGAAAGCCGGGAAGGACACTTCCGACATCCTGCGCCGCCAGCAGCTCAGAGAAGTGCTCCTTGATATCCACGGCGGGAGCGTAGGCGATGCAGCCCTGGATCCGCGGGTCGTGCTCCGCAAGGAGGAGCGACAACGTAGCCGCCGAACTGTGCCCGGCCGAATAGATCCGTTGCGGATCGACCATCGGAAGCCGCGCCAAGACGAACTCCAACGCGTTGCGCCCGTTGACCGTTCCGGCACCCGCCGCTTCGAACGCGAGGTAGGCGGTCTTCATTTCCTGCGTGGCCGCTTCATCGTCCTCGCCAGCTTCTTCGGGATTCTCCCCGTCGATCGAGTAGAGGACCGCCACCATGCCGGCCTCGGCGTAGGGCAAGGTTTCGTCGTCGTAGGTCTCTTCGGCGAGCGATCCCAAACTTGCCCCGCTGAGGAGGTTGGTGCCGGCTGGAGCCACCAACACGCAGGGCAGACTGCGGGGTTGCGGTGCCTTGTCCCCAGCTGGTAGATAGATCCGCAAGGACATGCCCGAACCCGGGACCGTCGTTCCAGGAAGATCGACCTGAGCCACGCGGACGCCCCCCGGCTCCAATTCCTCAAACTCGGGCAGGTTCGAAAACGCGGGAACGGCCACGATCCCAAGGTCATAGGGTTCACCCGCCCTCTTCTCCGCTGCCTGCCCCTCTTTCACTCCTAAGGCAAAAATGACGCCAAATCCGATCCACATCAGCGTGGCCAGGTAGCCGCAGATGAGGCCAGCAATCGCCAAGCCCTTTCCATCGACCGCCCCACGCGCCTTGCCGATCTGCGAAAGCCCCAAGTGCCCACAAACAATTCCGGCCAAGCCGACGATGGGAACGCAGAATCCGAAGATCCCCAGAACGAGACTTCCGGTGGCTAGGTTGTTCGTCGGGACTGGCTTGCGAGGAGTGAGTGGGATCGGTGGAGGAACGGCCATGGCAAACCCTTTGTGAAACAGACAAAGCGCATCCGTCACGCAAATTTTACCAGACCTCGTAGCCGAACTCGTCAGAGTTTGCCCAAATTCTGACGAATTCGGCTACAACTTCGGAATCCGGTTCAGCGTATAAAACGCCCGAGGATCGGCCAGCGCCTGGCCTGCCGTGGATTTCACTCCGGGTGCGTGCAACTCATGGACGTAGAGTTCGCGCAGCCCCTCGACACGAAGACGCACGGTGCGTCCATCGGCGGAAACTTCGGCTGATGGAATCACCAGGGACTTCGGATCGATCTCTTCGCTGCCGTAAGCCGACGAATAGAGATAGGTAAAGCTGTCCATGGTCCACGAGGCCGGATTTGCCGCAGAAGCGGGATCGACGGGTTCGGTAAAGACCAACTCGAATCCGTCCGGCTTGGCCCGCATTTCCCGGATCGCGAAGGACGATTTTCCGTCCCAGCGCACTCGTTGCAGTCCGTAGGAACGCGTTCCCAGAGACGACCATCCCCGGTTCGTCATCCCGACAAAGAGGCTCCCGTCCGGGGCGAAGCTGAGCCGGACCACCGCAGAGGGAAAGCCGGTCAGAAACGGAAAACAGGCTCCCTGGTAGGCGCCATCGATCTTCTCCAGAAAGACGCGATTGATCGCCGAGTTCGTGAACTCGCCAACCAGTAACTGTCCATCGAAGGGACCGAACTTCCCACCGGCATCGATTACCTGGATATCGGTCGCGCTTCGGCCCATCTTGTTATAGGGGAGCCAAACTGCGGCCGGTGCCATTTCGGGCAACGCGCGGACCGCTTCAGGATAAGACACATCACGGGGTACTTCACGGGACAGCTTCAGCGGAGAGCCAGGAAGTTCCTGCGAAGCGATCCCTTCCGGGTTGGTATAGAATGCACCGGAACGCAGATGATGGATCGGCGTGGCCGGCACCCAGGTTCCTTGTTGATCGGTAACGAACATATCCCCCGCCAAGTTCATCCCCATCCCACAAGGGGAACGCAGGCCCGCCGCCTGGGGCCGGAGACTCCCGGATTTGTCCGCGATCAGCGCCCAACCGCGCCAGCCTTTGTCGTTATCGGAGCGGTCTCCCATATCGAGATTGAGGGTGACCCAGAGATTGCCCGCACCATCCCGTTCCGGCCCGTAAGCATAACCGTGATAAGCACCGGTGACACTCCATCCGCGCGCGGCGGTGAGGTATTCATCGGCCACGTCATCTCCATTGGTGTCGCGCAATCGGGTCATCTCCGTGCGTTGCACCACCAGATATCCATCGCCGTCCGGCAGCAGGCCCAGCGGTTCCTGGAGACCACTGGCGAACAATTGGTATTTGATCGCCTTGGGATCATTCCCCAGCACGCCATCGATGAACCAGATCTCGCCTTTGCGGATGGCCACGCCGAGTCGGTCTGGACCGATCCAGCACATCCCGCTTACTTCCAGGACCAGCCCCTTTCCCGGCTTCCAATTCTTATCTCGTGAATCCGTGGCCGTCGCGGCCGAGATGATATCGAAACGCTCGTAGCCCGGTTCCGCGGCGGAGGTTGCCAGCATTGCGGCCAACGCGAACAACACCTGTAGCGGAACGGCTTCCCGTTCCGAGGATCGTCTTTGCGGAAGCGGAAGCGCTTCCGCTACGAAGCTTGGGAGGTTTCTCATGGCAGCCATGTGTAAACAAAGATCCGCTTCCCGGGCCCGCTTCCCTTGCCTTCGCTCACGATGGCCCCAACCGGATGGGTCCAGGTCGGTTCTGGGCCGGCCGCGACCTCCCAGGTGAGGGTTCGCCGCAACCAATACTCAGAGGCATCGAAATGCTCCGCGACCTGAATCCCTCCCACGTTCAGAAGAAAGGTCGGCGCCCCGTCCGCTTCCAAACGATAGCCGCGAAAGCGATCGGCACTTCCGGCTGGCTTGGGCCAATCGAGGATCTGCGTCCCGAGCGGGTCTTCAAAGGGCGCGGCCCGCATGAACCAGGTGGAATACGCATCAAAGAAGCGCCCCTTCCACATCTTGGCTGGCTCCCCGGTCTCACCGTTGTAGGCCAAATTCACGCCGGTCGGAAAACCGACGAGGATCGCAAACGGTCCCACACCATTCATGAAGGCGCGTTGAATGATCGGCCGATCCTTGGGGACGAGTTCAAACGCGCCAGAGGTCACGTCCGGAAACCCTTCGGGAAGGCCCGTGCCTTCGGCAATGAACCCCCAGATCGAACCGATCTGCAGTTCGGTCTGGCCCCCGAGCACGTCCGGAAGCATCGATTGCCCGCCCGGCCAAAGCGGCGGCATCAAGGTTCCGGGGCGGTAGCCGGCTGGATTAAGGAGATATTCGCGAAACCAATCTGGCTGAAGGCGCTTGTTGAGATCGCTCAGGTTGAGCGCCTGGATACCCAGAGAAGGACGATCATCCCAGGTATGACAAGTGATGCAATTCAGTCCGCCCTGGACTCCCAGCAGCTTGCGTCCCGCCTCGACGGTGCCAGTGAGATGGAGCGGCCCCACGACCGGCTTGGGAGGCTCCGCCAACAGCGCCAACAGCTCTTTGGAATGCGATGCATAGACCGGCATCCGCGTCTGCACATAAGGCCGGACCCGATTTTTTCCTTCCAACACGCCGAGGAGCCAGTCCGGTTGCAATTTGCGGCCGATCCCCGTCAACGGCGGCGGCAAGCGACCGCTATCTCCGAGCGCTTCGTCCCCGGTGAAATAGCGGTTCCGCGCCGGGTCCGGTCCACCGATGCCATTGTGATCGTGGCACGCGAGGCAATTGAGAGCCTCGATCGGCTTGGCGGCCGTGGGCGTTTGGGATTCCAGACTAAGCTGGATGGCGCGCCTTTGCGGTTCGCTCAATGCATAGACGGGGAACTTCCCCGCTGAATCGGCAGAGAGACAACCTCCCCCGGTGTTTTGAATCGGCCGCGGAGGCGCCTTACTCGGCTTCTCATGGCACGCGGCGCAATTCATTGAGGCATAGATCTCCGCGCCGGCCTTGGCCTTCGCCGGATCTACCGGGAACTTCTCCAACTTGGCCGCATTGCGCGGATCACTATCTTGGAAATCCAGGAGATGCGCGGCCAAATCGAGCGCGTCCTGCGGCACCAGAGCAAAATTCGGCATCCGGGCATCCGGCCGAATCTTCGATGGGTCTTCGAGAAATCGAGCGAGGGCTTCCAAGCTATATTTCGCGGGAAGATTGGAGAACGCCACTGAAGCGTAGCTGTAGTCCTCCGCTTTGGGGCTGCCGCCGGACGGTTGGAAATCGGGCGAGGGAGCGTGACACGCAACACAGCCGATCGTGTGATAAAGGTCGCTGCCGCGTTCCGCATTGGCGTGTTTGCCGAGGTCTGCTTTCTTCGTTGGTTTGCCGGGGACGGGAACGCTCAACAGGTAATGCAACACCGGTTCGATCCGCGGATCATCCGGCCCGGAAAACATCGCCGGCATATTCGTTCCCGGTTTGGTGCCTTGTGGATCGGCGAGAAAGCTGCGGATCCATTCCGCATTGACGCGGCTGGCGATGCCAGGAAGGACAGGTCCCTGACGACGGATCGGTCCGCCTCCGCCGTGGCAGTTCGCACAGCCCAGCTCCGAGTAGAGGAGCGCCCCGCCTTCCGCAGCCGGTTCACCAGAGTGAAAACGCTCATAGCCTGGGACGTACGGAGCGGCGGAAACCGAGACCACCACAGAGAAGAAGAAAGCCGCTAGGTTAGCACATCGGTTCATGGGCGGGGCAGTGGTGAATCGCCCCGCACTTTGGACTGCGCCGCACCGTTTTGTCTACTCGGACTTTGGGAGATCGCCGGGGAAACGACACCGCTCCCCCCCCGTTACCACAATTCAATCCCAAAGCGCCGAATCCCCAAGCCGAGCACGCCGAAGCAAAGCACAGTCAGGATCACCGAGGCACCCATCGCCAAGGGAAAGCCCCATCCACGTTGCAAGAGCCACGGCAAAAGGAGGAACATCGGCATGGTCGGCAAAACGTACCAAAAAGTGTACCAAGCGTGATTCCCGATCTTCTCCGAGCCCGCTTTCTCCACGAAAAGCCAGAACATCACGAGGGTCGTCGTCCACGGCAACGCCCCGATGAACGCCCCGGCCCGGTCACTGCGCTTGGCGACTTCTGAGATGAGGACGACGAGGCCGGCGGTGATGGCATACTTGAACCAGATGGGCATGGGGCCAACGGTGGACATTTTGCCGCAGGGGAGCAAGAGGTTTGATGCTTTCGACTTGGCATGGTTGACCGCACGAATCCCTTCCTGCATCCTGCGCTCATGAAGAGATTCATCGCGGCACCCCTCCTCCTCGCGTTGCTTCCGGCGGGAGCGGCGGATTGGCCCATTCATCGGGGTCCAGACCGGAACGGCATCTCCGCAGAAGCCGATTGGCAAGTCGGCAAACCCAAGACGGTTTGGAAGGCCAACATCGGCCTTGGCTACGCGGGAATGGTCGTCGCCGGAGGCAAGGTTTATAGCGCGGGACATGAGGACAAGACCGACTCCGTCGTCGCGCTCGATGCCGCGACCGGCAAAGAAGTCTGGAAGCATTCGTTCCCTCAACCGCTCGGCGCGCATTATTACCAGGGCGGCACGACGGCTTGCCCAACCGTGGACGGCGACACCGTCTACCACGTGGCCCGTGAGGGAGAAGTCTTCGCCCTGGATGCCGCCACTGGGAAAGTTCGTTGGACGACGGACCTGAAAAAGGATCACGGGCTCGACGTTCCCGAATGGGGCTTTTCCGGCGCGCCGATTCCCTACGGAGAAACGATTCTCCTCAATGCGGGGGACGCCGGGATCGCCCTGAAGAAGAAAGACGGCACGGTCGCCTGGAAATCCGCGAATGGCGATGCGGGGTATTCCACCCCTTATGTCTTCCAAAAGGGCGGAGCGGACCTCGTCCTCATCGGGAACAAAAAGTCCTATGTTTGCGTCGATGCCAAGACCGGCGCGGAACGTTGGCGGCACAAGTGGCTGACCCGCTACGGGGTGAATGCTGCGGATCCGATCGTCTCCGGCGACTTCATTTTCATTTCCACCGGTTACGACAAGGGGGCCTGCCTCCTCAAATGGACCGGTGACGGCAGCCCGAGCCTGGTCTGGCAGAATCGCGACATGGCCAACCAGATGAACCCGTCCGTGCTCCTCGACGGTTACCTCTACGGGATCAGTGGGAATGAAAGCGTCGACGGCACCGGCCTGACGGCGATGGAGTTGGCCACGGGAAAGGTGGCATGGACTGATCCTTCCACCGGACACGGCGCGCTGATGGCGGCCAACGGCCAACTCCTCGTTGTCAGCGAACAAGGTGTCCTCCAAATCGGTCCCGCCTCCGCCAAGGAGTGGAAGCCCACCGTGACCGAGAAGGTAACCGAAGGACGCGTCTGGACCCAACCGGTGCTCTCCGGCGGCAGACTTTACAGCCGCAATCAGAAGGGCGAAATCGTTTGCCTCGATCTCCGGTAATGAATCGTCGCACCTTCCTCGCCACCACGGCCGCCTCTCTAGCGACCGCTCCCTTTATCCTCGGTCAAGCCAAAACCGGCCGCAAATACCGCACCGCGTTAATCGGTAGTGGTTGGTGGGGCATGAACATCCTTCGGGTCGCCCTCGACGCCGGCCAATCCGAAGTCGTCGCGGTCGCTGATGTCGATGCCGATGTCCTGGAAATCTCCGCAGACGAAGTGCTCGGCCTGACCGGCACGCTCCCCAAAACCTACAAGGATTACCGGGAACTCTTGGAGAAGGAGAAGCCGGAGATCGTCATCATCGCGACCCCGGATCACTGGCACGCCTTGCAAGCGATCGCCGCGGTGAATTCGGGTGCGCACGTCTTTGTGGAAAAGCCGGCCGGCCACACCATCAAAGAGGGACGTGCCATGGTCAATTCTGCACAACGCACCGGGCGCGTCATGCAAGTCGGCCTGCATCGCCGGATCGGGCCGCACCATGTCAGCGGGATGGAGTTCCTCAAGTCGGGCAAAGTGGGGGAGATCGGCATGGTCCGCATGGTGGTGACCGGCGGGGCCGACGGCCCGGAGAAGCCGAGCGAGAACTGTGCGCCGCCCCCGGAACTCGACTGGGACTTCTACTGCGGTCCTGCGCCGCTCCGGCCATTTTGCAAGAACATCCATCCGGGCCGGTTCCGCAATTACCTCGATTTCGCGAACGGAACCTTGGGCGATTGGGGCGTGCACTGGCTCGATCAGATGCTCTGGTGGAGCGAAGAGCAGTGGCCCAAAAGCGTTCATTGCACCGGCGGACGTTCGATTCTCGGGCCGGCCATCCTCACGGAGAAGGAGCAAACCACCGACGCCCCGGATCACCAAATCGCGACCTACGAATTCACTGACTTCACCGCAGTCTGGGAGCATCGCAAATTCGGCGGTCTGGGGACGGATGCATCCCCGTTCGGCACGACGTTTTACGGAACGAATGGCACCTTCCACATGGGTTGGCGCGACGGCTGGACCTTCACTCCGAAGAAGAAGGGCGACGCGCCGGTCCACGAAAACCCGAAATTCGACAACGAGAAGGACGGTCACAATCTCCCTCCTCTCTGGCGCGATTTCCTCGACGCAATCGAGACCGGCCGCAAACCGGTCGCCGGCATCGAAACCGCCCATCTCGCGACCAATCTTGCCTTGCTCGGAATGATCAGCGACAAGATTGGCCGCTCCATCTCGTGGGATGGGGCCAAAGAAGAAATTCCCGGCGATCCGGAAGCCAACGCCCTGCTCCGGCGTGATTACCGGGGCCCGTGGGTTTATCCGGTTTAGTGACCGCCTCACGAGATCTTTCTCCCCACCGAATCAGCGTTCATTTCTGGTTTTTGGTTGCCGATTGTCGATTTTTGCTTCGTGATCGGAAACGACAAGGGGCGAGGATAGCCTTCCCGCCTTTCGTTCCCGGTCTAAAATCCTCATCTGCCATGCGCACCAAAACAGGCTCCCTGCGGGCTCAACAGTTGACCCTGCTCGCCGCCTTCCTGGGATGGCTCTTTGATGGTTTCGAAATGGGATTGTTCCCTTTGATCGGACCACACGCCCTTCAGGATCTTCTCGGGCCGAATTCTCCGACAACGGATAGCGACAAGTGGTTCGGCGCGATCATCGCCGTCTTTCTCGTCGGCGCAGCCAGTGGTGGCGTGCTCTTTGGTTGGCTCGGCGATAAGCTCGGCCGCGTCCGGGCGATGTCGCTGAGCATTCTCACTTACGCGGTCTTCACGGGGCTCTGCGGATTCGCTTCGGAAGCCTGGCACCTCGCCGGGCTTCGCTTCATCGCCTCGCTGGGGATGGGTGGGGAATGGTCGCTCGGCGTGGCCCTGGTCAACGAGGTCTGGCCGGGCAAGTCACGCGCCTTCGTGGCGGGTTTGATCGGCGCGGCGGCGAATATCGGTTACCTTCTCGTCGCGGTGTTGAGCATGGGCTTGCTCAGCCTGATCACCCAGATGGAAGGCGTCATGTTGGCGATCGGGCTGCAAAAGGATTGGGTGGATCACCTCCTCGGGCACTCCGCTTGGCGCCTCCTTATGATCAGTGGAACCTTGCCGGCCTTGCTGATTTTCTTGATCCGCTCCTTCGTCCCCGAATCCGCAAAGTGGGAGGAGGAAAACGCCGGCGGCGGCACCTCGCATTGGGCTCGAGAAGATCTGCTTGGCGTGTTGGGCGGATCCTGTGCGGCCCTCTTCATCATTTGGGCCTGGTCCCCCGCCGGCGTGAACAACGCATTTCTCGCGACCTTGATCACGATCATCGGACTCGCGATCGCCGGGGTTGGCTATCTCTACCCGGTGAAGCAATACCTGCGGCGTTCCGTGGCCAGCGGCAGCGTCCGCCCGGAGCAGAGCCGGGAAATCGTCCGCATGATGTTGCTCGGCGCCGGCCTCGGAGCCGTCGCCCTGCTCGGGACCTGGGGATCGACCCAGTGGGCTCCCAAGTGGGCGGCCAAAATGGCCCCCGACCCGGCCCTTCACGCCAAGGAATGGACCCTGATCGCGATCTCCCTGGGCGCGATCGTGGGCACCATGATCGCCGCGCTCGCCGCCGGACGTTACGGGCGCCGGATCACCTATGCCGTGCTCTGCGCGGGATCGATCGTCGGCGCGCTCATTCTCTACCAGTGCAATAGCGGCTACGGCACTTGGTTCCTGCCCACCGCGTTTCTCGCCGGATCGATGACGGCATCGTTCTACGGATTCTTCCCGCTCTATCTCCCGGAGCTGTTCCCGACATCGGTTCGCGCGACGGGCCAAGGCTTCGCCTTCAACTTCGGCCGGATCATCGCGGCGGTGGGCGGATTGCAAACGGCCAACCTGATGGCCTTTTTCGGCGGCAGCTTCCCCAAGGCCGGGTCCGTGATGGCCAGCGTTTACGTCCTCGGAATCGTCCTGATTTATTTCTCCCCGGAAACCAAGGGCAAGGAGCTTCCCGCGTGATCGGGTCGGCATTGAGGATTGAAAACTGCTGATGTTTGATTTCTGAGGTTCAGAAATCAGCAATCCTCAATCCAGCAGAACGCTCACCCGAAGCGCTTCCGCGCCGCCTGGATCATCACAAACTCGCCAATGTTTTCTGCGGTGAGCAGGCCGGCGAGACGCCCATTTTCCAAGACCGGTATGGTCGTGCACCGACCGCTTTGCACGCGGTTGAAAACGGATTCCATCGGCTCTGCGGCCTCAGCGGTATCAAAATCCTCCGTCATCGCGCTGGTCACCGGGAAGTCGTCCCCGTGCTGGCTGAGAGCCTGGAAGAAGGTGGCGTGGGTGAGGATTCCCATGACTTCCCCGAAGTTGTCGACCACCGGAAAATCCTTCTGCGTTCCGGCGAGAATATGGCGGGCTACATCTCCCAGGGTTTCGGTGGGGTGAATCGACTGAAACTCGACCATCATGGCGTCCTTGACCGGGACGCCGGCGAAGGATGACTTCATTTCCGCCGAAGTCGCCTCCTGCTCCGCCCCGACCCAGACGAAGAGGGCGATGAGGATCAGCATCGGATCGATGAAGAGCCCGGCGAAGCCGAACAAAACGGCCATGCCTTGACCGATGCGCGCCGCCACCCGGGTAGCTTCTGCGAAAGGCATCCTCATCGCCAGAAAGGCTCGCAGCACCCGTCCGCCATCCATGGGGAAGGCCGGGAGGAGATTGAACATGACCAGGCCGATGTTCACCCAGAGGAGGCGCTCCGCCAGATTTCCACTGTCAAAAGAAAATGAGCCCTTTGGCCCCTGACCGGAAAGGTACAGTCCAAGGAATAGCCCAATCGCGATCACGACGTTGACCAAGGGACCGGCAAGCGCCACCCAGAGTTCTTGAGAAGGCTTCTCCGGCATCCGTTCCAGGCGCGCCACACCGCCAATCGGCAGGAGCGTGATGTCCTGCGTTTTGATCCCGAACTGGCGGGCAGCCAGTGCATGGCCCAGTTCGTGGAGCACGACGCAGAGGAAAAGCAGCGCGAAGAAGGAGACCCCGATGAATGCGGCGGTGAGATTCCGCTCAGGTAGCCAATGCGCCACACCGAGGAAGGCCAGCAGCACCAGGAAAGTGATGTGGACACGGATCTCAATCCCGAAAAGTCGCCCAATCAGGGGAGCCCAGCCCATTGAGGCCGACGGGGAAGAGGACGATGAGGTGGAGTTTTTTTGGCCGGACATGGCATTCCTATTTACTCATCTCGACCGCCGGCAAGCAAGGGAAGCAAGTGCCAAATGGTCCTAGATCTCTACGAAGCAACCGCTCGATTGGATGGAAGAATCCCACCGATCGTTTGGGATGGCGAAATCACTTTCAGAAAGAATCTGGAGGGAATTGGATTGCCAACGAATTCCGGTAATGTTAGACAGGACGCCAACAAAAAGTCATCCACGCACCATGAACTACCTCAATCTGTCATCCCTGCTCGCCCAAGTCAGCACTGAAATCGAACCCGAGATCGTCACAACCCAGGCGGATCCGATCTCGACGGCGATCTCCCTCGCGTTCATCATCCTCATGTTGGTCATCGGTTGGAAGGTCTACGCCAAGGCTGGCAAGCCGGGCTGGGCCTCGATCGTCCCGATCTACAACGTGATCGCCCTGCTGCAGATCGCGGGCCGTCCGGTCTGGTGGCTCTTCCTCTTCCTGGTGCCGTTCGTGAACTTGGTCATCGCCTTCCTGCTCTGCATCGATCTCGCCAAGAGCTTTGGCAAAGGCGCCGGATTTGGCGTGGGCATCTTCTTCCTCGGCCCCATCTTCCTGGGCATCCTTGCTTTCAGCGACGCCCAATATCAAGGCCCGGCGGTGGCACAAGGCTGAATCGGATTTTCGATCCCACCGTGAAGCGCGGCATAGTCGATGATCGATCCTGAGGCCAACCTGAAGGCGGCGGAGGCGGTGGCCCATTGGCGTCAGGTTACGGATTTGAAGGGATGGACCGACGTTCATCGGTAGCGGGGCGCTTGGTCCTCCAAGCGCCTTTGGTGACCGAATGGCGAGTGCATCGGCGATTCCACCCGCTTCTCATGCTCGAACGGCGGCTGGAGGACCAGCCGCCCCCCTCCGCTCCCGCCGTCAGGGATCCGAACCGCACGGGACTTAACCTGACGCCTATGGGCGGTGGCCGGGATTCTTCTTCGTCACCAGGTCCCCGCCCTGGTCATCGGCGCCGTGGCCCTGGCCACTTACCACTATGTGCGGAATACCGAAGACATCGAACTGGGAGTCAACACCGACCTCGGCACCCTGAGAATCCTTGCCTCGGCGCTCCAGGATGAGGGATTCCAAGTCGAACTGCGCGAACCCCATGCTCAGGATCCCTTGGGTGGAGTGATTGATGTCTCGAATGATCTCCCGGGGACAGCCTTTTCTTGGGGCGACATTCGAGAGGACTCGAAAATTTCACACCGGAAATTGGCTGTCCCCGGCGATTCACTCTCAGGCCGTCTACAAGATGGCGCGTTTGGCGTCAGCGAGATCTTCGTCGTGGCGGTGGTAGCCGCAGTCATTGATGAGTTTCTCGGCGGCGGCGAGGTCAGCCTGCGGGGATTTCCACGGGTAAGCCTTCTCGCGAAAGAAAAGCCGCGCGCGGTGGAGGTAGATGTCGGCCATATGCAGCCGCATCGGACCGCGTTCGGCAATGTCCCACGCTTCGTCCAAGTCGGCTTGAGCACCAATCAAACATCCAACCAGGCACCTCTGTTCGGCCCGAAACAACAGGGCAGCAGGCTTCTCCTGCTGCTGTCCAAAACTCATCACGTTACTGAGAGCATGATCGATGGTGGCGGTCAGAGCATTCACTTCGGACGGCACTTGTCCCACACTCCTTATTGAATGCAGTCGGGCCAAGCATAGCTCATCGAGTCCGCGCCAGCGTCGACTTCTGGCTCCGTCAGCTTTCGCCCATTCCACCGTGTGCATTACCCGTCGTTCAATTGCTTCCAGTTCGTTCAAATCAAAGAGAAGCTCGTTAAACAAATATCCCCAGTGAGAATAGAGAAGAGGACGTTTTGGCTCACGGCTGGCCTGTATTTCCTCAGACTGAGCAAACAGCTCTGCGGCGGCTTTCCATGGCCGACCGCTGCCTTGGTGGAGGGTATCCGCAAGGCTCATGCGCGTATACATGCGAAGAAATTGATCACCACTCTCGTCCGCAAAACGAACCGCCGCCCGGCCTGTCGATTCAGCAGCCGAAATCATTCCTACTGTGAGGTTAGCTTCGGCTAGGTTTACGGCAGATCGCGCCGCAGAATCAGTATCCCCAGCGATCAGTGACGACTCGAGGCCAAGGTTGCAGACTTGAATTGCATCAGCGAGCCGACCCAAAACCCGAAGATAAAATCCAGCATGGACAAGAATCTGCCCCCGTGACTGGGAGTCGAGTGCAGCAACAGGCATAAACGATGGAAGTTCCAAGAGGGCAGCTAAGGCAGAAAAGTCTTCGCCAAAGCAGCCGTAGCGGTTGCGTGCAAAATGCTCGCGTCCTTTTTGTATCCGCTTCTCATAGATATGTTCGAATGCGAACTGTGGCTTTCCTGCTGCGCAGCCGTGGCGCACGGCGCGGAAGATTGGCTCGAATTCTTCAAATTCTAATCCTGGACCGGACTTCGAATCGAAATCAGCAACCATGTGATCACACAACCTCTGATGCGCTTGACTAGCCGCGTGCATGTTCCGAGTTCGGAGGCTGCTCTCAAAGTATTCTCGTATCAGTGGGTGGGCATCGAGTAGAGGTTCGCTGGAATCGTGGCTTCCGTTTATAGATAGCAACCCAAAGTCGGCAAGGAATGAAGTTACAGTATTCCATTCTTCTTCAACGAGTTGCTGCGTGGTTGATTGGCCGGTATTCGAATCAATTGTTGTCTGGAACAGAGGATCAGTCAGACCATCGATTACAGGAGGTCTTCGCAGCGCAGCAACGCATCCAGCTTCGGCAGGACGATCAAATATTCCGAGTATCCGCAGCACGGCCAGTTGGCGTGCGCCGAATTCACCGCTTTTGGCAAACCACTTCTCGAAGGCAGCCAGCATTTTGAAGGTGGTACCACCTTGTTCCTTGCGGTCGGCTTCCTCGAAATTTACCAAGTCCCGGTGGCGAATGTTGCCACCGTGCGCACGGGCGAGAAAGCGGCCCAGCAGGTTGAGTGTGAGGGCATGACCATCCACTTGGTGGCTGGTAGTCAAAAGCTCCTTGTCATCGGGTTTGATTTCCACCGCGCGATCCCGGTTTGCACCGGCGTGGTGAAGCAGTGCGGCCCCAGCTTCGTCCGTGAGGTTGCCGAGGTCCACGCGGAGGACGCTGCCCCACGGCGAACCTTCGCGGCGTTGGAAATCAGAAAGGTCAGCCAACCAAACGCGAGTCGTGACAAGACAGAGTCCTTGTTGTTCACCAGCGTTAGCTTTGCGGGCCAGATGTTTCAATAGGCTCTGAACGCCCGGTGCGCGGAGATGACTTTCATCTTCCCCCACTTTTCGGAGTTGGCCGCCCAGCGGGCCGGGCGGGTATTGTAGCGGTTCGATACCATCAAGAATGAGTATGGTGCGTTCGCGGGCGACTGCGTCGGCGAGCACGCGTCCTTTGTCCCACGGAGCGAGTGTTGGCTCGCATTGGACGCCGAACCATTCGAGGGCGTGGGCGAGGAACATGTCTTCTGAAGCCTGCCGATCTTCTTTGGTGCCCTGACTATAGAAGCTCCACGCATAGACGCGTCGCGAGCCGAACCAGCCATCGCGCTGGAGGCGCTGGAGCCAGTGTTGGACGAGCATAGTCTTGCCCACGCCGCCCCACGCGACGAGGGAGACGATGGCGGTATGCGGTTGGACGAAGGCGAGGTCGAGGAGGGTGAGTTCCTGTTCACGACCGATGAGCTTTTCCTCGCGCAAGCTGGGGCTGAGGGTGAGAGGAAATTTGTCGAGATACACCCGCACGACCCTAGGCTCTGTGGTGGCGGGTGAAATCTGAGCGAGGGCCGAGCGGCCAAGCTCCTTTGAGATCTCGGTGGCGAGACGACGAATAACGCGCTGCAGTTCGACTCGATCTGCTATGGATGAGAGGGGTTTTGCCTCGAATGGGCGAATTTGGAGTGTTTTGATCCAATCGTGGTGTCGGTATTCCTTATCTTCGCAGCCACAGTTGACCGGTATGACGATCACGCCGTCCTTTTCTCGCTGCTGGAGTGGCACGAGTTCGCGTTGGAGGATGAACTCGGATTCCAATGCCTCCTTGGTGAGCAGGATGACGGCGAGGCGAGCGTTTTGAATGGCATCCGCTATTTCTTTCTCCCACCGTGCGCCAGCGGGAATTTGCTCATCGTCCCACGCGGCGATGAGTCCGTGCTTTTCAAAGAAGGCGAGTTCAGCAATGAGCCGATGTTTCCATTCAGGGCCGCGCAGTTTGTGGCTGTAGCTGATGAAGATGCAATCGGGCATCATAGTGCTAGGCGGAGAGGTTATGAGTTGGTGAAATGGTAGGTGAAGGCGCGGCGGTTGGGCACGTCGGTGTCGCCTTCGCCTTTGCCGAAGGTGACGAGGCAGCGAAAGACGGCGCGGAACATAGTCTTGGTGCCAGGCAATTCTTGGCCGGATGATCAAGGATGCGCAAATGTTCTTCCTCGATCTTCAAGCCTTACACATCGCAGCAATCGTGTCTGCAGCGTGGAAATGGCGCCTGGCACCGCGCGCTGCCGCTGATTGATGAGGGAAACGAGATTCACAACGTGCCTGCGTCCTGGTCATTCGACCCAATCCAAATGGTGAACATCCCCGCGTCTCTGTTATTCCGCGCAATGCAAATGGTCAACGTCCCTGCATCGATGACATTCACGCAGTGCAAATGATTCACGTGCGCTTTTCGCTGAATTGAGCCCGTAGAGCGTTCCTCAATGCACGTTCGCCAAGAATTCTGGGGCGTGACAAATTGTCATTGCCCAAAATTTCCAATTGTTCAGCCCCCATCGTCTAGAATTTCCGCGACTTCCATGGATATTCGCACGTGAGCAATCTGCATTGGGCCGAATGCAGAGATTTCGGCAAATTTCAAATTTGCACGCTCGTGAATTTTTCAGAGGAAAGAACTTGCGCGCTGGTGGGTTTGCTAGATTAATCACGCGTAGATTACTTGATAATCGGTAGAGATTAAAGATCAAAGCAACCTACGTCCCATTCCTAATCCTCCGTGATCATGAGCGCGAACTCACTTGTCGTTCCCGAATACACTTTCCGCGGCTATGAAACCGCCGAGTTCCTCAACATCACCGATCGTTTGGTGGATGTTCTCATGGACGAGGAGAATGGATTGCCGGAAGCGGACGTCGCGACACGCGAGATGGTCAGCGATGCCGCTGAAGCGATGAATGGACTTGCGGCGAGGATGGGGATTGACCGGAAAGGGGAATTCACCGGGCAGAAACGAGAAGCGGACCGCAGCCGAAAGTCTTATTCCGCTGCGTTGACCCGGGTGGTGCGTGGCATTCTCACTGATCCTCACCCGAAACGCTCCGTCACCAAAGTCGCGGCGGCGGAACGTTTGCGGAAAGTGTTCGCGCCGAATCTGGCGAATTTCGCCCGCAAAAGCAGTGCCCAACGCAGCACTGCTTTGCGTCTGCTTTTCGCGGATTGCCGTGACGAAAGCGTCCAAGCGGATCTCATTACCGTTGAACTGCTCGATTACTACAACCTCCTGGTCACGGCCCAAGAAACCTTCGCCCGCATTGTGAAGCTGGAAGGCCGGAGTGAAGCAGATCCAGAACCGGCCGAAGCCCAAGCCGAAGCGACGGGATCCCCTGCGGTGGGACACGGAACCTTCCTGTCCTACAAAGAAGCCGCCAGGGACGCCCTAAAACTCGCCTTTGGCGTGATGGTTCATCACGCGAAGCGAGGCCGTGAGCCCTACGCGGCCTTGTTGGCGCAAAGCCAAGCGATCATCGCGGAACTCGCGACGATCACCAAGGGCCGCGAAACCCGCGCCAAGAAGGCCAAGACGAAGGAAGCCGCCAAGGCTCAGGAATCCGAGGCTAAGCCATCCGAAACCCGAGAGGCCAAAGCGACTCCGTCGGCCCAGCGGAATGAGCAGGCCGCTCATGTGGCGGATGGTTTGTCCAACTGAGGGCCGCGCATCTTCAACGATCAGCGTGCTATCGCGGTTGATCGTTGAGTGGCCAGGTCGCGATGCGGGATTTGCGTGGGTAAACCATCTTCTTGATCGGTCACCGGCCCCGACTCCAGGGGTAATCTCCCGGGGACGGCCTATTCTCGGGGCGACATTAGAGGGCTCGAAAATTTCGCACCGGAAATTGGCTGTCCCCGGCAATTTGCGCGCCTTGGCCACTGCCGCGTGGATGGCGATGCGGAGGTTGATCGTGGCAAAGAGTTCGGTAGAGTTGGGTTCTGTCTGATTTTGCGTGGGGACCACGATCCCGGGGGATACGTCGGCCTGACAACCTCATCCCATCTTTCAGTGAACCTTTAATTCTGCCTTATGCCCGAGTCCTTGGACAAACTGACGATACGAGGATTCAAGTCGATCCGCGAGCTAGAAGACTTCGAGCTCAAGAAACTGAATGTCTTTGTCGGGGCAAATGGCGCCGGCAAAAGCAACCTCATTTCCTTCTTCCGAATGCTGGGCGCTCTGATCGACGGGAATCTGGACAGTTACGTGTTGAAGTCCGGCGGCATCGGCGACCTGCTCTTCAATGGTCGCAGGGCGACGGAGGAAATGGAGTTTGAAACGCGCTTCGGACCACGAGGCTACAAGTTCACGCTCGAACCTGGAGCTGGGGAGAGCTTCGCCATTACGCACGAAGCCCGCTATGATGAGCGGGCTCCATCGGGTTGGTGGCCGCTCGGGAGCAGCGGAGAACATCGCGCAGCACTCGTGAAGGAGGTCATTGGAGCCCAAACGGACATCGAATACAGCCTCAGCCGTCCTGTGTATGACGCCATCAACTCGTGGAGGATCTACCACTTCCACGATACGAGCGAAACGGCGCCGATGCGCCACGGTGAGATTGTGGAAGATCACGAAGAACTGCGATCCGATGCGTCAAATTTGGCCCCATTCCTTCTTTGGCTAAAGCAGAACCGGAAGGCGGCCTATCGTGAGATTCTCGACGCTTGCCAACTCGTTGCGCCTTACCTCGACGATTTCCTCCTGAAGCCTCAGCAGTTTGGACCGAAAACCAAGGTCGACTTGTCTTGGACAGCCAAGGGCTCAGACTACCCCATGCAGGCCTACCACTTTTCGGATGGCACATTGCGCTTCATCTGTCTGGCAACCGCACTCCTCCAACCGGCCCCACCCGCCACGCTCATCATTGACGAGCCGGAGCTGGGACTTCACCCGGAGGCCATCCGTATTCTGGCAGAGCTGATTGAGAGCGCCGCCACCCGCACCCAGCTCCTCATTGCCACCCAATCACCGCTGCTTCTGGATCAGTTCTCGGTGGAAGACGTGGTTGTCGTTAGTCGAAAAGACGGGCAGTCCACCTTCGATCGCCTAAAGCGTAAAGACTATGAAGTTTGGCTGGAAGACTACTCCGTGGGTCAGCTCTGGACCAAGAACGTAATCCAGGGGGGAACCACTCATGAGTAAATATGTGGAGGTTATCGTGATGGTGGAAGGGCCCACAGAACAAAAGCTCATCAAGGAGCTGAGGCGCTCTACTTCAGTGATCCAGCCACGTTGGCTACGAGGCTCGGGGTCAGTCAAACCAATGTCGATGCGATCCTGATAGAGTGCGGGGAGCCCGAGAACATCAATGACCATAGCCACACCTCGCCCTCCAAGAGGTTGGTGAAGCTCTCCGGTCAATTCAAAAAGACCGCGACTGGAATTGCCATCGCTAAGGAAATTGGTATCGAGAAGATGCGAGCCGCCTGCCCTATTTTCCACGGATGGCTGGCACAAATCGAGCAACTCCCGGAATAATCTCCCGGGGACGGCCTATTCTCGGGGCGACATTAGAGGGCTCGAAAATTTCACACCGGAAATTGGCTGTCGCCGGCAATTTACGAGACAGCCAATTTTGACCGGTTATAGGACAGGAAGGGTTTCACCCCATAGCGCGGCTCAGGGGCACCGGCTAGCGTCCACGCCCTGACCATATCCAAACCAGGGGGGACGAGCTTGCGTTCACTCCCCTTACCGACGACCGCGCGGAACGCCGCGAAACGGGTGGTCGTGCCCCTATACTTCGCCATTGCGTTCCAACACCGATCTGAGCCATGACGGCTCGCTCGATGTGGATGGGGGGCGCGCCGCGCTGGGCGGATCTACCCGAGGCAGCACCAGTATCTGGAAGACGAATTCGGCATTGAATCACGCTTCGCCAACGGTTCCGGAGATCCCTTCACTGTCTACGGCCCGGAAAGCGGACGCGACAGCGCGTTACTTTCCGCCGGGCTAAATATCGCCTGGGGCCGCTACGCCTTCTACCTCGCCGGCCAAGGCGACCTAGGCCGCTCGAACTATGAGAGTGAAAGCGCCCTGATCGGCTTCCGCGCAAACTGGTGAGAGATGAATGATCCTGAATTCGGAGTTGGTGGCCCACGGAAGGCACAGAATACACCGAATGGAAGTGGTTATCCCTGCTGCGGCATCACCAGACTGCGCGCCACCTCGCCTCGTTCCAGCGCGGCGTAGGCTTCGTTGATTTGTGATAGCGGATAGGTCCGCGTCAGCAGCGTATCCAAATCGATCTGCCCACTCCGGTGCAGGTCGATGAGGCGGAGCAGGTCAATCCTCGGACGAGTCGATCCGTAGATGGATCCCTTGAGCGTCTTTTCGGCGTAGACCAGGGCGTTGATATTGATGCGCGCCTTTTTCGCAGCGGGAGCGATTCCCACGACCACGCAGGTGCCGCCCTTGCGGGTCGCGTCGTAGGCTTGCTCTACGGTTTCCGGGAGGCCGACCGCCTCGAATCCGTAATCGACTCCGAGCCCGCCGGTCAGATCCATCACGGCCGATACCGGATCGGATTCCCCGGAAAGGACCACGTCCGTGGCTCCGAGCCGCCGCGCGTAGTCCAATTTCAGCGGAACGTGATCGACCGCGATGATCCGCATGGCTCCAGCGAGACGGGCGGATTGGACAATGTTGAGGCCGATCCCGCCGCAACCGAAGACCGCCACGCTGCTCCCGGGAATCACCGATGCGGCATAAACGACCGCTCCGAATCCAGTGATCACGCCGCAGCCGATGAGGGCCGCGTGCTCAAAACTCACGTCTTTGGGGATCTTCACGACTGCGGCTTCCGGCATGGTGCTCCGCTGGGAAAACGTCGAGACGCCTGCGTAATGGAGCACCGGTGCTCCGGAAGCATCGCGGAAGCGGGTCTGGCCGTCCGGCATCAAGCCGGTGAAGCGCATTTTTGTGCCTACGTCGCAGAGCGCGGGTCGCCCGCCCAGGCAATATTCGCAGCGACCGCAGGACATCCGCCAGATCGGGATGACGTGGTCCCCGGGTTCAACACTGGTTACGCCGGCTCCAATCGCCTCCACCACGCCCGCCCCCTCGTGCCCCGGGATGATCGGCGTCTTCATGGGAAGATCCCCTTTCATGACGTGGAGATCGCTGTGGCAGACCCCGGCGGCCTCGATGCGGATCTGGACTTCCCCGGGTCCGGGCGGGAGGACCTCCACGCGTTCCAGACTGAGAGGTTCGCCCGCTTGGCGAAGAACAGCGGCTAGGGATTCCATCGCTCAAGTCTCAAGTTCCAAGTTCAAAGTCTCAAGGACCAAGTCGCACTCGTGCGCCTTGACGGGCAACCTCTCCCGCTATCTGGTTGGCACGGGGTTTGCTCCTTTGCCCTCCCCTTTCCTCCTCTGGAGATCCATATGAAACGTATCGGCATTCTCACCGCCGGCGGGGACACCCCCGCTCTCAACGCGACCATTTACGGCGCCGTCACCCGCGCCAACCAACTCGGAATCGAGGTCGTCGGACTGATTAAAGGATTCAACTGCCTCTTCAATCCAAAGGTCCCCCACCTCATCCTCAATCCCCTCTTCCAGTCGATCCCGGAACTCGATCCCACGATGGGAGGCACGTTGATCGGCTCCTCCCGCGACTATGTGGATCCCAACGATACCGCGAATCTGGATCTGATCGTGCAACGCCTGCGCCTCTTGCGGATTGACGGGCTCATCTGCGTCGGAGGCGATGGCACCCTCAACGGCCTCCAACCGATCGCGGAACGGATCCCCGCCGTGCTGGCTCCCAAGACGATCGACAACGACCTCGGCCTCAATTACGCCAGCGAGCCGGATGAGTGGACCCGCATCACGGACCCGAATCATCCTCACGGCTTCCGCAACGGCCGGATGAGTTCGCGCTGCGACTTCGACCTGGAAAACATCATCAACTACGTCACGCCGGGTTACACCACCGCCGTGTTCGTCTCCTCCAGCGGGGTGGAACGGATCCGCACTACTGCGGAAAGCCATCGCCGCATCGCGATCATCGAGGTGATGGGGCGGCATTCCGGCTACATCGCCCTGGGGGCTTCCTACGGCCGGCCCGACATCGTCCTCGTCCCGGAGATTCCGCTCGACCTCGACCTCCTCGTGAACCGGGTCAAACAGATCTATGACTTGCAGAAGAACGTGGTCATCGTCTGCGGAGAAGGGATCGTGGACGGACAAGGCATGGAACTCGGTGCCGCCAAGTCATCGACCGATCCAGCCGGGAACCTGGCCCTGACCGGCGCCTCGGAAGCGTTGCGCTCCCGATTGATCGAGTTGATCGGGGACAACTACTTCCGGAGCTATCGACGGGGCCGGAGCGCGGACGAAGCCATCTTCACCCGGAAGATCGGGCACACCCAACGCGGCGGCCGTCCGCTCCTCTTCGACCGTTTCTACGCCGCCCAGCTCGGTGCCAAAGCCATCGAGTTGCTCAAGGACGGCCAGAACAACGCGCTGGCGATCCTGCAATACAACGTCGCCCGTGGCTTCCATGTGGAAGGCTACGACGCCAACCGCCTGCGGGACCGATGGGGTCTCATTCACGCCCGGCAAATGCATCCGGATCTCTACGACGCCAAGCTGATGAAGCCATCCAAACTGGGCGTGGAATACCTCAAACCGATTTTTACGAACGCCATCGGCCAAGACGACATGGAGCACACCCGCACCACCCTCTTCGCCCCCGGCAACCTGGCGCAACCGTATCACTCGGTGAACACGGACGTGAACAAGCGGATTCGCTTGTTGTAAATTCTGGATTTCGATGGCACTCAGGCCCCTGACCTGTCATGCCCCGGCTGCTCACCATGTGCCTGCTCTTCCTGAGTCCGCTCGTCAGCCAAGCCACGGAGATCAACGTTTACACCTACGAATTCCCGATCTTTGGCTCGGTCTGCGACTCGTGTTCAGCGGTCGTTTGTGCATCCCTCGAAAAGATCCCTGGAGTGATCGACGTCAAGATCCGCAAACGTCTCATGGGAAAGCTTCCCGTGATGATTGTCTCGACGACCAAGCCTGATCTGTCTACCGCCACGCTGAATTATGCGCTGGGCACCGCAGCGAACGCCTACCGGATTGGCGAGCCAATCCGGAGGCAATGACCGGAGCACGTCGCGCGTACTCCTGCCCTTCAGGCAATCTGGATCAGCGAATCAAATGGTCGGTGACACGGAGCGGCGGCGTGGAAGGAGGGAACGGTCGATCTCAGCTTGGTACGAAGCAGTGACGGGCACAACTTCCGCGAACCGAAGCACGAGCCAAGTGTGGAGCGTGGAGTGACGCTCTTCGCGGGGTGGCAGTTCGCGTTCTGAAACGCACTTTGCGCTGTGGATCGCCCCGTCCGGCCCGGCTGGGTTTACCGCATCACCGCATCTGCTTGGCTTCGACGGCTTGGCGCTCGAACTCCCCTTTGAGCGCGTTGCGGAGGTTGCGTTGTTCCAGCAACTCGTGCTTCCACCACCAATACAGATTGGGATCCGCCAGGGCACTGCTGACATCCGAGCTGGTCATATCGGTCAGTTGCGTGAAGGCGCGCGATACGTCCGTGAGCGCTTGCTTTTGGGACTCGGCCGACTGCAACCCTTTGCGAAAGCTGTTCATGATCCGACCGATCTCTTCGTTGCCGTTCCAGGTCTCAAACTGGCTGCGCACCAGGGTCAGGAGATCGTTGCTGAGGGACTCGACCCGCGCGTAGCGCTCGCCTTGGGCGACGAAGCGATTCCAGTCAGGGATTTCCCACTTTTCCACATTGTCCAGGCGATATCCGAAGCGACGGACGACGACTTCCCGTTGCGCTCCCGCGAGCCGGGCGTCGTCCTTGGACTCCTCGGTGAAGAAAGAGACGATGCCGATGACTCGCCCATTCTCATGGATGATCGGACCGCCGGAGTTTCCTCCTTTGATCAGCGCATCGATTTCCACCAACTGGGGTCCGATGGCGACGACTTGTCCGTACTTGAAGGTAATTGTGGCCGCCCCACCGGAATTGCCCGGAGTGGCGAGGCGATCCCCCACGTTGACTTGGCCATCCACATCGGACTGGAGTTCCAGGAAATTCTCCTCTGGAGCATCGAGCATAAAGATGGCCAGGTCGTAGTTCACCGCAGTGACTAATTTGCCGAGTTGGACCTTGGAACCATCGGGACGCAAAGCCCGCGGCAGAGTCTTGGCTCCGGCAATAACGTGTTGGTTGGTGTAGACGAAAAAGCGCTCTTTGCCGTCCAGGTTGCGCCGCACCACGAATCCGGTCCCGGCTCCGCTCTGTCCCTGCAGGACCAGGATGGAGTTCGCAGCGGACTTGGGGATGGGGAAGGAGTCGTCTGCGATGACGGAATGACCGCCTCCCCAGTAACTCGCCAGGGCGACGGCAAACACGGTGCTCCATTTCATATCAGTCACCCCTCGCAGTTCACACCACCCGGCGAGAGCCGTCAAGCCTATGCGGGTGTGACTGCTTCTGATGGGCATTAGATCCCGTCCGCAATTCGGAGAATCCCCTTTGACAAACGCGGAGACCTGACGAAGGGCGGGACATGCGTTCCGTCGCGCAGTTGCTCCTCATGCTGGCTTTGGCAGTAACCCTGCCCGCCATGCTTTGCCGCAAACTCGATTTCCCCGACAACTTGGCCGGGGATGCCGCGACGAATGGATTGGATACCGCCAAGCAGATCGCTAAGTTGCAGGAGAACTCCACTGATTGGGTGCTCGTCGGGAATTCCATGTTGAATACTCGGCTTGACTCCGCCCCGTTGGAAGGACTCAGCGGGAGCAAGGTGAACAAGATCGCCAAGGGAGGCACCCAGTCCGCCGTGTGGTTCCTCATCTTCAAGAACGTGATCCTGAAGTCGGAAGTGCAGCCGCAGTTGGTCACCATCTTCTTCCGGGATCTGGATCTGACGTGGGCGGATTTCCGGGTCAAAGGGTTCAACGAACGGTTCATCACCGATCTTGACGGTCCCGCCCAACCCGAATTTCAACAAGTGCTCGGAGCCCGCGAGAGCGAAGAGGGCCTCCCCGGACGGCTCACCGGAACGCTCAAGCAGATCTTTCCGGCCTCCGATCTCCGCCCGATGGCACGCCGCCAAATGCAGGAGCGCGCCTTTCGGGCGACGGGAATCGGGATAAAAGCCAACTCCAGCGTGCGCCGGGCGGAGCTGAACGAACGGTTTTCATTGGCGCACCTCCGCCATGATCTCGGTCTCGACTTCGCCGCCTCAGGAGGAGGAACGAGCGCAGCGGTCATCAAGGTGGACGGCGAGGTCATCGATCCTGGATTCTACGAGGACGGGCCGGCAGTCTTCGATCCCTCTCCGGACGCGTCGTTTCTCCCCCACCTGATCGCGCTCGCCAAAACCAACGGCATTCAGCTTCATTTTCACCGCATCAAGCGTCGGCCCGCGCGGAATCATACCCGTCCGGACAATCCTCAATTGGCCACCTACATCAGCGATTTGGGCAGGTATCTGAAGGCCGAAGGCTGTCTCTTCACGGACGAAAGCGCTGATGTGCGCCTCACCCTGGAAATGTATGTGGATGGCGACCACATTTCCTCCAAGGAATCGATGCAGGCCCGCTATCTGGAAAATTTCTGGGAACGCGTCGGCCCGATCGTTCAGCCGATTCTCCAGAACACACGATCGGAAGCGGAAGCAGACTGTTGCAGATCCATCAGATTGATCCCCCCTAAATGAATGTTAGTGTCTCCGCATGAGCGGGGGATACATTCGAGGCGTGGACCGGCAACAGCGTCTCTTTTTGCCGGAGTGTGTCGA
>Ga0247844_1000836_pt1 | contig 61494 bp, 71 predicted proteins | sample LaCtaG_FD_192421 | JGI IMG/M metagenome (GOLD analysis project Ga0247844, IMG submission 192421) | Freshwater microbial communities from meromictic Lake La Cruz, Castile-La Mancha, Spain - LaCruzMarch201714.5m_1 | ecosystem: Environmental > Aquatic > Freshwater > Lake | place: Spain: Castile-La... | reverse complement strand
ATGCCCGAAAGAGGTTCATCACAGCGACCACAGCGGGATCACAAGGGACACGGCGGGACCGGGTGCGCGTCGGCAGCGCCGATCGGCCCTGGTGAGAGCGAGGCCAGAAGGGATTGGCGGCGGAGCCGCCCCTTCTCTCGCGCTGCTCGTCGTGAGCGGTCGGCGACCCGTCCGTCCGCCCGGTCCCGCCGTGTCCTTTGTGATCCCGCAGTGCCCGCTGTGATGAAACCCTGCCGTTACCGCGCACCCGGGCAAGAAGGAGACCCCTCACCCTTTCGCGCAAATCCGATCGCTTACGTTCTCGGGCGCTCAAGCCCTCTCCGGCCGGGAGAGGGACGCGGTATCACTCCTCCGGATCGGCGTCGGGGATCACCTCGTCGACTTCGGGCAGGACGTAGGCCCCGGTCAGCCAGCGCTGGAGGTCGAGGTCGGCGCAGCGGCGCGAGCAGAAGGGCTTGTAGGCCTCGGCGGGCGGGTTCTTCCTGCAGATGGGGCAGGCCATGGTCTCAGCCCTCCTCGATATCGGCGTGGCCGGGACGGACGGCAGGATCGGCGACGACGGCCGCGCGCGGGCCGAGGCGGGCGACGAGCGGGTCGGCCAGGGCGGCCTCTGCGGGCGCGCAGCGGGCCGTGAAACGGGGGGTGGCGGTGTCCTGCAAGAGGCGCATCCGCAGGCGGCGAACGGTGGCAATGGCTGTGGTGATGGGGATCTGGCCCCCGTCCCAGCCGCACAACCGATCCTCGACCGGGGTGCGGCGCCACGGCAGGGACAGCTGGAGCACGCCGAAGCGGTTCAGCGGACCGAACACCACCTCCGGCTCATCGGCGAAGGCGGCACGGGCCGCGCGGCCGATCGTATCCGCGTCAAGGCGCGCGCCGACCAGATCGATCGCGACGAGGCCGCCCCAGTTCTTCAGCCGGATCAGGCGGGCGGCCTGGCGAAGGCCCTCGAGATTGGCGCGGTGGCGGCCCGTCTTCGCATCGCGGCCCGGCAGGTGGGCGTAGTCGATGTCGACGGCGATGAGGGCGCGGGTGCGTTCGACGGCGAGATCGAGCGCGAGGTCGGCGAAAAAGTCGCCGTCGGCCAGGGCTTCCTCCTCAGCGTCCCACGAGGCCTGGATAGCGGCGGGGCCGGTCTGGATGGAGACATGCGGCGCGAGACGAGCCAATTCGGCGCGGACGTCAGGACCCGCGGCGAGCAGGCGGGGCGCGCCTTCGGCGAGGCCGATGACGCGCACGGTCGGACCCTTTCGCTCGCGTGGCTCGGCAGTGGTCTGGACCTCGATCCGGTCACCCTCGCGGGGACGCGGCCCCTGCCCCAGCGGCAGGAAGGCGGCCGGCCCGGGCGCGCCGAGATCGACGAAGGCGGCGTTGAACCCGGCCTCGACCTCGATCACGCGCCCGACCGAGCGCGCCCCGAGGCGATTCTGGGGCGGATCGTCGTCGCGGTGAACGATCAGATGTTCGAAGCGGCCGTTTCGGGCGACGAGGCCGCGTGTCTCGCCCGGCGTGTCGTCGAGAAAGGCTTCACGGTCGCTCATCGATACCAGCCGGCGCCCGCCAGCAGGTTGACCGTCTCGGGCAGGGGCAGGCCCATCACGGCCGGATGGCTGCCGACGATGCGGGTGACGAAGACGGCGGCGGGGCCCTGGATGCCGTAGCCGCCCGCCTTGCCGCGCCAATCGCCGCCGGCGACATAGGCGGCGATCTCGGCGTCGGACAGGCGTTTGAACGTGACGCGGGTCTCGACACAGCGGTGGCTGGTGCGCGCCGCCGTCGCCAGGGCCACGGCGGTAAAGACCCGGTGGTTGCGGCCCGACAGCAGACGGAGAAATCGCTCCGCCTCGCCGGCGTCGGCGGGCTTTTCGAGCAGGCGGCGGCCGACGGCGACGACGGTGTCGGCGGACAAGACGACCGCGCCCGGTTGGCGGGCGGCGACCGCATCGGCCTTGGCGCGGGCCAGGCGGACGGCGAGGCGCGGCGGCTCCTCGGCTTTCTGCGGGGTCTCGTCGATGTCGGCAGGATCGATGCGATCGGGGGTGATGCCGATCAGCGCCAGCAGTTCGATGCGGCGCGGGCTGGCCGAGGCCAGCACCAGGTCGGGACGCGACAAGCGCGCGCCCTTACTTGAAGCGGTAGGTGATGCGGCCCTTGGTCAGGTCGTAGGGCGTCATCTCGACCAGGACCTTGTCGCCGGCCAGGACGCGGATGCGGTTCTTGCGCATCTTGCCGGCGGTGTGGGCGATGATCTCGTGGTCGTTCTCGAGCGTCACGCGAAAGGTGGCGTTCGGCAGCAGTTCCGACACCGTGCCGGGAAACTCGAGCAGTTCTTCCTTGGCCATGCGGCCTCCTGCGCCCCGTGAATACGAATCAAGGCCCGCGCCGGGCGAAAGCGCGAGCCGTAAGAAGGCGGCCTCATGCACGAAAACGGGGGGTTAGTCGAGTTCTCCTCCCCGTCGCGCAGCGATGGGGAGGTGGCGCGGCGCGATCAGCGCCGTGACGGAGGGGGCGACTCGGCCTGGGCCGTCATGGATGCGACCCACGACCTCACCTCCCGGGAGATGTAATCAAGAACGCCATTCAGTTCATCTCGCACGTCCAAGGCCGCAATCCGAATGACGCGGACCCCGCGTTCAGCCAGCCAAGCGGTCCGCCGCTGGTCGTGCCTGATCTGATCAGATTGATCGTGAATCGCCCCATCGACCTCGACCGCGAGCTTGGCTGAGGCACAGTAGAAGTCGAGGATGTAAGGGCCAATCGGGTGCTGCTTGCGAAAGGCGAACCCGTCGAGAGCCTGTCCTTTCAGATATCGCCAAAGCCGTGCTTCAGGCGGAGTGAGCGAACGACGCATATCGCGAGCGCGGACGTAGCTGATCCAATCCGCCACCGAGTCGCCCCCTCCGTCTCGTCGGCTGCGCCGCCGATCCACCTCCCCATGCTGCGCACGGGGAGGAAAAAGTCATCCCCGTCTGTACAACGCACACACGAGGGTAAACAGCCGCCGGGCCGTTTCGTGATCGATCGCGACCTTGCCGTCGAGCCGGGCCTTGAGCAGTTCGGCCCCTTCGTTGTGCAGGCCGCGTCGCCCCATGTCGACGGCCTCGATCTGGCTGGGCGAGGAGCCGCGCAGAGCCTCGTAATAGCTGTCGCAGATCATCAGATAGTCCTTCAGCACGCTCTTCAGCGGCGTCAGGGACAGGGCATAGGTGCGGGCGAAATCGACGCCGGAGATGTCGAACACCAGCCGGTTGTCCTGGAGCGACAGTTTCAGCCCGTAGGGGCCGGCGTCGGCGGCGTCGGGGGCGAAGGCGTTCTTCTCGACCAGGTCGAAGATGGCGACGCGACGCTCGTGCTCGATCTCGGCGGTGGCGGACGGCAGGGTCGCCTCGTCCAGCGCGACACTGGCCAGCCTCTGGTCGGTCATTCGTCATCCTTGCCGGACGGGGGGCCGTCCAGATGGGTGGGGGCCATACGGGCCTGCCAGCGTTCCGACAGGTCGGCGACGACGGCGTCGAGACATTCGACGTCGACCCGCAGGTCGCCACCGCCGGCGAACATCAGGATGATCTTGCCGCCCGGGGGCTCGCCCTCGAGGAAGTGGATGGCCAGAAGCTCCAGCGGGGTGTCGGGCAGGCGCGGCAGGCCCCGGCTCTTGACCGCCTGGACGTCGCCGAACTGCATGGCCGCCCGCACCCGGGTACCACCGCATTCCCAGCAGAAGCGGCTGAGCTCGATGGTCAGGCGGCGCGCGCCCTTTTCCCAGACAATGTCGGCGGGGCGCAGGATGGCGTCCTGAAGCGCCGCCGAGATGATCGCCAGATCCTCGCCGTCCTCGGCAAGCAGACGGAGCGGCGCGCTGGTGCCGGAAGCGGCGCGCAGGGCCTCGCCCTCCTCGGCCGTGATCGGCTGGTTCTCCAGCTGGTCAGTGGTCATTGTCCGGTCCTTCGACGGGAGGGCCCTTGACCCGCCGGATGTCGGCCCCGCAGGCACCGAGTTTCTCTTCCAGACGTTCGAAGCCGCGATCCAGATGATAGACGCGGCCGACGGTGGTTTCGCCCTCGGCGACGAGGCCCGCGATCACCAGGCTGACCGAGGCGCGCAGGTCGGTGGCCATGACGGGCGCGCCCTTCAGCCGCTCGACGCCCGTGACGTGCGCCTCCCCGGCATGAACGGAGATGTCGGCGCCGAGCCGCGCCAGTTCGGGCGCGTGCATGAAGCGGTTCTCGAAGATGTTCTCATGGATGACGCTGACGCCGTCGGCGGTGGTCATCAGGGTCATGAACTGGGCCTGGAGGTCGGTGGCGAAGCCGGGGTAGACCTCGGTGGCGACATCGACCGCCTGAAGCCGCACGGCCGGATCGCGGCGGACGATGACGCCGTCACCGGTCGGTTCGATCTCGACGCCGGCCTCGGTCATCTTGTCGGTCAGGGCGGTGATCAGGTCGGCGCGCGCGCGCGTCAGCCGCACCTCGCCCCCCGCCATGGCGGCAGCGCAGGCATAGGAGCCCATCTCGATCCGGTCGGGGATGACGGACCAGTCGCCGCCCCTCAGCGAGGTGACGCCCTCGATGACCAGGGTGTCGGTGTCGATGCCCTCGATCCGGGCGCCCATCATGACGAGGCAGCGGGCGAGATCGCCGATCTCGGGCTCTCGCGCCGCGCGCTTCAGGACCGTGGTGCCCCGGGCCAGGACGGCGGCCATCAGGGTGTGTTCGGTCGCGCCGACCGAGACGAAGGGAAACTCGATCTCGGCGCCGCGCAGGCCCATGGGGGCCGTGGCCGAGACGTAGCCCTCCTCCAGCGCGATCGCCGCGCCCAGCCGGGTCAGGGCGTCGATGTGCAGGTCGACAGGGCGGGCCCCGATGGTGCAGCCGCCGGGCAGGGAGACCTTGGCATGACCGGTCCGGGCCAGCAGCGGACCCAGCACATTGAAGCTGGCCCGCATCTGGCGGACGAGGTCATAGGGGGCGAAGGTCGAGGTGATGTCGGCCGCGTGGAACAGGGTCTCCTGCTCAACACCGTGGCCGTTCTCGGTCACCTCGACGCCGAAGGAGCGGAGCAGCCGGCCCAGGAATTTGGTGTCGGCCAGACGCGGCATATTGGTCAGGCGCAGCGGCTGATCGGTCAGGATCGACGCCGCCATCAGCTTGATGGCCGAATTCTTGGCCCCCGAGACCGGGATCTCGCCGTGGAGCGGGCCGTTGCCGTGAACCGTGATGCTGTCCATGTCGTCCTTGAAGCCGCAAGGATCGACCGTCCCGGCGAGCCGGGTATCTAGCCCAGCCGTGGTGCCTTGCGAAAGGGCCGCCGGCCGTCACGGTCGACGAAGGCTCAGCTGTCCCTCGGCCGGGGCGAACGCGGGGCCTTGCGACGCCGCAGGTTGTCGCGAAGCGCCTTGGCCAGACGGGTCGCCCGCGCCGACCGGGCGACCTGCTCCGGCGTGGGCCCCGGCGCCGGTCGGGGCGGTTCAGGGCTGGACGGCGGCTCGGGCGGTTCGGTCATGTCCCCAGTCAGCACCGGGAAATCTTTCGGGGCAAGGGGCTTCCCCCCCGTCCTGCATGTGGCTATACGGCCGCTTCCTCAGAACAGGCCGCCGTAGCTCAGTGGTAGAGCGCATCCTTGGTAAGGCTGAGGTCGTGGGTTCGATTCCCCCCGGCGGCACCATCTGACGCAAGAAGGCCCGGTTTTGCGACCGGGCCTTTTTTCCGATTGTCACCGGCGATCGAAAGGGCGGGGCTCGCGTGCGCCGTCCGGACGATACGACAGGCTGAAAGACTGGCCCCGCCGGCGCTTGACGTCGCCGGGATAGACGAGGGTCGCGCCCGGCCACGGGCTGCCGACCGGATAGCTGTGCTCGAGAAAGGGATAGGGGCCGTCGACGCCCGGGTGGCCGTAGCCGTCATAGGGGCCGTAGCCGTACCCGCCGTTCCGCGTCTGACTGTAGGCGAGGTCGAGGCGGCCGGTCTCTCCGATCGGGAGAGAGACGCCCACGGCGACCTGGCTGAAGTCGTTGGTGCCGATCGATCCGCTGACGAAGCCGTGCATCCGGCGATCATCGCCGGGGCCGTCGACTTCGGCGAAGGGTTCGACATCGGTCGCGCGCGCGGCGAGCCAGCGGTCGATCTGCTGCTGCGTCGTCAGAGTGTGCGGCGTCACCTCGGCCGCCTGCCCAGCGAAGCGGGCGTCGCTGACCGGGGCCTCTGCACCCACGGGGACCGCGCCGACGCCGACGGGGGCCGTCGCGACGACGCCGTCGGGATCACCGGCGGTCAGGGCAGCGGCAAGGCCGAGGGCGATCAGCATGGGCGAAACTCCGGACGGATCGCCAGTCTAGGCCCAAATGCGGCGCAAGGGCGACCGCGCGGTTTCGTTGCCGTCACGCCGCCCCGTCGCCCCGGCCGAGCGGGTCGGGCAGCGGGCTGCCCTCCGGCACGAACTGGAGCGCGACGGAGTTGATGCAGTAGCGCAGGCCGGTCGGGGGCGGACCGTCGGGGAAGACGTGACCCTGATGGCCGCCGCAGCGGGCGCAGACGGTCTCGGTCCGGGTCATGCCGTAAGACCGGTCGACGATCGCCGTGACGTGGTCCTCGCTGACCGGCTGGGTAAAGCTGGGCCAGCCCGTGCCGCTCTCGAACTTGGTGCCGGCGCGGAACAGGGGCAGGCCGCACTGGCGGCAGGCGTAGACGCCGGGTCGCTTCTCGCCCAGCAGGACGCCGCAGAACGGGGCCTCGGTGCCGTGGGAGAGCAGGACGCGCCGTTCCTCGGTGCTGAGGTCGGCCTCCAGCGCGACCCGCTGGCCCTCGGACGGCGGGGTCAGGTCGAAGCCGGCGGCGGAACGGTGGGGGGTATGGGGGACGGTCATGGAGCGGATGTGGGGGCGGGTGGCATCGGTTCCAAGAGCATGGCCGGGTCGCTGCGGCGGCTGGTTTCGGGATCTAAGAGAATGACCGCTCCCGACCCATAGCCAACCATGCGAAGGTCCGCTTTCTGTCACCACAGAGGACAATGTCTAGGGGACAGTGGAGTATCGCGAGCGTTGTAAACCTCAGCCGAAACTACCTTTTGGTGACGAAAAAGGCACAAAACATTATTTTTGACGGCGCAACAATGAGTTCAAGCAAGGATACTTAGTTCCCAATGGTCGGAAGTGAGAGGAAATGATTTTACATCGCTACCTAAAGCTTCGAATATAAATTAGAAGTCTACGAATGCATGATCACGCTCTGTAGTTTATTCTGAGAAGCCATTTTCGGTTCAATTAGTTGAACCATTCAAGACCACAATAATTTTCGCTTCTTGCGTTCTAACCGCGTCATTGACTGACGTAAATCGATGAGCGCGTCCTTTACATCTCGCGAATTGCTAGCAAGCAACTCTACCATTTCAGGTCCGCTCAGTTTTGTTTTTCCATCACCATGGACATATTTGATTACATCATCTACTTTAACTGTCCACTCCGCAACCCACGCCTTGAATAAAAGAAACGAGAAAACCTTCTCAGACGGAATTCTAGATAGATCTATCTGCGCCAACAGAGCAGAGATGTTCAATAGCTTATCTCTCAGGTCTGTAACGCGGGACAAGAGTTCGTTGGAGGAGGATGCTTGTGCCGCTGAAGCTGCGCTATAGAGTTCCCGAAACCGGTCGAGTTCCAGTTCCGCATACAGGAGTGTAGCGCGGGCACTTCGGCTCAGTTCACGACGAATCCGGGACTCTGCAATCACGATGGCAGCGACCGAGCCGATTGCTTGGATGTATGCGGCAAGGCCTTGGTGCTCGTCAGCTGCTGCCACGACGCCCGCCCACAAACCTGCGAACACGTCCATGGCTCACTCCTTGCCAAACAACATTCCTTAGAACGCCGCGCCTCCGAATGCCAGAGGCAGGTCTCGCCGCTTCGACGACGGATAGCCCCCCGGTCGATCCTTGCAGCAAGGGGTGCCCCGCCAACGCTCCTGAGGTCTGTATTCTGAAGTGGAGTGCGTTTCCGTTCCCCACCCAGCGCGGCCCTTCGAGATGTCCCCTTACCGGGTGCGCCCGACACTTCAGGGAATGGCGTCTAACCGCTCTCGCAGGAGGTTCGTGACTTCGCCGATTTGCCCGATCGCCGATGCGGCGCGCCCCTCAGAGGCATAGAGCGCCTCCAGATAGGCGTAGTCCCAAGCCGTCAGTTCGCCAGGTCCATAGGAGAACAGGTTGAGGATCGTGTCGGTGCCGCCGAAGTTCGCTTCGTCTGCGACCTGGGCGAAGCTGACCATGCTGACGTAGTCCGCCAAAGCGGTTGTCGAGACCTCGCCAAGTCGGGAGGCGTCAACGATGACGATGACTTTGTAGAAAGCATCGACGGTCATCGACGTAAGACGCGAGGCCGACGTCGAGCGAGAAATCGGTGCCGCTCCTAACACGCTATCCGTCGTGCTGCATCCGCCCGGGCAACCAAGTGATTCAGCCAAATCAGCCGGAATCGAACCACCACCGACATCGCCGGGTGCCCGCGCTCTGCGCTCTCCGGTAACTGGATCAACTGGCATGCTCAGCGCCCACCAGCGAACCGGTGCTTCGGATGTCTCGAACCGGAGCAGTGCCTGCGGTCCCCTGTCGAAACCCGAGACACCGACCCGGAAGAGGCGGGGGTCGTCCGCGACCATACGGCTCGCCGTAGCTGCCCCATCGTCCGCAAAGATGACGACAAGGTTGGGGGAACAGCCCGGACCCCCGACCTCGACACCCAAACGAGCGGCGGTCTCGCCAACACGGTCAAGGATTGGCTGAGCGACGTCTGCGCGCAGGTTGACCGTGCCAGCACAGACCGGCCCCCGCCAGCGAGCCAGACCTCTGCCAGCCGCAGGCGCAGCAATGCGGCCAACGAAGTCGCGAGCCGCGTCGCGATCTCTGTCGCCTTGGACGACGACTTCAGGGAGCACGGTAGGCTGCTGGTCTTGTTGCTGCGGCCCAAGAACGAGTGTCGAAATCAAACCGAGAAGAGCGCCTATCGCCATGTCCGCTCACCGAGGAAGAGAAACTAACCCAGAGCGACTTTGGGTTCGCGCGTGGCATCCTGCAACTGATGCAAAGACTGCCGCACCCAATGTCCGCTCCCCACCCATGTCAGACCCTGACGACGTCTGATTTCCGCTCCCCTGTCATTGGGGAGCGACGCGCGATGCCGCCCTGAAGCAGAAAAGGCCGGACGAGGTCTCCCCCGCCCGGCCCTTTCTGATCGTTTGACCGAACTCAGCCGCCGAACAGCGTCCCGACCCAGGTCCGGACCGCGGCCTCGTCCGAGGGGTTGCCGGTGTAGGTCAGGCCCTGCGCGGGGATGAAGGGCTGGTTGTTGCCGCGCTGGCGGCTGGTCCAGGCCTTGTGACCGTAGCTGAGGTCCGAATAGTTGGACGGCAGGCGCTGGACGGTCGGTTCGATGAAGATGGTGTCGGTCGCCGTGGTCGAGCCCGCGATCCGCACGTTCGGAAGCCGGACCAGCAGGTCCAGCGTATCAAGGCACCCGCCCGAGCAGCCGGCGTCGACGAGGACGATCACCGGGCCCTGGACCGGGTTGGGCGCCCCGGTGTCGGGAACCGCCGGGCGGCCCGGCAGGGTGAAGGTCTGCTGACCCGAAGCCAGGGCCGCGTCGAACGCCTCGACGATCGCCTGGGTCTGTTCGATGATCGGGGTCGATTCCTGGACGAAGCGCGGGTCGGCCTGCATGCGACCGAGGGTTTCGGCGTACCACTGACGGTTGCCCGGCGTGGCGCGATAGGTGATCTCACCGGCGGCCGGCTGGCGGCTGACCGTGAAATCCGGCGTCCAGATGCGGTTGGCGAGGCCGTAACCCCGCGCCGTGGAGGTGTAGGCCGATGTGCCGGCGGCGGCGCGCAGGTCGAGCACGAAGCCCTGGGGGCCGCGAATGGCCGAGGCCTGGGCCTCGACCAGGCTGTTGAACGCGTCCCAGCCGGCGCTGTCGTCGAAGGAATGGACATGGACCCACGGACGGCCGTTGACCGTCTCGATGTTCAGGGGCGTGGCGGGCGGCATGTAGACGGTGGCGCGATAGGCGGCCTCCAGGTCTCCGGCCACCAGCGGCACGGGACGAAGGTCGATCGCGCGCGGACGCCCGCGTCCGCTGCGGAACTCGCAGGTCGAGGGCATGCCGGACACGAAGGGGTTGTTGCGGTTCCACAGCAGATAGGGGGCCGAGGTCACGCGACCGGCCTCGGTCTCGAGATTGCCTTCCCAGCGATCCAGCTTGTTGCGGGCATAATCCTCGATCGGCGTCAGATTGCAGCTGACGACGATGTCGCCGACGCGCGGCGCATTGCGCACGCCCGGCTTGACGTAGGTGACCTCATAGCGGCCGTTCCTCCAGCCCGTGGCCACACCCGGCCAGCTGATGCCGAAATAGGGGCCCAGACCCTCGAACGTCGGGCGGATCGAGATGTTGGAATCGCGGAAGCCGGCCCCGTAGTAGCGCATCAGATAGGCGTGGGCGTCGCCGGAGTTGACCTGACCGATCCGGCCCTGGGCGTCCGAAAGACCGGCGTCGATCCAGCTGCGGAAGGTATCGCCCGCACCGCCGGGCACGACCGCCGCAGGGTGGTTGGCGCGAAGGGCGTCCCGGGCAGCCGCCAGATCGGTCTGGGCAAGGGCGCGGAAGTCCTGAGCGGAAGCGACGGACGCCGTCAGCAGGAGGGCGGTCGCCGAAACGGCGGTCAGGAAACGGATCATTGGCGAGCTCCAGGCCGGTCAGTCAAAGGGTCGGCGAGGGTTAAAGCCGATTGCGAGCGACCTTGCCAAGCCAGAACGGCGAACGTGTGACGCTTCGCCTGAACGGCGAATGGCGACGGCGTTCACCTCCACCCCGGTCGAGGGGTCCGGCCCGGGTCTGGACCGACGGGCCGCCACCGCCTACGAACCGGCCATGTTCGACAAGATCCTGATCGCGAACCGGGGCGAGATCGCCGTCCGCATCATCAAGACGGCCCGGCGGATGGGCATAGCGACGGTGGTCGTGCACTCCGACGCCGACGCCGGGTCCATGGCCGTGGAGATGGCGGACGAAGCCATTCACATCGGCCCCTCGCCCGCCGCCGAAAGCTATCTGGTGCAGGACAGGATCGTCGAGGCGGTCCGGCGGAGCGGGGCGCAGGCCGTGCATCCCGGCTTCGGCTTCCTGTCGGAGAACCCCGTCTTCGCCCGGCGGCTGGAGGCGGAGGGGATCACCTTCATCGGGCCCAACCCCCATGCCATCGAGGCCATGGGCGACAAGATCACCTCGAAGAAGTTCGCCGCCGAGGCGGGTGTCTCGACCGTGCCGGGTCACATGGGGCTGATCGAATCGAACGCCCACGCCCTGCAGATCGCAAACGAGATCGGCTATCCGGTCATGATCAAGGCCTCGGCCGGCGGCGGCGGCAAGGGCATCCGGGTCGCTCATTCCGACGCCGACATGGCCGAAGGGTTCGCCGCCGTGAAGGCCGAGGCCCGGACGGCGTTCGGCGACGACCGGGTGTTTCTGGAAAAGTTCATCATCGATCCGCGCCACATCGAGATCCAGGTGCTGGGCGACAGGCACGGCAACATCGTCCACCTGTTCGACCGCGAATGCTCGATCCAGCGCCGCAACCAGAAGGTCATCGAGGAGGCCCCCTCCCCCCTGCTGGATGAGGCGACGCGCGCGGCCATGGGGGCGCAGGCCGTCGCCCTGGCGCGGGCGGTGAACTACGACTCGGCCGGAACGGTGGAGTTCGTGGCGGGCCAGGATCGCAGCTTCTTCTTCCTGGAGATGAACACCCGGCTGCAGGTCGAGCATCCGGTGACCGAACTTATCACCGGCGTCGATCTGGTCGAGCAGATGATCCGGTCAGCGGCCGGAGAGCCCCTGCCCTTCACCCAGGACCAGCTGGCCATCAACGGCTGGGCCATCGAGAGCCGGATCTATGCCGAGGACCCCTATCGCGGCTTCCTGCCCTCGATCGGGCGGCTGGTCCGATACGAGCAGCCCGAGGAAGGCGAGCAGGACGGCTATGTCGTCAGAAACGACTCGGGCGTGCGCGAGGGCGACGAGATCTCGATGTTCTACGACCCCATGATCGCCAAGCTGAACACCTGGGCCCCGACCCGGATCGCGGCCGTGGACGGCATGCGGCGGGCGCTGGAGGACACCCATCTGGCGGGCGTGGGGCACAATGTGCCGTTCCTGGCCGCCGTCATGGATCAGGCGCGGTTCCGGTCCGGGGCCCTGTCGACCAGCTACATCAAGGACGAGTTCCCCGACGGCTTCAGAGGGGCCGCGCCGGACCGGCGCAGGCTGGACGTCATGATCGCGGCGGCCTGCGCCATGAACGAGATCCTGTCCGAACAGTCGGGCGATCCGTCGGAGCGGACCGACTGGATCGTGCTGGTCGACCGCGAGGCGCACGGGGTTTCGCTGGGATACGACGAGGACGAGGTGCTGACCCTGGACCTCGCGACTGAGGCGCGCGCCCTGAGACTGTCGGACATCGACTGGCGGCCGGGGATGGCGCAGTTCCGGGCCGTGCTGGACGACGCGGCCTTCACCGCCGAAGTGGCGCGGACGGCGGACGGCTGGATGATCCGGTCGGGGGCGGCGAAGGCGCGGGTCCGGGTCTTCACCCCCCGTCAGGCCGAACTGTTCGCCCGCCTGCCCGAAAAGGCGGCGGCGGATACGTCCAAGCTGATCCAGTCGCCGATGCCGGGGCTGGTGGTGTCGATCGCCGTCGCCGTCGGCCAGGAGGTCAAGGCCGGAGAGACTGTCGCCATCATCGAGGCCATGAAGATGCAGAACATCCTCAAGGCCGAGCGCGACGGGGTGGTGAAGGCCGTGGCGGCGAAGGCGGGCGATCCGGTGGCGGCGGACGACGTGCTGGTGGAGTTCGGGTGAAGTGGACTAAGCGAGGTTAGTCCGCTATCCTGTCTATATGGAAGCGCTCAACATCCACGCAGCGAAAACGCATTTCTCAGGGCTCGTCGAGCGCGTCGAGAAGGGGGAGACGATCGTGATCGCCCGTGCCGGAAAACCCGTTGCGAAACTGGTGCCGCTCGATCCGGAACCCGTGTTGGATCGGGTCGAAATGGCGAAACGCCGTTTCGGCTTCATGAAGGGCGAGTTCACCGTGCCCGACGACTTCAACGAAATGGGCCGAGACGAAATCGAGGCCATGTTCTACGGCGACGAGAGGCCTTGAGGCTTCTGCTCGATACGCAGATCGTCCTCTGGCTGGCAGCCGAGCCGGAGAAGCTTCCCCCTGGTGCCGTCGGCCTCCTGGCGGACCCGGATGCCGGGATTGCCTTCAGCGTGGTCAATCTCTGGGAAGTCGCGATCAAGCGATCGTTGAATCGGCCGACCTTTCAGATCAACCCTCGCCGACTGCGAGAGCGGATGATCACGACAGGCTTTATGGAGCTGGCGGTTACCGGTGAGCACGCCCTTGAGGTCGAACACCTGCCCCTGATCCATCGGGATCCCTTCGATCGACTCCTGATCGCGCAGGCGCTGAGCGAAGGCCTGACCCTGCTGACCACCGACCGTCTGCTGGACGGCTATCCCGGCGATATCCGGCGGGTCTGACCCACCTAGAACGCGCTTTCGCCTGTGATCGCTCGTCCGAGGATCAGGGCATGCACGTCATGCGCCCCTTCGTAGGTGTTGACGGTCTCCAGGTTCATGGCGTGGCGCATGACGTGGAGCTCGCCGGTGATGCCTGCGCCGCCGTGCATGTCGCGGGCCTCGCGCGCGATGGCGAGCGCCTTGCCGCAGTTGTTGCGCTTCATCATCGAGATGGCCTCGGGCACGAAGGCCCCGGTGTCGAGCAGGCGGCCGAGCGCGTAGGCGCCCTCGAAGCCGAGCGCGATGTCGGTCGACATGTCCGCCAGCTTCTTCTGTACCAGCTGGCGGCTGGACAGCGGGCGGCCGAACAGCATGCGCCCGGCGACGTAATCCCGTGACGCATGCAGGCAGAACTCGGCGGCGCCCATGGCCCCCCAGGCGATGCCGTAGCGCGCCTTGTTCAGGCACGAGAAGGGCCCGCGCAGGCCCTTCACCCCCGGCAGCAGGTTTTCTTCCGGCACGAAGACGTCGTTCAGGCCGATGTCGCCGGTGATGGAGGCGCGGAGCGACAGCTTGTCGCCGATCTTGCCCGTGGTGAAGCCGTCGAAGCCGCGCTCGACGATGAAGCCGCGGATCACGTCTTCGAGCTTGGCCCAGACGATGGCGAGGTCGGCGATGGGCGAGTTGGTGATCCAGTATTTGCCGCCGTTGAGGCGATAGCCGCCCTCGACCTTGACGGCCTTGGTCTTCATAGAGGCGGGGTCGGAGCCGCCGTCGGCCTCGGTCAGGCCGAAGCAGCCGATCAGTTCGCCCGCCGCCATCCGGGGCAGGAAGCGCATGCGCTGTTCCTCGGAGCCGAAGGCGTAGACCGGGTACATGGCCAGCGAGCTCTGCACCGACATGGCCGAGCGGTAGCCGCTGTCGATCGCCTCGATCTCGCGCGCGATCAGGCCATAGGCGACGTGGCTGGCGCCGGCACCGCCGTATTGTTCGGGCAGCATGGCCCCGAGGAAGCCCATCTCGCCCATCTCGGTCATGATGGCGCGGTCGAAGACCTCATCCCTGAAGGCGGCGACGACGCGCGGCAGCAGGCGGTCGCGGGCGTAGGACCGGGCCGCGTCGCGGATCATCCGCTCGTCGTCGGTCAGGCGACCGTCCAGATCCAACGGGTCGTCCCAGCGGTAGGTCTGGGTGGGAGCGGGGCTGCCGTCGGCCATGGAGAAATCCCTAGAGTCTGGTCGCGCGACGCGCCCGTGGAGGCCCGATGCGGCGTATCGCGACGGTCTATAACAACCGGCCCGACCGCGCCAATCCGGCGCGGGGACGCGCGACAGAACGGCTATCAGGCGACGCGGGCGATGACCTTGTCGCGGCCGGCGGCCTTGGCCTCGTAGACGCCTTCGTCGGCCCGCTTCAGCAGGCCTTCCGGGGTATCGCCAGGACCGGAGAAGGCGGCAACGCCGATCGAGATGGTCACGGTCAGATGCTCGCGCCCCCCGAGCACGCGGAACGGGGTCGAACCGACATCGCGGCGGATGCGCTCCGCGATGCGGCGGGCGTCTTCCATATCAGTGCCCGGCATGACGACGACGAACTCCTCGCCTCCCAGCCGGCACGGCAGGTCCACGGCCCGGACGTTGGTGGCGAGGCGGACGGCGAACTCGCGGAGCACCTCATCGCCCGCGTCGTGGCCGAAGCCGTCATTGACGGCCTTGAAGTGATCGATGTCCATCACGAGCACCGACACGGGCTCTCCGCCCAGCGACGCTCGACTGACGAAGCCCTGCAACTGCCCGGCCATGTAGCGTCGGTTGTGCAACCCCGTCAGGGCGTCGGTGACCGCCATTTCGAGGCTGTAGTCCAGCTTCTCGCGCAAAAAGTCGGTGTAGCGCTTGCGGCGGACCTGGGTCCGGGCGCGGGCGGCCAGCTCCTCGGGGTCGACCGGCTTGAGCAGGAGATCGTTGACACCCAGTTCGAGCGCCTTGACCAGGCGCGGACGGTCGGCCGGATCGACGATGGCGAGAATTGGCAGATGCCGGGTGGCCTCGGCAGAGCGAACCTGTGCGACCAGACGCAGACCGTCGAACCCGGCAGCCGTCACATTGATGATCATCAGGTCGATCGGCGTCCTCGCGGACGCGAGCCCCGCCGTGGCATCGACCTCGATCACCGGGCGGTGTTCCAGGGCGAGGACCTCGGACACGCGCGAGGCCTGGCGGGCGTTGTCGTCGAGGATCAGGACCCGGCCCCCCGAGCCGCGCAGACGACCCGCCCCCTCGCTGGCCACGCCGAGGCGACGGCTGGACTCGTCGCGCTCGCGCAGTTCGTCCATGATCATCTTGAGGCGCGTGAGCGACCGGACCCGGGCAAACAGCACGACGTCGTCAATCGGCTTGGTGACGAAGTCGTCGGCCCCGGCCTCCAGCCCCATGATGCGGTCTTCCCGGCCGTCCAGAGCCGTCACCAGCACGACGGGGATGTGGCTGGTGGCCGGGTCGGCCTTGATCCGGCGACAGGTCTCGAACCCGTCCATGCCCGGCATCATGACGTCCAGCAGAATGATGTCCGGCTTCTGCTCGGCCGCCACCCGCAACGCCGTGGCCCCGTCCGACGCCGTCAACACGTCGTAGTACTCGATCGTCAGCTTGGCCTCGAGCAAACGGACGTTCGCCTCGACGTCGTCGACCACCAGAATGCGCGCGACCATAAGCCTACCCTACTGCCTCGGGCTGGTTCAGGTGCTTTTTCACCGTCTCGAGGAAATGCATGACCGAGATGGGCTTTGAGATGTAGGCCTCGCAGCCGCCCCGGCGAATCCGCTCCTCGTCACCCTTCATGGCGAAGGCGGTGACGGCGATGATCGGAATGTGGTTCAGTTCCTCGTCGTCCTTCAGCCACTTGGTCACTTCCAGTCCGCTGATCTCGGGCAGCTGGATGTCCATGAGGATGAGGTCGGGCATGTGCTGGCGCGCCAGGGCCATGGCCTGCAGGCCCTCGCGGGTCTGCAGGGTCTGATAGCCCTGGGAATCGAGCAGATCATGAAAGAGCTTCATGTTCAGCTCGTTATCCTCGACGATGAGGACTTTCTTGGACATCACCACCCAGTGGTTTGCGCGGCAGGCGTTTCGCCGTCTTCGGTTCCGATCTTGCCGATCCAGTCTTAAGTTGGCGTGAAGTCCGGATTGTCAGCTTGACCGTAACCGCCATCTGCCGCGAATGTCTGTGGACCGGAGCCGGGGCCGTCACGCGATGCCCGGCCTGCGGATCGCCGCGCGTCGTCAGTGACCCCGAGCTTTCCGGCCTGTCGATCGCCCATCTGGACTGCGACGCCTTCTACGCCTCGGTCGAAAAGCGCGACCGACCCGAGCTGCGCGACAGGCCGGTGATCGTGGGCGGCGGGGTGCGGGGCGTGGTCACCACCGCCTGCTACATCGCGAGGCTTTACGGCGTCGGCTCGGCCATGCCGATGTTCAAGGCGCTGAAGGCCTGCCCCGACGCAGTCGTCATCAAGCCCGCCTTTGCCAAATACAACGCGGAATCGAAGCGCATCTTCGCCTTGGTGCGCGCGCTGACGCCCCTCGTTCAGACCCTGTCACTGGATGAGGCCTGGATCGATCTATCGGGGACCGAACGGCTGAACGGGGGCCCGCCCGCGCTGCAGCTGATCCGGCTTCAGCGGCAGATCGAGGCCGAGACGGGATTGACGGTGTCGATCGGGCTTGCCCCCAACCGCTTCCTCGCCAAGATCGCATCAGAACTGGACAAGCCGCGCGGATTCTCCGTGATCGGGACGGCCAATGCCCGGAGCCTGCTGGCTCCGAAATCCGTCCGCATCCTGCCGGGCGTGGGGCCGGTGTTCGGCAAGTCGCTGGTCAGCGACGGCTTTGCCACGGTCGGCGACCTCGCCGCCGCCGATGTCCGTGACCTCGTCAAGCGCTACGGCGAAGCGGGCCTGCGTCTGCACGATCTCAGCCACGCCCGCGACGCCCGATCCGTGAACCCCGAGCATGACCGGCGCGGCATGAGCGCGGAGACCACTTTCAATTCCGACCTGACGGCGTCCGAGGACCTGGAGGCCGAGCTCTGGCCCCTGTGCGAGAAGGTGGCGTCAAGGGCGCGGCACGAGGGGGTGGCCAGCCGGGTGATCGTGCTCAAGCTGCGCCGTGCCGACTTCCGGATCGTGACCAGGAGAAAGACCCTGGCTGACCCGGTCCAGACCGCGCGCGTCCTGTTCGCAGTCGGTCGGGAGCTTCTGAAAGCCGAGCTCGGCCGCCCCTACCGCCTGATCGGCATCGGCATGGCCGATATCAACGACGCCGAGGACGCGCCGGAGGGCCTGTTCGCCTCCCCGGAGATGCGGACGCTGAAAACCGAGACCACCATCGACGCCCTGCGTGCCCGGTTCGGAGACACCGCGGTCGTGGCGGGACGAACGTTGAAACGGCCTTAAGCAACCCGGGCTAGGCTGGGTTCATGTCTGCCTTCCTCGACAAGTTGCGCCGCCGGGCCGGACGCTGGCTGGATATCCGGCCGATGGGCATCGGTCCGGAGCGCGGCATCTTCAGTCTGTCGTTCGACGACATCCCCGAGACCGCCTGGACCGAGGCCGGGCCGATCCTCGAGGCACACGGGATCAAGGCGACCTACTATGTCTGCGGCGGGCTGTCGGGAGGACAGAACCAGGGCCTGCCCCAGTTCAGCACCGCGCACCTGCAACAGCTTCATGCGGCCGGCCACGAGGTCGGTTGTCATACCTACGGCCATCTCAGCGCGCTCGGGACCACGCCGGCCGACCTGGCCGTCGACCTGGACCGCAACGCCGACTGGGTCGCCGAACGGCTGGACGGGCATGAGATGACCACCTTCGCCTGGCCGTTCGGCGACGTCTCTGTGGACTGCAAGGCGGTCGTGGCCGACCGGTTCGGACTGGCGCGCGGGGTGCGGGACGGGGTCAACGTCGGCCGCGCCGACCGGGCCGCGGTACAGGCCATCGGGCTGGAGAGCCGCCGCCTGCCCGGCTACGATCTCGAGGCCCTGATGGCACAGACGCGGGACAGCAGGGGCTGGCTGATCGCCTATGGCCATGAGGTCATGGACGGCCCGACACCCTATGGCTGCACACCGGACGACCTTGATCGCGTGATCCGGCTGGCGAAGACGGCCGGGCTGGACATCCTCCCGGTGGGCGCAGCCCTGGGACGGGTCCAGTGATCCCCTTTGCTGCAGGGGAACACCGGACGAATTCCCACCCGTGACGATCCGGCCCGAAGCGGGCTAAGCCTGCGGCGTGCCCCAGCCCCCCCTCATCGTCGTCGGCGCCGGACTGTTCGGCCTGATCATCGGAAGCTTCATCGCCGCCGTGACGGTCCGCCTGCCGCGCGACGAGGACATCGTCCTGGCCCGCTCGCGCTGCATGAGCTGCAACGAGACGCTGCAGCCGTGGCACCTCGTGCCGGTGCTCAGCTGGCTGATCCAGCGCGGCCGATGCGCCCTGTGCGGAGCGACCGTCTCACCGCGCTACATCCTGATCGAACTCGGCGCGGGCGCTATCGCCGTCTGGTCTGTGCTCGCCGGTGAGGGCGATGTGGTCTTCAGCATCGCCACCGCGATCCTGGGGTGGCAGCTCCTGCTGATCGCCCTGGTCGACGCCGAGAACTTCTGGCTGCCGGACGAGCTGACCGTGCCGCTGATCCTCACAGGTCTGATCGCCTCGGCCGTGCTCGCCACCGGCTGGCCGGTCGACCAGCTGATCGGTGCCGTCGCCGGCTTCACCTCGCTGTGGCTTTTGGCCGGGATCTATCGCCGGGTCCGGGGGCGCGAGGGCATGGGCGGAGGGGACCCCATCCTGTTCGCGGCAGCCGGGGCCTGGGTCGGCTGGGCCGGCCTGCCCACCGTCCTGTTGTGGGCCTGTGCGGCGGGGTTCAGCCTGGTGCTGACGCTTTTGATCACCCGCCGGTCCGTCCGTGCCACCGATCGTCTTCCGTTCGGGACGTTCCTCGCCATGGGAATCTGGCTGACCTGGCTGTACGGCCCGTTCGGGTCGGTCAGCGGCCCGTGACCAGTTTGACGACGATGTGGGCCGTCGTGTCGATGATCGCCTCCGGCGCCGTATCGCCCCGCCGCATCAGGTCAAAGCCCGCCGCGACGGACTCGACGAGGTTCGCCACCTCATAGGAGGTCAGGCGCGGGTCCAGCCCGGCCGCGTGATAGCCGGTCGCATGAGCCACGGCGATTCGCCGCTCGAAGGCCAGGTGGACCCGACGCAGCCGCCGGATGCGCGCCTCGACGAAGCCGGCCTCGCCCTTGTCGGCCAGCATGTGCTCGATCCTGAGAACCGGCCCGTGTTCGCGCCAGATCATCAGGACGTCGACGACATAGGACCGGGCCGCGGAGAAGGCGTTGTCGGCTGACCAGTCGACCTCGAGATGGCGCGACAGGGGCTGGAAATCTGCCGCCGCCGCCTCGCAAAGCAACAGGACCGGTTCTTCCACCGTCTTGAAATAGGTGTAGAAATTTGACGGTGACACGCCCGCCTCGGTGGCCACATCGGCGACCCGGATCTCCCCGAGGTGGCGCTGATCCAGCAGCCGGCGCGTCGCCTCCAGGATCGCCCCGCGCGTCCGTCCGCCCCGCGCGCCGATGCGGTGTCCCAGCTTGTTGAGGTTTCGCTCGGGCATCGGAGGCGCCGGGAGAGGAATGGTGCCGGCGGAGAGGATCGAACTCCCGACCTTCGGTTTACAAAACCGCTGCACTACCGCTGTGCTACGCCGGCCTGCGGGTCGTTTAGCGGGCGCAGCAGACCCGGCGCAAGCTGTCCGGACGCGATACCCGTTTCGGCCTGAGTAACGCCGGCTGCCTAGAGCTTGATCGTTTAAGGTGGACCCACTGCGTGGGTCCGCCGAAAGCGTGAATCAAGCTCTCGCTCATTCCTGGAGCCTCATTCACGGTATCGGCGGAATCGCGAAGCGATTCCACCTCAACCGATGAGGCTCTAGGCGTTCGATGGATCCCCGTCGACCGAAGAGGACGGGAGGGCGGCGGCGATTCTGGCGGCCGTCGCCTTCAGCTGATCGAGGTCCGCCATGCCGGCCTGTCCATGACCCGCCAGCGGCCGGTCGGCCCAGCGGGGAATGACGTGGAAATGCAGATGGAACACGGTCTGTCCGCCGGCCTCGCCGTTGAACTGCATGACCGAGACGCCGTCGCAGCCCAGGGCGGTGACGACGGCGCGCACGAGGCGCTGTGTCGCCCCGGCCAGCGCCGCCAGGGTCTGCGGATCAACTTCGAGCAGATTGCGCGCGGTCGACGTCTTCGAGATGACGAGCACATGCCCCTCGGACTGGGGAAACACGTCCATGAAGGCGAGGACGGCGTCGTCCTCGAACACCTTCACCGCCGGCATCTCGCCGCGAAGGATCCTTGCGAAGACGTTGGACGGATCGTAGGCGGCGTGGAGTGTCATCGGGCGATCAGGCGCGGGCCGCGCCCCTCGCCTGCTGGACGCCGAGGGCCTTCAGCGCAGCGGCGGCAATCTGCTCGGCGTCCAGACCGGCCTCGGCATACTGCAGCACCGGATTGTCGTGGTCCTGGAAGACGTCGGGCAGGTGCAGGGTGCGGATCTTGAGACCTGCGTCCAGCGCGCCCTCGCCGGCCAGGAACTGCAGCACAAAGGCACCGAAGCCGCCCATGGCGCCTTCCTCGATCGTGATCAGAGCCTCGTGCTCGCGCGCCAGACGGGTGATAAGGTCGTGGTCGAGCGGCTTGGCGAAGCGGGCGTCGGCGACCGTGGCCGAGACGCCGTGAGCGGCCAGGATGTCGGCGGCTTTCAGCGTCTCCTGCAACCGGGTGCCGAAGCTGAGCAGGGCGACGGCCGTCCCTTCGCGCACGATGCGGCCCCGGCCGATCTCGAGCGGGGCGGCCAGCTCGGGGATCTCGACGCCCACGCCGTCACCACGCGGATAGCGGAAGGCCGAGGGACGGTCGTCGATCTCGCAGGCCGTGGCGATCATGGCGGCCAGATCGGCCTCGTCGGCGGCGGCCATCAGGATCATGCCCGGCAGAGCGCCCATATAGCCGATGTCGAACGTCCCGGCGTGAGTGCAACCGTCGGCTCCGACGAGACCCGCCCGGTCCATGGCGAACCGCACCGGCAGGGACTGGATCGCCACGTCGTGGACGACCTGGTCATAGCCGCGCTGGAGGAAGGTCGAATAGATGGCGCAGAACGGCTTCATGCCGTCCGCGGCAAGGCCGGCGGCGAAGGTCACGGCGTGCTGCTCGGCGATGCCGACGTCATAGGTTCGATCGGGGAAGGCCTGGCCGAACAGATCCAGGCCCGTGCCCGAAGGCATGGCGGCGGTGATGGCCACGATCCTGGGATCACGCCCGGCCCGCTTGATCAGCTCGGTACCGAACACCTTGGTGTAGCTGGGGGCGTTGGAGGCGGCCTTGGACTGCTTGCCCGAGACCACGTCGAACTTGACCACAGCGTGCAGCTTGTCGGCGCTGCTTTCGGCCGGGGCATAGCCCTTGCCCTTCTGGGTCACGACATGGACCACGACCGGACGGTCGGTGATCGCGGCCGCATTCTTCAGGATGGGAACGAGATTATCGAGGTCGTGACCGTCGATCGGGCCGATGTAGTAGAAGCCCAGTTCCTCGAAGAATGTGCCCCCCGTGACCATGCCCCGGGCGTATTCTTCGGCTTTCCGGGCGGCCTCGCGGAAGGGGCGCGGCATGTGCTCGGCGACCTTCTTTCCGAACTGACGCAGGTTCTGGTAGGCGCCGCCCGAGACCTGTTTGGCCAGATAGGCGCTCATGCCGCCGACCGGCGGGGCGATCGACATGTCGTTGTCGTTGAGGATGACGGTCAGCTGGCCGGTCGTCTCGGCCGCATTGTTCATCGCCTCATAGGCCATGCCGGCCGACATCGAGCCGTCGCCGATGACGGCCACGACCTTGTTGGTCTTGCCCTGCTGGTCGCGCGCCGCCGCAAAGCCCAGAGCCGCCGAGATCGAGGTCGACGCGTGGGCGGCACCGAAGGGATCGTACTCGCTCTCGGCCCGCTTGGTGAAGCCCGACAGGCCGCCGCCCTGGCGCAGGGTGCGGATGCGGTCGCGGCGCCCGGTCAGGATCTTGTGGGGGTAGCACTGGTGCCCAACGTCCCAGATCAGGATGTCGTCCGGCGTCCTGAAGACGTGGTGCAGGGCGACGGTCAGCTCGACCACGCCGAGGCCGGCCCCGAGGTGCCCCCCGGTCGTGGAGACCGCATCGATCGTCTCGGCCCTGAGTTCGTCAGCCAGTTGCCGCAATTGGGCGGCGTCGAAACCACGTGTGTCGGCGGGAATGCGGACTGTGTCGAGCAGGGGCGTATCGGGCATCGAAAACTCGGAACCTTGGTTTCTTGTCGTTATAACGCGAGCTTCAAAGAGCCGGCGTCCTCCCTATCAGGATCGACGGTTTAGCACGAAGTCCACACTGGCCTTGAGGTTTTCGGCATCGGGACCGAACACGTCCAGATGACCGCGCGCCTGATCGGCCAGATGCGCAACGCGATGACGCGCCTGGTCGACACCCAGCAGGGTGACGAAATTGGTCTTGCCCTGGGCCGCGTCCTTCCGGGCCGCCTTGCCCAGTTCGGCCTCGTCGCCGTCGAAATCCAGCAGATCGTCGACGATCTGATAGGCCAGTCCGATGTCGTGGGCGAAATTCATCAGGGCCTGCTGATGGCGTTCCTCGGCCCGGGCGATGATCAGCGGAATCTCGAAGGCATAGGTGAACAGGGCCCCGGTCTTCAGCCGCTGCATCCGGGCGACGCCACCGAGGTCGTCCCGGACCCCGAGCAGGTCGATCATCTGGCCGCCGGCCATGCCGCGCGCGCCGCTGGCCAGTGACAGCCGGGCCGCAAGGGCGCAGCGCACCTCGGCGTCCTCATGGGTATCGCGATGCAGGATGATGTCGAAGGCTGCGGTCTGGAGCGCGTCGCCGGCCAGGATGGCCGTCGCCTCGTCATAGGCGATGTGGAGCGTCGGACGGCCCCTGCGCATGTCGTCGTTGTCCATCGCCGGAAGGTCATCATGGACCAGCGAATAGGCGTGAACGCACTCGAGGGCGCAGGCTGCGCGCAGGACCGGCCGCTCCTCGATGTCGAACAGCCGCGACGCCTCCATGGCGAAATAGGGCCGCAGCCGCTTTCCAGGCCCGAGCGCGGCGTAGCGCATGGCCTCGGTCAGGCGGGACTCGGGGCCGTCGGCGCGGGGCAGCAGCTCATCAAGCGCCACGGTGACGAGGTCGGCGACCTCGGCCACCCGCTCGGATACGCTCTGGACGGGGGCGTTGGCGGCGAGACGCATCAGAACAGTCTCCCGCCGTTCGGGACCGCGCGGTCGACGCCGACCAGAACGACTTCGCCCTCCGCATCCGGAAAGCCGAGGGTCAGGACCTCGGACAGGAAGGGCCCGATCTGGCGGGGCGCGAAATTGACCACCGCCGCAACCTTGCGCCCCGCCAGTTGATCGAGGGTGTAATGCCGGGTGATCTGGGCCGAGGAGCGCTTCACACCGACCTCCGGACCGAAATCGATGGTCAGTTTGTAGGCGGGCTTCCTCGCCTCCGGGAAAGGCTCGGCGCGCACGACCTCGCCCACCCGCACATCGACCGCCGTGAAGGCGTCCAAGGATATCTGATCTGCGACCGCGCCCATCAACCGAACTCGGCCGGTTCGAGGCCCCGGGCGGAGCCGTCGGCCCCGACGACGATCCTGTCGACCCGCAGCTGAGCCGCCTTCAGCCGGGTCTCGCAATGCGTCTTCAGTCGGGCCCCCTCCTCGTAGAGGCTGATCGACTCTTCCAGCGGAGCCTGGCCGGACTCCAGGCGCGATACGATCGTCTCAAGGCGCGACAGGGCGTCTTCGAAGGAAAGTTCGGCGGAAACGGGGGACGCGGGCTCTGACATCGGGCCCGACCCTAGAGGGGCCGCGCTTTCGCTTCAACGGGGAAGCGTCAACCCCGCTCGTAGCGGCGCTGGCTCCAGTATCTGAAGCCCTGGTTGTGCACCAGCCGCCAGCCGTCGGCCTTCAGGCGGCCGCCGACCATGTGGTTGAAATAGCCGTGGGCGAGGACCAGAACATCCTCGCCGGCTTCCGCGCGCGCGATCAGCAGACGGGCGGCGCGTTCGGACCGGGCCTCAGCCTGGGCCCGGGTCTCCTGGCCGTCGTGATGGTCGAAGGCATGCCACCAGACGCGGGCGACCACGCCCCAGTATTTGGGCGGCAGCCTGAACCAGTTCGGAAAGTGCGGGGGCGGCAGGGGCGCTTCGATGAAGAGCACGTCCGACACGACGTCGCGGCCGGCGGAGACGGCGATGGCCGTCTCCTGGGCCCTCTGGCGGGTTGAGGCGAAGATCACGCCGACGCCCTGGGCCGTGGCCAGCAGGTCCTGAGGCGGCGTCTGACCGGCCAGAAGGCCGCCCTGTTCGTACTTTGCCCACCAGTCCCGGTACTGGTCCGAGGTCAGGAAGCATTTGCGGGACAGGGCGGGTTCGCCGTGGCGGGCCAGGGTGATCGAGCCGACCCGACCGGGCGTCGTCGGCGCGCGCGGAGCCACAGGCTCCGGCACGGCCAGGTCGATGCGATCCTTGTGAAGGGTGTCGGGGCTCATGGCGCGAGGTTGCGGCGGCGACGCCTTGCGTTCCTCAGTCCTCCCCCAGAGCCCGAACATGGGCGACGGCCGACCGGCCGAGCCCCTCGAGGTCGTAACCGCCCTCCAGCGAGGACACAACCTTGCCGCCGCAGCGACGGCGCGCAACTTCCAGAACGGCGCGTGTCGCCCAGGCGAAATCCTCGGCCTCGAGGCTCTGGTGGGCCAGAGGATCGCGGCGATGGGCGTCGAAGCCGGCGGAGATCAGGATCAGATCCGGCGCGAAGGCATCGAGCGCGGGCATGAGGCCGCCCGCGAAGGTCGCCCGCCATGATTCGCGCGCGGCATGGGGCTCCACCGGCGCATTGACGACGTTGCCGACCCCCGTCTCGGTCGGCGCGCCGGTGCCGGGATAGAGCGGCATCTGGTGGATGGAGGCGAAGAACAGGCTGGCGTCGGTCTCGAACGCCGCCTGGGTGCCGTTGCCGTGGTGGACGTCGAAATCAACGACCGCGACGCGGGGCATGCCGATGGACTGGGCGACCCGCGCAGCGACGGCCACCGACGAGAACAGGCAGAAGCCCATGGCCCGGCCCGGCTCGGCATGATGGCCGGGCGGACGGACGGCGGCGAAGGCCCGGGCGGTCTCTCCTGCCGAGACCGCCTTGACCGCATCGATGACCGCCCCGGCCGCCAGGCGCGCGGCGCGGACGCTGCCGGGCGACAGGAGGGTGTCGGCGTCAAGCTGGGCGAGGCCGGACCGGGGCGAGGCGTCGAGCATCCGGGCGACGTAGTCCGCCGGGTGAACGCGCTCCAGGTGCGCGATCCCGGCCTCCGTGGCGGAGCGGCGGTCCAGCGACAGGTCTGCGTCATCGAGTGCCGCCAGCACGGCGGCCAGACGCTCCGGCCGTTCCGGGTGGCCGACACCGGGCGCGTGCTCGGCCATGGCGGGGTGGGTGAACAGGGCGACGGACATGGCGACGGAGACTAGGTGGAGTCCTGGCGCTTGTCGCCAGCCGGATCAGCCCCTAATCGCGCCTCATGAACGACGTCGTCATTCGAACCCCCACTGCCGCCGACGCCGAGGCGCTGGGCGCGCTCGGGCAGCAGACCTTCATCGACACCTTCGTGACGGGCTTCGGCATCCCCTACCCGGAAGAGGACCTCGCGGCGTTTCTCGATGCCAGCTTCAGCGTCGGGGCGACGGCGACGAAGCTGCAGGAGCCGGGCGCGGTCTGGTGGGTGGCCGAGCGTGACGGGGCCCTGCTGGCCTTCGCCAACGCCGGTCCGAACACCCTGCCCCACCCCGACGGTCGGGCCAGTCACGTCGAGCTGCGCAGGCTGTACGTCGCGCAAGATGCGCAGGGCCTCGGCCTCGGCACCCGTCTGCTGGCGCTGTCGCTCGACTGGATGGAGGCGAACTCCGACGGCCCGCTGTGGATCGGCGTCTGGAGCGGCAACCTCAAGGCGCAGAAGCTTTATGCAGCGCACGGATTCGAGAAGGCGGGGGAGTATCAGTACCGGGTCGGGACGTGGCTGGACGACGAGTTCATCCTGCGCCGGGGATAGGCTATGGTCGCCCCATGACCCGTGATGAACTGCTGGCCAAGCTGCGAGAGTTGAAGCCCTGGCTGGAAGAACAGGGCATCGTGAACGTGCGCCTGTTCGGCAGCTATGCGCGCGACGAGGCGGGGCCGGACAGCGACGTGGATTTGCTGGTCGATTTATCGAAGCCGTTGGGCTGGAGGTTCTACAGCCTGACGGACGAGGTCGCCGACCGATTGGGAAAATCGGTCGATCTTTGCCCTGATGACGGCCTTACGAACCCCTATATCCGCCATACGGCCTTACGAGACGCCATTGTCGTCTGATCGTCCAGACACAGCTCTTTTTGGAGAGATCGTGGAATCGACGACGTTGATTTCCACCTATGTCGAAGGGCACACGCCTCAGTCTTTTCGCGCTGATCGCATGTGCCGTGACGCGGTCGCGATGCGTCTGATCGTCATCGGAGAGGCGGCTAACCGCTTACCGAGAGACGTTTGGACGGCAATGCCGCAGATGGACTGGCAGGGAATGGCCAATCTGCGTCACATGCTGGCGCACGACTACGGAGCCGCAAGCCCTTCGATCTTGTGGACCATCGCCACTCAAGAGGCCCCGCTGCTTCAAGCGGCGGTCAAACCGCGGTTAGGTCTCTGATGCTCCTGCCCTTCTTCACAGCCCTCAAGGACGCGCGCGTCCCCGTCTCGATGAAGGAATGGCTTCACCTGATGGAAGCCATGGACAAGGACGTGGCCGGGGGGCGGGTCGAGGACTTCTACCATCTGTCGCGCGCCGTCCTGGTCAAGGACGAGAAATACTATGACCGGTTCGACCAGGTGTTCGGGCAGGTCTTCAAGGGCATGGAGACGATCGGCGCGGGCGATGAGCCGACGCTGGACGTTCCCGAGGACTGGCTGCGGCTGCTGAACGAAAAATTCCTGACCGACGAGGAGAAGGCCGAAATCGAGGCGCTGGGCGGCTTCGACACGCTGATGGAAACGCTGAAGCAGCGGATGGAGGAGCAGCAGAAGCGCCACGAGGGCGGGTCCAAATGGATCGGCACGGGCGGCACCAGCCCCTTCGGCCACGGCGGCTACAACCCCGAGGGCGTGCGCATCGGCGGGCCGGGCAGACAGGGGCGCGCGGTCAAGGTCTGGGAGAAACGCGAGTACCGGAACCTGGACGACACGGTCGAACTGGGCACAAGGAACATCAAGGTGGCACTGCGGCGTCTCCGCCGCTTTGCCCGCGAAGGCGCGGCCGAGGAACTGGATATCGACGGCACCATCGACGGCACGGCGCGGCTGGGATGGCTGGACATCCAGATGCGGCCCGAGCGGCGCAATACGATCAAGGTCCTGCTGTTTCTGGACGTGGGCGGCTCGATGGACGGCCATATCAAGCTCTGCGAGGAGCTGTTCAGCGCCGCCAGGACCGAGTTCAGGAACCTGGAGTTCTTCTACTTCCACAACTGCCTGTACGAGGGCGTCTGGAGGGACAACCGGCGCCGGCATGCCGAGAAGATCCCGACCTGGGACCTGCTGAACCGCTACAATGGCGACTGGCGGGCGATCTTCGTCGGCGACGCGACCATGAGCCCCTATGAGGTCACCATGCCGGGTGGCTCGGTCGAGCACTGGAACGAGGAAGCGGGAGCCGTCTGGATGCGGCGCGCGCGGCTGCAGTGGGACAGGTCGGTGTGGCTGAACCCGGTGGCGGAACGATACTGGAGCTATACCGCCTCGGTCGGTCTGCTGCGCGAGGTGATGGACCAGCGGATGTATCCGCTGACGCTGGACGGACTGGACCGGGCGATGCGGGCCCTGACGCGCTGACGAACAGGTGAGGTGCGGAAACCGGGGTTTCATGGCAGGGTAAACCCGCCCCGGAGACCCCCCTTATGCTGACGGTTCTTTCCCTCGTCATCGCCCTGCAACAGGCGACGGGGCCCGTTTCATGGACCGAGCCGGCACCCGTGGCCGTGACCGTCGCCGAAGCCGTTGCTCGACCGGACCTGCCGGACTGGGCCATCGCTGATCCTTTCGGCTGGGAGCGGTCGCAATGCAGTCCGCTGGTCCGGGGCGAGGAAACGATCGGGACCTGCCAGTCGCGGGTGCGCGCCGATCTCGCCATCGTGCTGGGCGATCGCCTGCCCGCGGGGCTGCGCCCGTCCGACACCCCGACACCGTGCGTTGCCACGCCCGACGCCAGCGGCGCGTTCCCCGTCGAATGCCGGGAGCCCGAGCGTCGGGTCGCCGCCTCCAGCCCTGTCCGGGACCAGGTCTGCGAGAGCCGCCCGCGCCGCGAGGGCGGGGCCGTGGCCTTCGTCACCGAATGCCGACCGGCCGGTGAGGCCTCGGAACGGCGGGGGCTGTCCTTCCGGATTCCCGTGGGCGACTGACCTCCAGCGGCCCCTCTTGACCTTCCCCAGCGTCACCATGAGACGTTCGTTTCCAAACAGGACGGACTCACCATGGCGCGCCCCGATCTCATTTTCCGTGACCTGACCGTTCCGGCCGGGGACGGCTATCCGTTGTCGATGCGGTTGATTTCCGCGTGCGAGCCGACCCACGCTGTGCTGGTCACCTCGGGCACAGGGTTTCCCAAGGGCTTCTACGAACGGTTCGCGCGGCACCTGGCGGGCCGGAGCGCGGCGGTCCTGACCCACGACATGCGCGGGATCGGCGGCTCGCGCCCGGATGATCTGGCGGCCATGAAGATGACCTATGAGGACTGGGGCCGGCTGGACATGCCCGCCGCCCTGGAGGCCCTGATCGCCGAAGCCCCCGGGCTGCCGGTCACCCATGTGGGCCACAGCGTCGGTGGGCATTTCGCCGGCTTCATGCCCAACCACGCCAGGATCGCCCGCCATGCCTTCGTCGCCGTCGGCTCGGGCTACTGGAGAAAGCATCCGCTCAGCTACAACCCGGTCGAGCTGTTCTTCTGGTGGGGATTTGGCCCGTGGAGCCTCGCGCGGCACGGCTACATCAAGGGCGGCGGCTTGTGGCGGGGAGCCGACCTGCCGCGCGGGGTCTTCATCCCCTGGCGACGCTGGTGTCACAATCCCAGGTATTTCGCCCAGGGCCTGCTGAACGACCTCAAGCCCAATCACTTCGCCGAGGTCACGGCACCGATCCGCTCATGGATCTTCACCGACGACCCGATCGCCAATGTTCGAACCGGCCCGGATATGCTGAAGGTCTATCCGAAGTCGCCGTCCGCGCTGGTCGTCCGCAGCCCCGCCGAATACGGCGTCGCCCGCATCGGCCACGAGGGCATGTTCCGGCGTGGCATGGAACCGGTCTGGGACGAAATCGCTGACTGGCTCACGGCAGCCTGAGTGGCGGGCCTCGCGGCACTGTGCCTATATCCGGCCCCTTCCCCGAACGACGCCGGAGCCCTTCATGACCGACCAAGCCACGATCACTGTCGACGGCCTGACCATCCCTCTGCTGGGCTTCGGCACCTGGCAACTGGAACCGGCCGACGCCCGGCGTATGGTCGCGGAGGCCCTGCGCATCGGCTATCGCCACATCGACACGGCCTGGATCTACAGGAACGAGGCGGCGGTCGGCGACGGCATCCGCGATTCCGGCGTGCCGCGTGAGGACATCTGGCTGACGACCAAGATCTGGGTTGCCCATTTCGAGCACGATGCCCTGCTGAGTCAGGCAGAGGAATCGGCCAACAACCTCGGCTTCACGCCCGATCTCTTGCTGCTGCACTGGCCCAAGGTGAGGCCATCCATCCCCGACACCATCGTCGCCCTAAACGAGGCGAAGGACCGCGGCCTCACACGCTCTATCGGCGTGTCCAACTATCCGGCGGCCCAGTTCCGCCAGGCCCAGGCGGCGTCGGCCGCGCGGCTGGTGACCAATCAGGTCGAGTACCACCCCTATCTGTCGCTGAAGACGCTGCGCGCCACGGCGGCGGAGCTGGGCTCGTCGATCACGGCCTGGTCGCCTCTGGCCCAGGGCCAGATCGCCGACGACCCCGTGATTGGAGAGATCGCCCGGGCCCACGGCAGGACGCCGGGTCAGGTCACCCTGCGCTGGCTGATTCAGCAGGACGTCATCGCCATTCCGCGTACCGTGAAGCCTGAGCGGGCGGCCGAGAACTTCGACATCTGGAACTTCGACCTGTCGGATGAAGAGATGACCCGCATCCACGGCCGGGCCCGTCCAGACGGGCGGCTGGGCGACTGGATCGACCGGGACTTCGTCTGGGACGCAGAGTAGCCGCCCCGCCTCAGTGCGGCGCGACGAAAGCGTGAACGACCAGCATCAGGGCTGCGAGGAACAGGGCCAGCCAGGTCAGCAGAATGCCGAACACCCGCGCCGTCGTGGCCTTGTCGCCGCGCAGGCCGGCGGCATGAAGCACCCGTCCGACCAGCAATGGCGCGCCCACCATGTGGATGCCGACCGCCGGTATGCCCAATGTCGCCAGGATAGCCATGGCGGCGATGCCGACCGGAATGTACTCGGCCGCATTCCCGAACACCCGGCTCTTGAGCGCCAGATCCGGATCGCCGCCGTCGCCCAGAGACACGCGTCGCGACCGCCGGGTCAGGGCCACGCGCAACGACAGCACCAGCAGGAGCAGAAGCAGCAGCCCGCTCCACAGGGCGGCCGCCTCGGCCCCGCTCATCTGTCCGTCGAACACCATCATCAGCCCTCCCGTCCGACCGGATACAGTCGGTAGCGGTCATCATAGAACGGAGTTCGCTCATAGAACCACTGCAGGCGCGCATCACCGTTGGCCGCAAAGGCCGGGTCCGCCGCCAGCCTGGCCTCGAACTCCGCCTTGAGCCCCGGATCGGCCGCCAGCATGGCCTCGGCCAGAGGCGCGATGGCATAGCCCTCGATGTACTCAACGCGGCTGAGGATCTCGGGGAACAGGCCCCAGGCGAAGAGGCTCTCGCTGGACTGCGGCTCCAGCAACAATACGACGATGTCGCCCAGCGGCTGGTCGGTCGGCACGCGGACCGAGCCGGGTGCCCAGGTCCAGTCGTGCGGTTCGACCTCGACCGTCTGGACGCTCATCTGGACGTGGCCCTCATTGGCGCGCGTCGCGATGACCGGATCGACAAGACGAAGCATGGAGACCGAAACGGTCCGTGGCGTTTCCAGCGTCTCCATCGCGATGCCGTGGATACGCAGCCGCTCGATCAGATCGGCGCGGTGAGCGGGCACCCAGTAGGCGGCGGGACGGCGCAGTGTCAGGGACGGACGCGAGCCAAAGTAGGGCACCTGCCACAGCTCCGGATCCGGCCGACCCAGCCAGCGGATCTCGGTGCGGCCGGACGCCGGGCTCTCGTAGGTCTCGTAGAGCACACCCCGGAAGGGGCGGGTCTCCAGCGGCGTGGGATCAGGCACGAAGTTCGCCGGAATCTCGGTTGGACGCAGCGCCCGGTCCGCGGCGATCGCCGAGCGCACGGCCGCACCCTCTTCGGCGAGCAACCGCATCGAGGCCTCGATCAGCACATAGGTGCCCAACACCCGCTGCTCATAGGGCTTCAGGCTGTGGTTCTCGATCAGGACCGTCGGGACATGGGCCGCCGCGCCCCAGCCGTTGGAGAACCGCTCGCCGAGGCCGCCGTCCGACAGGCCAGCGCGGGGGTTGTCGCCGTCGACGCCGAACACCAGCGGTCCGGGGACATGCCCCTGGCCTTCCAGCGCCGCATTGATCGCGGGCTTGAAGCGGTCGTCCAGCCATTCCGAGATCGCGGGCGACCTTGAATAGACGCCGTCCTCGCCGTTGAAGCCGAAGGTGATGTCGTACTGGTAGTCCATCCCGTCGGTGACGTGGATGTCCAGATAAAGGTCCGGGTTCAGCCGGTTCATGAAGGCGCGCAGCGCCCGCATTTCGGGCTGGTCCAGCTTCAGGAAGTCGCGGTTCAGGTTCTGGTTGGTGGCGGTGTTGCGCCAGCCCTGGATGCGGGGGCCGCGCTGGTTGGGGCGGCTGTAGGCGCTGGCGCGCTCGTGGCCGTCGACCGACAGGATGGGGATGAGCACCAGATTGGCGCGGTCGATCAGGTCGCCCTTCGAGCCGAAGGCGATGTCCCTCAGCAGCATCATCCCGGCGTCCTTGCCGTCGATCTCGCCGGGGTGGATGCCGGCCTGGGCGAGCAGGACCGGCTTGGCGGGGTCGAGGGTCGCGCCGTCACGCGAGGCGATGACGGCATAGATGGGACGGCCCTCGGGCGAGACGCCGAACGCCTCGATGCGGATCAGGTCCGATGCCGCATCCAGCCGGTCGAACCAGGCGCGGGTGGCGGCGTAGTCGGGGCTGGTGTTCAGGTCCGGGTCACGTTCGAAGTCGGTGACCCAGGGGTTTGACGCCTCTGCCAGAAGGGCGCGGCTGACCCCGTCCCACGCCAGCGCGGGCGGTAGAAAGGCCTGATCCCAGGGCGCGGTGTTGGAGACGGACTGGGACATGGCGGGACTCGAACACAGGGCCGCAAGGGCGGAGAGGAGGAGGACGGTGCGCATGGCCCTTCGTCGTCCGGCGGGAGCCATCTGGCAAGGCCCCGGTCAGATCGCCGGCGACCAGCCCCCGGCCGCGATCAGCTGGAACCCGGCCCGCACCATGTTCCACAGGGTATAGGCCAGCACGACGATCAGGGCCCCGATCACCAAACCGCGCCAGGGCGCGAAGGCGGCGGTCAGGTTGCAGACGGCAAACAGGACGACGCCGAAGATCAGCCGGGGCGTCCAGAAGGCGGCCCAGACCGGGTCCGCGAGCGCCAGCAGGCCGAGCAGCAGCCAGACCATGGCATTGGCCGCCAGCACGCAGCCGAACACGACCCGCCGGTGCGCCCAGAAATGCTCGTCCAGATCGATCCGCGTCTCCACCCCTTCGGCCGTGACACGCGGAAACGTCACGCTGGCGGCCACATAGAAGGTCGCGGCGATCATCAGGCCGACCAGCAGCAGGGCCGGATTGAACGGCGCGTCCCGAAAGAAGCGCCAGGCCTGGTTCCAGAAGGTGGCCAGGTCGATCGCCACGAACAGGGCCAGCAGCGGGGTCAGCCAGCCGAAGCGGACGCGGTGCCGCTCATGCAGCAGCCGGGCGAAGCCGCCGGTCAGCTCGGCCACCGACAGACCCAGCAGCAGGCCGTAGAAGCTGAAGAAGAACTCGAAGTCGCTCACTCGTACATCCACCAGATTATCAGTGCGAGGGCGAGCCCCAGTCCGATCCGATGAGTCCAAAGATTGCGCCAGAAGATCAGCACTATTGGGATCAAATAGACGACAATGAACCTCTCGATCAGCTCGCCAGCCGAGTATTGGTCGCCAGCGAGCAGTCCTCCAAACATGCCTGCCGAGGTCGGTATCATCATGGCCACCATGACAAGCCGGGAGTGCGAAAGGTAGAAGTTGTCGAGAGACGAATGCTTGTCCGGATCTTCCGGAAACATGACCGTACTAACCACGACATAGGGCAGCGCGACGAACAGGCCGATCAACAGAGTGGTCGGCGTGACCGGAACCGCTTGCAACGCACCCCAGGCGAAGAGCCAGTTCAGAATTGCATGGGACAGCAGCCAAGCGCCCAGCAGCGGGAGACACAGGCCGATATTGGCATGCTCGCGCGCCCGCCACAGCCGACCGAAGCCGATCGCGACATTGGCCACGGCGATACCGAGGATCAGGCCGAAGAAGCTGAAGTAGAATTCGAACGCACTCACCGGAACAGGCCCACAAGCATCCAGACCAGAAGCGCGACCAGTCCCAGCCGATTGGCCGTCCGGCCCGTCACGGCCATGAGCGCCAGCGGCGCGGCGAAGCGGATCGCCAGCCACGCATTGGGCCAGTCAGGCGTCAGGGTGCCTTGGGCGGCATACCAGATCAGAGAGAAGCCGGGCGTGGCGGCCAGGGCCGCTAGCATGACCCTACGATGCTGGAAGAAGTGGTCCTCAAGCGACGTCGTGGACCCTGCGCCGGGAAACATCGCCCGGCTGAGGAAGACCAGCGGCAGGGCGTAGGCGACCAGGGTGATCAGGGCCCACGGCCCGACCTCGACACCCTCCCAGCTGCGCCAGAACCGCAGCCAGAGGTTCATCGTGCCGACCAGAATAGTCGCCGCCAGAAGGGGTGCGCAGATCCCGACCTCGGTCTGATGCCGGTCGCGCCACATGTCGGCAAAGCCCGTGGCGACGTTGGCGGCGGCCAGGCCCAGCATGACGCTGTAGAAGGTGAAGACGAATTCGAACGCGCTCAACCGGCCCCCCCGACCGCAGCCTGAACGGTGAAGCTACTTCCAGATCGGCGCGCCGTCACCCGGCAAACCGAGGCGGTCCCACATGGCCGAGACGCGGTCGACGACCGCGCGGTCCATGCGGATTTCCTCGCCCCATTCGCGCTTCGTCTCGGGCGGCCATTTGTCGGTGGCGTCGAGGCCGATCTTGGAGCCGAGGCCGCTCTCGGGCGACGCGAAGTCCAGATAGTCGATGGGGGTGTTCTCGATCAGGGTGATGTCGCGTGCCGGGTCCATCTTGGTGGCCATGGCCCACATGACCTGTTTCCAGTCGCGGGCGTCGATGTCGTCGTCCACGACGATGACCCATTTGGTATACATGAACTGACGCAGATAGCTCCAGACGCCCAGCATCACCCGCTTGGCGTGGCCGGGATAGGCCTTCTTCATCGATACGACGGCGATGCGGTAGCTGCACCCCTCGGGCGGGAGCCAGAAGTCGGTGATCTCCGGGAACTGGGCGCGGAGCAGGGGGATGAAGACCTCGTTCAGCGCCTCCCCCAGCACGCTGGGCTCGTCCGGCGGACGGCCGGTGAAGGTGGTCAGATAGATGGGGTCCTTGCGCATGGTGACGGCGGTCACCTGGAAGACCGGGAAGGTCTCGACCGAGTTGTAGTAGCCGGTGTGGTCGCCGTAGGGCCCTTCGGGTGCGTGTTCGTCCAGCAGGACATGGCCCTCCAGCACGATCTCGGCCTGGGCGGGGACCATCAAAGGCACGGTCTTGCAGGCCACCAGTTCGGCCTTGGCACCCCGCATCAGACCGGCGAACTGGTATTCGCTGAGGGTGTCGGGCACCGGGGTCACGGCGGCCAGAATGGTGCCGGGATCGGCCCCCAGCACGACGGCGCAGGGCAGGGGGCCGGTCTTCTTCTTTCTGTGGCGGGCATAGTGCTGGGCCCCGCCGCGGTGGGCCAGCCAGCGCATGATGGCCCGGTCCTTGCCGAGCACCTGCATGCGGTAGATGCCGAGGTTGAAGTCGTCCTCGCGGTCGTCCGACGGGCCCTTGGTGACCACGAGGCCCCAGGTGATCAGGGGCGCGGGCTCGCCGGGCCAGCAGGTCTGGATGGGCAGCTTGCCGAGGTCGATCTGGTCGCCTTTCAGAACGATGTCCTGCACCGGGGCGGACTTGACCACCCTGGGCCGCATGGCCAGGACGGACTGGGCCAAAGGCAGCATGTCCATGGCGTCCGACAGGCCGCGGGGCGGCGTCGGATTCTTGAGGAAGGCCAGCAACTCGCCGACCTCGCGCAGTTCGGCGGCGGTGGTCCGCGATTTCTTGTCCAGCGTCACGCCCATGGCGACGCGCTTGACGGTGCCGAACAGATTGGCCAGCGCCGGGATCGGGCTGATCGAGCCGTCGGGCATGACGGGTTTTTCGAACAGGACGGAGGGGCCGCCGTTCCGCAGCAGTCGGGTCTGGATCTCGGTCATCTCCAGCACGGTGGACACGGGCTCCCGGACCCGAACCAATTCGCCCGAAGCCTCCAGCTGGGCCATGAAGTCGCGCAGTGATTTGTAGGCCATGCGTCCGATTAGGACGGGCACGACGCGCTGTCACCCTCGGCCGTTGAGGCGAGACCGCGATCAAGCGCCGCAACGATCAGGCCGGGGCCGTCCCGTCAGTAGGCGCGGGTGTCGGAGACCAGGGCCCACACTGGCAGGCGAAGGCGATGCGTGGCGGCCGCCAATTGCACGGACGTCAGACGGGCGCGTCCGGCCTCGGCCCGGCGTTCCTCTTCCGGGGTGATCTTCAGGGCGGCGGCGACGGTGTCGACATCCATGCCCCGCTCTTCCCGCCAGCGTTTCAGGCGGGCACCGATCGCTGCGTCGTGCGGATCGATGCCGGGAAATCCGAGAACAGAACCCATGGTCGTTTCCTGAATGCGGCCATTCGGCCTGCTTTTCAGGTCAGACCTTATCCCACTGGAAGTTCTTGTCGAGCCAGTCGCCCAGCCGCCCGTCGGCGCGATTCAGCGCATGGATGCGGGCCATGTCCTCGTCGGAAAGCTCGAAATCCCGGATGTCGAAATTTTCGGCGGCGCGTTCCGGCTTCAGGGTGCGGGGAATGGCGATGACGCCTTGCTGGATCAGCCAGCGAAGCGTGACCTGACCGGCCGTCTTGCCGTGGGCCCGGGCGATTTCGCCGATGACCGTATCGTCGGCGATCTTGCCCTGGGCAAGCGGCGACCAGGCCGTGATCGAGGACCCCAGTTCGGCCGCCGTGTCGCGAAGTGTCTTCAGCGACAGATAGGGGTGGTATTCGACCTGGTTCGTGACCAGGGGGGCGTTCGACAGACGCCGGGCCTCGCGGAACTGGCCGGACGGGAAGTTGGAAAGGCCGATGGCGCGGGTCAGGCCCTGATCCTTCGCCTCATTCAGGGCCCCGATGGTCTCGGCGAAGGTCGGCCTGGGCCTGGGCCAGTGAAGCAACAGCAGATCGGGCGTGAACCCCAGGTTCCGGGCCGACTCCTCGGCCTGGCGGAGCAGGGCGTCGCGCTCGAAATGGGCGGTCCAGATCTTGGTGGTCAGCCAGATGTCGTTTCGGTCGATCCCGGAATCGCGGATGCCGTCCCCGACGGCCGCCTCGTTCCTGTAGATCCAGGCCGTATCAATGTGGCGATAGCCGATGCGCAGGGCTTCGGCGACCATGCGGCGGGCGTCTGCGGGCTCCAGCTGCCAGGTGCCGAAGCCGAGTTGCGGGATGGTCAGGCCATCGACGGTCAGGGACAGCTGGGGGTTCGGCATGGGACGTTCCGGCGACAAGGCGTGAAGGCCCGATATGGGGCGAGGGACGCGGATCTCCAGTCAGGGCTGCGTCAACCAGTCGTAGATTTCGTTCCACAGGGGCTCCATGCCGCGGCGGAACGCGCCCTCGTGGCCGATGCGGGGGACGCCCTGCCCGGCGGGCGAGCGCACGATCAGATCGGACGGGGCCTTGGGATAGACCTTCAGCATGTCGGCCCCCGTCACGGGGTTGGCGATCGGGTCGTCGGTGAAGATCCACGACCGGATCGGGGCCGTGACCTCGGCGAAATGGTTGGGCTGCAACTCGCCCGACAGGCGCGTGCCGAAATAGTCCGGGTCATGGCACCAGCGACGCCACGGAATGAAGACGCCGCGCGGCAGGTCGGCCCCGCGCCACAGCGTTCCGCCCTTGATATAGCCATGCCGGGCGAGGCTGAGGGGGCCGTAGATCCACCAGAAGAACAGCTCGGTCGGATTGTAGCTCACGGGGTGCTTGCGCCAGTAGCCCGAGCCCACGGCGACAAAGGCGTGGCGGGCGATCCTGGCATGGTTCGCCATGAAGCCGGCGAAGTGGCCGCCGACGCTGTGGCCGACATGGACCACGGGCAGACCCGGTGCGGCGGCGATCAGGGTGTCAAGCGCGGCGGGCATGTCGAGACGGCCCCAATCCTCATAGGTCATCTGCATGGCGGCGAGATCGTCGGGTCTGGACGCCCCGATTCCCCGCATGTCATAGGTCAGCACTATGGCACCCCGGGCGGCGAGGTGGCGGGCGAACCGCTCGTAGAAGCCTTTTGGAAAACCTGTGCCGGAGGTCACCAGCACCGCATGGGTCGGTGCCGCGCCCGCGATCAGCCGCGCCGACAGACGGTAGCCGTCCTTGGCGACCGCGACGACGTCACTTACGCTGATCTCCGACACGGCCGCCTCCAGGGTCCGTCCCTTATGGAAACGAACGTGGCATGATGACGTCGCGGAAGGTCAAGAGGCCTGGGTATAGGCCCGGGAGACCCGTTTCGGCACGACCTTCAGCCACCGCTTTTCAAGCGTCTTGCGCAGCCAGACGGGATCGACGGTCGCCAGGCGGGCGAGGACGACCGGATAACCGCGATAGTGGTCCGTGATGTGGAAGGTCGCCGGCTCGGCCTCCATCAGCATGTCGCGGTGGTCGAGGCCGTCGACATAGACGACGACGCTGTCGTCCTCGGCCCGCAGGCGCGTGAAGAACTTTCCGGCCGCCTTCCAGGACGGCATGCCGTAGGACGTCCCGCTTTGGGTTTCCGGGAAGGTCAGGATCATGGCGTGGAGTTCGGAAGGGGTCATGTCGTCAGCCTAGACGCAGTCGGCGTGCGACGAAATGTATGCCGTGCCGGCGAAGGCCCGGTTGCCTCGCGGGCGAGGCTCGCCTAGGTCCGGGAGGTGAGCCCTGAACCCCTGCCCGAAGAAGCGGTCCGCCAGGCGGACGCGACCGAATATCGCCGCGCGCTCGGCGCGTTCGCGACCGGCGTCTGCGTCGTGACGGCCGACAGCGAGGCGGGACCGCTGGGGATCACGATCAACTCCTTCACCTCCGTCTCGCTGACCCCGCGTCTGGTGCTGTGGTGTCTGGATGAGAGATCAGAGCGGTGGGCCCCGTTCTCGGCCGCCGAGGCCTTTTCGATCCATGTGCTGGATGCGCGGTCGCAGGCCCTGTCGAACCGATTCGCCAGGGGCGTCGGCCTGCTGTCCGACGGTGAGTTTCTGAGGGTCGGAAACGCCCCGCCGCGCCTGTCGGGGGCCGTCGCGCGGTTCGACTGCCGGACCTATCAGCGGGTGCAGATGGGCGACCACATGACGATCGTCGGCGAAGTCGAAGGCTTCGAGGCCAGCGACGGTCCGACCCTGACCTATTTCCGGGGGCGGTACGGCACGGCGGAGGACGCATGAAGATCGGTTTTGTCGGCCTGGGCGTCATGGGCGGCCCGATGGCGCGTCATCTGGTGGCGGCCGGTCACGACGTGGCGGGATACAACCGCTCGACCGGCAAGGCGCAGGCCTGGGCCGCGGCCCACGGCGGTCGGTTCGCCCCGACCGTGGCCAAAGCCGCCGAAGGGGCCGAGCTGCTGATCCTGTGCGTCGGCAAGGACGATGATGTGCGTCAGGTCGTGACCGGGGCGGTCGCGGTCCTGCCCAAGGGCGCGGTGGTCGTGGATCACACGACGACCTCGGCCAAGATCGCGCGCGAGATGGCGGATCTGTGCGCCTCGCGGGGCCTGGCCTTCGTCGATGCCCCGGTGTCGGGCGGACAGGCGGGGGCCGAGAACGGCCAGCTGAGCGTGATGGCGGGCGGAGACGTTTCGGCGCTGGACACGGCGCGGCCGGCCGTCATGGCCTATTCAAAGGCGATCCAGCACATGGGCCCGTCGGGGTCCGGCCAGCTGACCAAGATGGTCAACCAGATCGCCATCGCCGGTGTGGTCCAGGGTCTGGCCGAGGCGGTGCATTTCGCCCAGGTCGCCGGGCTGGACACCGACGCCGTCTATGACGCCATCTCCAAGGGTGCGGCCCAGTCCTGGCAGATGGACAATCGCTGGAAGACGGCGGCCAGGGGCGAGTTCGCGTTCGGCTTCGCCGTCGACTGGATGCGCAAGGATCTGGGGCTGGTGCTCGACGAGGCCCGGGACAACGGTGCGGTCCTGTCGATGACCGCCCTGGTCGACCAGTTCTACGCCGAGGTCCAGGCCATGGGCGGGAACCGATGGGACACGTCCAGCCTGGCGGCGAGATTGCAAGGCCCGCCCGCCAGATAGCGATGTGCACCCTGTCCCGGCCTGGACTCCAGAAAACCGGGTGCAAAAGGTGCAATCGAAGAGCGATTGACGCGAGATCAACAGGTTAGCGCAACCTCCTCAGTGGACTCGCGTGCAAACCGGGTGCAACGCGCCGTCGCGGATTCCATTGTCAAAGACCCGTTGGCGAGGTGGGACCCTGCCTGCGAAGTTGCAAGGGGGTGACAGGAATATATTCCCGTCAGGGTCGTGAACGCTCAGGGCTGCGCCTCGCGCCAGACCCGGGCGATGACGATCTTCGGGTCCAGCATCTGGCCGCGCAGGAAGCCTTCGCCCTCGGTCGGCGAGGTTGGCGACGCCAGGATGGTGCGGACGACGTCCATGCCCTCGACCACCCGGCCGAACACGGCGAAGCCATCCGGATCGACCGAGAAGGGTCGGCCTGCGTCGTAGGACGGCGTGGGTCCGACCGAGATGAAGACATCGCCGGTTGCCGTGCCCGATGCATAGCGGGCCATGGATATCGCCCCGTCGATGTGGCTGAGGCCCGTGACGGTCGTCGGCTCGTGGGCGATGGGCGTCAGGAGGCGGTTGGGGTCGTTATTGACGCCGCCCTGGACCAGACCGGCCCCGGGCGCCGCCTGCATGGCGCGGTAGAAGGTGGTGCCGTCCAGGCGGTGTTCGTCCACATAGCGCAGAAAGTTGGCGGCGGTGATCGGTGCCTTGACGGTCTCGACCTCGATCACGATGCGACCGGCAGAGGTCTCCATCTGCACGCGGGGCAGGGGGGCCGAAGCGTCCTGTGCGGTGGCGAGGGCAGGCCAGAGGAAGGCGGCGGCAAGGGCGAGAAGGGTGTGTCTCAGCACGGGACGCTCAAGCGGCCTTCCAGTTGGGAGCGGGCGCGCCGCGCAACAAGCCTTCGGCACTGAGATCCTCGTCTATCTCTTCCCAGTGAAGGCCTTCACCGTCTCCAATGAACTCCCAGGCATCGCGTTGAGCCGGCGTCGCATCCAGCAGGCGAGGATACCAGGCGAGCGGCAAGGCGACGGCGCGTCCATCCTGAAACTCCACGGTGATCCGCGCATCATCGAAGGACACGTTCCGGATCATCGGAATGCCGGCCTCAGTTCGAGCTGAAATGGACATGCCAAGCCTCCAGGAACACTTCGCGATGGTCCCTTACGAGACGGATGATAGCGCCAGGATCATGCGCAGGAAAACCCTTGCTCCGAGCCAGGGCGTCCGGTTGGAGCCACACCTTGGCCGTCCGCCTTCCGGACGCCACGTGAACGTGGGGCGGCTCGCCCGGTTTGTGCAATGCTTGGCTGATGACCAGGCATGGTTCCAGCACCTGGCCGCGAGGCCTGAGGTTCAGTCTGTTGGCGGATGAATTCAGGATCTGAGCCAAGATCGTAACGGTAACCCGGGCGTTTCAGACAGGCTCAGAGAGTTAACTGCAACCAAGACGTTTGTTAACACTATGTAACCAAAAAGTGGGGGGCAAGCATGCGCGCGCTGGCGGTTATATTCTCTGCGTTTCTTGTTGCCTTCTTCCCGTTAAATGTGTCTGCCACGCCGCAAAGCAGTTGTAATTATGGATGCAACATCGTTGATGACGGTTTGTTGAATGGAAATCTTATTGGGCAAACTCTTGTTTACCGTGGAAACGGTCAAGTAATCGACGTTACGGTATTGAGCGTCAATAATTATAACCAGCAAATCTTGTGGCAGACTTCCTCAGGTCAATCCGGCTGGGGGAATGCGAGGGAATACTACACACCGTACAGATCGCGTCAGCAAAGCGACGGTTATGCCGCTGGCACTGCTGCGGGGATTGCGATTATCGCCTGCTGGTTTTTCTGCCCGCGAGGGAATTCGAGTCAAGGAAGCTCATCTTCCTATAGCCAGGATCGAAGGGAGGCCGAAGCCTGCTGGGAACGCTGCCAACCCCTACAGGACTTAAATCCTGCTGTGGACCAAAGAATACGTGAAGATTGCTTGAGGCGATGTCGCCGGTGAACGGCCTGTTGTCCATCAGATCTTGCGGGCTCTATTGGCCACCCGTCGGTCAGTAGCAAATCACCTAGCCAGCAGCCGCGCAGCCTTGGGCGCAAAATAGCTGAGCACTCCGGCGCAGCCCGCGCGTTTGAAGCCATGCAGGGTCTCCAGGATGGCGCGGTCCTCGTCCAGCCAGCCGTTGGCAATGGAAGCCTGCATCATCGCGTATTCGCCGCTGACCTGATAGGCGAAGGTCGGCAGTCTGAACGTTTCGGAGACCGCGCGGACGATGTCGAGATAGGGCATGCCCGGCTTGACCATGACCATGTCGGCCCCCTCGGCGATGTCCATGGCGACCTCTTTCAGCGCCTCGTCGGCGTTGGCGTAATCCATCTGATAGGTCTTCTTGTCGCCGCTGAGCTGCTTGGCCGAGCCGACCGCATCGCGATACGGGCCATAGAAGGCCGAGGCGAATTTGGCCGCATAGGACAGGATCAGGGTGTCGTGGAAGCCGTTGGCCTCCAGCGCCTCGCGGATGGCCTGGACCCGGCCGTCCATCATGTCGGAGGGGGCCACCACGTCGGCCCCTGCATGGGCATGGATGAAGGCCTGTTCGGCGAGACGCTCCAGCGTCGTGTCGTTGACGATGCGGCCGTCCTCCAACACCCCGTCGTGGCCGTGGTCGGTGTAGCAGTCCAGCGCCACGTCGGTCATGACGCCCACCTCCGGCGCCGCATCCTTGATGGCGCGGATGCAGTCGGGCACCAGGCCGTCCGGGTCGGTGGCGCGGGTGCCCACCGTGTCCTTCAGCGCGGGGTCGACGTTGGGAAACAGGGCGACCATCGGAATCCCGAGATCGCGGGCCTCGACGGCGGCGGCGGCGGCGGCCTTCGGCGACAGGCGGAAGACGCCGGGCATGGAGGCGACCGGAATGCGGTCCTCTGACCCGTCGTGAACGATCAGGGGCCAGACCAGGTCGGACGGGGTCAGGGTGGTCTCGGCGACCAGGCGTCGAATCCACGGTTGACTGCGCAGGCGGCGGGGGCGGGCGAGCGGATAAGGGGCGGGCGCGAAGGGCAGGGTCATGTCTCCCCTTAGCGTCCTTCTCCCGAGGGGAGAAGGTGGTGGCTTCGGTCCGATCCTTGATCGGCGGCAAGACAGGCTCAGAGGACGGATGAGGGGTCATGCCCTGACCGGCCGCGACTGTAACCCCTCACCCTTTCGCGCCAGAACGAGCCCTGCGGGCCCGTGCGCTCAAGCCCTCTCCCGCCGGGAGAGGGAAGCGGGTAAAGCGAGCAAAACGACCCTCCAGGAGACCCCATGGATTTCGCCCTCACCGACGACCAGCGCGCCATCCAGGACGCGGCGCGGGCCTTTGCCGAGGCCGAGCTGGCCCCGCATTCGGCCGAGTGGGACGAGACCAAACATTTTCCGGTCGACGTCATGCGCCGGGCGGCCGAGACGGGGTTCGCGGCGATCTACACGGGCGAAGAGCACGGCGGCATGGCGCTGGGCCGGGTCGAGGCGGCGGTGATCTTCGAGGAGCTGTCGCGCGGCGATGTGTCGACGGCGGCCTTCATCTCGATCCACAACATGGCGACCTGGATGATCGACCGGTTCGGGTCGGATGATCTGCGGGCACGCTACGTCCCGCGTCTGGCGACGATGGAGTTGATCGCCTCCTACTGCCTGACCGAGCCGGGCTCGGGATCCGATGCGGCGGCGATGCGGACCTCGGCGACGCGGGACGGCGACGACTTCGTCCTGAACGGATCCAAGGCCTTCATCTCGGGCGCGGGGACGTCCGATCTCTATGTCGTGATGGCGCGGACGGGCGAGCCGGGACCGAAGGGGATTTCGGCCTTCGTGGTCGAGAAGGGCACGCCGGGGCTCAGCTTTGGCGCGCAGGAAAAGAAGATGGGCTGGAACAGCCAGCCCACCGCCATCGTCCAGTTCGACGACTGTCGCGTGCCGGCCGCGAACTTGCTGGGCCAGGAGGGCGACGGGTTCCGCTATGCGATGATGGGGCTGGACGGCGGGCGGCTGAACATCGCGGCCTGTTCGATCGGCGGGGCGCGGCTGGCGCTGGAGACCGCCCAGGCCCATGTCGCGACGCGGAAACAGTTCGGCAAGGCGCTGGCGGAGTTCCAGAACACCCAGTTCAAACTGGCCGATATGGCCACGGCGCTGGAGGCGGCGCGGCTGATGGTGCTGCGGGGGGCCTGGGCGCTGGATGCCCGGCACCCGGAGGCAACGAAGTGGTGCGCCATGGCCAAGCGGATGGCGACCGACGCCTGTTTCGACATCGCCGACGAGGCACTGCAGCTGCACGGCGGCTATGGCTATCTGAAGGACTATCCGCTGGAGCGGATCGTGCGTGACCTGCGGGTGCACCGCATCCTGGAGGGGACGAACGAGATCATGCGGGTGATCACGGCGCGGGAGATGATGCGGCAATGAGCAACACCCCCATCAAATCCATCCTCATCGTCGGCGGCGGCACGGCCGGCTGGATGGCGGCGGCGGCGATCAAGCGGTCGGTCGGGCCGAACGCGGAGGTGCGGCTGGTCGAGAGCGCGGACATCGGCGTCGTCGGGGTCGGCGAGGCGACCGTGCCGACGATCAAGGACTTCAACGCCCTGATCGACCTCGATGAGGCCGAATTCATGCGCGAGACCCGGGCGACGCTGAAGCTGGGGATCGAATTCAATGGTTGGGGCAGGAAGGACAGCGCCTATTTCCATCCGTTCGGCACCTATGGCGGAGGGGCGACGCTGGGGGACTTTCCGGGGTCCTATTTCGCCATGCGCGAACAGGGCAGGGCGCTGGGTCTGGAGGCCTATTCGATCTGTGCCCATGCCGCGCGACGGGGCAGGGTCGGGGCGCGGTCGCCGGATCCCCGGTCGCCGCTGAGCGGCCTGCACACCGCCTATCATTTCGACTCGGTCCTTTACGGCCAGTATCTGAGGAAGGTCTGCGCCCGGCGGGACATCGAGCGGATCGAGGGCGAGATCGTCGAGGTCGTCCAGCGGCCCGAGGACGGCTTCATCGACCATGTGGTGCTCAAGGATGGCCGAACGCTGAAGGCCGACCTGTTCATCGACTGCACGGGGTTCCGCGGCCTGCTGATCGAGGGCGCGCTGAAGGCCGGGTACGAGGACTGGTCCCACTGGCTGCCCATGAACCGGGCCTGGGCGGTGCCGTGCGCGAAGGTGCGGGCGGTCGATCCCTATACTTCGTCCACAGCGCGCGATGCGGGCTGGCAGTGGCGCATCGCCCTGCAGCACCGGACCGGCAACGGCCATGTCTATTGCAGCGACTATGTCGACGACGATACGGCGCGCGAGACCCTGCTGGCCAATCTGGACGGAGAGGCGCTGGCCGAACCCCGGCCACTGCGGTTCGTCACCGGGCGGCGCAAGGCGCTGTGGGACAAGAACGTCGTGTCGCTGGGTCTGTCGTCGGGCTTCATCGAGCCGCTGGAGTCCACCAGCATCCATCTGGTGCAGGTCGGGATCTTCCGCCTGTTGCAGCACTGGCCGGACATGGCGTTCAGCCAGACGAATACGAAGGCCTACAATCGCAGGCTGGTGCGTGAGATCGAGATGGTCCGGGATTTTGTGATCCTGCACTATCACGCGACCGACAGGGACGACACGCCCTTCTGGCGGTATGTGCGGGACATGCCGATCCCCGACAGCCTGGCTGAACGGGTCGAGCTGTTCCGCGACCGGGGCCTGATGTTTCAGGTCGGGGCCGACGAGTATTTCCAGCCGACGTCCTGGCTGGCGGTCATGTACGGGCAGGGGATCGTGCCCCGGACCCACAACCCGCTCTATGACTACCAGAACCCGGATCAGGTCGCGGCCGGACTGGAGCAGTTGCGGCGCGGCTGGGCGGCGACGGCCGAGGCCCTGCCGACGCATGAGGCCTTTCTGAAGAGCCAATCGATGTGGGCGATGGACACGGTGGCGGCATGAGCGAGGCCGAGGTCCTGACCCGCGTCGAGAACGGCGTCGGACGCATCACCCTGAACCGGCCAAAGGCCCTGCACGCCCTGAACCTGGGCATGTGCGAGATCATGACGACGGCGCTGCTGGACTGGCGGGACGACGACGCGGTCCGGTCCGTTCTGATCGACCATGCCGGCGATAGGGGGTTCTGCGCCGGGGGCGACATCCGGATGATCGCCGCGAGCGGGGCGACGGACGCGGTCGAGGCGAAGGCCTTCTTTCATGCGGAGTACCGGCTGAACGACCTGCTGTTCCGCTATCCGACGACCGTCGTCGCGGTGATGGACGGGATCGTGATGGGCGGCGGGGTCGGTATTTCGATGCCCGCCGATGTGCGGATCGCCACCGAGCGGACGACCTTCGCCATGCCGGAGACGGGCATCGGCCTGTTTCCCGATGTGGGCGGTGGGTGGTTCCTGCCGCGCCTGCCCGAGCCGGAGCTTGGGACCTGGCTGGCTCTGACGGGCGCACGGTTGAAGGGGCGCGACACGGTGGCAGCCGGGGTGGCGACGCATTTCGTCGGGAGCGCCGGGGTCGAGGCCCTGAAGACGGCCCTGGTCGCGGACGGGCTGTCGGCGCTGGACGGGCTGGCGACCGGCGGCAATCCGATCGTGCCCGCGCCCGGCATCCTGATCCCGCTGTTCGGGCATGACACGGTCGAGGCGATCCTTGCGGCGCTGGAGGCCGACGGCGGCGACTGGCCGATGGCGCAGCGGGCGATCCTGACGTCGCGGTCGCCACAGTCGCTGAAGGTCACCCTGCGCCAGTTGCGGGAAGGTGCGGGGATGGCGTCGTTCGCAGACAATATGGCGATGGAATACCGGCTGGGCGGGCGGATCGTGCGGACCCACGACTTCCAGGAGGGCGTCCGCGCCGTCATCGTCGACAAGGACAATGCGCCCCAGTGGTCGCCCGCGACCCTGGCCGAGGTCGACGACGCGGCGATCGAGGCCCTGTTCGCGCCCCTGCCGGAGGGTGAGGAATGGACGCCGCTGGCCTGATCCGGCTTGCATCCGGGTGCCGTCCCGCGCGTAAGTGGGTCAACCGCTGTTCGAGGATCCTGTCATGCTGAAGTCGACCCTGTTCGCCGTCTCCGCCCTGGCCCTGATGGCCGCGACCCCGGTCTGCGCCGGCCAGACGGCGGCCGATCCCGACGAGCGGCCTTCGGGGGTGCTGCAGGACTATGCCCTGGCCATCGCCGATCCGCTGCGGCCCGCGTCCGAAGTCGCGCGCGACCCGCTGAGGAAGCCCGCCGAGATGCTGGCCTTCGCCGGGATTCAGGGCGGAGAGCGGATCGCCGACGTGCGACCGGAGGAGGGCTATTTCAGCCGTTTGTTCGCGCGGGCCGTGGGACCCGAGGGGCGGGTCTATGCCTTCGTGCCGACCCAGACCTCGGCACGCGAGAATGCCTATGGCGACACCCTGGCGGCCGACTATCCGAACGTGACGCGGGTCACGGGCGCGCTAGAGGACCTGACGTTCCCCGAGCCGCTGGACGTGGTCTTCATGGGCCAAGAGTACCATGACTTCGTCATTCCGCGTTTCGGCGTGGACGTGGCGCGGATGAATGCGGCGGTATTCCGGGCGCTGAAGCCGGGCGGGCTGTATGTCATTCTCGACCACGAAGCGGCTCCGGGCGCGGGGACGAGCGTGGTCGGCACCCTGCACCGGATCGAGGGATCCGCACTGCGGGCACAGGTCGAGGCGGCGGGCTTCATCTTCGACGGCGAGACCGACGCGGTCCGCAACCCGCAGGATGATCGCAGCCTGTCGGTGTTCGATCCGGCGATCCGCGGCCGCAGCGACCAGTTCGTCTATCGCTTCAGGAAGCCATAGCGACAAAAAGGGAGAAATTTCATGCGGATCAATATCCTCGCGGCGAGTGGCGTAGTCCTGCTGGCATTGGGCGGGTCGCCCGTATGGGCGCAGGGACTGCCCCTTCCCATCCCTTACGTGATCCCGCAGGTCATGCCGTCGTCGAACGCGGCGGACGACGCGGCCGTGCTGGCCTCCCCGATCCGCACTGATGAGGACCGCGCGAGCGATGCCGCACGCCGCACTCTGGACACGCTCGACTTCGCCAGGGTTCGGCCAGGGTGGAAGGTCGTCGACATGATCATGGGCGGCGGCTTTTTCACCCGCACCCTTGCGGCGGCGGTAGGGCCGGATGGACGCGTCACAGCGTGGCAGCCGGCCGAGTTCATCGCGTTCCAGGCGTCCTATGGCGAGGCGGCGACGGCGGCAGACCGGATCGCCAACGTGGACGTGATCCGCTCGCCCATCGGCACCCCGGAGTTTCCCGCGGGACTGGATCTGGTCTTCACGGCCCAGAACTATCACGATCTGCATCTGCGGGCGTTCGCCGACGACACGGCGGAGAGGGTCAACGCTGCCGTCTTCGCAGCGCTCAAGCCCGGCGGCTATTATGTCATCATCGATCACCACGCGCTCGACGGCGCCGACGCATCAACTCCCCAAACCTTGCACCGCATCGATACGGATCGCGTCGTGCGCGAAGTGGAGGCCGCCGGCTTTGTTATGGCAGGGGGGAGTGCGGCGCTGTGGAATGACGATGACCCAAGGACAGCGAACGTCTTCGACGCCTCGATCCGCGGCCGCACCAGCCAGTTCACGATCAGCTTCCGCAAGCCGGAGTAGGTCCAATCGCGGCTGGCGTTCGCGCTATCGCACCGCTAACCCTCCGCCAAAATCAACGGAGGATCGCCATGACTGCCGCCACCAGGATCGCCTTCATCGGCCTCGGCAATATGGGCGGCGGCATGGCCGCCAACCAGGCGAAGGCCGGCCATGCCGTGGCGGCCTTCGACCTGTCGCCGGCGGCGCTGGAGCGCGCCGGAGCGGCGGGCTGCACCGCCGTCGCCTCGGTGGAGGACGCGGTCAGGGACGCCGAGGTGGTCATCACCATGCTGCCGGCCGGGCCGCATGTGCTGAAGGTCTATTCGGAAGAGATCATCGGCGTGGCCCCGGCGTCCGCCCTGCTGCTGGACTGTTCGACCATCGACGTGGACACGGCGCGCAAGGTCGCCGGGCTGGCGCGGGAGGGCGGCTATGCCTTCGCTGATGCCCCGGTCTCGGGCGGGACGATGGCGGCCGATGCGGGGACCCTGGCCTTCATGGTCGGGTGCGACGAGGCGGATTTCGGGCGCGTCGAGTCGGCGCTGGAGCCCATGAGCCGGGCGACCTTCCGCGCCGGGGACCACGGGGCCGGTCAGGCGGCCAAGATCTGCAACAACATGATCCTGGGCATCACCATGCTGGGGACCTGCGAGGCGATCGCCCTGGCCGAGAAGCTGGGGCTGGACCCGGTCAAGTTCTTCGACATCGCGGCCAAGTCTTCGGGACAGAGCTGGTCGGTGACGACCTACTATCCCTGGCCCGGACCGGTGCCGACCGCGCCGTCGAACCGCAACTACGACGGCGGGTTCGCCACGGCCATGATGCTGAAGGACCTGAAGCTGGCCCAGGACGCGGCGGCGAAGGCGGGGGCGTCAACGCCGCTGGGGGCGCAGTCGGAAGCGCTGTTCCAGCTGTTCGACCGGCTGGGATACGGCGGACGGGACTTCTCGGGCATCCTGCAGATGCTGCGCGGCAAGCTGGATGAGTTGCCGAAGGCTTAGTTGAGAACCGTTATCGATTAAGGGCTTGCGACGATTTCGCCTTGCCCTGCAGGTGGACTTTGGAGTGCCATCGGCGCATCCCGTTGCCGTTTCCGACGCAGCCGAAAGCCGTCACCGTGTTCGACTACACCGCCGCATTCCAGTCCGCCGTCGATCAGGTCAGGGACGAGGGCCGCTATCGGGTCTTTGCCGATCTGAAGCGCGTGCGCGGTCAGTTCCCCAAGGCCGTGCGGCGTCGCGCGGACGGGACCGAACAGGACTGCGTGATCTGGTGTTCCAACGACTACCTCGGCATGGGCCAGCATCCGGCCGTGCTGGAGGCCATGGCGGCCGAGCTGGACGCCGTGGGCGCCGGGGCCGGGGGCACGCGCAACATCAGTGGCACGACGCGCTCGGCGGTCGATCTGGAGGCCGAGCTGGCATCCTGGCACCGCAAGGAAGCCAGCTTGCTTTTCACCTCGGGCTATGTGGCCAATGAGGCGACGCTGACGACGCTGCAGAAGATCCTGCCGGGTCTGATCATCTTCTCCGACAGCCTGAACCATGCCTCGATGATCGCGGGCATCCGGAACGGCGGCTGCGAGCGGCATGTCTTCCGGCACAACGACCTGGCGCATCTGGAGACCCTGCTGGCGGCGGCCCCGGCCGATGCGCCCAGGCTGGTGGCGTTCGAGAGCGTCTATTCGATGGACGGCGACATCGCCGACCTGGCGGGCACCATCGCCCTGGCCCGGAAATATGGGGCCCTGACCTATCTGGACGAGGTTCATGCGGTGGGCCTGTACGGTGCGACCGGGGCAGGCGTGGCCGAGCGGGACGGGGTGCTGGACGGCATCGACATCGTCGAATGCACCCTGGGCAAGGCCATCGGCGTGATGGGCGGCTATATCGCGGCCGATGCGGTGATTGTGGACGCGGTGCGCAGCTGGGCCTCGGGCTTCATCTTCACCACCTCCCTGCCGCCGGCGCTGACGGCGGGAGCCCTGGCCTCGGTCCGTCACCTGAAGACCCACCCCGAACTGCGCGACGCCCATCAGGAACGGGCCGCGACCCTGAAGCGCCGCTTCGCGGAAGCCGGCATTCCGGTCATGCCGTCCGAGAGCCATATCGTCCCGGTCTTCGTCGGCGATCCGGTCCACGCCAAGATGATCTCGGACATGCTGCTGGAAGACCACGGCATCTATGTCCAGCCGATCAACTATCCGACCGTGCCCAAGGGCACCGAGCGCCTGCGCTTCACACCCTCGCCCAACCACGACGACGCCATGATGGACGCCCTGGTCACGGCCATGGACCGGCTGTGGACCCACTGCAACGTCGCCCGGATGCCGGTCGCGGCCTGATGGACGACGACCTCGGAGAGGTCATCGTCGAGTCCACTCGCAATGGCGTTTATCTGAAGGTCACGGCCGTCCATGTCGCCACGGGGATCGAGGCGACGGCCGTGGGACCGGCCGCCGAGCCCAAGGCGGTCGAGCGGCTGGCCATAGCCAAGCTCAGGCGTCTGATCGCCGCGTCCTGACACAAGATGTTGTGGCTAACGGCGGTCGGGACTAGATAGATCCCCTCCCGTTTCGCCAGCCCCGGATGCCGCCCGTGACCGCTCATTTCATCCATGACGCCTATTTCTCGCGCGGTCTGGCGCAGAGCGATCCGGATGTCTTCAACGCCATCACCGGCGAGCTGCACCGCCAGCAGGAACAGATCGAGCTGATTGCGTCCGAGAACATCGTCTCCAAGGCGGTGCTGGAGGCGCAAGGCAGCGTTCTGACCAACAAATACGCCGAGGGCTATCCGGGCCGTCGCTACTATGGCGGCTGCGAATTCGTCGATGTGACCGAGGATCTGGCGCGCGCGCGGGCCAGGGAACTGTTCGGCGCGGCTTTCGCCAATGTCCAGCCGCACTCGGGGGCCCAGGCCAACCAGGCGGTCTTCCTCGCCCTGCTGCAGCCCGGCGATACCTTCCTCGGCATGGATCTCGCGGCCGGCGGGCACCTGACGCACGGCAGCCCGGCCAACCAGTCGGGCAAATGGTTCCGGCCGGTGACCTATTCGGTGAGTGCCGACACGCATCTGATCGACTATGACCACGTCGCCGAGATGGCGCTGAAGGAAAAGCCGAAGCTGATCGTGGCGGGGGCCTCGGCCTACAGCCGCCACATCGACTTTGCGCGGTTCCGCGAGATCGCCGACAGTGTCGGGGCCTATCTGATGGTCGACATGGCCCACTATGCGGGTCTGGTGGCCGGCGGCGTCTATCCGAACCCGGTGCCGCACGCCCATATCGTGACGACGACGACGCACAAGACGCTGAGGGGGCCGCGCGGTGGCCTGATCCTGTCCAACGACGTGGAGATCGGCAAGAAGATCAACTCGGCCGTCTTTCCCGGCCTGCAGGGCGGACCGCTGGAACATGTGATCGCCGCCAAGGCGGTGGCCTTTGGCGAGGCGCTGAAGCCCGAGTTCAAGGCCTATGCGAAACAGGTCGTGCTGAATGCCCAGGCCCTTGCGGCCGTGCTGGTCGAGCGCGGGCTGGCGATCGTGTCGGGCGGCACCGACAGCCACCTGATGCTGGTCGATCTGCGGCCCAAGGGCGTGACGGGCAAGGCGACAGAGCTGCAGCTGGAACACGCCCTGATGACCTGCAACAAGAACGGCGTGCCGTTCGACACCGCGCCCTTCACCGTGACCTCGGGCGTGCGGCTGGGGACGCCGGCGGGAACGACACGCGGCTTTGGCGTGGCCGAATTCCAGCAGGTCGGTCACTGGATCGCCGACGTCGTCTCCTCGATGAACGGCGGGGACGAGGCCGATCCGGCCGTGATCGCCGAGGTGGCGGGCAAGGTACGCGCGCTGACCAGCCGATTCCCGATCTACGGATAGGGTTTTCGCATGAAGTGCCCGTTCTGCGGCAATATGGACAGCCAGGTGAAGGACAGCCGCCCGTCGGACGACGGCGCGGCCATCCGGCGCCGCCGGTCCTGTCCGAACTGCAACGGGCGCTTCACCACTTTCGAGCGGGTACAGCTGCGCGAGCTGGTGATCCTGAAGCGGAACGGGCGACGTACGCCGTTCGACCGGGACAAGCTGGAGCGATCGCTGGCCATCGCGCTGCGGAAGCGGCCGATCCAGCCCGAACAGGTCGAGCAGATGGTGTCGCGGATCGTGCGCCAGCTGGAGAGCCTGGGCGAGACCGAGATCCCGTCCAGTGTCGTGGGGGACTTCATCATGAAGGCGCTCAAGGGCGTCGATGAGGTGGCCTATGTCCGCTATGCCTCGGTCTACAAGGACTTCCGGGCGACGGGCGATTTCGCGCGGTTCCTCGGCGACGAGGGGCTGGACGACGATCAGGGACCATCGAGGACCTGATGCGGCCGCGGATCACCTGGAAGGTCGCCACGTCGCTGGACGGGCGCATCGGCACATCGACGGGCGAGAGCCAGTGGATCACCGGCCCGCAGGCGCGCGAGCAGGGCCATCGGCTGAGGGCCGCGCATGACGCGGTCCTGGTCGGGGTGGAGACGGTTCTGGCTGACGATCCCAGGCTGACGGTGCGGCTGCCCGACGGGGAAACGGGGGCCGACCCGCTGCGTGTTGTGCTGGACAGCCGGCTGCGGACGCCACCGTTCGCCCGGCTGGCCAGGGCAGGAACCCTCATCCTGACCACGCGCGATCCTGTCGTGATCGGCGAGGCCGAAATCGTCCGGGTGGCGGGCGACAGCCAGGGACGGCCCACGGTCGATGCCGTGCTGCAGACTCTGGTGGAGCGCGGGGTGACATCGCTGATGATCGAGGGCGGGGGCCGGGTCGCGGCCTGTTTCGTCACCGCCGGTGTGGTCGATGCCATCGAATGGTTCCGGGCCCCGATCCTGCTGGGCGGCGACGGTCGTCCGGGCGTGGCGGCCCTGGCCCTGGCACGACTGGCGCATGCGCCGCGCTATCGACGCCTTGCGGCGGAGCCCATGGGTGACGACCTGTGGGAACGTTACGAGAAGGCTTGAACCGTGTTCACAGGCATCATCACCGACATCGGTCGGGTCCGTTCGGTCGCCCCGACGGCGCGCGATCGTCGCTATGAGGTCGAGACGGCCTGGGACGTGTCCGGCATCGACCTCGGCGCCTCGATCAGTCATGCGGGCTGCTGTCTGACCGTGGTCGAGAAAGGTGAGGGCTGGTTTGCGGTCGAGGTGTCGGGCGAGACCCTGGACAGGACGACTCTCGGGCGCTGGGTCCCCGGCACGCCGGTCAATCTGGAGCGGGCGACGAAGGTCGGCGACGAACTGGGCGGGCATATCGTCTCGGGTCACGTCGACGGACTGGGAATTGTCATCGGGATCACGCCGGAAGGCGGCTCGCATCGTGTGACGATCGAGGCCCCCGCGCCGCTGCACCGGTTCATCGCCGCCAAGGGTTCGATCACCGTGGACGGCGTGTCACTGACGGTGAACAGCGTGGACGGGCAGCGGTTCGGCGTAAACATCATCCCGCACACCTGGGAGGCGACGACGCTGGGGCGGCTGCAGGTCGGCGACCCGGTGAACCTGGAAATCGACATGCTGGCGCGATACCTCGCGCGGTGGCAGGAGACAGCATGATGCACCTGGCCGCCAGCAACCCCGACAGCCCAATCAGCCCGATCGAGGACATCCTGGAGGATGCCCGCAACGGACGGCCCTACATCCTGGTGGATGCCGAGGACCGGGAGAACGAGGGCGACGTCATCATCCCGGCTCAATTCGCCACGCCGGACCAGATCAACTTCATGGCCCGCCACGCGCGCGGCCTGATCTGCCTGGCCATCACCGCAGAGAGGGCGAAACAACTGCGGCTGCCACCGATGGCCGCCGAAAACCGCGAGAGCATGACGACCGCCTTCACCGTCTCGATCGAGGCGGCGGAAGGCGTGACGACCGGCATCAGCGCGGCCGACAGGGCCCGGACGGTGCAGGTGGCGTCCGATCCGACCAAGACCGCCGACGACATCGTATCCCCCGGCCACGTGTTTCCGCTGGTGGCGCGGGACGGCGGGGTGCTGGTCCGCACCGGCCATACCGAGGCGGCGGTGGACATCAGCCGGATGGCGGGCCTGACCCCGGCGGGCGTGATCTGCGAGATCATGAACGAAGACGGGACCATGGCGCGCCTGCCGGACCTGATCGGGTTCGCCCAGATTCATGGACTGAAGATCGGCACCATCGCCGACCTGATCGCCTATCGCCGCCGTACCGAGCGATTCGTCGAGCGGGTCATGGATCAGCCGTTCGAGAGCGTCCACGGCGGACCCTTCCGCCTGATGCTGTACCGGAACACGATCGAGGGTGCCGAGCATGTCGCCCTGGTCCACGGGAGTATCGACCCGGACAGGCCCACCCTGGTCCGGATGCACCAGGTGGATTTCGCCGCCGACCTGCTGGGTCATGTCGAGGAACGGCAAAGCTATATCCCGGACGCGCTGAAGACGATCACCCGGCACGACGGCCCCGGCGTGGTCGTGTTCCTGCGCGATCCGACGCTGCAGGGTCTGGCCGAGCGGCTGGCGGGGGTGGACAGACCGACGGCTCTGGACCGGTCTTTACGGAACTATGGGGTGGGGGCGCAGATCCTGCTGGATCTCGGCGTCAGGGACATGATCGTCATGTCCTCCACACGCCCCGAGCCCGCCGCCATCGAAGGCTATGGCCTGCGCATCGTCGGCTGGCGTGACATGGACGGAGAAGACCAATCCTGAGCGAACCCACCCGCGTCCTGATCGTCGAGGCGCGCTTTTACGATGAGCTGGCCGATGCCCTGCTGGAGGGTGCCAGGGATGCGCTGGCGGCACAGGGTGTGGCGTTCGACGTCATCACCGTGCCCGGTGCGCTGGAGGTCCCGCCGGCCATCGCCTTGGCGCAGGACGCCGGGAAATACCCGACGGCGCCGCGCTATGACGGCTATGTCGCCCTGGGCTGCGTGATCCGGGGCGAGACCTATCATTTCGAGATCGTGTCCGATCAGTCGGCGGCCGGCATCATGGGCCTCGGGATCAAGGGCCTGATCATCGGCAACGGCATCCTGACGGTCGAGGATGAGGCCCAGGCCTGGGCGCGAGCGCGCGCGTCCGAGGGCGACAAGGGCGGCGGGGCGGCGCGGGCGTGCCTGGATCTGATTGCCTTGAAGAAGCGATTGCGCCTAGGGCTCGGATCATGACCGAACCCAACTCCATCCAGGCCGTGCTGGCGCAACTGGCCGAGACCGAACGGGCCCAGGCTGAACCGCAGCTGACCAGCCGCGAGCGCCGCGCGCGCACGGTGGCCCGTCTGGCGGCGGTCCAGGCCCTGTATCAGATGGAACTGGCCGGGGAGGGGGTCGAGACCGTCATCACCGAATTCTCCAACCACCGCTTCGACGCCGACATCGAGGGCGAGCCGCTGGCCGAGGCGGACGAAGCCTATTTCGCCGACGTCGTGCGCGGCGTGATCAACAGCCAGCGCGAGATCGATGCGTCGGTCAAGGCGAGGCTGGCGTCCAACTGGCGGATAGAACGGCTGGACGCGACGCTGCGGGCCCTGCTGCGCTGCGGGGCCTGGGAGCTGGCGCACAAGACCGACGTGCCGAAAGAGATCGTGATCGACGAATATGTCGAGCTGGCCAAGGCCTTCTTTGACGAGGCGGAGGCCAGGTTCGTCAATGCGGCGCTGGATGGCGTGGCCCGCGACGTGCGGCCCAGGGCCTAGGTCCATGACCGGACTCGACGCCGTCGGCGAGTTCGAGACGATCCGCAGGCTGCTGGTTCCCCTGGCCCACCCGGACCATGCGCGCGGCCTGATGGACGATGTGGCGGTGCTGCCCTCGCGCGTCGGGTTCGATCTGGTCCTGACCAAGGACGCGATCGTCGAAGGCGTGCATTTCCTGCCCGACGATCCGCTGGACCAGGTGGCGCAGAAGCTGCTGCGGGTGAACTTGTCGGACCTGGCGGCCAAGGGGGCGGAGCCGTTCGGTTACCTGTTGGCCTGTCACTGGTCCCCGCGCTGCGGATGGCCGGAGCGCGAGGCGTTCGCGGCCGGGCTGAAGCAGGATCAGGCCGGGTTCGGCATTTTCCTGCTGGGTGGCGATACGGTGGCGACGCCGGGCCCTGCCTCGTTTTCGGTGACGATGCTGGGCTGGGCGCCCAGGGGGCAGACCGTCGCGCGATCGGGGGCCAGGCCCGGACATGGGGTCTATGTCACCGGCACAATCGGAGATGGCTGGCTGGGCCTGAAGGCGGCCCAGGGGCGGTTGTCGCTGGGGCCAGAGCGGGTCGCGGACCTGGCGGAGCATTACCGCCGACCGCTGCCGCGCCTCGATTTCGGCCTGGCGGTGCGAGGTCTTCCGACGGCTGCCGTGGACGTTTCGGACGGACTGATTGCTGATCTGGGGCACATCGCGGAGGCGAGCGGCGTCGGGATCATGCTCGATCTGGAGGCCACGCCGGTGTCGGCCGCGGGGCGAATCTGGCTGGATGCGCGCATCGATTCCCAGGCCGCGCTGGCAGATCTGGTGACGGGCGGCGATGACTATGAGATCGCACTGAGCGTCCATCCACTGGATGAGGCGAAACTCAAGAAGGCGGCGGATCGTCTCCATCTGCGCCTGACCCGGATCGGAGAGGTGGTCGCGGGCAGCGGCGTCACGGTGCGCTATCTGGGGCAGCCGGTCACGATCGACCGGGCCGGCTGGACCCACGACTGAAACGGAATCCTAATCGATCCGTGCGCATGAGATTGCCATGCTTCGCAGAGATATCTTCGCACTCGGGACCCTGGCCATCGCCGCTACGGCTGCAGGATCGGCAGCTGCCTCCGAGGATGCGCCCGCGGGAGACCAGTCGCTGGACATCGCCGGGGTCGGCCTGCCGATCATCATCGACGGGCGGATTCGCAACTACGTCTTCGTCACTATCCGTCTGACCCTGGGCGCAGGTCAGATGCCCGACCAGTTGCGGGTCAAGGAGCCCCATTTTCGCGATGCCCTGGTCAAGGCCGCGCATGTGACGCCCTTCGTCGTTCAGAGCGACTGGACCGTCATCGATACGGCTGCGGTCTGCGCCATGCTGATGCGGGTCGCGCCACGCATATCGGGCCCCGGGTCGATCGTCCGGGCCGAGGTGGCAACGCAGATGCCCCGCCGCCGCACGGGCATGCGTCGGGCCTGATCGCTGAATTTCACTGAAATGGCCGGTTGCTTCGGTCCGTCGCAGTTGTAAGCTTTCGGGGCACTTCCCGAAGGGCGCGATCATGCGTCCACACTGCGCACGGGGGAACCGGAAGGCGGACAGAGGCGGAAACGCCCGCCGCGCCAAGGGCCGCGCGCCCAATGCATTAGGTATGGAAACGCCAATGACGAACTATCTGTGGCTAGTGATAGCCGCCGGCGCGCTGGGGGTCCTTTACGGGCTCGTCCAGACCGCCAGTCTGATGAAGGCCGAAACCGGCAACGACAAGATGCGAGAGATCGCGGCCGCTATTCAGGAAGGCGCCTCCGCCTATCTGAACCGGCAATACACGACCATCGCCATGGTCGGGGTGGTCATCCTGATCGCCGCCTGGCTGCTGATTGGTCAATATGCTGCCATCGGCTTCGTGATCGGGGCCGTGCTGTCGGGCCTGGCCGGGTTCGCCGGAATGTTGATCTCGGTACGGGCCAATGTGAGGACGGCGCATGCCGCGTCACAGAGCCTTTCCAAGGGTCTGGACCTGGCGTTCCGGTCCGGAGCCATCACCGGCATGTTCGTCGCCGGAGGGGCGCTTCTGGGCGTCGCAGGCTATTACGCCGTGCTGACCCAGGTTCTGGGTCTCGAGGCGACGGGGCGCGAGGTCATCGACGGTCTGGTGGCACTCGGCTTCGGTGCGTCTCTGATCTCCATCTTCGCGCGTCTGGGCGGCGGCATCTTCACCAAGGGTGCCGATGTGGGTGGCGACATGGTGGGCAAGGTCGAGGCCGGCATCCCGGAGGATGATCCCCGCAATGCCGCAACCATCGCCGACAATGTGGGCGACAACGTCGGCGACTGCGCCGGCATGGCCGCCGACCTGTTCGAGACCTATGCGGTGACCACGGTCGCCACCATGGTGCTGGCAGCCATCTTCTTCCGCGGCCAGCCCTATGTGGACGTGATGATGCTGCTGCCGCTCGCCATCTGCGGTATCTGTATCGTGACCTCGATCATCGGGTCGTTCTTCGTGCGTCTGGGCAAGAGCCAGAACATCATGGGGGCCCTGTATCAGGGTCTGATCGTGACCGGCGTGCTGTCCATCGGCGCCGTATACTGGGTCATCAACACCCTGGTGACCGGGCCGGTCGTGACCACGGGCGGGCTGCAGATCGAGCCGATGAACCTGTTCCTGTCGGGGCTGGTCGGTCTGGCCGTGACCGCCGCGATCGTGGTGGTGACGGAATACTACACAGGCTCGAACTTCCGGCCGGTTCGGTCGGTGGCCAACGCCTCGGTGTCGGGCCATGGCACCAATGTGATCCAGGGTCTGGCCGTCTCGCTGGAGGCGACTGCCCTTCCGGCGCTGACGATCATCGTCGGCATCATCGTCAGCTTCCAGCTGGCGGGATTGTTCGGCATCGCCATCGCCACCACGACCATGCTGGGCGTGGCGGGCATGATCGTGGCGCTGGACGCCTTCGGTCCCGTCACCGACAATGCCGGTGGCATCGCCGAGATGGCGGGGCTGCCGGCCGATGTGCGGCATGTGACCGACGCCCTGGATGCGGTGGGCAACACCACCAAGGCCGTGACCAAGGGCTATGCGATCGGATCGGCGGGCCTCGGTGCCCTGGTGCTGTTCGCGGCCTATACGTCGGACCTGCAGTATTTCGCGGCCAATCCGGCGGACTATCCGTTCTTCGCCAACATGGGCGCGGTCACCTTCGACCTGACCAATCCCTATGTCGTCGTCGGCCTGTTGTTCGGGGGGCTTCTGCCCTTCCTGTTCGGCGGGATGTCGATGATGGCGGTGGGCCGTGCGGCCGAATCGGTCGTCGAGGAGGTGCGTCGCCAGTTCCGCGAAAACCCCGGGATCATGACCTATCAGGTCAAGCCGGAATACGGCCGGGCCGTCGACATCCTGACCAAGGCGGCGATCCGCGAGATGATCGTGCCGAGCCTGCTTCCGGTGCTGTCGCCGATCGTGCTGTTCGTGGCCATCCTGTTCATCTCGGACAAGGCCAATGCGTTCGCCTCTCTGGGGGCCATGCTGATGGGCGTGATCGTGACCGGCCTGTTCGTGGCCATCTCGATGACCTCGGGCGGCGGGGCCTGGGACAACGCCAAGAAGGTGATCGAGGAAGGCTTCACCGACAAGAACGGCGTCGTCCACGGCAAGGGGTCCGAGGCCCACAAGGCCGCAGTGACCGGCGACACGGTCGGCGATCCCTACAAGGACACGTCCGGCCCGGCGGTGAACCCGATGATCAAGATCACCAACATCGTGGCCCTGTTGCTGCTGGCCGTGCTGGCGAGCGGGAACATCGGCTGATCACCGCTTCTCCTCCCCACGCCTCTGGCGCGGGGAGGAACCAAAGGAAAAGGCCCCGGAGATCGCTCTCCGGGGCCTTTTTCTGTTTGCCGGTCGAGCGGTCAGTCCGGGCGACGCTGGCCCGGGACGTTCTCTTCCGTTCGCGGCAGCTGGCCTCGGCCGACGTTGCCCAGAAGCTGTTCCAGCACTGTCAGCTGGCGGCCGCGGGTCGGGGTCTCGCGGCGTGTCATGGCGATCTGCTGGCCGTCTTCCAGACCGAGGTTACGGACTTCTGCGACCCTGTCGTCCGTCTCGTTGAAGGTGATCGCCGTCACCGTGCGCTGCGACACCTGCGGGATGTTGTAGGTGTAACGCTCGGTCGTCTGGGAGATGTAGTACCAGACGTTGTCTTCAAAGGTGGACACGGCCGAGGGCGAACCGAGCTGGGCGACGACGGTTTCCTTGGTGTCCTCGCCGACCTTTATGTCCGCGGGCTTGACGTCCACCACCTGAAATCCCTGCAGGCCGATGACAGGCGCACAGGCCCCGGCGAGGGCCGCGAGGGCCGAAACGACAGCCAGACGAGCGACGATTTTATGCATGGAGCGGGCGCCTGCGACGAAACAAGGTCTTTGACCTAACCGGACCCGCGTCCTAGTTCAACGGCGCGGCAGAAAAGGGGCCGGTGACCATGCTGAAGAACCTGTTCCGATCGCGCGAGCGGACCCGTCCCGGTCTGGCCCTGTATGAGGCCGCGGTCGCGCAGGCGCGGCAACCCGGGTTCTATCGCGATCTGGGCGTCACCGATCAGATCGACGCCCGGTTCGAGCTGTATACGCTGCATGTC
>Ga0247844_1000834_pt1 | contig 61547 bp, 61 predicted proteins | sample LaCtaG_FD_192421 | JGI IMG/M metagenome (GOLD analysis project Ga0247844, IMG submission 192421) | Freshwater microbial communities from meromictic Lake La Cruz, Castile-La Mancha, Spain - LaCruzMarch201714.5m_1 | ecosystem: Environmental > Aquatic > Freshwater > Lake | place: Spain: Castile-La... | reverse complement strand
CCATGTTGATCACCATTTCTGGATGATCAACCCTCCCTCAAATTCACCTCAAATTACGGCTTCAGGCTCATTCCCGCTTGGAAATACAGGCCTGCCTTCAGGCTCATACCTCATTGGACAAGGCTCGGATTGGTGAATTTTGCTGTTAGTGTGCTGCCATGGACTCGCTCTGGGTAATCCCCACCAAGTCCAGTAATAATTCAAAAAAACATCTAGGGAATAACTATGTCAGAAGCCATCACTGCGCAAGAAGCGGAAAAGCAAATCAGTGCAGCAGCCTTGAGCGGATTAGTCAAGGATATATCCATCCCCCCTCGTCCTGTCGTCGTGCAACAAATGCAGGCGGAAATGGCGAAACCTGACCCGGACATGCGTCGTATCGCGCAGATCGTCGGGCAGGATGTCGGACTGACCGTTGCAGTTCTCAAGATCGTGAATTCACCCATCTATGGTCTTAGCAGGCGTGCCGAGTCTGTTGATCAAGCCATCGGGTTGATGGGATTCAAGCAACTCGGGATATTGGTCGCGGCACTGGCATTGCGCAGCCTCCTTAAAGGCGATGGCAACACCTTGGCACGTTTCTACGATACATCGGCTCGGCGCGCCCAAGCCATGACGCACATGGCCAAATTGACTGGTTTGGTCGATGTTGCACTGGCTCAGACTTTTGGACTTTTTTGCGATGTTGGAATACCGCTGCTCATGCACCGATTCCCCACCTATGTGCAAACCCTGAAGGTCGCCAACGAGGACAGGGACCGCTCATTTACCGCGATTGAACAACAAGTACACCATACGGACCACGCGCTCGTTGGCGCGTTGATGACCAAGACATGGGGACTACCGGGCAGCGTCGCTCTGGCGATACGACTGCACCACGATTACGAGGTTTTTCTGGACCCCAAGGTGCCGGTCGAAGTGGCCCGTATGATTTCCATGAACATTGTTGCCGAAGAGGCCATACAGCGTTACGCCCAGATTCACTCCAATGCGGAGTGGTCCAAAGGGGGGGACTATGTGGCCAGCACTTTGGCAATGGATGTAGCAGAAGTCGAAGAGTGGATCACGCAGTTGGTCGAAGTCTTCGCCCATGGGTTGGAATAGGCGGACTCTGTTTTCATCGCGTTAAATCAAAAAGCGTCTTCCGGAAAGGATGCGCAGGTCAGATCACGCGACTGCACCACCCCCAGCCACGCACCGATTTTGGGCAGCTCATAGAGGAAGAAGAACTGGGTGCAGCCCAGGCGCCCTTGCGTGTCCAACTTGGCTAGTGCCGGGTCGGCTTGCAGGGCTGAGGTGCACACGTCCAGCCAGATCCAGGCCAGTACGGTGTGGCCGAAGGCTTGCATGTAGGGTACGGCATTGGCCAGCGCATCGGTCGGGGTTCCGGTGGCCCAGGCCTCTCTGGTAGCGGTGCCGACATCTTGCAAGGCGTTGCCCAGCGCTTTGGCGTGGGCTGCCAATGCGGGTACGGCAGAGGCACGCGTGATGGTGGTAGTCATGCGCGCGGCCAGCAGTTGCATGCCCCGCCCCTCTTCCATCAGCACCTTGCGGCCCAGCAAGTCCATGCCCTGAATACCGTGGGTGCCTTCGTGGATCATGTTCAGGCGGTTGTCGCGCCAGTACTGCTCCACCGGGAAGTCGCGCGTGTAGCCGTAGCCGCCGTGCACCTGAATCGCCAGCGAGTTGGCCTCAAGGCACCATTCGCTGGGCCAGCTTTTGGCAATGGGGGTCAACACCTCAAGCAACAGCCTTGCTTCGTCGGCTTTCTCACCGCCAGCGGTATGGTGCTCGTCCACCAGACGGGCGCAGTAAAGCTCCAGCGCCAGGGCGCCTTCGCCGTAGGACTTTTGCGCTAGCAGCATCCGTTTGACGTCGGCGTGTTCAATGATGCGGGTTTGCGGCTGCGAGGCATCTTTGCCTCCGGCACCCATGGGGCGACCCTGGGGGCGGTTCTTGGCGTAGTCCAATGACGCATAGTAGCCGGCCAGACCCAGCATGGTGGCGGCAATGCCGACACCAATGCGGGCTTCGTTCATCATGTGGAACATGCATTGCAGCCCCTTGCCGGGTTGGCCCACCAGATAGCCGATGGCTCCGGCACCTTTGCCGTAGGGGCCGTCTTCACCGACCGGGAACTTACCTTCGCCAAAATTGAGCAAGGTGTTGGTGGTGCCGCGCCAGCCGAGCTTGTGGTTCAGGCCAGCCAGCGCCACGTCATTGCGCACACCAGTCAGCTCGCCCTGGGCGTTGACCATTTTCTTGGGCACGATGAACAGCGATATGCCGCGTGTTCCAGCAATGAGCTTGCCATCGGCATCCGGGATTTTGGCCAGCACCAGGTGGATGATGTTCTCGGTCATCTCGTGCTCGCCAGAAGAGATCCACATCTTGTTGCCCTTGAGTCGGTAGCGGGCGCCCAAGGGGTCCTGATCCCAGGGTACGGAACTGTGCGCGGCTACCGAAGGGGCTATGTCAGGAAGGGCACGGGTTGCCACATCCGACAAACTGGAGCCCGCTTGCGGCTCGCTCAGGCACATGGTGCCCGACCAGCGGCCTGAAAACTCGTTCTTGGAAAACACCTCTTTTTGCAGGGCCGAGCCATGCGTCATAAGCAGATTGGCATTGCCCGTGGTGAGCATGCCCGAACCAATGCTGACCGATGCGCAGGCAAAGAAGGCGTTGGCCGCCGCTTCCACGCTGTAGGGGAGCTGCATGCCGCCCATCTCGTAGTCTTGCGCCGCGCTGAGCATGCCGGACTCTGCGTAGGCTTTTTGTGCGTCATGGGTGGCCTGGGGCAGGATCACCTTCTCACCGTCAAAGTGGGGCTCCTGGGTGTCCACCAGGCGATTGAACGGCGCAAATTTGTCGCGGGCAATGCGCTCACATGTGTCCAGCACCGCGTCAAAGGTTTCACGGCTGTGGTCAGCAAAGCGCTCGCGCTCACTGAGCGCGGCCGTGCTGAGCCAGTCGTGCAGCAAAAAGTCGATGGTGGTGCGAAGAGTCATGAACGGAATTGTGACCCAGTGCTGCGTATTGCGGGTGCCACCGTTGTCGTCTTGGCGACGACTCTGTACACCGATCTACAGCGGGAGCAGCTTCTGCCGGTCCAGCCAGACTTTACGCACAAAGGGGTCGGCCACGATGTAGGTGCCGTGGCCGGGGCGGGCAATGAGGTTGGCGCTGATCATGCGTTCGACCAGGTTTTGCACTTGTGAGGTGGGCACCGGGGCACCGGTAAGCTCGGCGTAGGTGGCCAGCGCTTCTTCTCCAAACAGGCCAGCGACCCCCGACTCACTGCCCTGGGCAATGCGTGCAAACACGGCTTGCCCCAGGTCGCCAAACTCTTCAATGGCGCGCAGCTCTATGTCTGCCGCCACCGACGCCAGCGTGGCGCAGATGATGGGGAAAGCTTGGTCCGCAGGGGCTGGCGCGGTTTGCAGTTGCACCAATGCTTTGAGCAGTTCTTCTGGGCGATGTCCCATCGTCTGAAAACCGGCCCACGCCAAGGCCACACTGGGCACCACCACGCCGGGCGTGTTGGCGATGCGAGCCAGTTGCCACTGCACAAAATCAAGTGCCAGCAATTCATACGCGGTCGTCAGCGCCCCTGTGAAAGGCTGGGAGTGTTTGGTCGCCATATCGGTGATCAGCGACTTGTGCGAGCCCGTACCGAGGAATAAAAAGTAGCCTGGCGTGCCGGGCTTGGAGTTCACCGCATCGCGCGCGGCCTTGAGCGCGTGCAAAAGGCTGGAGCCATCTTCAGTGCCCAGAGCTTGTTGCACTTCATCCACGATGAGCACCACATTCACCTTCGCCTTGGCCACCAGTTCGGCAAAGGCCTGCGCCAACGTAGTGCCGCCGGTGGTTCCCAAACTGTCTAGCTGAAACCCGAAACTGAAGCCCGCAGCACCCAGGTTGAGCCCTTTGAAGCGCTGCAGCAGGCCGGAGCCGGGTGTTTGCAGCTGCTGCAGTGTTGAACGCACCGCATCTAGCACCAGTGTGGCGGGATTTTTGCTGCGGTCAGCCCACAGGTCGACGTAAATCACCAATGCACCCAAAGCTTCCAGCGCAGGCACCAAATCCTGGCGCAAAAAAGTAGTTTTTCCGACACGACGGATACCGGACAAAAACACGCCTGAGCGCACGTTCATCTGCAACGGCAAGGGCTGGATCAACTGCTGCGCCATTTGATCTGCGTAGGTCTTGCGGTGGAATATCACGTCAGTAACCGTCATGTTTAGTTCATTTTATTTGCTAGCGATAATTATCATTGATGGATAAAAATGTGTAAAGTGGTTTCTTGCCGATCCGATGAATTAGGCATAAAAAAGCCGCGCAACCCTTACAGGATATGCGCGGCCAGCTACTAAATTAGTAGCAGATTGCGGGGTATCAACACCCCAACTGTTGCTTACAGCACCTCAAAAACTCCCGCTGCGCCCATGCCGCCACCGATACACATGGTGACGCAAACGCGCTTGGCACCGCGGCGCTTGCCTTCGATTAGCGCGTGGCCGGTGAGGCGCTGGCCGCTCATGCCAAAGGGGTGACCCACTGCAATCGCACCGCCATTCACGTTCAAACGGTCGGCTGGGATGCCCAGCTTGTCGCGGCAATAGATCACTTGCACGGCAAAGGCTTCATTCAGCTCCCACAAGTCGATGTCATTCATCGTCAAGCCCAAGCGTTTGAGCACCTTGGGGATGGCAAACACAGGGCCAATGCCCATCTCGTCGGGCTCACACCCTGCTACCGCAAAGCCCAGGAAACGGCCCAGGGGTTTCAACCCTTTTTGCTCCGCAATCTTCTCGTGCATGACGACCACCGCGCCGCTGCCATCGGACAACTGGCTGGCATTACCGGCAGTAATCAAACCACCGGGAACTGCGGAACGCAGGCCGCTGATGCCCTCGGCGGTAGTTCCATCACGAATGCCTTCGTCGTCGCTGACGGTGACCTTTTTGGTCATCAGGCCCACGACCTTGTCGGCCACGCCCATGGTGACGGTGATCGGGGCGATTTCGTCCTTGTAAAGGCCAGCGGCCAAGGCGGCAGTGGCTTTTTGCTGGCTCATGGCGCCGTATTCGTCCATGGCTTCGCGGCTGATGTTGTAGCGCTTGGCCACGTTCTCGGCGGTTTGCAACATGGCCCAGTACACCTCAGGCTTGTTTTGGGCCAGCCAAGGGTCTTGCAGCATGTGCTGATTCATTTCCTGCGCCGTGCAGGAGATCGACTCCACGCCACCGGCGACATAAATATCACCCTCGTTGGCAATGATGCGCTGCGCCGCAGTGGCAATGGTTTGCAGGCCGGATGAGCAAAAACGGTTGATGGTCATGCCCGACACGGTCACGGGGCAGCCAGCGCGTAATGCGGCCTGGCGTGCGATGTTGATGCCGGTGGCTCCTTCGGGCGTGCCGCAGCCCATGATGACGTCATCCACTTCGGCGGCTTCGATGCCAGCTCGGGAGATTGCGTGTTCGATGACATGGCCACCCAAGGTTGCGCCGTGGGTCATGTTGAAGGCACCTTTCCAACTCTTGGTGAGCGGGGTGCGGGCGGTAGATACGATTACTGCTGAAGTCATGAGGATTCCTTGTTCGGTGTTTGAGCGGGGCGCTTAATTGAAGGTCTTGCCTTCGGCGGCCAACTTGGCCAACAGAGGGGCTGGCTTCCAGAAGTCGGCATCGTCCATCGGGTTTTGGGCAAAACGGTTCATGGCTTGCACCACGTTGAACAAGCCCACTTCGTCGGCGTAGTTCATGGGTCCACCGCGGTAGACTGGGAAGCCGTAACCGAAGATGTAGACGATGTCGATATCGCTGGCCTTGTTGGCAATGCCCTCTTCCACAATGTGCGCGGCTTCGTTCACCAGGGAGAACACCAGGCGCTGCACAATTTCTTCGTCCGAAATTTTGCGGGGTGTAATGCCCAGCGACTTGCGGTGCTCTTCAATCATGGTGACGACTTCGGCATTTGGAATGGCGTCGCGCTTGCCAGCCACATAGTCGTACCAGCCCGCGCCGGTTTTTTGGCCAAAACGGCCTTTTTCGCACAACAAGTCAGCGGTTTTGCTGTATTTCATGGTGGCGCGCTCGGTGGCACGGCGCTTGCGGATCGCCCAACCGATGTCGTTCCCAGCCAAGTCGCCCATGCGGAAGGGGCCCATGGCCATTCCGAATTTTTCCATGGCTTTGTCGACTTGGGCTGGGGTGCAGCCTTCGTCCAACAGGAAGCCACCTTGGCGTCCATACTGTTCGATCATGCGGTTACCGATGAAGCCATCGCACACGCCGGACACTACTGCGGTCTTGCGGATTTTCTTGGCGACCGTCATCACGGTGGCCATCACTTCTTTGGAGGTCTTGGCGCCGCGCACCACTTCAAGGAGCTTCATGACGTTGGCGGGGCTGAAGAAATGCAGGCCCACGACGTCTTCGGGCCGCTTGGTGAAGGATGCAATTGCGTTGACATCCAGTGTGGAGGTGTTGGACGCCAAAATGGCACCGGGCTTCATCACGCGGTCGAGTTCTTTGAACACGGCTTCCTTGACGCCGAGTTCTTCAAACACGGCCTCAATCACCATGTCGGCGCTACCCAGATCGTCATAGCTCAGCGTCGTGGTCAACAGGGCCATGCGCTGGTCGTATTTATCTTGTTTGAGCTTGCCTTTTTTGACTTGGGCTTCGTAGTTCTTGCGGATGGTGGCCACGCCACGGTCCAGCGCGTCTTGCTTCATCTCCAGCATTTTGACCGCAATACCGGCGTTCAGGAAGTTCATGGCGATGCCACCACCCATGGTGCCAGCACCAATAACCGCTATGGAGTTGATAGCGCGTTGCGCAGTATCTGCGGGCACATCTGGTATTTTTGATGCCGCACGCTCCGCCAGGAACAGGTGACGCAGCGAGCGGCTTTCGGCCGTCCACATCAGGTGAATGAAGATCTCGCGCTCAACCGCCATGCCGGCTTCAAACTTGTTTTTGGTGGCGGCTTCCACGGCATCCACACACTTGGCGGGAGCGGGGAAATTCTTGGACATGCCCTTGACCATGTTGCGGGCAAACGCAAAATACGCGTCACCCTGGGGGTGCTTGCAAGGCAAATTGCGCACCAATGGCAAGGGGCGCGTGTCAGCCACCGAGCGGGCAAATGCCAACGCTTCTTCGGCCAGTGATTCTGCCGATGCGGCAATCTTGTCAAACAGTTTTTGGCCAGGCAACATCGCCAGCATCTCGCTCTTGACGGGTTCACCGCTGACGATCATGTTCAGCGCGGCTTCCACGCCCAACACGCGGGGCAGGCGCTGCGTGCCACCGGCACCGGGCAACAGACCCAGCTTGACTTCTGGCAGGGCCACGCTGGTGCCGGGGGCGGCAACGCGGTAATGGCATCCCAAGGCCAACTCCAGCCCACCACCCATGACGACAGTGTGAATAGCGGCAACCACCGGTTTGGGGGAGTTCTCCAGCACGGCAATCACGCTGTTCAGGTTGGGCTCTTGCATGGCCAGCGGTGAACCGAATTCCTTGATGTCTGCACCGCCGGAGAATGCCTTGCCGGCACCGGTGATCACGATGGCTTTCACGGCAGCGTCGGCGTTGGCCTTTGCCATGCCGTCGGCAATGCCTTGGCGGGTGGATAGACCCAGGCCGTTGACCGGCGGGTTGGTTAGCGTTATCACGGCGACGTCACTATGGACTTGGTATTGGGCTGTCATGCTTGAATTCCTAGAAAGTGAAAATAGAACGACCGTTCGTTTTAGGGGATTGTAGAGGCTTAAAAGGGGGCATTACAGGGTCATGTCACGGCTGGGACAAAGCCCAATGCAGCACGCTAGACCTCCAGCCACTCCTTGCGAATTTCGGTATTTGAGCGCAATTGCTCAGGCGTACCGTCGAACACAATGCTGCCGTGCCCCATCACAAAACACCGGTCAGAGATATCCATCGCAATGGTCAACTTTTGCTCGATCAGCAGCACGGAAATGCCGGCTTTGCGCAGCTCTTTGAGGTAGGTCGCCACCAACTCTACAATTTTTGGCGCAAGGCCTTCTGTGGGTTCGTCAATGATGATGAGGTCGGGGTCGCCCATGAGCGTGCGGCACAAGGTCAGCATTTGCTGCTCACCGCCGGACAAGACCCCGGCCTCGGTGTGCTCACGCTCTTTCAGGCGCGGGAACATGCGGTACATATCCTCAAAGGTCCAACGGGGTTTGGTTTGCCCCCGCTTTTGACCCAGCAGCAGATTTTGGTACACCGTGAGCTTGGGAAACACATCGCGGCTCTCGGGCACGTAGCCAATGCCTAGGTGCGCGATCTCAAAGGTTTTGGAGCCCAGCGTCTCTTTACCCTTCCATCGCACAGAGCCCTGGCAATCTACCAAGCCCATGATTGCCTTGGCTGTGGTGGAGCGGCCCGATCCATTGCGCCCCAGAAGCGCAACGATTTCGCCCTGACCTACGTGCAAGTCAACACCATGCAGCACATGGCTTTTACCGTAAAAGGCGTTCACATTCGATAATTTCAACACTTCAGTGTCCTCCTGCCTGCGCGTCGGCAACCGATGAGCCCAAATACGCCTCCTGCACCCGGGCATTGGCGCGCACGGCCTCTGGCGTGTCAAATGCGATGACCTCGCCATAGACCACCACGGCAATCCGGTCGGCCAGACCAAACACCACACCCATGTCATGCTCCACAGTCAACAGGGTTTTGCCTTCTGTCACGGATTTAATGAGGGCAATAAAGCGTGTGGTTTCACTGCGGCTCATGCCAGCCGTGGGTTCGTCCAGCAAGATGACACTGGCACCACCACCGATGGTGATGCCAATCTCCAGCGCACGCTGCTCCGCGTAGGTCAGGTTGACGGCCAGCACGTCGCGCTTTTTGTCCAGCTTGATCATTTCCATCAACTCCTTAGCTTTCGCATTGGCGTCGTCCAGATTGACCAGGAATTTCAGGAAGGTGTACTTGTAGCCCAGGCTCCACAGCACGCTACAGCGCAAATTCTCAAACACGCTGAGTTGCGGGAAGATGTTGGTAATCTGGAAACTGCGCGACAGACCTTTGCGGTTAATCTCAAACGGCTTCAGCCCGTTGATGCGTTCGCCATGTAGCAAAACCTCGCCACTGGTGGCCTGAAAGCGCCCGCTGATCAGGTTGAACAGGGTCGATTTGCCAGCGCCGTTGGGGCCGATCACGGCCACCCGTTCCCCCGCCCTCACCTCCAGGTTCACGCCGCGAATGATTTCGGATTTCCCGAAGCTTTTCCGCAGGTCTTTCAGCTCCAGCGCGGGCGTAGCCTCAGCTTGGTCAAAAGCGCTCACAGGGACTCCCTTCGCTTGATCTCGGTTTCAATGTGCTCTTGCACATGGCTCCATTGCTTGATGAACTTGCGCCGCACCAGCTCAAACACACCAAAGCCTACGAACATGACGGCGGCCATGGCAATCCAACTGTCCAGGTTGGCGGCATCCAGCGTGGCCCCAAGGTAGTGCAACTCCGAACCCAAGGCCGCGTTCAGTTGGCGGTGGTAGACCATCTCCAGCAGTGCACCGACACCAAACAGGCCGAACAGCCCCGTGACCGCCAGCGCAGCATAGGTCGACAACAGGCCTTTCAGTTTGCCAAACTTGGCGATCCGCACGTTCATCATGATCAGGCTGGCAATGCCGCCGGGTGCGAACATCACCATAAACAGGAACATCAGGCCTAGGTACAACAGCCATGCCTTTGTGAATTCACTGAGCAGCACGAACGCCAGCACCATGAGCACCGCACCAATAATGGGGCCAAAGAAAAATGTAGCCCCTCCCAAGAAGGTGAACAGCAAATAGGCACCCGAGCGCCCCGCGCCCACCACTTCGGCCGTGACAATTTCAAAATTGAGCGCCGCCAGCCCGCCTGAAATCCCCGCGAAGAACCCAGCAATAATGAAAGCGGTGTAGCGCACACGCTGCGGGTTGTAGCCGATGAACTCGACCCGCTCCGGGTTGTCACGCACCGCATTGAGCATGCGCCCCAGCGGTGTGCCGGTAAAGGCAAACATCAAGGCCACAGCCACGAAGGTGTAGAGCGCAATCAAGTAATACACCTGAATTGCAGAGGCAAAAGTGATGCCCATAAACGGCTGTCCGACCACCCGGTTGGATGACACCCCGGCCTCACCTCCAAAAAAGTCGGAGAACATCAGCGACATGGCAAACACCAACTCGGCCATGCCCAGCGTGATCATGGCGAAGGTGTTGCCGGCTTTGCGCGTGGTCACATAACCGAACAGCACTGCAAACCCCATTCCCGCCACACCGCCGACCAGTGGCACCGTGCTGACGGGGATTGGTAAGCTGCCCTGCCCCACCACGTTCAATGCGTGAATGGCCATGTAGGAGCCAAGCCCGGTGTACACAGCGTGACCAAAACTTAGCATGCCCCCTTGACCCAGCAGCATGTTGTAGGACAGGCAGGCGATGATGGCTATGCCCATCTGGGACAGCATGGTGATCGCCAGACCACTGCCAAAAACCTGAGGTGCAATTAACAAGACGAGCGCAAACACCCCCCACACCACGATGCGCCCCGTATTCATTGGTTTCATACTGATTAGCCTTCCCGCTTACCCAATAGGCCCTTGGGGCGAAATATAAGGATCAACACCAAAAACAGGTAGGGCAATATGGGTGCCATCTGTGACAGGGTCAGTTGAATCAGCGAACCATTGCGCACGACACCGGTGAGTTTCAGTCCAAGCTGATCCACCAACGTAAGCACCGAATAATCAAAAGCGATGGCAAACGTCTGAACCACCCCAATCAACAAGGATGCCAGGAACGCACCCGACAAGGAACCCAAGCCCCCCACCACCACCACCACAAATATCACCGAACCCACGGTTGCTCCCATAGATGGCTCGGTCACAAAGGTGCTGCCACCAATCACGCCAGCCAGCCCAGCCAGGCCGGTTCCAGCGCCGAACACCAGCATGAAAACGCGTGGCACGTTGTGCCCCAAGGACTCCGCCATGTGCGGGTGGGTCAAAGCCGACTGAATGACCAAACCAATGCGGGTGTGGGTCAACAACAGCCACAAGCCGACCAGCATCAACAAAGCGACGACCATCATGAAACCACGGGTCAGCGGGAACGGTGAACACACGACGCGAATGGCCGCGTCTGCCGCGCTGCACATCTCAGCAGGCGCCGCACCCCAAATCAGGCTCAGGCCATGCACCGCATGGTTGACCAAGGTGAACGCAGGCCCCCGCAAGACTTCCGGCGGCTTGAATTCAAGCGCCGTGCGGCCCCAAACCAGTTGCACCAGTTCCAACACAATGTAAGACAGCCCAAACGTGATTAGCAGCTCAGCCACATGGCCAAATTTGTGCACCCGGCGCAATGCCAATCGCTCAAAATAAGCCCCCATGCCGCCCACAATGATGGGGGCCAATACCAGCGCAGGCCAGAAGCCGAACACGCCGGACAGCGTGTAGCCCATGTAGGCACCCACCATGTAGAAACTGGCGTGGGCAAAGTTAAGCACGCCCATCATGCTGAAAATAAGCGTCAAACCGGCGCTGAGCATGAACAGGAGCAATCCATAGCTCAAACCGTTCAGCATGGAAATGATGAAGAACTCCATCGGGGACTACCTTTCAAGAAACAAAAAGGCCCGACCGCATAGCAAACAATCGGGCCTTGAGACCGGTCAAGCCGGTCGCAACTCTTATCCTGGACGTTTCATTTGGCAGCTGGTGGGCGTGCTGGCGACGTAGGATTCATAGGTCTTGACGGGTGCCAAGGTCATGCCGGTGTTTTCCGGACTGTAGGCGAACTTCTTGTCCGCCTTTTGCCACACCGTCAGGAACAGGGGTTGTTGCAACTGGTGGTCGGTCTTGCGCATTTCGACTTCGCCGTTGAAGCTCTTGAACTTCAAGCCTTCCATGACGGCCGCAACTTTGACCGGATCGGTGGACTTGGCTTTGGCCATGGCTTCACCCAAGGCGCTGTACATCGAGATGATGGAGCCGGTGTAGAAGTCGTCGCTGAACTTGGTCTTGAACTCGCCCATCCACTTATCCATCTGGCCACCCATGTTGTAGTGGCTGTAGGCGACCTGGTAGACCCGACCCGCGGCATTGGTGCCCAAGGCGGTGGGGGTGCCGGTAACGCCGGTGTAATAGGTGTAGAAATTGCCGGTGTAGCCGTTTTCGTTAGCCGCCTTGATCAGCAGCGCGAGGTCGGAACCCCAGTTTCCGGTGATTACCGTGTCGGCACCTGACGCCTTGATTTTGGCGATGTACGGCGAGAAATCTCGCACTTGCGCCAGGGGATGCAAATCCTCACCCACCACCTGAACGTCAGCCCGCTTGCGGCCCAGCATCTCTTTGGCGTATTTCGCCACTTGCTGACCGTGCGAGTAGTTCTGGTTGATCAGGTAGACCTTCTTGATGTCCTTCTTGTCGGTCATGAAGGTGGTTAGCGCTTCCATTTTCATGGAGGTGTCTGCGTCAAAACGGAAGTGCCAGTAGCTGCACTTGCTGTTGGTCAGGTCTGGGTCCACTGCGGCGTAGTTCAGGAAGATGATTTCCTTGCCTGGATTGCGTTCGTTGTGCTTGTTCACCGCATCCACCAACGCGCCAGCCACCGATGAACCATTGCCCTGCGCGATGTAGCGCACGCCTTGGTCAATGGCGGACTTGAGCGCGTTCAGGCTCTCCGTGGGGCTGAGCTTGTTGTCCATACCCACGACCTCAAACTTGACACCAGCCGGGTTGCCTTGGCTGAATTTCTCAGCGAAAAACTGAAAGCTTTTGAGTTGATTGGAGCCCACCGGGCCCATCAAACCGGTCAGGGGGTCGATCCAGCCAATTTTGACCGTCTCACCCTTTTGGGCCATGGCGGATTGGGCGCACAAAACAAGGGCCGCGGCGGTAACCAATTTCAATGCAGACTTCATCAACTGTCTCCTAAATATTATTGAACTGGTGAAGCGTACAAGTTTTTGCGCGCCGACCGCCAAGGGTTTCCCCCACTCCATATCACCAAGGTGACTATGAAATGGACGGAATTAAGCAGTGGGCAGCTGGTAATTCTTCAGCAATTCACGCAGCTTGGTTTTTTGCATCTTGCCAGTGCCACCCAGGGGAATGGCATCCACAAACACCACATCGTCCGGGATTTGCCATTTGGCAGTTTTGCCCTCGTAAAAGGCGATGAGCTCGTCGCGCGTCACCTCGGCGCCGGGTTTTTTCATCACCGCAATGATGGGGCGCTCATCCCACTTGGGGTGCTTCATGCCAATGCAGGCAGCCATGGCGACGGCTGGGTGGGCCATGGCAATGTTTTCCACATCGATGGAGCTGATCCATTCGCCGCCGGACTTAATCACGTCTTTGCTGCGGTCGGTGATTTGCATGTAGCCGTCGGCATCAATGGTGGCTACATCGCCAGTCGGGAACCAACCATCGACCAAAGGTGAGCCACCCTCGCCCTTGAAATACTCACTGATGATCCAAGGCCCCTTGACCAGCAAATCGCCATACGCCTTGCCGTCCCATGGCAACTCATGGCCTTCGTCATTGACAATTTTCATGTCCACACCAAAAACCCCACGCCCTTGCTTGAGGCGGACTTTCATCTTTTCCTCGGACGTCATGGGCAGGTGCTTATTCTTGAGCGTGCAGACCGTGCCCAGTGGGGACATCTCAGTCATGCCCCAGGCGTGCAACACCTCCACACCATAAACATCATTGAACGCGGTGATCATGGCCGGAGGGCAGGCCGAGCCGCCAATCACCGTGCGCTTCAGCGTGGAGAACCGCAACTCGCCCGCCTGCATGTGGCCCAGCATCATTTGCCACACGGTAGGAACACCGGCGGCAAACGTGACGCGTTCGCTCTCGATCAGCTCAAAAATAGACTTGCCGTCCATGGCGGGGCCGGGAAACACCAGCTTCGCGCCGGTCATCGCAGCCGAATACGGTAGGCCCCAGGCGTTGACGTGGAACATGGGCACCACGGGCAACACGGAGTCGCGGGCGCTCATGCTCAGGGCGTCGGGCAAAGCACCGGCCAAGGCGTGCAACATGGTCGAGCGGTGGCTGTACAAGGCCGCTTTGGGGTGGCCGGTGGTGCCGCTGGTGTAGCACATACTGGAAGCCGAGTTCTCATCAAATGACGGCCATGCGTAGCTGCTAGGTTGTACGCCGATCCAGGCCTCGTAACTAATCAGGCCGGGGATGCCGGTATCCAAGGGCAGCTTGTCGGCATCGCACAGGGCAACGTAGTGCTTGATGGTGTTGCAACCGCCATGGATGGCTTTAACAATTGGCAAAAAGCTCATGTCAAAACATAAAACCGTGTCTTCGGCGTGGTTGGCAATCCAGGTGATCTGGTCCGGATGTAGACGTGGGTTCAGCGTGTGCAGCACACGCCCCGAGCCGCTCACACCGAAATACAACTCCAGATGGCGGTAGCCATTCCAGGCCAACGTGGCTACGCGGTCACTAAAAGGCAGCTTCAACGCATCCAGCGCATTGGCCACTTGGCGCGCACGCACGGCGACATCTTTGTAGGTGTAGCGATGAATATCACCTTCCACGCGGCGCGACACGATTTCACCCTCGCCGTGGTGGCGTTCGGCAAATTCGATCAACGACGAAATCAGTAACTGTTGGCTTTGCATCAATCCGAGCATGGGGTTTCCTTGAAAAATTGAATTCCTTATTTTTTTTATCGTAGCTGCTTTTTCGGCAAGGTCCACCGCACAGGGTCCCGCGCAAGACAGCTGGGCTACTTGCCCGGTTGGCATCAGCGCTTGTGCGGATAACCCTGCTGACCTTGTGTGCAGGGCTTGGTACGTGACAATTCCGCCATGAACACTGCCACTGACAGCATGATCGAGCTCGATATCGGGCTGCGCTGGAACAATACCTTTGCCCAACTGGGCCCGGATTTTTACGCCCCTTTGGCCCCACAACCGCTGCCTGCCCCCTACTGGGTCGGGCACAGTGCGTCGGCAGGCCAAGCCTTGGGGCTGGCTCAAGGGTGGATGCAATCACCCTCGGTACTGGACGCGGTTTCGGGAAACCGGAAGATCGCGGGCACACAACCCCTGGCCAGCGTCTACAGCGGCCACCAATTCGGCGTGTGGGCCGGACAACTGGGGGATGGCCGGGCCATTTTGCTGGGCGAAATTGCGGGCCAGGAAGTCCAGCTGAAGGGTGCTGGCTTGACGCCTTTTTCGCGCATGGGTGACGGGCGGGCGGTGTTGCGCAGCAGCATCCGGGAATTTTTGTGCAGCGAAGCCATGCATGGCTTGGGCATACCGACCTCGCGCGCGTTGTGCGTCACCGGGTCTGACGCACCCATCCGGCGTGAAACCATGGAAACGGCGGCAGTGGTAACACGAACCGCGCCAAGTTTCATCCGGTTTGGGCACTTTGAGCATTTTTGCCATACCGACCAGCCAGCCCAACTGGAAACGCTGGCCAACTACGTGATCGACCGCTTTTACCCCGAGTGCCGCACCACCAACCAGTTTGACGGCAACCCTTTTGCGGCCCTACTCCACCAAGTCACCCAGCGCACCGCCCACATGGTGGCGCATTGGCAGGCCGTCGGGTTTTGCCACGGGGTGATGAACACCGACAACATGAGTATTTTGGGGCTGACCATAGATTACGGCCCCTTCCAGTTTCTGGATGCCTACGACCCAGGCCACATCTGCAACCACTCCGACAACCAGGGGCGTTATGCCTTCAATAAGCAGCCCAATGTGGCGTACTGGAATCTGTTTTGCATGGGCCAGGCACTGCTCCCCCTGATTGGCGACCAGACACTCGCCCTTGCGGCGCTGGAAACCTTCAAGACTGCGTACCCCGCCGCATTTGCCCAACAAATGGCGGCCAAGCTGGGCTTTGAGAAAGCGCAAGTCGAACACCGCGACTTAGCTGAAGATGTGCTCAAACTAATGGCTGTCGACAAGGTGGACTACACCATCTTCTGGCGGCGCTTGGCCCATTGGGCACGGACGTGCGATGGTCGCGACCACTCTGTGCGGGATTTGTTCATGGATGATGCAGGAATTGACCGCTGGTTGCTACAATATTCAGAGCTGCTTGCGCAGGATACACGGGGGCTAGCGGCCGATTTGATGCTTAAAACCAACCCAAAATTTGTGCTACGCAACCATTTGGGCGAAATCGCCATCCGGGCCGCAGTGCTGAAGGACTTCTCCAAGGTGGGACAATTGCTGCAGGTGCTGGAACGACCCTTTGACGAGCATCCGCAAATGGAGGCGTTTGCCGACTTCCCGCCGGACTGGGCTGGAAGCATCTCCATCAGCTGCAGCTCCTGATTCCCAGACCATTGTCCAACCCACAACAGACCCACCATGACCTACAAAGTAAGCAAGACCGACGACGAGTGGAAAACCCTGCTGCGTGAAAAAGGTGCCGAACCTATGGCTTATGACGTCGCTCGCCACGAGGCGACCGAGCGCGCCTACACCGGACGGCTGGAAAGTAACAAGGCCGATGGCACGTACCGCTGCATCTGCTGCGACAAGCCTCTGTTTGAATCGGGCGCCAAATACGAGTCAGGTTCCGGCTGGCCTAGCTTCTTTCAGCCCCTGGACGGCGATGCCGTGGGTACCAAAACCGACGGCATGCTGTGGATGAAACGCACGGAAGTGCACTGTGCCGACTGCGGAGCGCATTTAGGGCATGTTTTTGAAGACGGCCCCGCCCCCACCGGACTGCGCTATTGCATGAACTCGGCTTCGCTACACTTCACCCCTGCATGAAAATACTGATCGACTTCTTCCCCATCGCGCTGTTCTTTGGCGCTTTCAAACTCTACGACATCTATGTCGGCACTGCGGTGCTGATGGGGGCAACCGTGCTGCAAATGACGGTGATTTACGGCATGGACCGCAAGTTGCAGCTCATGCACAAAGTCACGTTGGTGCTGGTGTTGCTTTTCGGAACCCTGACGCTGGTGCTGCACGATGACCGCTTTATCAAGTGGAAGCCCACCGTGTTGTACGCGGCCATGGCGCTTGGTTTGGCGATTACGGTGTGGGTAATGCGCAAGAACTTCCTGAAAATGCTGCTGGGCAGCCAGCTTGCTCTGCCCGACTCTATTTGGCGCAAACTGAACGTGGCCTGGGTGGTCTATTGCGCATTTATGGCGCTGATCAATGCGTATGTGGTGATGAACTACAGCACCGAGGTGTGGGTCAGCTTCAAGCTTTGGGGCTATGTGTTCCCCCTTGCGTTCATCATTGGCCAAGGTTTGTTTATTGCGCCTTACATCAAAGGCGATACAGCCCCCCAGGAAGGTCCCGCACCATGAGTTTCGGCCCCACGGCGTCACAGCTAGAAACCCGACTGAAAGAGCGCCTGGCACCGACCCAATTGCAGGTGCTGGACGAGAGCCACCAGCATGCGGGCCACGCCGGTGCCAACGCCAGCGGCTTTGGAACCCATTTTCGGGTGCGCGTGACTTCACATCTCTTTACTGGCTTGACCCGCGTGGCGCGGCATCGGCTTGTGTATGATTCGCTGCAAGATTTCATCGATCAGGGCTTGCACGCCCTCGCCATTGAAACCGAGGCACCGTCCTCCGACCCAATTACCAAAGTACCCTTGAAGGAAATTGAATGAAAAAGCAGATTTTGACCGCGCTTGCTACCGCAGCGTTGCTCGCAGCATTGGCACCCGTGGCCATCGCCCAGAACGTGGCGATTGTCAACGGCAAGGCGGTGCCCAAGGCCCGTATCGATGCGCTGGCCCAGCAACTCGCGCGCTCGGGTCGTCCGGTCACGCCTGAACAGCAAGGCCAGCTCAAGGATGCCGTTATCTCCCGCGAAATATTCGCTCAGGAAGCCCAGGCACGCGGCCTGGACGCCACCGAGGAATACAAGTCACAGGTTGAGTCCGCCCGCCAGTCGATCCTGATCAATGAGCTGTTCACTGACTTCCAAAAGAAGAACCCCGTGACGGATGCTGAAATTCAAGCCGAGTACGACAAGTTTGTTGCGGCCAACGCAGGCAAGGAATACCGTGCACGCCACATTCTGGTGGAGAAAGAAGACGAAGCCAAAGCCATCATTGCGCAGCTGAAAAAAGGCGGGAAATTTGACGTGATTGCCAAGAAATCGTCCAAAGACCCAGGCTCTGGTGCTAATGGTGGTGATCTGGATTGGGCCAACCCCAGCAACTACGTCAAGGAATTCTCCGACGCGTTGATCGCCCTCACCAAAGGCAAAACCACCGAAACCCCCGTGAAGAGCCAGTTCGGCTACCACATCATCCGCCTGGACGACGTGCGTGATGCCAAGCTGCCCAAGCTGGAAGAAGTCAAGCCCCAAATCGGCCAGCAGTTGACACAGCAAAAGATGGCCAAGTTCCAGGAAGAGTTGCGCGCCAAGGCCAAAATTGAGTAATTTGCAGCAGCGCTAGATCAAGAACGCGGCAACGGCCGCGTTTTTTTTCGCCTCAGTGCGCAGGCCCACTGTCAATATTGCGGCGCAAGTGTTACTGTTCTCGCACCCTCACAATGACAGGAAGCATCTGAACATGGCACTCACAGGTCTTTCGCTGACTGAAGCTGATGGGCAAATCTTCTTGCGAGGCCTGCCCCAGGAAGGGCGTGCACACTTTGACAGCGCCGATTTGCAAGCAATGTTGGTGCAGGCCGGCTACGGTGCGTGCTTGGTAGATGAAGCCGCTTTGACGGCGGCCGCCAACGACTGCAACACCAAAAAAACCCCTTTCGTCGTGCAGATTGCTGAAAAGCGCGATGCCGGAATAGAAGTGCTAATTGCCGACGACGATATGGCAGCACAATTAAGCCTTACCCCGCCCCAGGGCGGCAAACCGGCCACCATCGACGATGTCATTCGGGCGCTGACAGATGCGGGCGTGGTGTTTGGTGTGGACCAGGAGGCACTGCGCCAGGCGTGCGAACTTGGAAGCACCGCGCCGCTTGCGGTGGCCTGCGGCAAACGCCCCGAAGATGGCACCGACGCATCTTTTGAGGAACTGGTACCACAAACCGTGGACCGTGCCCCCAAAGTCGATGCAATGGGATTCATAGACTACCGTGAACACGGCGCCATTTCCATTGTTCACGCTGGCACGCCCTTGATGCGGCGCACTCCGGCAACGATGGGCGTCAAGGGCCTCACCATTCGGGGCGAGGTGCTGGTGCCCCGTCCCGGCCGTGATGAGCCTTTTTCCACAGAGCTGTCTGGGTCGCAAGTGGACGAAGAGGATGCCAATTTGTTGACAGCATCCATCACCGGGCAGCCTGTCAGGGTGCGTTGCGGTGTGTCTGTTGAGCCTGTTTTGCGGCTGGCCGAGGCCAATTTGGCCACCGGCAACATCTATTTTGACGGTACCGTCCAGGTCGATGGTGACGCGATTCAGGGCATGAAGATTCAGGCCGCTGGTGACATCGTGGTGGCAGGAACGGTGGACGGTGCCCTGCTGGAAGCCGGTGGCAACATCCAGGTGGGTGGTGGCGTGATTGCCAATGCGGACTTGCGCGCGCGGGGCTCCGTCAACGCACGGTTTGCAGAAAATTCACATATTTACGCAGGCACGGTCATCACCCTCAGCGACATGGCTCTGGATTGTGATTTGCAGGCACTCAATCAAATCATTGTTGGCGTCAAAGCACCCCAGCGCGGCCGCCTGACAGGAGGCTCCGCCAAAGCGATGATGCTAGTCAAAGCCCCCCTGCTCGGGTCCAACAATGGGGGTGCGACCCACGTGGTGGTGGGTGCCAACCCCGAGTTGGAACTGCAGTACAAGAATCTGCAGCAGCGCATCGAACAGGAGAAGACCAACGAACAGAACCTGCATAAACTGGTGCAGCACTTGGGCGCTATTGGTGACCCCAAAGGCATGCTGGATCGGGTTAAAACGTCCTGGCGACAGGCCGTGCAGGTGTGGAGCAAGTCATTGGCCGAGCGCACTGAGTTGGACAAAGAGCTTGCACACACGCGCAACGCAAAAGTGGAAGTTGGTCTGGGCGTGGCCGGCGGAGTCAATCTGGCGTTTGGCGCCAGCAAAGTGAAACTTCGCAAAGACTACGCCGCGGGTAGCTTCGCCTTGGATACCGACGGTCGCGTTGTGTTCCGCGACCCGCAGGGGAAAGCAACGCCAGCAAGCTGACAAGCCGGCGCTTAGCGGGCCATCAAAGCCCACAGCCACAACGCACCCAGCAAGATGGGTTGGTGCAGCATGTAATAGCTCAGGCTCCAGCGGCCCAAAGTCGCCACTGGGCGCAGCAGTGGCGCCGACCACTGCGCCTTGGTTGGCTGGCCAGCAGACCGCGCCATCCACCAACGGGCCGCCGCCATGCCCCACCACATCACACCCAACCACGGCAGCACAGGTACATAGTCCTCCGTGATGGGTTTGACACTGATCAGGCCCAGCCAGTTGAACATTTTTTCATTGAAAAATACGCCTATAACCCCCGTAGATATTGCGTAAGCAGCTATGAATTTAGTAGCAATAGCCAGTGCACCCAGTGGCCACAACCAAGCGCCCCACCCGGCACTCAGCCGCACAATCACCAGCATCACCGCCATGCCATGCAGCACGCCGAAATAGATAAAACTATTGGGAAACATCAGGGCGGAGCCCGCTGTGACCAACATCGCACAGGCGGCGATTTGCAACCAGCGCCGCCAAAACCGCTGCCAGCTCTGGCCCTGCGCCAACGCGATGGCCTGCCCTGCACCCGCGCATAGCAAAAACAGGCTCAGGATGCAGGTTCGCTGCCAGGTCCACACCGGGTCACTGTAAAAGTTTTGACGGATGTAGCCCGCCTGGCTCAAGTCAAAACAGAAGTGAAAAATGGTCATCCACACCATGGCCAAGCCACGCAATGCATCTACTTGTTCTAGTCTTTGTATCTTCATGGCGACAGTGTAAGCACAAGCCGCAGGGCGGCCCCTCTAGACCACAAAACCCCGTCTAAGCCCCCCTCACACCACGCCTGGGTTTGGCAATACTCCCTTGAGGCTCGGGGTATTGAGCTTGCGGGCGGAAACTTTTCCGCCACTGGACTTCAGCCATTGTTCTGCTACCTCCCAAACCATCTTGCCGCCCGCAGTTTTGGCCTCTTCCGCTACAGGGGCCCATCCGGCGACTTTGTACTTTTTGTCGGCCTCGATGGGCCGCCCATTGAGGCGCATATCATCAATGCGCTTGCCCATGCCCGCCAATGGGCTGCAGTTGTATTGGAGCCCACCGACACGAACCATGTCGCCCCCTTGCTGATAGTAGGGGTCCGGGTTGAAAAGGTTGTCGCAGACATCTTCCAACACGGTTTTGATGGTGGCCCCCGTCATTTCGGTGAGCGTTGCATAGGAGTAGGTGGTCGCCGTCATGTCCATCAACCACTCACGCGTGATGGCCTGTCCAGGCAACAGGCTGGTACCCCACCGAAAACCGGGAGAAAAAGCGATTTCTGCTCCTTGCACTTGCATTAACGCATCCAGCAACAATTGATCACCAGTGCCGTTGAAGTTGCCCCGGCGATACAGGGTGCCTTCGGTGATGGCCAGTTTCTCAGCCAGCTTGGTTTCGTATGGGGCCCTGACCTTGGTGATAAGCGCATCCATTTCCGGGTCGGCGGGCAACATGTTGGCAAAGACCGGCAATAACTTGTATTGAAAGTCACTCACCCGTTTGTCTTTGATTTCAAAGTCGAGCACGCCGAGAAATTTGCTATTGGACCCCGCGTTTGTGACAATGGTTTTCCCACCAATATTACTTACGATACTGGCAACTGGCATGCCGTCGTGGGTATGGCCACCCATGATCGCATCAATCCCGCTCACCCGGCTTGCCATCTTCAAGTCCACATCCATGCCGTTGTGGGACAGGACGACGACGACTTGCGCGCCCTTACTGCGTGCTTCGTTAACCATCTTCTGCATGTTGTCGTCCTGAATCCCGAAGGCCCAGTCCGCAACCATGTAACGCGGGTTGGCAATGGGCGTATAGGGGAACGCCTGCCCAATAATGGCGCACGGCACCCCATTAATTTCGCGGATGACGTAGGGCATGAATACCGGGTCACCAAAGTCATTTGTTTTGACGTTTTGGGCCACAAAATCCACCTTGCCGGCAAAGTCTTTTTCGATGATTTCCTTGACCCGTTCCATACCATAGGTAAATTCCCAGTGGCCAGTCATCACGTCAACGCCAAGCAATTTGCCCGCATCAACCATGTCTTGTGCATTGGTCCACAGCGACGTGGCCGAGCCCTGCCAGGTGTCACCCCCGTCAAGCAGGAGCGCGCCTGGGCGACTGGCTTTCATCCGTTTTACCAAGGTGGATAAATGGGCAAATCCACCCACTTTGCCGTAGCGGCGTGCCGCTTTTTCGAAATCAAGGCAAGTCAGTGCATGTGCCTGTGCCGTGCCAGGCCGTATGTTGGCAGTCCTGAGCAGATGCTCACCCACCAAATGTGGGAGGTTGCCCTTCATGCTCCCGATGCCGAGGTTCACATTGGGTTCCCGAAAGTAGATGGGCTTGAGTTGGGCGTGACAGTCGGTCATGTGCAAAAACGACACGCTTCCGAACTTGGGAATGTCATATAGCCCGTTGGAAGCGGTAGCGGCGTCGGCATCGGCATAGGTACCAAGACCCATACCGGCCATAGTGCCTGCGCCCAGCACCTGGAAAAATTCGCGTTTGGATAAGTTCATTTTGAAACAATCACTCAATCATTAAAGAAAACCCGGACTTGCCGGGTTCGCAAGGGGAAGGGTTAGAGACTATTGATTGACTGCTGACTTGGGATCAACGAGCAAGGCCACCAGATGGCGGATCTGGGCTTCCGTCATGATGCCCGTATGGCCCGCGCGCGGCATGTTGGAACAGGCGTTGTAAGCCTTGGAGTTCCAGATTTTTCCCCACGTGTATTCGATGATGGCCTTGGATGCGGGGCTGTTGACATCGGTCACGCCGCGCAGCTTGCCGTAGTTGTGAAGGCTAGGGCCGATGGTGCCAAAGGAGATTTCCTTTTTATCCATCTGGTGGCAGTTGTAGCAATTGCCACCATTGGGGGTAGTGGCGTTGTCGCTATAGGTCAAACCACGGCCACTTTGGGCAAGGGCTTCACCCTGCTTCCAGTCGCCCACAAACTTGCCATCAGAGGGCCACTTGATGGTCTTGAGATTCAGGGTCTCAATCTCTTTGGCCTTCTTCTTATCCAATGGCTTTCCTGCCACGTCGGCGGCACTGCAGGCCAGGTTCGTTTCATCAGTATTGAGCACGCTGGCCTTGACGATGCCCTGGTCACGAAACGATGTCTTGACCGCTTCGCGGTAAAAGAAATCGAACACTTCGGCATTGCCGGTCGAAGCGGCATTAACCGGTTTAGTCTGCTGGGCCTGAACCGGAGCAACCGCGACAACGATGGCTACGCCAACGGCGGACAACACCGAAAAATAGTTGTATTTATGCATAGTGATCTCTTGGACTTAACGCTTGAGCGCGGGTGCAATCGACTTGGAGCCGGCGCTATTGACGCCCAGGTAAACGCCCAGTGCAATCGTGACATCGCTGCCAAAACCGGGGTAGGGAAAGCGCTGCTGGCGGTAACAGTCATTGAGGCGTTGCTGCATGCCCCACATCTGGCCATTGGACACACGGTATGCAGGCCAGGCTGCAAAGCCGATGCCATCGCCCGGGTTCTTGGTCAGGTTGGGCAGGTCTTGCAGGCGAATGCGCGTGTTGTCCTGTCCATGGCAGGATGCGCAGGAAAAGTCATGCGGTCCGGCGCGCTGAAAGAACAGGCGTTTACCCACCTCGTAAGAAATTTTCTCCTGCGGATGGGCCTGCGACAGGTTGAACTTCATGCCTTTGGACTCTGACGACAACCAAGTTGCCAGCGCGGTCATATTGACCTGCTCGCCCTTTCCAAACGCCGTCTTGGCGATCTCGTCGGCATTGAAACCCTGCAAGTTCTGCATGCAGGTCAACAGTCGGGACTCCATGTCCTGCACCCGCCCGGTGTCGGCGAAGTAGCGTGGCAATTCAACAAATGCCCCTTTGTAGACGCCAGGGCCCTTGCCTAGGTCGCACGCCTCAAGCGATGCATTCTTGGGTCCGCGCTTTTGCTTCCAAAGATCCTCTCCCTTGGCCTCAAACAACTCCGACGGGTTTCCATCGGCCAGCATGGCACGGTATTCTTCAATGCTCTGGACCGCAGTTTTTTGCGCCACAACGGCTGTCGTCATTAAACAACCCAGTGCCAGAAACGAAATAAGTGATGTCGTACGCATGTTGACCTTTTTTGGTTTTGGAGACGCCAACCGCTTACGAAGCTGTGGCTTCGTCTGTGCGGGTGTCGCCCTTGTTGTCTTTCCATGTGACCGCAATCTTGTCGCCCGCTTTGGCACCCTTGACAACAAACTGGAGGAAAGGATTTTTGGATACGGCTGGGCCCCACTCCGCGGTCAAGACCGGTTTGCCGTTGTGGGTTGCCGTGACTTCTGCAATGTGCCATGCGGGCACCAGGTTGCCCGCTGCGTCTTTGCGTTGACCGGACTCCATTTCATGGGCCATCAAAACCCGTACGGTGGCTTTGTCGCCTGCTACTTGTGCACGAATGCGCATTGGATCTGCCATTTTTAGCTCCTGATATAAGTAAACCTTGGGGGCAGTCCGCCGTTACGCGCTGCGAACAAACTCTGTCCCCGACCAATGAAAAGTGAAAGTAGCGCGATTAACCGCCGCATCCACCCAGTGTGACCTTGACTTCTTTCTTTGCAAACAACACTTTGCCATCCCCCATGATGGCCACTGCGAACACATCGGACGACTGGCCCATCTTGGCGCGGGTGGCAAAGTTGGCTTCCACGCTGTCCGTCACGTTGAACACGGCAATCAGGGCCGATGGGTTCTTTTCAACCAGGATCAATATTTGCTTGACGCCGGGCAACGATGTGCTGGCCGTCAATGGCACCACAGCACCATTTTCAGCAATGTCAGGACCCCCGATGGTGACGTCCTTGCTCTCGACGGGAGCACCTGCGCCCATGGCCTTGAGTACTTCGGCGAGGGTCTTGGCATCAAAGGCCGCTTTATTGAACGCTGCAAAAGCGAATTGCGGGAACATGCCCGAAGCCGCCAACAGGCTGGCTACAACAGCACTTTGCTTGAGTGTCTTGCGACGAGTTTGCATCTGAGTCTCCTAAATGAAAGTGAATACCGAAAATAAGTTGCTGATGCTGTAATGCTTTTCCCCTACTTGCCCGCTCCTGCCGCCAACCAAGCCGCTATGGTCTTGGCTTCAGCATCGCTCAATGTCTGCGGCGGCATGGGCACAGCACCCCACACACCCGAGCCGCCGGACTTGATCTTTCCTGCAAGATAGTCGGCCTTACCGGCGTGCTTCTTGGCAACGTCCGTGAAAGCCGGGCCGACAATCTTGTTGCTGATGCCGTGGCAGGCGGTGCATCCGTTCTTTTGCAGCAATGCCAATGCAGCTTTCGCGCCGCCCGGCACTTCCACCTTGGGTGCCGCCGGTGCCGCAACCGGCACGGGTGCGCCCACTTTCGCTTCCGGACGGGTCGTATCCGCACCGTGCTGTGCACCCACTGCACGGTTTTGCTCGGCCAGGTTACCGTGGGCATTGCGCGCAAAATCAGGCAACAAAGAGGCTACTTTGACTTCAGGCGCGCAATCTTTCATGCACGCCACATTACTTGTGTCTGATTTCGTGGTGCCACCAAATTCCTTACCTGGCCACATATTGTGCTGCGTCGTCATACCATTTCGGTTTGGCATTCGCGCTTGCACATCACGAATGTTCTTGTCTGACAGCGTGTAGTCGTCAGGGACGATGCCACCTAGATTCAGAAGAAACGCTGTGACGGAATACACCTCTTCGGTCGTCAGCGACTTGGGCGCAGTCCAGGGCATGGCACGGTTGATGTAGTCCCACAAGGTGGACACCGTGGGCACTTTCATCAGGGTGGTGCGCCCTGGGAAACCCGGAGTAATCAGATTGGCAACATGGCCTGACTTGATGTCCGCCGGGGTCGTTCCACCCACCAGAGGACTGAACACCTCGCCCGATTCACCAAAGAAACCGTGGCAGTGCGCGCACTTTCCTTCCCAGACATCCTGTCCTTTGGACACCGTCCCGGAACCCGGTGGCAGCCCTTTGAAGTCGGGGCGCACGTCGATGTCCCACGCTGCAACCTCTTTCGGGGTAGCCGCACGCCCTACGCCGGGGTATTTCACATCGGTCTGGGCCATTGAAAATCCCAGCACTGCGCATAGTGCGGTGCTTACCGCGACATTACGAAACCTGAACATTTTTCACCTCACCATTTTCCTGAACCAACCAGGACTGGATGGCGTTATTGTGATAAATCGAGCGTGTACCGCGCACGGCACGAAGCTGCTTGTAGTTGGGCTGCACGAAGCCTGTTTCATCCGTAGCCCGACTTTGAATGATGGCTGGCTTCCCATCCCAAATCCAGTCCAGATTGAAGCGGGTAAGTGCCTTGGAAAGCACCGGCGATTCCAGCCGAGCGGTTCGCCAATTTCGACCTCCATCCACGGAGACATCTACTTTTTTAACCTTGCCTCGGCCCGACCATGCCAAACCGGTAATGTTGTAAAAACCCTTATCCAACAGTACCTGTCCACCTGAAGGGGTTGTGATGACGCTTTTGCACTCTTGAATACTGGTGTACTGTCGCTGCTGTCCGTCGGGCTGCAGATCGATGTAGTGAATTGCTTCATCTTTGGTGGCGTATGGCATATCGCCCACCTCGACGCGGCGCAAATACTTGACCCAACTCACACCTTGCACACCCGGCACGATCAAACGCAAGGGGTACCCTTGCTCGGGGCGAAGCATCTCGCCGTTTTGGCCATACGCCACAAACACTTCGCCGGACTTGATCAGCGCCATGGGAATGGTGCGGGTCATCGAGGAGCCATCTGCGCCCTCTGCCAGCACAAATTTACCGGTCTTTAGGTCAGCGCCGGCCAACTCAAGCAAGGTAATCAGAGGGACGCCGGTGAATTCGCTGCACGATATCATTCCGTGCGTGTACTGCGCGGTTGGTACAGCCACGTTACCCCAATCCACCGCAGTATTGGCACCACACTCAATGAAATGAAATCTGGATACAGACGGCAGACGCATGATTTCGTCCAAGGTAAATACCTTGGCAGACTTCACCATGCCATTAATCATGAAACGGTGCTTGGATGGGTCAATGTCCCACCACCCTTGGTGATGGCGCTCAAAGTGCAGACCACTGGGGGTCACTATGCCAAACAATGACTGCAAAGGCGCAAACGACACCGACGCTTGCGTTGTCTGGGTCAGACCTGGGCTTTGGCGGCGCTGGACATTCGCCTCATATTTGGACGGCTTGCCGTAGCTACCTTCCGCCGCCACGCCCTGCCCCAACGCTTTGCTGTGTTCGGGCAGATTCAAAATATTTGAGTCACCGCCCTCGGTGGGAACCGGATTGCCCTGAGCCATAACTGATGGAACCGCAACACCTGCAGCCGCAGCTGCAAAGGCATTGCGAATGAAATCGCGTCGCCCTCTTTTTGCCTCGGCAAATACGGTCTTGATTCCCTCGCGACTCAAGAAGTTTTCTGGCGCTTTCTGAATGCGCCCTGAACCTGACTCATCTTGCATTGCTTGATCTCCTATGTTCTAACTGGTTCACTGGTGGGCCCCATCTTCTGTAGACACACCGCCTTGCAAATGGACACCACCGAATCATTGGTGACTCGGTAAAAAATATGGGCACCGCTCCTGCGCTTGGACACCACACCTGCCTGGTACAGCACAGTCAAATGCCGCGACATATTGGGTTGCGACACAGGAATGGACCCCAGCAGATACGTCACATTGCGCTCGCTCTGGCACAACTCCCCAATAATTCGCAAACGCACGGGAGTGGACAACACCCCAAACAACTCCGCAGCACGCTCAAAGGCATCCTGATCAGGTTCACATTTCGTTGACACATGCACCTTTATATCTACATATAATTAACTACAAATATAACAACTGAGGGATGCAAATGCATTGGTGTTTTCCCTAAATCTGCACTATTTGAACCTGTAGTGGTCGCGGTTCAGTACGGCTGAAATGGAGTTGACTTCATCCGGAAAAAGCCCCAAGTTCAACTCAATATTGCATTGATCCACCATTCCCCTGAGTAACCCCAAACTGTTGATACGACCCGTGGGTTTGTAAATCGCCGAACCGTCGCCACCAGTCTTCTGCGCATGGCATGCTGCACACTTGTGCAGCGAAATCAATTGGGCACCCGCCTGAAAATCAGCCCCACTGTAAAGAGCGGGCACCGCCGCATCGGAGTGTGCACCGCCGCACCAAATAATACAAACCAATGCGAAGCACAGCAATTTCATGGCGGACCCCTCGATTTAGAAGCGTTGTGTGAACATTAACTGCAGATTAGTCTGCGAGTGGGAGATGGCCACACCCGAAGCATTCACCACGGTGGTATCAGGTGCTACGGTCAGCGATGCGTCGATTTCGCTTCCATGCGATGCTTTGTAACCCAAGCCTAAGGTCACGTGGCTCCTAAAAATGGCCGAGAAGAGCGGCTTTACCATGGCATCTTGCACTGGATTGTCGGTAAGACTCAAGCCCGCCCTCAGAGTCAATTGCTTACTGGATACCCAAGCCATGCCCAAATTCAGCACGGTCTGATCTTTCCAGTTTTGCGGCAGCTCACAGAGCCACCAATGCCGTAGCTGTCAAACCGCATTTTGAAACTCTTCGAGTGTTCCCATGGTGCTGATGATTCCGCAGCCAGTCAACAGCGCAAGTGCAAGCACAGGAAGAACTCGCAGGGTTCGTGTGAGGCGTTTCATATCTACTCCAGAGGTTCAAAAGGCAAAGTGGCGCTAATTGGTATCAATGCATTTATTCCATAAATAATCATTTCTGGATATATGATGCGCGAAAGTTCAAGCCTTTGGCATCCGCAACAACCCTATACACGCCGCATAAAAGACTACTTTGCGCCGCCCAGAATCCAAGTGGCGAGCGTCTTGGTTTCTGCGTCCGTCAAGGCCGCTTGTGTGGGCATGGGAATAGGTCCCCACTTACCTGCTCCACCTTTGCGAATACTGGCAATCAACGTGTTTTCAGCCCCTTGCTGGTCCGCATATTTTTTGGCTACGTCCTTGTAAGCCGGGCCTACCAGCTTCTTATCCACTGCATGGCAGCCCATACATGCCTTCTGCGTGGCAAGCTCCATATTCGCCAGCGCAGCACTGGAAATAGCCGCTCCGCACATAAGCGTAGCCACGCGGGCAATCGTTTGAATAATCATTATTTTGTCTCCTTCTAGGATGGGTTTTGCTAAATTTAAAGGTAGCGCCGGGCCATGGCGTCCAGCGGCACGGGCTTGATCTTGGCGGCCATACCGGCACATCCAAATGCCTCAAAGCGTGCTTTCACAATCCCGCGTGCCGCGTTTTTGGCCGCTGCCAGGGCCTTGCGCGGATCAAACTCGGTAGGTTGCTGGGCAAACACCTGGCGCATCGCGCCGGACATAGCCAAACGGATATCCGTGTCAATGTTAATTTTGCGCACGCCACTTTGGATACCGCGCTGAATTTCTTCTACGGGTACGCCATAAGTCTCCTTGATGTCGCCACCAAATTGGCGGATGATGGCCAACCACTCTTGGGGCACACTGCTCGACCCGTGCATCACCAGATGGGTGTTAGGAATCTGCGCGTGGATGGCGACGATGCGGTCCATGGCCAGAATATCGCCTGTGGGCTTGCGCGTGAATTTGTAGGCACCGTGGCTGGTTCCGATGGCGATGGCCAATGCATCCACACCAGTTTTCTCCACAAAATCCTTGGCCTGAACCGGATCGGTGAGCATCATTGCATGGGTAAGCTTGCCCTCGGCACCGATACCGTCTTCTTCACCGGCCTCACCGGTTTCCAACGAGCCCAGGCAACCCAGTTCGCCTTCGACTGACACCCCAATCGGGTGCGACATCTCACACACGCGACGAGTGATGTCGACGTTGTACTCGTAGCTGGCAGGGGTTTTCCCGTCGGTCATCAGGGAGCCATCCATCATCACACTGGTAAAACCCGAGCGAATGGACTGCATGCAAACCGCCGCTGACGTGCCGTGGTCTTGGTGCACCACCACCGGAATGTCGGGGTGCGACTCCACGGCGGCCAACATCATGTGGCGCAGGTAGGCTTCACCCGCGTATTTGCGTGCACCCGCAGAGGCTTGCAAGATCACTGGACTATTGGTTTCCTGTGCCGCTTCCATGATGGCGAGAATTTGCTCCAGGTTGTTGACGTTAAAAGCAGGCACACCATAGCTGTGTTCAGCAGCATGATCCAGCACTTGGCGAAGGGAAACGAAGGCCATAACAATCTCCTTTAATTAATATGAAACAGGTCATTAGCCCTTGCGCTATATGCGCAAGTAGCTATCAATTTTGTAGTGAATTTATGTCGCTAGAGGGTAGCGCGGCGCTGTAATATCTCAAATGCTGGCAAGGTCTTGCCTTCAAGCACCTCCAAAAAGGCACCCCCACCCGTCGAGATGTAGCCCACCTGCTCGGCAATACCGTATTTGGCAATGGCCGCAAGGGTGTCGCCGCCTCCGGCAATGCTAAAGGCTGTCGATGCGGCAATCGCCTCGGCGATGACCTTTGTTCCGTTTTCAAAGGCTGGAAACTCAAACACTCCTACCGGCCCGTTCCACACAATCGTGCCTGCGGCCTTGAGTTGCATGGCCAAGCGTTCCGCAGTTTCAGGGCCGATGTCCAAGATGAGGTCGTCGTCTGCAACCTCGTTAGCGCGCTTCACCGTGGCCCACGCATCGGTGGCAAAGGTTTTAGCGGTCACCACATCGGTAGGGATGGGGACGGCAGCGCCGCGCGCCTTCATGGCATCCATGACGGCTTTGGCCTCGGCCACCAAACCGGGTTCTGCCAGGCTTTTTCCGATGTTCAGCCCCGCGGCCATCATGAAGGTGTTGGCAATGCCGCCGCCCACAATCAGCTGATCCACATTTTTGGAAAGCGCTTGCAAAATGGTGAGCTTGCTGGAGACCTTGGAGCCCGCCACAATGGCCACCAAGGGGCACTTGGGGCTTGCCAGAGCTTTGCTGATGGCATCCATCTCCGCAGCCAAAAGCGGCCCAGCACAGGCAGTCGGTGCAAATTGGGCAATGCCGTAGGTGCTTGCCTCAGCGCGATGCGCAGTGCCAAAAGCATCATGTACAAAGATATCGCACAGGGCGGCAAGTTTGCGGGCCAAGCCCTCGTCATTGGATTTCTCCCCCCAATTTAGACGGCAGTTTTCCAGCATGACAATTTGACCTGGTGCAAGCGCCCCGCCTTGCAATTGCACGCCGTCCACCCAATCGGACAACAAGGGAACCGGGCGGCCCAGCAAGTCGCCCAGCCGTACAGCCACCGCAGCCAGCGAGTCGGCAGGCTTGAATTCACCCTCGGTAGGGCGTCCCAAATGGCTGGTGACCATGACCGCGGCACCCGCATCCAGCGCCATTTTGATGCAGGGCACGCTGGCCCGTATGCGCGTGTCTTCGGTGATATTGCCCGCCGCATCCAGTGGCACATTGAGGTCTGCCCGGATAAACACACGCTTGTGCTCGACAAATCCGCTGGCAACAAGGTCAGAAAAGCGCAGAAATTTCACAGTGCACCGCCCTTAGTTCCATTCACAACGCGCACCATTTCCAGGCACTTGTTGGAGTATCCCCACTCGTTGTCGTACCAAGCCACAATTTTCACAAAGGTGGTGTCCAGCGCAATGCTGGCATCGGCGTCAAACACGCTGGTGCAGACCTCGCCACGAAAGTCGGTTGCAACCACTTTGTCTTCGGTGTAACCGAGAACGCCTTTGAGTGCACCCTGGCTCTGGGCCTTCATCTCGGCGCAAATTTCAGCCAGGGTGGCGGGCGTTTCCAGTTCGGCAGTCAAATCGACCACCGACACATCGCTGGTGGGCACGCGAAACGACATACCGGTGAGCTTTTTGTTCAAGTCGGGAATGACCACGCCCACGGCCTTGGCAGCACCGGTACTCGATGGAATGATGTTTTCCAGAATACCACGTCCGCCGCGCCAGTCTTTGTTGGATGGGCCGTCCACGGTTTTTTGGGTCGCAGTGGCAGCATGAACGGTTGTCATCAGACCGCGCTTGATGCCCCATTTGTCGTTGAGCACCTTGGCCACGGGGGCCAAGCAGTTGGTAGTGCAGCTGGCGTTGGACACGACCGCCTCCCCTTTGTAAGTGTCATGGTTTACGCCGAACACGAACATGGGAGTGTCATCCTTCGATGGCGCAGAGATCACGACCTTTTGGGCACCGGCGGCGATGTGCTTTTCAGCACCCGCTTTGTCCAAAAACAGGCCTGTCGATTCGATCACCACAACCGCGCCCACTTCGCTCCATTTTAGGTTGGCGGGGTCTCGCTCTTGCGTGAGGCGAATTTTTTTGCCGTTGACGGTCAGGGTGTCGCCCTCAACCGATACCGTGCCCTTGAAGCGGCCGTGCACCGAGTCGTATTGCAGCATGTAGGCCAGGTACTCTGGCTCCAGCAGGTCGTTGATACCGACGATTTCTATGTCGCTGAAGTTCTGCACTGCGGCGCGCAAGACGTTGCGGCCAATACGGCCAAAGCCGTTAATCCCAATTTTGATTTTCATATTTTGTGATTTCTTAAGTGAAAAGTGCTTTAAAGTGCCGTGTTTATTGCGCAAACAGCTACTAATTTAATAGCGCTGAGCAGTCGGCAATAACCCGATCTGGGCCACACGCGGCGATGGGCTGGCCCATGTTGTAGCCATATGGCAACGCCCAAACGGCTACCCCTGCATTGCGGGCGGTCGCCACATCGATACTTGAGTCGCCCACAAACAACGCCCTGTGTGTCGGCACGCCAAATTGGGCCAGGCACCACGCTATGCCCGCCGGATTCGGCTTTTTGGTGGATAGCGTGTCGCCACTCACCACGGCATCTAGCAGCGGATTCATGTGATGAACTTTCAGCACCGTGGCCGTAAAACGCCCCTCCTTGTTGGTGACTACCGCCAGCTTCACGCTGCGCTGGCGCAAGGCCGTCAGCGTCTCGCGCACCTGTGGGTAGAGATGACTGCGCGTGCCGCAGCGGGCTTGGTAGTGCGTGTCAAACACGGCAATTTGTTGTGCCAGACTGGCGCTGGTACGCACTGTGGCCACATCTGCGGCGCTGCTCGATGCAAGGGCCTGAATGAGCAACTCGCGGGTGCCGTGGCCGATCCAGTCGTTCACTTGCTGCTGCGCCACTTCTGGCAGATGGAAGTGGCGCAGTGTGTCGTTAACCGCGTCGCAAATCTCGGGGGCAGTCTCTATCAGAGTGCCGTCCAGATCGAACATCACCAAGTCAAAGGCATTGGGTACGCTAAGCGGGGACATGTCGGTCAATTCGCTGATGTGATGAACTGCTCAGGCAAGGCCTCTGCATTGTTGTGGGCATCACGGTGCACCAGTGTGCGCACCGCTTCAACCACCCGCTGGGCGGTAATGCCAAAGTGTGCATACAAGTCTTCCGCCGGTGCCGATTCGCCAAAGCTGGCTATGCCCACCACCACCCCAGTGCGGCCCACATACTTGCGCCAGAAGTCGGGATGCGCGGCCTCAATGGCCACTGCGGGCAGATGCAAAGGCAAGACCATGTTTTGGTAGGCGTCGTTTTGTCGGTCGAACACGTTGGTGCACGGCATAGACACAACCCGCACAGCGATGCCTTCGCTGGCCAATATGGCCTGAGCAATGATGGCTAATTCCAGCTCCGAGCCAGTAGACAAAATCACGGCCTGCGCACCGTCCCTCTCGGACAGCACATAGCCACCGCGGCCGATATTTAGTTCCATGCTGGCAGCGGTGCTGGCATCGCCTGTCAGGCGCGGAAGGTTCTGGCGTGACAAGCACAACGCACTTGGGCCGTCCTTGCGCGTGATGGCATGCGCCCATGCAACCGCAGTCTCCAGGCCGTCCGCCGGACGCCACACATCCAAGCCAGGAATGATGCGCAGGCTTGGGATGTGCTCCACGCTTTGGTGCGTTGGGCCATCTTCACCCAGTCCAATGCTGTCATGGGTGAACACATGGATCACCCGCAGCTTCATCAGCGCAGCCATGCGGATGGCGTTGCGGCTGTAGTCACTGAACGTGAGAAAGGTGCCGCCGTAAGGCAGGTAGCCGCCATGCAAAGCGATACCGTTCATGATGGCGGCCATGCCGAATTCCCGCACACCATAGCTCATATGGTTGCCCGGTGCGAAAGTGCCGTCCTTGTTGCGTCCCGATTTGATGCAACCCTTGAAATTGGTCAGGTTGGAGCCGGTCAAATCGGCGCTACCACCAAAAAACTCAGGCATCAATGGAGCCAATAGATCCAGCGCGTTTTGGCTTGCCTTGCGGGTCGCCACCGCATCAGGTTTGGCGGCAATAGCAGCCAGCACGGTGGGCAATTGATCCGCAAATGCGGGCAGCAAATCTCCCCCCATACGGCGCTCAAATTCAGCAGCCTGTGCTGGGTATTGTGTGCGGTAGGCCTCAAACTCCGCGCGCCAAGCGCGCTCCGCAGTTTGCCCCCGTTCCAACGCGCTCCATGCAGTGGAAATGCTTTCGGGGATCTCAAAAGGAGCTGCCGTCCAACCCAATGCGACGCGCGTGGCCGCAACCTCTGCGCTGCCCAGCGCCGCGCCGTGCACGTTGTGTGTACCCGCTTTATTGGGCGAACCCATGCCGATGACAGTTTTGCAGCAAATCAAGGTGGGTTTGCCCGTGTCCAGCACACCTTGCGCCTTGGCCGCCTGTACGGCTGCATCCAGCGCTTCACTGTCGTGCCCATTGACTGAGGAAATCACATTCCAGCCATAGGCTTCAAACCGCTTGGGTGTGTCATCGGTAAACCAGCCCTCCACATGACCATCAATCGAGATACCGTTATCGTCATAAAAAGCCACCAGCTTGGACAAGCCCAGCGTACCCGCCAGCGAGCAGGCTTCGTGGCTGATGCCCTCCATCAGGCATCCATCCCCCATGAATACATAGGTGAAGTGGTCCACGATGGTGTGGTCCGCGTGGTTGAACTCCGCAGCCAGCAGCTTCTCTGACAAAGCCATACCCACCGCATTAGCTACGCCCTGCCCCAGCGGTCCGGTGGTGGTTTCCACACCAGGCGTGACGCCCACCTCGGGGTGCCCAGCTGTCTTGCTGTGCAACTGGCGGAAGTTCTTGAGCTCCGACATGGGCAGGTCGTAGCCAGTAAGGTGTAGCAGCGCGTAAATCAGCATGGACCCGTGGCCATTGCTCAGCACAAATCGGTCCCGGTTGGCCCACTGCGGATTGGCGGGGTTATGGCGTAGGTGACGGTTCCACAGCACCTCGGCAATATCGGCCATGCCCATGGGCGCACCCGGGTGGCCGGATTTTGCCTTTTCGACCGCGTCGACGGCGAGCATGCGAATGGCATTGGCCATCTGGCGGGCCATATCTGGTGTAGGTTTTTTCATTTCACTTTCCGATCCATCATGCGCCAGACGAAAGGCGTAAAGATGAGTTGCATAGCCAATTCCATCTTGCCGCCAGGCACGACGATGGTGTTGGCGCGGCTCATGAAGCTGGCGTCTATCATGCTAAGCAGGTAGGGGAAATCAATGCCCTTGGGCTTGGCAAAACGGATCACGACCATGCTCTCGTCAGCTGACGGAATATCGCGCGCCACGAATGGATTGGAGGTGTCCACCATGGGCACACGCTGGAAGTTGACGTGCGTGTGATTAAACTGCGGGCAAATGTAATTCACATAGTCCGGCATGCGACGCAATATGGTGTCGGTCACCGCCTCGGTGCTGTAGCCGCGTTGTTTTTTGTCGCGGTAAAGCTTTTGAATCCACTCCAAATTAATGACAGGCACCACGCCCACCAACAAATCTGGGTGCTGAGCGATATTGACTTCAGGGGTGACCACGGCACCGTGCAAGCCCTCATAAAACAACATATCGGTTTTAGAGGGAACATCTTCCCACGGGGTAAATGTGCCAGGGTCTTGCTTATAGGGAGCAGCTTCTTCGGGGTCGTGCAGATACTTTCGACGCTTACCCACCCCCGTGTTGGCGTAGTCACGAAACAGTGCTTCGAGCTCTGGGAACAGATTGTTTTCCGGACCAAAGTGGCTGAAGTTCTTATTGCCCGCCTTTTCGGCTTCGGCCAATCGAACCTTCATTTCCTTGCGGTCATACCGATGAAAGCTATCGCCTTCGATGACCGCCGCATTAACACCCTCGCGGCGAAATATTTCTCCAAAGGTGCGGGTCACCGAGGTGGTACCCGCACCGCTTGAGCCGGTGATAGCAATGATGGGATGGCGTTCTGACATGACGTAAGTCTCCTAAATTAGGTTGAAGCGAAAAGTAGACAGACAGGTCAAAACTCGTCTTTTACAGACGGCAGCCCCAGTGCATCCCAGTCGAGCATGCCGCCACGGTAGTAGTAAATTTTGTCGGCGGGAAAGCCATCACGGGTCATCGCTTTGATCGCCATTGGGCTTTGTGGGCACGCTGGGCCATTGCAGAAGGCATATACCTTCTTGGCCGCACTGCAATTCCACGCCCCGTTCGCTTTGCTACAGCCCAATTCGGTCATGCGTGCCGCCACTTCGGTGTAGGGAATACCCACCGAACCGGGAATGGTGCCTTTGACTCGGTCGTTGGCGTCGCGCATATCCACAACCAAAGACTCTCGATCAGCCAAGGCGCTGATAATTTCAATCTCGCCCACTGGATGTACACCCTGGACAGGGACTAGCTCCTGCAGACTCCCCCCATTTTTGGCGCACGCCGTCATGGTGCGAGTGATAAGGATGGGGCCCTTGCTGGTTTGCACGGTGATTTCCTTGTTGTCGCCAATGATGTTCAGCTTGGTGCCGACCGGAGTAAAAGCTGCCTGCGCCAAAACGGCAGTGCCGATGCAGCAAGTTGCAAATAAAGTAGCTAATTTTTTCATCTCGTTCTTTCTGAGTTATTAAATATATAAAAGGCCCCTAGCCCTTGACATCATTGCGCAAGCAGCTATCACATTTGTAGCATTAGTCTCTGAACAAGCTGCGTTCTACAAACAGCGGATTCTTCAATTCGGCTTTGATCGGCTGTGCGTGGTAGTTCTCAATGCGCTCCACTTCGTTTTTGGACCCAAACACCAGACCAATGCGCTGGTGCAAACCTGTCGGCTGAACTTCCAGCATGGGCAACTCGCCGGTGGAGGCCCGCCCGCCTGCTTGCTCCATGACCATGCCGATAGGGTTGGCTTCATAGAGCAAACGCAGTCGGCCCGGTTTGCTTGCATCCTTGGTGTCGCGCGGGTACAAAAACACACCGCCGCGCATCAAAATGCGATGCGCCTCGGCCACCATGCTGGCAATCCAGCGCATATTGAAATCTTTGGCGCGCGGGCCGGTTTTCCCTGCCAGGCATTCGTCCACATAACGCTTGACTGGGGCCTCCCAAAAGCGGCTGTTGGAAGCATTGATCGCGAACTCCTGCGTATCCTCAGGAATCATCATCTTCGGATGAGTCAGCATGAACTCGCCCAGTGTGGGGTCCAGTGTGAAACCGTTCACACCGTCACCAACCGTGAGCACCAGCATGGTAGTGGGGCCATACAGGGCATAGCCTGCTGCAAGCTGTTTGGAGCCAGACTGGTAAAAGTCTGCATCCACCACATCGCGGCCACTATCTATGACTGCCTGCGGCGCCCGCAGAATGGAAAAGATGCTTCCCACTGACACGTTCACATCAATGTTGCTGGATCCGTCGAGCGGATCAAACACGATCAGGTACTTGCCGCGCGGATACTGGGCCGGTATTTGGTATGGCAGGTCCATCTCCTCAGATGCCATGCCCGCCAGATGCCCAGACCATTCTGTGCGGCGCATGAAAACGTCGTTGCTTAATACGTCGAGCTTTTTCTGTGTTTCGCCCTGCACATTGACCGAACCACCGGCGTCTGCTGCGTGGTTGCCCATGACACCGCCGAGTTCACCAAAGGCGACCGCCCGGGCAATGGCTTTGCAGGCCAGTGCCACGTCAAGAATCAGTGCATTGAAGTCCCCGCTGGCACTGGGAAATCTGCGACGCTCCTCAATCAAGAATTGGGTGAGCGTGGATCGATTTGTAAATGGCATATTGTGCTTTCTGAGTTTCTAATTTCTATCGGAGCGCTTGGCTGCGCAGTTCACGCATGACGCCCGCGTAACCGCCATCCGTGTCGGGCGAGCCAAATACGGCGCTACCCGCCACGCAGGTGTCCGCGCCTGCCCGAACGATGGCGTTGATGTTGTCGGTCTTTACCCCGCCATCCACTTCCAGCCATATTGGCTGACCACCCCGAGCCATGTGTAGGTCGATGCGCTGGCGTACTGCGGCCAGCTTGGCCAAAGTGGCGGGAATAAATTTTTGCCCGCCAAAGCCGGGGTTTACGCCCATTAGCAGCACGATATCCAGCTTGTCCATGACGTGATCCAGGTGCTCCAGACTGCTTGCAGGGTTCAACACCAGACCTGCCTTGCAGCCCAGTTCACGGATCATGGACAAGGTACGGTCCACATGGCGGGATGCTTCCGGATGAAAGGTAATGATGTTGGCACCCGCCTTGGCAAACAAAGGGATGAGCGCGTCCACGGGCTCTACCATTAAATGAACGTCAATGGGAATACTGACGTGCGGACGAATGGCTTCGCACACCAGTGGACCGATGGTGAGATTTGGCACGTAATGGTTGTCCATCACGTCGAAGTGGATCAGGTCTGCACCTGCAGCTTCAATGGCACGAACCTCCTCACCAAGTCGGGCAAAGTCCGCCGACAAAATGGAAGGTGCCAGACGAATGGCGGCGGGTTTGAAATCGTTGTTAGACATCAGTGGCTTTCAATGTAAATACTGGGCGTGCCAAGTGCGCAGTGCGGTCACGTCGACGTGGGACAGATCAGGTACCACGCGCATGGCACCTGCAAAACTATGATCTGCGGTGTAGTGTGTGGGAGTGATGATCGTCATCAATCCCGCCGCCAAGCTGGCTTTGAGGCCGTTGGCAGAGTCTTCAAAGGCAATGCATGCTGCCGCCGGGAGCCTCATGGCATCAAGCATCTGTAAGTACACCTGTGGGTGTGGCTTTTTGATCGGGGCCGTGGATGCGTCGCCAATGGCGGTGAAATTCATGCGCCAATCCGCACCGATGGAATGGCGCAACAGTGCCGCAATGTTTACCGGAGAAGTAGTGGTGGCAATGGCCAGTTGCAGATCCTGCTCACGAGCCGCCTGAATCAGCGCAAGTACACCGGGGCGCAGCACCACGGCACCGCTATTCACCGCCGCTTCATACGCCGCAGTCTTCAGTTCATGCAAACGATTGACCGTTTCTTGCAAGGCCATACTGCCGAGTTCACGCATGTCTGGATGCGTCGCCTTCCAGTAGTGCAGAATCCGCTCTTTGCCACCCGAGATGTTGAGTAGCTCGGTGTACAGGCCCAAGTCCCAATGCCAGTCCAGACCAAACGCGGCAAACGCTTGGTTAAAGGCGGCACGGTGCGCCTCCTCGGTGTCTGCCAAGGTACCATCCACATCAAAAATCAGGGCTTGCAGCATGCAGGCTTTCAAGGTTGGGGTTGATCGGTAGGGTGCATTCGGCTTGATACATCAGTGGCCATGGATTTACTTTAAGCGCAGCAACCCATAAACTCCAATCACGTTTTTTTGATAAATCATCAGCTCCAACTTATGCGCTACACGCTCAAGCAAATTCAGACCTTCATGGAGGTGGCCCGGCAACGCTCCGTGTCCAAAGCGGCAGAACGTCTGTTCGTAACGCAGCCAGCGGTATCCATGCAAATCAAGCAACTCGAAGATGCCTTTGGACTTGCGCTGCTGGAGTCCGCCGGTCGAAACATCCGACTAACCCACGCGGGCGAAGCATTTTTAGTCCATGCACAGGCGGCCATGGGCCAGCTCAAAGACATGGAAGCACAGATGGCCGACCATGTGGGTCTTAAAAAAGGCCGGATAGACTTGGCTGTGGTGAGCACCGCCAAGTACTTCATTCCAATGCTGCTGGTGCGCTTTGGGCGCTTGTTTCAGGGCATCAACATCCAACTCAAAATTGACAACCGTGAAAACGTGCTGGGCATGCTCGCCCGCAACGAAGCGGACCTGGTGGTCATGGGCCGCTCACCTGCCGATTTGGATTGCGAAGCCACACCATTTGCCACCAACCCGCTCACCGTGGTTGCAGAGCCGTCGCATCCATTGGTGCGGCGCAGGCAGTTGCCGTTTTCGGCGCTGGCGGACTACAGTTTTGTTGTGCGCGAGCAGGGTTCCGGCACGCGTGCGGCCATGGAGCGGCTGTTTGCGGAGCACAAAACACCGCTCAAAATCGAGATGGAAATGCCAAGCAATGAAACCATCAAGCAAGCCGTGATGGCGGGCATGGGCCTGAGTTTTTTATCGATGCGCACAGTGCGCCACGAAATGGCCAGTGGCCACATTGCAGTGGTGGATATTCAGGGAATGCCGCAAATGGGGCACTGGTACATCACCCACCTACGCCAGAAAAAACTCTCCCCCGCGGCACGCTCTTTCAAGGAATTTTTGATTGAACAAGGCGCCGGTTTGATGGACTCCTGGAGCTAAAACTCCAATGCGTCCGCAATGACCTTGATGCCGGCCTGCGCGCACGCTTCGTCTGCTTCTCCACCGGGTGCACCCGAAACACCAATGCTGCCCAACATGCTGCCGCCAGCCTCAATCGGCAGTCCACCGCCCGCAGCCATCACCCTTGGGTGAGCGCGCAGACCGCTCATGGGTTTTCCCGGCTGGGTCTCCACACCAAAGGCCGCGCTTGACATTCGCATGCTGGACGCAGTCCAGGCCTTGTTGACTGCCACATCTATGGTGTGGGGGCCCGCAAAGCGGTCCCGCAGCAGCACCTGGGTCAGCCCAGCCCGGTCGACTACCGCCACAGTCACTTGGTAACCGCTCTTGCGGCATGAATCCATGGCTGCCCTGGCCGCCATCAAGGCGGTTTCCGGCGTGAGCGATTTGGTTTGGAAGGTGGCATCTTGCGCCATGGCCGCTGCGGCGCCCGCCAGCAGACTGGTCGTCAAAATAACAGTTTTAAACATCAGCGTCTCCTCATAAATTGTTGGGAACGGTACCACATTGACACCAACCGAACGCGCCGATAAAACATCAGAAAAAACTGATTGAACGAAAATAAAAAATGAATTTTCATTATGAATAGTCATCCCTATAGTCGGCCACATCGCTCTCACTTCTATCTGCACTTACTGGAGTAAAACATGGACCAATCCAACCGTTACGCTGACCTGAGCCTGAAGGAATCTGACTTGATTTCAGCGGGAAAGCACATTCTTGTAGCCTACAAAATGAAGCCCAAAGCGGGTCACGGCTACCTGGAAGCGGCGGCGCATTTTGCCGCGGAGTCGTCAACCGGTACCAATGTCGAGGTGAGCACTACTGACGACTTCACCCGCGGGGTGGATGCATTGGTCTACCACATCGACGAGGCCACCGAGGACATGCGCATTGCCTATCCATTGGACTTGTTTGACCGCAATATGACAGACGGCCGCATGATGATTGTGTCGGTGCTGACCCTTGTAATCGGCAACAACCAGGGCATGGGCGATATTGAACACGCCAAGATCCATGACTTTTTTGTGCCTGAGCGCGCGATTCAGTTATTTGACGGCCCATCCAAAGACATCTCGGATTTGTGGCGCATTTTGGGGCGTCCGATTAAAGACGGGGGTTACATTGCCGGCACCATTATCAAGCCCAAGCTCGGGCTGCGACCCGAGCCGTTTGCTGCAGCGGCCTATCAATTCTGGCTGGGTGGCGACTTCATCAAGAACGACGAACCCCAGGGCAACCAGGTGTTTTGTCCGGCCAAAAAGGTGTTCCCTTTGGTCTACGACGCCATGAAGCGTGCGCAAGATGAAACCGGACAGGCCAAAATATTCTCGGCCAACATCACGGCCGATGACCACTACGAAATGTTGGCCCGTGCTGATTTCATTCTGGAAACTTTCGGCCCGGATGCAGACAAGGTTGCATTTTTGGTAGACGGCTTTGTGGGCGGCCCAGGCATGGTGACTACCGCTCGCCGCCAGTACCCCAGTCAGTACTTGCACTATCACCGCGCGGGCCATGGCATGGTCACATCCCCCTCGGCCAAGCGTGGTTACACCGCCTTTGTGCTTGCAAAAATGTCACGCCTTCAAGGGGCTTCTGGTATTCACGTCGGCACCATGGGCTACGGCAAGATGGAAGGTGAAAACTCTGACAAGAATATCGCCTACATGATCGAGCGCGACGAGGCCCAAGGCCCAGTCTATTTTCAAAAGTGGTACGGCATGAAGCCCACTACGCCCATCATCTCGGGCGGCATGAACGCATTGCGCTTGCCAGGTTTCTTTGAGAATTTGGGCCATGGCAACGTGATCAACACGTCCGGTGGTGGAGCGTATGGCCACATTGACAGCCCAGCTGCTGGTGCCATCTCACTACGCCAGTCCTATGAGTGCTGGAAATCAGGGGCAGACCCGATTGCCTATGCCAAAGAGCACCAGGAATTCGCCCGCGCCTTTGCATCATTCCCCGGAGATGCCGACAAACTCTTCCCTGGCTGGCGCGAAAAGCTCGGCACCCACAAATAAGGGTGTTTTGTGAAACCTTTCTACCAACCCTGCGCCAATGAGGTCGAACTCTATGAGGCCGCCTACCGCGCCCGTTTGCCGGTGATGGTGAAAGGTCCCACAGGCTGCGGCAAGTCGCGGTTTGTGGAATACATGGCCTGGAGGTTGGGCAAGCCCTTGATCACGGTGGCGTGTAACGAAGATATGACGGCCTCCGATCTGCTGGGGCGCTACCTTCTGGAAGCCAATGGCACGCGCTGGCTGGATGGGCCGCTCACAACCGCTGTGCGTACAGGGGCCATTTGTTACCTGGACGAGATTGTGGAGGCGCGACAAGACACGGTGGTGGTGATTCATCCGCTCACCGACCACCGTCGCCAACTTCCACTCGACAAGCGCGGTGAAGTCATTCAGGCGCACCCGGACTTTCAACTGGTGATTTCCTACAACCCTGGCTACCAAAGCCTGATGAAGGACTTGAAGCAGTCCACCAAGCAGCGTTTTGTGGGTTTTGATTTTGACTACCCAAACGCCGTTCTGGAGATCGAAATTTTGGTGCAGGAAACTGGGGTGAATGCAGCCCGCGCCGCGCAACTGGTGCAGCTTGGCGGCGTGGCCCGCAAGCTCAAAGGGCACGGCTTGGCAGAAGGTGTTTCCACACGCCTGCTGGTGTATGCGGCCACCCTTATCCATGGCGGCATCACGCCCGCGGATGCGTGTCGCATGGCGATGGTGCGCCCGATCACCGACGATGTTGATGTTCGCGCCACCCTGGAACACGCGATCGACGCTGTGTTCGCCTGAAGCATGTGCCATGGAGTCCAAATGGCATGCCCAACTCGACTGTCCTTTCCCAGAGGTCGCGGCCGTGTTGGACCCGTGCATGGTGGAGGCGCAGGCGCTGCTGTCTGCCCAGGGCGTGGATGCCTACCTTGAGGCTGCTCGCTTTTTAGGGAAAATGGGCCGGGGGCCCGACCCGGTACTGACGTTTTTGCAAGCATGGCCTCAAGTGGCGCAAACGGTGGGTGAAGACACGCTGCCCGATGTGATGGACGCGGTACACAGCATCAACAGGTCGCCCAATGGGCGAGCCATCGCACCGTTTTTCCAGTCGCTCCCCGCCGTGGCGCGCAGGCTGATGGCACAAGAACCACTGCAGCGTTATCTGGCGCTGTGTTTGCACACCATGCAGGCCACCAGCGGGTCCATCCACGGCATTCACAAAACCTATGCCAGCCCGGCGTTTCCCATTTTTCTGGCGCAAGCGCCACAGATCTTGCAAATGGTCACGGTAGATGGCTTGCGCAAGTGGGCCGAATATGGTGTGCGCAACTACGCCCACCACCCTGATCAACAGTGCGCGTACTTCGACCTGCAATCGGCCGACAGCCGCGCCGTGTTACAGCGCGAGCGCCATGGCACGCTCGTGGCCGACCACGCCCGCGCACTAGACCTGTATCTGCACGCCTTGTGGCAAGACCATGCAACCCTGGTGCCTTTTGCCACCGCGTGGGAGGGTTCAACGAAGCTGCCCTATTTCGACAGTTTTGGTATGCGTTTGCCCGATGCACTCGACGCCCGTGCCGGTATCAGCGGCTTGGACCGCTACCGCGCAACGATTGGGCACATGGCCGCGCATCGGCGTTGGAGCATGCCCATTTTTGCGGACAACTACAGCCCCATGCAGCGCTTGGCCACTGAGTGTTTTGAAGACGCACGCATGGACCAACTCACGCTGCGCAGGTATCCGGGCATGCGCCGGGTGTTGCAGGCATTGCACCCCACGCCCATGGAGGGCGCGTGTAATTCGCAAACCCACTCCTGCTTCCGGCATCGTCTGGCCACCCTGTCGCGTGCGCTGCTGTGCCCCACCCACGATTACGCAGATGCAACCTTGGCTGCTTTTTCGGCGCGCTTTCACACGGCGTTGGCGTACAGCGAATCCAGCACCATTGAGATGGCCGCACTGGCACTGGCCTATGTAGCCAAAACACGGCAGCAAAGCGATCAGCTCCCGACCACCTATTTTGAAGACACCGAGGTGGACTACCGCGACGACAACCGCCACCTGTGGCGTTTCCATGAATTGAGCGACGATGAGGACTATTTTGACGCGCAGCGCACCAGCGCGCCTGCGCAGGAACTGCAAAGCCTGCCACCACGACACTACGATGAATGGGACTACACAAGCCAGACGTACCGGCCCGATTGGGTCAGCGTGTATGAGGGCTTGCACCCAACAGGCTCTGCCGCACTCATAGACCAGCTCTTAGCAAAACACGGCGCGCTGGCCAAACAACTCGCACGCATGCTTGACTTGCTCAAGCCGCACCACCGGGTTCGATTACGCCATCAGGAAGATGGGAGCGAGCTCGACCTGGACATAGCCGTGCAGGCGGTGATTGACTTCAAGGCCGGCTGCCAGCCCGACCCCCGCATCACCCAGAGCCACCGCAGCGATGGCCGCAGCATTGCCGTAACGCTGTTGCTGGACCTGTCAGAGTCGCTGAACACGCCGGTTCCGGGCAGCCAACAGACGGTCCTGCAACTCAGTCAGGAAGCCGTAGCGCTGCTGGCCTGGGCCGTGGAGCAACTCGGTGACCCGTTCGCCATTGCGGGTTTTCACTCCAACACCCGCCACGATGTGCGCTACCAACACATCAAAGGCTTTGGTGAACACTGGGACGATGGGGTGAAAGCCCGACTTGCCGCCATGCAAGCGGGTTACTCAACCCGGATGGGGGCAGCCATGCGCCATTCCGCGCACACGCTGGCGGCTCAAACCACGGACAAAAAATTGCTGCTGGTTCTGACCGACGGCCAACCCTCCGACGTGGACGTGCACGATGCACAGTGGCTGATTGAGGATGCGCGGCAAGCCACCCTGGAACTCAGTGGCCAAGGCATCTTCTCGTATTGCATCAACCTGGACCGCGACGCTGATGCCTACGTGGGCCGCATCTTTGGCCACCACCACACGGTGATCGACCAGATTGATCAACTGCCAGAAAAATTGCCGCAATTATTCATGGCACTCACGCGGTAACGGCATGCATTTGCTGGGTAAACCGATGGACTCCGATATTATTTTGATAGCTGCTTGCGCTTTATGCACGGGGCCTGGAGGCCTATATTGGTCTTAAAAAGATGCCTTGAGACTATTGACGGGCCTGCAGACCATCAGTATTGAGAATTCTGTAACCCCGCCCCCCCTTATCCACAGAAGCAATCACCCCGCTGCGCACCAACTTACTCACTTCCCGGCTGACGGTTTCGAGCTTCAGATCGAGCATGGCACCCATGTCTTCGCGAGAAAACAAGGTGGTAAATTGCCCATCCACCGTGCTTCGCATTTTGAGCACCAAGCTGGCAACGCGCTGGCCCGCGGTACCGAAGTTCATGTCGGCTAGCCAGTCATCCGCGTCCTTGAGTGCGTGCTCCCATTTGCGCATGAGGGTCACATGCATCCGCGGACTGCTGCTGGCCAACGTATGGATAACCCCTCGCGGAACCCGGCAGACTGAAACAGGTGTCAGCGCGACCGCTTCGCTGTTGTAGTGCCCGGTGGCCAAGGCCTCCAGTCCAGCGACATCGCCGGGGCGCAACACACGGACGATGCGCCGACGACCGTCATGGCTAACCCGCACCAGCTTGACCATGCCAGTGCGAATCGAAAATACGCCTAAGGCTTCGGCTCCTTCGTCGTACAAAACAGTACCCGCATTGAACTCAAAATCGTCGATAGGAGAATGAATCAGGCCAAAGTCATACTCATTGAGGTCTGCAAAAAGCACCATATCCCGAATGGCGCAGTTGCGGCAATCCGAGGTGCCCCTCCATGCGGAGGCGGTCTTGATGGGAATCATCCCTTCAGGGCGGCTCTGGCGATGCGAAGGCGCTCGTCGAGGTAGGCACCATAAAAATCAGGAATGTAGCCACCTGACATGCGCTCTGCGATTTCGACACCACCCCGCCCAAAGAACAGCACGGTGGGGGCAATCTTGACTCCCCACGCCCGAATGAGCTCGTCTTGCGTCATGACAGCGCCTTTAAAATCCTTGATGGCGCTCTTGTTGCGCATGTCGATTTGCACCACCGACAATCCTTCACGGACATGCATTGGGCCCAGGTAGTTCTCTCGCACAATTTTACAAAAGGAGCAGCCCTCAAGGCTCACCATGACAAGAAGCGGACTTCCCTTTGCGATTGCCTTCGCCAAGTCCTCGAGCAATGAATTGGTGGTGGGCAGCGTGCCAAGTGTGGTCATTGACTGGCCTCATGCTCAAGAAGTAAATACGTGTTGTAGGCATTCATGCGATTGGCCACGCGAAACAGCGGCAGGTGTTCAAAATTGGACCAGTCGGTGGCCGCGTAGGCATCTTCAAACGGCTCCAGGTTTTTGGCCGCCTCGCCCATGGTTGTGCGCAAGTAGACCAAATAATCGTGAGTGAGTTGCATGTCTTTGCGCGCCTCGGTGGAGACGCCACCATGGCCAGGCACAATGACCGCGGTGTCAAATGTCAACAGGCTGTCCAAGGCCGTGATCCAGTGCCGACTATCTGCTTGGCCCAGATAGGGGATGCGGCTGCGAAACACGAGGTCCCCCGCAAACAGCACCTTCTCGGATGGCATGTAGACCACGAAATCTTCGGGAGTATGGGCCGGACCTACGGGTTTGATCTGAAACTGAACGCCCCCTACAGTTAAGGTGGTTTCATGGTCGATCCATTGATCTGCCTCGACCAGGTGGGTTTGCTCGTTCACCCAAGGGGCCAATTCCTGGCGCGAAGCTTCCATACGTAAACGGGCGGTATCTGAGTTCAGGTAGATAAGCGCCGCGCGGTGCGCGATGATTTTTGCTCCCACAGCCTTGAACGTTTGCAGTCCATAAACATGGTCCGCGTGGTAATGGGTCACCAGTACGTGGGTCACGGGTTGATCTGTGACCTTCTTAATCTCTTCGAGCAAACGCGTCGCCAGGGTCGGGGACCCCAGCGCGTCGATCACCACCACACCGGCTGGTGTGACGACAAAGGCCGCGTTGGAGATGAAGTTCTGGTTGGCGGCGGACCCCAACGCCCCAACGCCCTCTACATACCAAGCGGACGCCGACACGCGCTGCGCAACCATCGCAGGTGCAGTCTGGGCATGCGTCAAACCAGTAGCCAAAGCGATGATGGCTAGAGTAAGGCATGCCATCACCGCGCGCTGGCGTGTGAAGTGTCTCAGTACAAAGCTCATTTTTACCACCCAAAGTCTGACCAACATCAAATTAGCGATTGACAATTTAACCTAGCATTAATATAAGTCATTACTAAATTAATGAACACAGTAGAAACCATTAAATGAATCTTTCAACTCTTCTTGAGCGCTTTGGAGACGGCTGGGTATTGGCGACCGGCGGCTTGGTAATCGGTATGCTATTTGGCTTCTTTGCGCAGCGGTCCAAATTTTGCCTACGTGCCGCCGTGGTGGAATTTTGGCACCACCAACTTGGCGAAAAACTGTCGGTGTGGTTACTGGCATTCGCCAGTGCGGTAGTGGGCGTGCAGTTGCTGATACTTTTCGGTGCTTTGGACGTGAGTGCAGCGCGGCAACTGGCTTCGCGAGGGAGCCTCTCGGGCGCGATCGTAGGAGGCTTGCTGTTTGGTGCGGGCATGATTTTGACGCGGGGTTGCGCCAGCCGCTTGCTGGTGTTGTCAGCCAATGGAAATTTGCGTGCTTTGCTGTCGGGTTTGATTTTTGCAGTGTCGGCGCAAGCCGCGCTCTCGGGTGCGCTTTCGCCACTTCGCGCCACTATCAGCGGCTGGTGGACGGTGGAGGGTGGCAGCACGCGCGATCTGCTGTCCATCACGGGATTGGGGCATTGGGGTGGCCTGGTGTTTGGCTTGGTATGGCTTGCCGCTGCACTGTACTACTCGATCCGCAGCGGTTGGGGGCTATGGAAGTGGATAGGCGGCTTGGGCACAGGCCTGACAGTGGCTGCAGGCTGGTGGTTTACCCACTGGATTTCCACCAGTTCATTCGAACCCGTGCAGGTGCAAGGGCTGACATTCAGTGGGCCATCGGCAGAATGGCTGATGCGCGTCTTGTCCAACCCGACCCCAACCATCGGGTTTGATTTTGGCCTCTTGCCCGGTGTTTTTGTCGGATCGTTTTTGGGTGCTTGGATCGGCAAGGATCTCAAGCTCGAAGGCTTTAAAGACGGCTATAGCATGACGCGCTATATCGTGGGTGCGGTGCTAATGGGATTTGGCTCCATGCTGGCTGGTGGGTGCGCTGTAGGTGCAGGCATGACCGGTGGCTCTATCTTTGCATTGACTGCATGGATGGCGCTGATTGGAATGTGGATAGGCGCTGGTCTCACCGACCGATTGCTGGACTCCAACAACGACGTATTGCTACCCTCCTCTGCACCGCTAGTACCGGAGCTGGCCACTTGATTTGCGCTATTTTCCGCTGATGTATTCGGCCACTGCGGCCATTTCAAGCGCTGTCATCTTGGCCACAATAGCGTGCATCACCGCATTGTCATTCGTGCGCTCGCGCTTGCCAAAACTCTGGAGCTGCGCCTCCACATACGAGGCGTACTGGCCCGCCAAGCGCGGTAGCGCGGCAGTGCCCAAGCCTTCTTTGCCGTGACAACTTGCACACGCGGGCACACCGCTGTACCTGTTTCCAGAGTGGTAAATGAAGCTACCCATTGCTGCAAGGTCCGGGTCTTTGGCTGGCACTTGTGGCGCGGACATCTTTTCGAAATATTTGCCTAGTGCGATCATTTCATCAGGCTTAAGTTTTGCCACCATGTCTGCCATGGCGGTACTTTTGCGTCTACCCGATTTAAAATTTTCCAACTGTTTGGAGATGTATTCGGAATGCTGTCCGGCCAAACGCGGAAACACTTCACTCGACGACTCACCCTGCACACCGTGACACAGAAAGCAGACGCCACCGACAATTTTTTTTGCCCGCGCCTCGTCGGCTTGGGCCAATGCCGCGCCGGCAAATAGGCAGGCAGCTAAACCCAACCAAGTGCGTAATCTATGCATTGAGGTCATGCCAGTGTGTCTGCCCATATGTTGCGCGCCCATGCCAGTGCGTAACGACCTTCGAGCTCATTGGCCGCACTGGACACACCACCGGACCCAGCCACCGTCAGCATAGTTTTCTTCTCTGCATCGTAGCGGTGCACGCTGGACACATGGACCACATCTTCATCACTGACAAAGCTGTAGCAGGTATTGTTGTACACAGGAGCGTCATTGGGCTGCTGGCCGGTAAGCAATGCCACCACTGCGGCGGCGCATGTCTTTCCGTGCTGGTTTGCCATGTGCCCGGACTTGGGCATGGCGGGGGCAATCTGGATCGAGTCGCCCAGAATGTGAATGTTCTTTGCCGCTTTGGATTCAAAGGTCAAAAAGTCAATCTCACACCAGCGCTTGTTGGCCGTGGCCAATCCGGTCTTGACCGCAATATCTCCAGCGCGCATTGGTGGAATCACGTTGAGCACATCGGCTTTGACGCTGTCATTGAATTCGAACTTGAGGGTGTTGGTGGCCGAATCCACGTCTTGAAGTTCGTGTTTAGGCCGGTACTCAATCATGCCTTTGTACCGCTCCGTCCACGCCTTCTTGAACAAGGGGCCTTTGGATGTGACATCGTCATTGGCATCCAAAATGAGCACCTTGCTTTTGGGTTTTGCCTTGCTGAAGTAGCTGGCAACTTGGCAGGCACGTTCATAGGGCCCGGGCGGACAACGGTACGGTGCAAGCGGAATAGCCAATGCATACACGCCACCGTCGGGCATGGCCTCGAGTTGCTTGCGTAGCGCCACAGTTTGGGCCCCTGCTTTCCATGCGTGCAAGACCTTTTCCTGTGCGCCAGATTGCCTCATACCGGGCAAAGACTCCCATATGAAGTCAACCCCCGGCGACAAAATAAGGCGGTCGTAAGGCAACTCTGCACCGCTGGCTAATTTGACCGAACGCTTTTGCGCATCAATAGATGTCACCATGTCACGCACCACATTGACACCATGGCGCTTGGACAGGTTGTCATAGGATGTGGTGATGTCTGCCATCGTCTTGGTGCCACCTAAGACGAGATTGGAAATTGGGCAAGAAACAAAAGAAGCATTCGGCTCCACCAGCGTGACCTGGATGCCATAGTCCGACCACATCCGCACATACTTGGCCGCAGTAGCCCCGCCATACCCGCCCCCTACCACCACCACTTTGGGACCATTGCCCCCAACAGTGGCACAACCCGACACCCATCCCAGCGCGGCCAGGGAGGTGCCCATACTTGCAGTCTGAATAAATTGACGACGTTTCATGGCAAACCCCTATTATTTTTTGAGTACAGAGAAATAAGCAGCCAGTTGTTCAAGCTGCTCATTGGTGTAGCCCTTGGAGAGCTGGTGCATGATCGTGGCGGGCTTTTTTCCCGACTTGAAGTCCAGCATCTTTTTGAGCAGGTCTTCTTTGGATTGACCTGCCAGAGATTCCATTCCGTCCTGCGCGACCCCACTGGTGCCATGGCAATTGGCGCAAGACGCTGCCAAGCCACGCACTTGCAGGGGAGTGGCCGCGGGGGCCAGGGACGTAAGCGCGATCAGCGCAACACCCACGACAAGCTTAAATCGGAACTTCATATGGACTCCATTTGATGATGCCTGCACCAGCCACCCAGCGCAAACAATATTTATTCGTCTTACCTTATGTATGGATACTATGTGATTACAGCGGCGTTGACATTAGGTGAATACCCGCGCAAAGCAGCGCCGAAAAACTGCAACAATTTTCAGCCTCAAAGGAGATCCAACATGGCCCGTTTTTTGTATTCGTTTTTACTACTGACACTCCTCAACGTCGCGCAGGCACAAGATATCAAAGTGGTCTACCACGTCAACACCGGCGTCGAGTCGGCGGCCACGGCACTCAGCAACATACAGAACCACTTGAATGCCGATCCCAAAGTAAAAATTGTGGTTGTGACCCACGGGTCCGGAATTGATTTCTTGCTGCAAGATACGAAAGACAGTAAAGGCCGGGAATTCAGCTCATCAGTGGGCGACTTGTCAGGCAAGGGAGTCGAGTTCAGGGTCTGCAACAATACGCTGGTTAGCAGAAACATCAACCCAGACAAGTTGCTGATGGAAACCGCCTTGGTGCCATCGGGCGTGGCAGAGGTTGCACGGCTTCAAGCCCGCGAAGGCTTTGTTTACATCAAGCCCTGAACTAAGGTTTTGGCTCGTTTTCAATCTGACTGCAAACTGCCTTGCACAGATTGACGATTTGTGGATTGGCAATGCGGTAATGAATTTGCACACCCTCGCGGCGCTTGGCCAGTACGCCTGCTTTGTACAAGGTATTCAAGTGCTGTGACATATTGGGCTGGGTTGTGGTGATTTTTTCCAGCAGAAAGCTCACGTTTTGCTCGCCTTCGCAAAGGCAACTGATGATCTTCAGCCGCATGGGTGCAGACATCACGCGAAACAGCTCCGCAGCCTTGTCAAACACGTGGTCGGGTTTGTCCAGTTCGGAGCGGATTTTCTTGGAGGAGCGTATTGCCATGAAACGAGCGTGGCCTAGGGAATCAGGCCAATTTGGTAATGGGGAATTGCTTGTGACAGTGGATTTTTATTCTACGCGGTAAACCAAGCCGCTCGATTGGGCTCCGTCAATGCTGGGCGACTGCGGGGATAATCGAACCATGTCCCTGCTCTCACACCAACTAGAACTCCTGTCCCCGGCGCGTGACGCCGACATCGGTATTGAGGCCGTCAACCACGGCGCCGATGCCATCTACATTGGGGGCCCGTCGTTTGGTGCGCGCTCCAGTGCCGACAACAGCGTGTCTGAAATCCGCCGCCTGGTGCGCCACGCGCACCGCTTCAACAGCCGGGTCTTCGTCACCATGAACACCATTCTGCGCGACGACGAGTTGGAGCCCTCGCGCAAGCTGGCCTGGCAGTTGTATGACGCGGGAGTGGACGCGCTGATCATCCAGGACATGGGATTGCTGCAAATTGACCTGCCGCCCATCCAGCTTCACGCCAGTACCCAAACCGATATCCGCACGCCCGAGAAAGCGCGTTTTCTGCAGGATGTCGGCTTGTCGCAGATCGTGCTGGCGCGGGAGCTGGACCTGCAGCAAATTAAGGATATCCGCCAGCAAACCGACTGCACCCTGGAATTCTTTGTGCACGGCGCACTGTGCGTGGCGTACAGCGGCCAGTGTTACATCAGCCACGCCCACACCGGGCGCAGCGCCAACCGGGGCGACTGCAGCCAAGCCTGCCGCCTGCCCTACCAAGTGACCGATGCGGCGGGGCGTTTTGTGGCGCACGACAAACATGTGCTGTCCATGAAAGACAACAACCAAAGCGCCAACATGGCGGCGCTGGTGGATGCGGGAGTGCGCAGCTTCAAGATTGAAGGCCGCTACAAGGACATGGGCTACGTGAAGAACATCACGGCTCACTACCGCAAGCTGCTGGACGAACTGCTGGAGCAACGCCCCGAGCTGGCCCGCGCCTCCAGTGGCCACACCACCTTCACCTTCACGCCCGACCCAGACCAGAACTTCAACCGCGAGTTCACCGACTATTTTGTGCAAGGCCGCAAGGAAGACATTGGCGCGTTCGATACCCCGAAGAATCCAGGCCAAGCCATAGGTTTTGTGACCCGGGTAGGCCCGGATTGGGTGGAACTGGAAACCAACGACGCCCAGACCATCCTGCACAACGGCGACGGCCTGTGCTATTACGACTTGCAAAAAGAGCTGGTGGGCATGGCCATCAACCGGGCGGAGCCTGTCAGCAACGCGGGGCTAGGCCACTGGCGCGTATTCCCCAAAGACCCGATGCACGGCTTCAAGGACTTGCGCAAAGGCCTTGAGGTCAACCGCAACCGCGACACCACCTGGGTGCGCGTGCTCGACAAAAAGTCCAGCGACCGGCGCATTGGCGTTTGGGTGAGTTTTGACGAAACACCCCAAGGCTTTGCCTTGACCCTGACCGACGAAGACGGCAACACCGCCACCGCCCACATGCCCGCGGCCAAAGAAGTGGCCGACGACGCGGCGCAAGCGGAGTTTCGCCTGCGCGAAAACCTGGCCAAATTTGGTGCCACGGTGTTTGAACTGGCGGGTGACCAAAGCAGCATTACCCTGAACCTGGATCAGCCCCGGTTTGTTCCGGCCTCGCTCATCAACCCCCTGCGCCGTGAAGCGGTGGAACTGCTGGAAGCCGCGCGCCTTGCGGCCTACACCCGCCCGACCCGAGCCGCCGCGGTGCAACCCCCGGTGCCCTACCCAGAGGACACCTTGAGCTACCTGGCCAATGTGTACAACGTCAAAGCGCACGAGTTTTATGCGCTGCATGGCGTCAAGGTGATTGCCGCCGCGTATGAGAGCCAGGAAGAGGAAGGCGAAGTCAGCCTGATGATCACCAAGCACTGCGTGCGCTTTTCACTGAGCCTGTGCCCCAAGCAGGCCAAGGGCGTCACAGGTGTGCAAGGCACGGTCAAGGCCGAACCTTTAACGCTAATCAACGGCAAAGACAAACTCTCCCTGCGCTTTGACTGCAAACCCTGCGAAATGCATGTGGTCGGTACGATTCGCAAATCCGTACTGCAAAGCGGCCCACGCTCTGCGCATGGCACCCCGGTGCAGTTTTACCGCACGCGACCACAAACCTAAGCCCACAATATCCGCTGATCGTGCGGATTGTCAATTTCCTTAGATGTGGTTGGGCTGTAATTCCCCGAAGGGCGGTCGCGGACCGCGCTCACCACACTACAGGGGATTTGATATGCCGATTTCAGCCGCCACCGAAGCCACGCCCGCCACCACCACGGCATCCAAAAAATCCGCTAGAGCGGTCACGTCGGGTGCGGCGAGCCGCCCTTCCAAAAAGGCGACGCTGAAAACCGGCAAGGCATCCGCCACGGTGGTTGAAACCCCGCCATCCACCCTGAAAGAAGTCGCGGTGATGAGCCGCCGCAAGGTGCACCGCGTGGTTCACCTCACCCGTGACGCATCGATCAAGCTGATTGATTCGCAACGTGCCATCTGGCTCGCCGGACTGGGTGCTTTGGCCAAAGCCACCACCACAACCGGCACCAAGGGCGAGAAAGCCTTCGAAGCCCTGGTCAAGGCTGGCGAAAAGCTCGAATCACAAGCCCGAGGCACCATTGACAACAACGCCAGCCTGCTCAAAGTGCGCATCAACGATGCCACCAAAGCGGTCGATAACGGCATAGATACCGTGGGCGAGGCCTTTGACAACCGCGTCAAAAAGGCCTTGTCGCGCCTAGGCTACCCCAAAAATGGCAAGACCCTGCGGCAATCCAAGGCGCAGGCCAACTAGGGCGTTTAGATAGAGTCATGCCTGCATTGGCAAGACTTCTTTCTCTATCTTGCGCGCCAGTGTTTTCTGAGCCACCTTGACTTCATAGGCGGTTTGCAGATTCATCCAGCTCTGCACGTCACCACCAAAGTAGCGCACCAGCCGCATCGCGGTGTCCACAGTTACACCGCGTCGCTCCAGAACAATGTCATTGACGCGCGATGCAGGCACCTTGAGGGCTTGAGACAAAGCGTTGGCACTGATACCCAAGGGTTTGAGATAGTCCTCACGCAAAACTTCGCCAGGATGAATGGGGCGAAGACCATTTTTTGGGGCTGCAATCAGCATGGCGTACTCCTGGACTTCAGTGGTAATCGACAATTTTCACATCATGGGCACCGTCTGGCGCCCAGACAAAACACAAGCGAAATTGATCGTTGATTCGGATACTGTGCTGACCTTTAAGGTCCCCCAGTAAGGCCTCTAACCTGTTGCCCGGTGGGCTCCTCAGTGCCTCCAAGGTCGCCGCACAGTCCAATTGCTGAAGCTTCCGCTCGGCAACCGCCAAAATGTTCGCGAACCGCCGCACCCGTTTTCCCTCAAACAAATCGGCCGTATCTTGGTCTGAGAATGAAACGATCATTGCGCAACTTTATACCGTTTACCGGTAAGACGCAATATCAACCCACCCAACGCCGTGCGTTTTTCCACAACTCCATCCACAGGCTGTGAGCGTTGGCGTCCTGGTTGGTCCAGCTCATCTGGATGTTGCGGAACACGCGCTCGGGGTGCGGCATCATGGCGGTGAAGCGCCCGTCTGCGGTGGTGACTGCGGTCAAACCGGCGGGGCTGCCGTTCGGGTTGAACGGATACACCTCGGTAGCCACGCCATGGTTGTCGGTAAAACGCATGGCGGCAATCACGGCGTCCGGGTTGCCACGGTGTTTGAAGTTGGCAAAACCTTCGCCATGCGCCACGGCAATCGGCAAGCGGGCTCCGGCCATACCAGCAAAGAACAGCGACGGGGACTCCAGCACCTCCACCATGCTCAGACGCGCCTCAAAGCGCTCGCTCTGGTTGGTGGTGAAGCGTGGCCAATCTTGCGCACCGGGAATGATGTCTGCCAATTCGGCAAACATCTGGCAGCCATTGCACACGCCCAGTCCGAAGGTATCGGTACGGCCAAAGAAGGCCTTGAACTGGTCCGCCAGGGTCGGGTTGAAGGTGATGGAGCGCGCCCAGCCAATGCCGGCACCCAAGGTGTCGCCATAGCTGAAACCACCACAGGCCACCACGCCCTGGAAGTCCGCCAGTTTGGCGCGGCCGCTTTGCAGATCGGTCATGTGCACGTCATAGGCTTCAAAACCCGCCTCGGTGAAGGCGTAGGCCATCTCCACATGCGAGTTGACGCCCTGCTCGCGCAATACGGCCACCTTGGGGCGGCTCAGGTTCAAGGCTGGTGCCGCTATGGATTTAGGAGCTGCTTGCGCAGTATCCACGGGGGCTAGAGCCCTATTTGTCATATAAAAATGTAGGCCCGGGTCAGCCAACGCACCGGCCGCTGCGTGCTCGGCATCGGCGCAGGATGGATTGTCGCGTTGCTGGCAAATTTTCCAGCTCACGCTGTCCCACACTTGGTGCAGATCGCTCAAAGGCGCGCTGAAGATGGACTTGGCATCGCGCCAGATCTGTAACTCGCCTTTGCCAGCACCGATAACGCTATCCGCTGGACGGGTTTTGCCCACGAAATGGCTGTGTTTGGCCAGACCGTGCTCACGCAAAGTCTGCATCACCTCACTGCGCTGCGCGGTGCGCACTTGCAGCACCACACCCAGTTCCTCACAGAACAGGGCTTTCAGCGTCAGCTCTTCCCGGCGGGCGCCGACCTGCCCCGCCCAGTTTTTACTGTCACCCACGTCCATGCGGCTGTCGGTGATGCCGTCACCTTCGAGCACCAGCATGTCCACATTCAGCGCCACACCCACACGTCCGGCAAAGGCCATCTCGGCCACGCAAGCCAAAAGGCCACCGTCGCTGCGGTCATGGTAGGCCAGCACCTTGCCCTGCGCACGCAAGGCATTCACGGCGTTAACCAGGTTCACCAGGTCTTGTGCGTCGTCCAAATCAGGGACCTCGTCGCCGACCTGGTTGAGCGTTTGCGCCAGGATGCTGGTCGCCATGCGGTTTTTGCCGTGGCCCAGATCGACCAGCACCAGCGTGGTGTCCTCAAGGGCGTTGAGCTGTGGCGTCAGCGTGCCGCGCACATCCTGCAATGTGGCAAAGGCGGTGACGATCAGCGACACCGGTGAGGTGACCTTTTTGGCCCCCGCTTCGTCGTTCCACTGCGTGCGCATGGACAGCGAATCCTTGCCCACCGGAATGGAAATACCCAGCGCCGGGCACAGCTCCAAGCCCACAGCCTTGACGGTGGCGTAGAGCGCGGCGTCTTCCCCGGGTTCGCCACACGCAGCCATCCAATTGGCCGACAGCTTCACACGAGGCAAGTCAAAGGGCGCGGCCAGCAAATTGGTAATGGCTTCCGCCACCGCCATACGGCCCGAAGCCGGGGCGTCGATGCTGGCCAGCGGCGTGCGCTCGCCCATGGCCATGGCTTCACCGGCGAAACCTTTGTAGTCGGCCAGCGTGACGGCGCAATCGGCCACCGGCACTTGCCAGGGGCCAACCATCTGGTCGCGGTGGGTCATGCCACCCACGGTGCGGTCGCCAATGGTGATCAGGAAACGTTTGGACGCCACCGTGGGGTGGGCCAGCACGTCAATCACGGCTTTTTGCAGGTCCACGCCGATCAAATCCAACGGCGCAAAGCTGCGCTCCACCGTCTTCACATCACGGTGCATCTTGGGCGGCTTGCCCAGCAACACGTTCATTGGCATATCGACGGGAGACTCAGCACCCGTGTCCACTAACTCCAACTGGCGCTGTTCGGTCGCCACGCCCACCACCGAAAACGGGCAGCGCTCACGCTCGCACAGGGCCTGGAACATCTCCAGGGACTCGGGGGCGATGGCCAGCACATAACGCTCCTGGCTCTCGTTGCACCAGATTTCCTTGGGTGCCATGCCGGACTCTTCCAGCGGCACACCACGCAAATCGAATCGTGCGCCACGACCCGCGTCGTTGGTCAGCTCGGGGAAGGCGTTGGACAAACCACCGGCACCCACGTCGTGAATCGCCAAAATCGGGTTGCCGCGAACGCCCTCGCCGCCGCTACTTTCAGGGGCAACACCATTGCCCAGCATCCAGCACTGGTTAATCACCTCTTGCGCCCGGCGCTCGATCTCGGGGTTGCCACGCTGCACCGAGTCAAAGTCCAGCTCGGCGGCGTTGGCACCCGTGGCCATGGAACTGGCGGCGCTGCCGCCCATGCCAATGCGCATGCCGGGGCCGCCCAGTTGAATGAGCAAGCTGCCCGCGGGGAACTCGATCTTGTGGGTCTGGGTGGCGTCAATCACCCCCAAGCCGCCGGCAATCATGATGGGCTTGTGGTAGCCACGCTGCACGGTGTCTTGTCCGCTGACCACCGATTGCTCGTATTCGCGGAAGTAGCCCAAGAGGTTGGGTCGGCCAAACTCGTTGTTGAAGGCCGCTCCGCCCAGCGGTCCTTCCGTCATGATTTGCAGCGGGCTGGCAATGTGCTCGGGCTTGCCGAAGGCGGGCACTCCGTCCTGAGGCCAGAGCTTGGACACGGTAAAGCCGGTCAAACCCGCCTTGGGCTTGGAGCCACGGCCAGTAGCGCCTTCGTCGCGAATCTCGCCGCCCGCGCCAGTGGAGGCGCCGGGGAACGGAGAGATGGCGGTCGGGTGGTTGTGGGTCTCCACCTTCATCAAAATGTGGTTGGTCTCGCTATGCTTTTCATAGCTGGCTGCGCATATTCCACGGGGGCTGGAGGCCGATTTTGCTGTAAATCGCTCGACCTGCACACCTTCCATCACCGAGGCGTTGTCCGAGTACGCCACCAGCATGTGCTGCGGATTCGTCTGGTGCGTGTGGCGGATCATGCTGAACATGCTTCCCAACTGCGGCGCACCGTCAATGGTGAACTGGGCGTTGAAAATCTTGTGGCGGCAGTGCTCGCTGTTGGCCTGCGCAAACATCATCAGCTCCACATCGGTGGGGTTGCGCTTGAGTTGCGTGAAGGCTTGCACCAAATAGTCGATTTCGTCGGCCGCCAAAGCCAGGCCAAACTGGGTGTTGGCGGTTTCCAGCGCCGCCTTGCCACCATCTAACACGTCCACATGGGCCATGGGCGCGGCTTGCAGCACGTTGAACAGGCCCAAAGCCTGCTGGCGCGAGAACATGGCACTTTCGGTCATGCGGTCGTGCAACAGGGCGGCCACCTGCTCCAGTTGCTCAGGCGTCAAGGTGGTTTTGGACAGCAAACCGTGTTTCAGGGTCAGGCGGTATTCCACCAGCCGCTCAATGCGCTTCACCGCAAAACCGCAGTTGTGCGCAATGTCGGTCGCCTTGGACGCCCAGGGTGACACGGTGCCAAACCGGGGGGTGACGACCAGCAGCACACCGTCCGCTGGGCCGGCGTAGGGCTCGCCGTAGGTCAGCAAGGCGTCCAACTGGGCTTGCAGGGCCTCGCTTGGGGTCGTTTCGCAGGCCACCAGGTGCACAAACCGGGCGGACACCGCCGTAATCTTGTCGTGTATGCCTTGCAGGGCAGGCAAAAGTTGTTGAACGCGAAAACCGCTGAGGGCGTTGCAGCCCTCAAATTGGGAAATGTGCAGGGTCACTGTGGGGCCTGATAGGTGGGCTAGCGGAGTTGGCAGAAGGCGCCAATCGAAGAGCAGGATTTTATCAGTGCGCAAAGGTGGGCATGGGCGCCACGACTCGGCTCAGTTGTCCCGATTGAGGGTTTGCACCCTCTCAAGCATTGGCAAATCGCCCTCTCAAATAAGAGATGATCGCACCGGAATCAAGCAGCCACTGGATATTGCCCGCAGGGTCGGTAATCTTCAAGCACGGCACTTTGGGTTGGCCAACGCCTTGTATCAAATCCGCACGATTTTGCTCGTTCTTTTGCGCGTCCCGGCGTTCAATATTGAGGGACAAGCTGCACATTTCTTGTCTGACTTTGATGCAAAAAGGACAGGTCGTGAACTGGTACAAGGCGAGATCGCTGCACTGCTGATCAACCTGCGCCTGGTGCGCCGGCACTCGAACAATGCCCTTTGGGCGACTGATCACCTCCCAAAGCAACATGACCGGACCGAGCAACACCCTCAACGTTTTAAAAAAAAGCTTGATCAAAATTTCATCCCAATAGCTGCTGTGGTGGAAGACGTATGTGAACTGCGGCTGAACATCAGCGCCGCGCTTGCGCGAAGGGATGCATTGTCGCCGCCTTTTCGTCCATTGTTATTGCGCCCAATTTTTCAGCCTGAGCGTCTACACCCGCGCAAACTCGACGGTGTAGATGGTCACCAACCACGCACCGCAGGTTGAACGACTCGGCGAAGAAAGTCGCGCTGGATTTCATTGCCGGATAATGTATATACTTAGTGTTTATACATTCAAAAGGAGCCAGTATGACTTACGCCCGCGTTTTTCAGTCCGGCAACAGCCAGGCCGTACGACTACCCAAGGAGTTTCGATTGGATGTTGATCAGGTAGAAATATTTCGCCAAGGCAATGACATCGTGCTGCGCCAGATGCCCACCAATGCAGCAGCCATTTTTGACTTGCTGTCCAGTTTGCCAGCCGATTTCATGGCAGAAGGTCGGCAAGACACGCCACCCCAAGAACGCGAGAGCTTCTAAGCATGGCGACTGCGCCCGTTCGCTACCTACTGGATACCAACATCTGCATCTACATCGCCAAAGGGCAGCCGCTTGCCGTGCGCCATCGTTTTGCGCAACACGCCGTGCAAGAACTGGCCATGTCCACCATCACCGTGGGTGAGCTCCGCTTTGGTGCAGAAAAAAGCAAGGCACGCGCACGCGCCCTGGACACGATTGCGCAATTGGTTCAAATGATCCAGCCCTGTGCCCTACCTATGGCCGCCGCCGAGCACTATGGCTATATCCAAGCTACCCTGCAACAGCTGGGCCAGCCCATCGGCAACAACGACCTGTGGTTAGCCGCCCACGCGCTGGCCGAGGGCTGGACGCTGGTTACTAACAACACCCGAGAATTTATGCGTGTACCCGGTCTGCGCGTGGAAAACTGGGTGGAATAAATGTCCACTAATTTCTATAATTCACTTTTTGAATATTTAACCGAGATTTTCCATTAGCCCCAAGACTGCTATCGTGAACCCGTCCGGTGAGCCCCGGGTTTTTGGGTGTTTCTAATGGATACCATTAGGAATTCTGCAATGAAATCAACGACCTGATTGCGATTTGGAGCCGTCAT
>Ga0247844_1000830_pt1 | contig 61618 bp, 52 predicted proteins | sample LaCtaG_FD_192421 | JGI IMG/M metagenome (GOLD analysis project Ga0247844, IMG submission 192421) | Freshwater microbial communities from meromictic Lake La Cruz, Castile-La Mancha, Spain - LaCruzMarch201714.5m_1 | ecosystem: Environmental > Aquatic > Freshwater > Lake | place: Spain: Castile-La... | reverse complement strand
GTTTTAGGATTGGAGCGAATGAACACATGCTTTCCTGCCCGGCGGACGCTAATAGTCACTAAATACCTCTCATTTCGAATGAATTCTTGGTTTTACCATTGAAATATTTTTGAAATAGATTCTCCCCATACATTTTTTTACTACTTTCGACTTTCAATTTAACTTAGAAACTATGAATACCTACGAATGTAATAAATGCGGAATGTCAGTTAAAGCAAGTTGCGGAAAGTGTGATCTACCTTTACAAAATGACCACTTGACCCTGGAAAATGGTACGGTTGTTCAGATTTCTAAATGTCCTTCATGTGAAGGTAAAATAAAATCGCCTTTGTGCTGTGGACAAGATATGAGTTGCAACATTTAAGTACGCAAGTCAGCTAATATTTTTGTTTTATTCATTTGATAAATTGATTTCCTTTTCGGAAATCGCTTCACTCTATTAGTTTTTGTATTTAGTTGAGTCCATCGGAATCAATTAATTAACAATATTTTTCAATTTGTTCAAAACACTTTGCCTTACTTATATTTTCGATTGGATTTTGAGTTAAATTTGTGCTCAGTTTACTGCGAGCCTTTTCGCGTAAAGAATTGTAAATTGAAAACCCTATGCCAAGAGATATTTCTATTCAATCGGTGCTTATTATTGGAAGCGGACCGATTGTTATTGGACAAGCCTGTGAATTTGATTATGCAGGTTCTCAAGCTGCCAGATCCCTGCGTGATGAAGGTATTGAAGTAACCTTGATCAATTCAAATCCGGCTACCATCATGACGGATAAAGTAGTTGCTGATAATATTTACTTGCTGCCTTTGGAGTCTGATAGTATTATTTCCATACTTCAAAAACATAAAATCGATGCCGTTTTACCGACCATGGGTGGACAAACGGCACTTAATCTTTGCATCCAATGCGATGAAATGGGGATTTGGGAGGAATACGGTGTGAAAATTATTGGTGTGGATATCAATGCGATTGAAATTACTGAAAATAGAGAGGCTTTTCGCAATCTAATGCTTTCCATTGGTGTTCCAATGGCTCCACAGAAAACGGCTAAATCTTTCTTAGAAGGGAAAGAAATCGCACAAGAATTTGGTTTCCCTTTATGTATTCGTCCTTCCTATACGCTAGGCGGTTCAGGGGCTTCCATCTTATATAGTCCGAAGGAATTTGATAATCAATTGGAGCGAGGTTTGCAGTTATCTCCGATTCATGAAGTGATGATTGATAAGGCGCTCTTGGGTTGGAAGGAATTTGAATTGGAATTATTGCGTGATAAAAATGACAACGTCGTTATCATTTGCTCGATTGAAAATTTTGACCCAATGGGTATTCATACGGGTGATTCCATTACGGTAGCTCCTGCGATGACGCTCTCTGACACGACTTATCAGAAAATGCGGGATATGGCCATCTTAATGATGCGCTCTATTGGAAATTTTGCTGGCGGCTGTAATGTTCAATTTGCGGTTTCTCCAGATAATGCGGAAGATATTATTGCCATTGAAATAAATCCGCGCGTTTCTAGGTCTTCTGCTTTAGCGTCAAAGGCTACCGGTTATCCAATTGCTAAAATTGCTGCTAAATTGGCCATTGGTTATCACTTGGATGAATTAAAGAATCAGATAACAAAGACAACTTCTGCCTTGTTTGAACCAACCTTGGATTATGTGATTGTTAAAATTCCCCGTTGGAATTTCAATAAATTTCCTGGTACCAATCGCGAGTTAGGGTTACAAATGAAATCTGTGGGTGAGGTAATGGCAATTGGGCGTTCTTTTCAAGAAGCCTTGCAAAAAGCCTGTCAATCTCTTGAGATTAATAGAAATGGACTCGGTGCCGATGGGAAGGAATTAACCAACCAAAATGAAATTTTACACAGTTTAGAACACGCGTCATGGAATCGTTTGTTTCATATCTATGATGCCATTAAGTTAGGAATTCCATTCAAAACGATTGTTGAAAAAACCAAGATTGACATCTGGTTTTTAAAGCAAATTGAGGATCTAATAAAATTTGAAAAGCAAGTTGAAAAATTTAGTGTTGACAGCATTCCAAAAGAATTGCTTTTCGAAGGAAAACAAAAAGGATATTGTGATCGTCAGGTTGCACATTTATTGAAGTGTCTTGAATCGGAAGTATATAAGAAAAGATCCGAAATGGGCATCAAACGGGTGTATAAGTTGGTTGATACTTGTGCCGCTGAATTTGAAGCACAAACTCCTTACTATTATTCTACTTTTGAATACGAGAATGAAAGTAAAGTGAGTGATAAAAAGAAAGTAATTGTTCTTGGTTCAGGTCCAAATAGAATAGGGCAGGGAATCGAATTCGATTATTCCTGTGTGCATGGCGTTCTCGCTGCGAAAGAATGTGGTTATGAAACAATCATGATTAATTGTAATCCTGAAACGGTTTCAACGGATTTTGATACCGCAGATAAATTGTATTTTGAACCTGTTTTTTGGGAACATATTTATGATATTATTCAGCATGAAAAGCCGGAAGGGGTTATCGTTCAGTTAGGAGGACAAACAGCTTTGAAGTTGGCTGAAAAGTTGAGCCGTTACGGTATCAAAATCCTTGGTACAAGTTTCGAAGCGCTAGATTTAGCTGAGGATCGAGGTCGTTTTTCAAAGGTGTTGGAGGAAAATAACATTCCTTTTCCTAAGTATGGCATTGTAGAAAATGCAGAACAAGCACTAGTGTTAGCAGATGAACTAGGATTTCCTTTATTGGTCCGCCCGAGTTATGTTCTAGGGGGACAAAAAATGAAAATTGTCATCAATAAAGATGAGTTAGAGCACCATGTCGTGGATATTATCAATGAAATGGGGAACAATCAAATTTTGTTGGATCATTTTCTAGTAGGTGCGGGAGAAGCAGAAGCGGATGCTATTTGTGATGGGGAAAATGTGTACATCATTGGAATAATGCAGCACATTGAACCAGCAGGTATACATTCCGGAGATTCGTATGCAGTACTACCTCCTTATAATTTAGGCGACTTTGTGATGACACAAATTGAAGACATTACAAAACGTATTGCCATTGCTCTCAAAACCGTTGGATTAATTAATATTCAGTTTGCCATAAAGGATGATAAAGTATATGTGATTGAAGCGAATCCTCGTGCATCGCGTACTGTTCCCTTCATTGCCAAGGCCTACGATGAACCCTATGTGAATTATGCCACCAAAGTAATGCTAGGGGAGAAGAAAGTAACAGATTTCGACTTTAAGCCACGAAAAGAAGGTTATGCCATTAAAATTCCTGTGTTTTCTTACGAGAAGTTTCCGGATGTTAAAAAGGAACTGGGACCAGAAATGAAATCTACCGGCGAAGCCATACGCTTTATAAAAAATCTTAAAGATCCATTTTTTACCAAAATCTATTCGGAGCGAAACATGCATTTGTCAAAGTAAATCAATAAATTAACCGCTTAAAGTTATTGATTGACTATGGGAATCATCCAAAAAGATGCATTACGGACTACGGTAATTTCCTACCTAGGTTTAGTATTGGGTTACCTCAATAAAGCTTTCCTATTTTTAATTTTTCTTAACGCTGAAGAGGTTGGTTTAGTAAATCTGATTGTAACCGTTGGATTATTATTTGCACAATTAGCTAATCTAGGAACTGTCTATGCTACCTGGAGATTCTTTCCCTTTTTCAGAAATGATAGTCGGAAAAATTATGGCTTTTTATTGCTTAATTCCTTGGTGGTTTGTTTCGGAATAGTTCTTTTTAGCCTCATTTTCTTCGCCTTTCAGTCAAAAATAGCGACTTATTTTTCTTTAAAATCCCCGCTCTTTGTTGCCTATTATTTTTGGGTCATTCCATTGGGGATTGGAACCGTTTTCTTTATGCTTTTTGAAAATCACATGCGTGGATTACATAAAAATATCCTGCCAGTTTTTCTTCAAGATATCGTCCTTCGATTGGTGGTAACTTTATTGCTGTTATTATTTGGACTGGGGTGTTTCAATTTCAATCAATTTTTTGTCCTCTACCTAAGTGCTTATTTTATTCCAGCAATTTTCTTGTGTTTTTACTTGGTCAAAATTGGTGAATTACATTTCTCGCTAAAATCGATAACTGTTCCGAAACGCTTTAGGAAAATCTTATTGTCATTCAGCTCGTATAGTTACTTAAATACCCTTGCTGCTTTGTTCGTTATTTCAATGGATGCCATGATGATCGCTTCTATGCTTGGGCTAAAACAAACGGGAGTGTATACAACAATGGTTTACATTACCTCTGCGATTCAAGTTCCATATCGTTCCATGATTCGAGTGAGCTCCCCAATAATAGCACGCTTCTGGAAAGAGAAAAATATGGTTGGCATGCAGTCGCTGTATGAAAAATCAAGTGCCGTGGGTTTGTTGATCGGACTTCTGTCTTTTCTTATAGTGTGGACCCCAAGACAGGAGCTGTTTTCATTTTTACGCGCCGAATATAGCTCGGGTATTTATGTATTACTTTTCTTAATGGTTGGTAGAATGGTCGATATGTATTGTGGACTGAATGGTACCATCTTCGCAACTTCCCGTAAGTACAAATTTGATTTGGTGTTTACACTGTTTTTGTGTGTTGGTATTTTCTTGCTCAATATGTACCTCATTCCAATCTATGGAATAAATGGCGCTGCTTTTTCAACAGGATTTATTTATGTTTTCTATAATTTTGCGCGTTCATTTTATATTTATAAGGTCTATGGACTTCATCCTTTTCGATGGAGCCAATTTAAATTGATTGGATTATTTGTTCTGAACCTTCTGGTTTTGGAATTAGTATCTAGCTATTTTCTTAAAGGGCATCACTTTTCCCCTCTTGAAAATGGTTTAATCATATTACTGAAGTGGATGGTGATATTTGTAGCCTTCGTTTTACCGGTTGTTTTACTTAAACTAGAAAATGAAAGCGCCTCTTTCTTTCATAAATCAGTGCTTTTTGTAAAGAATAATTACCGCAAAAAGCTGAAAAATAAAGTGGATTGAGCGTAGTCGAAAGACACTATGCAGATCCTCTCGACTTCGCTCGATTATCTGTTGAGGGTGGATTGAGCGAAGTCGAAAGACACTATGCAGGTCCTCTCGACTTCGCTCGATTATCTGTTGAAAGTGGATTGAGCTAATCGAGCGTAGTCGAGATGAGCATGTGCAGATTAACGATTCAATTATTTTTTCGTATATTTAGTTATGTCAGATCCAACTATGTATATATTAAAATGTTCCAATGATTTATATTATACAGGAAGCACGAAGAATTTAAAGAGAAGGTTAAAACAACACCAAAATGGACATGGAGCTAATTTTACTAAAAAATATTTACCAATAGAATTGGTTTATTTTGAGTCTTTTTCTAGAATAGATTGGGCTTTTTATCGTGAAAAGCAAGTTCAAAGATGGAGTCGTAATAAAAAAGAAGCACTTATAAATAGTGAGGTTAATCAATTGAAATTTTTTTCTGAATGTCAAAATGAAACTCATTTTAGAAACTACAAGAAAGAATAAACGCATCGAAGATTTATTTTTTATCTTTGTTTTGATGAAAAAGTACATTTTAATATTTCTGCTAGCGATTTTTTTTAATGTGACCTCTTTCTTATCGCAAGGAATGGAGTCAGATGATTCTTTTACCATTGAGTTAGGTTTGCCTAATTCTTTTGTTAACAAAGCATTTAAGTCAATCATGCAAGGCCTGGTTACGGTTTCTCCTTATTATCAATATAAGTTGAAAAATAATTTATCTTTTGGAGCAGGTTTGCATTACACGTATTTTGCGGTCAATGAATTTAGGGTTCCTTCCAAGGTTTATGGTGGAATGCATACGATTACCGGGTTTGTTAAATTCGGCCACGAGAAATTTTGGACCGATAAGATAGGAACTGATTTTGGTGTAAAACTTGGCTATGGACAAACGATAATCTCTACGGATGCTTTGAAAGAAAATGGCGTGTTTTATAATCGTTTGAATGCGTCGTATGTGGAGCCAGTTGCCGCTTTAGTCTTGGTGTCTGATGTGGCATCGTCCTTCCGATTTACCGTTGGATATGCCTTTTACGGATTTAGTTACCGACCTTGGTTAATTGGTGTTGATTCGTATTTAGGATATGATGCAGCAGAATTAAATAAGTTATCTTCTTTTTTAACGGTTGGTTTTGGCTACACCCATTATTTTAATGGAAAGAAAAGTACCAGTGGTGACTGGGAGTAATTAGGTTTGAATGGCGCCAACATTAAAACGCTTATCGATTTTAGATTGATCTGCCATTTCGATTCCCATTGAAATAACCTTTCTCGTTTCCTTCGGATCGATTATCGCATCTACCCAAATTCTACTGGCAGCATAATACGGCGAAGTTTGCTGGTCATACCTACTTTTAATCGTGTTATATAACTCTTTTTCTCGTTCTGGAGTTATGGTTTCTCCTGTAGATTTCAACGTCGCAATTTCAATTTGAAGTAAGGTTTTTGCTGCAGCTGCGCCACTCATTACCGCAATTTCAGCCGTTGGCCAAGCAACAATTAAACGCGGATCATAAGCCTTTCCGCACATCGCGTAGTTGCCTGCTCCGTATGAATTTCCCATTATGATAGTGAATTTTGGAACCACGCTATTTGCCACCGCATTCACTAATTTCGCCCCATCTTTTATGATGCCTCCTTGTTCGCTTTTTGATCCGACCATGAAGCCAGTAACGTCTTGCATAAAGACCAATGGAATCTGTTTTTGATTACAAATCATAATAAAACGTGCTGCTTTATCGGCTGAATCAGAATAAATAACGCCTCCAAATTGCATTTCTCCTTTGGAGTTTTTTACGATTTCTCTATTATTGGCAACAATTCCAACGCTCCAGCCATCGATTCTTGCGTAGGCACAAATAATGGTTTGACCATAATTCGCTTTGTATTCGGTTAATTTTGAGTCGTCAACCAATGTTTTTAGTAAGGCTCTTGTTTCATAAGGCTTGTTTCTTTCTGCAGGAAAAATTCCGTAAAGTTTATCCATCGCTACTTTAGGCGCTTCGCTTTTTATGCGATCAAAACCTGCCGTTTCGCATTTCCCTATTCTCGACATTAAATCTCGAATGGTGGAAAGACATTCTTGATCATTTTCCACTTTATAATCACAAATTCCTGAAATTTCAGTCTGTGATGTTGCGCCACCTAGTTCCTCATTTTCGATTTGTTCGCCAATGGCTGCTTTTACTAGGTAAGAACCAGCAAGGAAGATAGTTCCGGTTTTATTAACGATTAATGATTCATCAGACATGATGGGCAAATATGCACCACCTGCAACACAGCTTCCCATTACCGCAGCAATTTGAATGATTCCTTGCGCACTCATGATGGCATTATTTCGAAACATTCGACCAAAATGTTCTTTATCAGGGAAAATTTCATCTTGCATGGGTAGAAATACCCCAGCAGAATCAACTAAATAAATGATAGGAAGTTTATTTTCCATCGCAATTTCTTGTGCCCTGAGGTTCTTTTTTCCTGTAATAGGAAACCAAGCGCCGGCTTTTACGGTGGCGTCATTGGCAACAACGATGCATTGGCGTTTTGCTACATACCCAATTACAATGACCACTCCACCTGCAGGACAACCACCGTGTTCTTGGTACATACCATACCCTGCAAAAGCGCCAATTTCGATTCGCTCTGAATCGATATCCAGTAATAAGTCAATTCTTTGTCTGGCACTTAATTTACCAGCGGCATGTAATTTTTCAATTTTCTTTTTACCGCCTCCTTCGTAGATTTTCTGTAATTCTTTTTCCAAAGCAGAAATTTTTAAGCGCATTGCATCTTCGTTGAAATTGAATTCGAGCTCTTTATCTGAAATTGCCATAGGGAAAGTATTGAAGTCAAAGATACAAATAGTCAAATAAAGTCTGCTTAGATGTATTGAGATTATTTCATTTTTAGGAGCTGGACACTATTTTTATTTCTGAGTAATAAAAGCCCTGAAAGGGTGTCTCATCTATTAACGATGGGCAAAGGCCATCGGAAATAAAATTAACCAACATTAACAAAGCCCTGAAAGGGTGAAATTTCAACATGGGCAGAGTCACTAGTAAAAAATTAGATTACCAATCAAAAGAGCCTCATAGTAAAAAATCATTTCAGGATGAATACGCTACGTTTGTAATTAATATTGCGGTAATATCACACCCTTTCAGGGCTTGAAACGGTGGATTCTTGCTAATTCATAGGGCTTTGCCCAATGATTAGCTATCATACCCTTTCAGGGCTTTTAGCAACTATAATTGACCGTGCATCTCGATCCGCCGCAGCGGACTTGATGCCCTTTAAGTGAATCGAGTCCGCCGCGGCGGATCGAGAGACACTTATATAGAAATCACCGAAAGTCACCGAAGTTATAGTGTGGCTTAGGATTGGAGAGTATGAGCGGAGTCGAGATGAGCTGTTGAAAGCATTAACACTCGATACTACATACATTTCCTACAAAATATTCGTGAGCAAATACATAATCCTCAATTCAATTACCCCGAATTCGGGGTAATTGAATTAGAATCTGGTGTCAATCGATTTTTCATGTCTGTTGGACAATACTTGCCTTATATTTCTTAATCATTTATTATTTTTGTATTATTGTATGAAATAATTACTCCATGAAAATTAATCTTGCAGATAGTACGAGAGAACCCTCTTTAATAAGTCTTCATCAAATTATGCTTGAGGTAGCTGAGGATGCTCGGAATGAACAAAAGAGAAATGTTTCGATCATAGAAAAAGCTATTCAACTTCAATTGGCTAAGTTGAAAAAAGTACATAGTTTTATTAAGTGAAAAAACCAACACTAATAGTTGTTTGCGGGCCAAACGGATCTGGCAAAACCTCGATTACTAAGAAAATTTTAAAACACGAGTGGCTAAATTAGTGCTTGATTATCGATAAAACTGTTAAATTTGAGTGTCTTAAATTTATTTAGGTCACTATTACTTTAAAACCTACTAAACTACAATGATATGAAAATCGCAGCATTAATTTTTCTTTTTTTCGTTACTTTTTCCGGGTATATTAATTCCCAATCGATAAAAATTGGCACGCAAGTTTGGACTGCCAAAAACTTGGATGTAGCCACCTTTCGCAACGGGGATGCTATACCACAAGCTAAAACAAATGAAGAATGGGAAGCTGCAGGTGAAAACAAACAGCCAGCTTGGTGTTATTACGAAAACAATACTGCCAATGGAACTAAATACGGCAAACTATACAATTGGTATGCGGTAGTTGATGCGCGTGGCTTAGCGCCAGGTGGTTGGCATGTGCCAACAGATGAAGAATGGACAGTACTTTCCACTTTTTTAGGTGGTGAGGCGGTTGCAGGTAAAAAAATGAAAAGTACTTCCGGCTGGAATTCTTACACAACAGGTGGATCAAAAACATGTCCTAATTGTGCAAATTGGAATGCGGAATATCGAAAAAAAGTACCGTGCCATACTTGTAAGGATACACGTTCTGTAGCAGCCCCAAAAGTTAGTCATGTTGGAAATGGCACGAATAGCTGCGGTTTTACGGGTCTTCCGGGCGGTTATCGCTACTTCTATGGAGATTTCTACAATGTTGGCAGTAACGGCTTTTGGTGGAGTGCTTCGGAGGGCGATGAATCGCTTGCTTGGGATCGGCTATTGGGCCACTACAATTCCACTCTATACCGGAGCACCAATTTCAAGGATAGCGGTTGGTCTGTTCGTTGCGTCAGGGATTAAAAATGGTACGATTTGGCTCTCTTCGTTTTCCGAAGAGGAGCCGGGTTAAGTGCGTTGGCTAATTTTTTTTTTTACCTTTGAGCTATTTGCTCAAAGGTTTTTTTTTTGTTCGTTATTTTGTCCTAAAAATTTAATATGAAAGATCACACTGAATTATTTGTTTACAAAGCAAGTTATGATTTGCTATTATCTATTTTTCAAGTCACAAAGAATTTTAGCAAGGAATATAAATATACTGTTGGTGAACAATTAAAAAATGAAACCATCGAAATTACAAAATGCTTGTTTAAAGCAAATGTAAGCAAGGATAAAGAAGCCATAAAATACTCGCTCGAAAAAGCGAGTGAACACTTAGAAGTAATTCGTTTGCTTTTTCGAGTAATGAAGGATCTTAAACAACTAAATTTGGAGAAATTCATTCAAATTAATGAAGTAATCGAATCAATATCAAATCAATTAATTACTTGGAAATTTGCACAAAATAAGTAAATTTGTTTAATACCAGCGTTTTACTTTGTCAAGGCAAGTAAAAGAGTGTTAATTAAATCCGGTAGCTCACTGGTCGCGAATAAGGCTAGTTAAGATGTAGTAGTTACAATTATTGGGGTCTTCCGGGCGGTTATCGCAACAACAATGGAAATTTCAACAATGTTGGCAATAACGGCAATTGGTGGAGTGCTTCGGAGAACAATGAATCGAATGCTTGGAATCGGAAATTGAACAACAACAATTCCAATCTAAACCGAAACAACAATAACAAGAATAACGGTTTTTCTGTTCGTTGCGTCAGGGATTTAATGTTTAGGGAGAAGAGCTGTTGAAATTATTAACACTCGATGCTACATACATTTCCTGCAAAATATTCGTGAGAAAAACGTTGATTTGCTTAAATAATAATCAAATAATTGTTTAATTTATAATCTTTATTTACTATCTTCAAGTAAAATAGAAAGATGAAAAATGAAATTGTAGTTAAAGGAATCAAGGTGCAAGTGATAGAAAAAAATAATAGTGATTATATCTCTTTAACGGATATGACATCAGGTTTTAGAGACGGAAGTGGCTTAATTGGGAAATGGATTTCAAATAAAAACACGCTTGAATATATTGGAATTTGGGAGAAAATACATAATCCTAAATTCAATTACCCCGAATTCGGGGTAATTGAATTAGAATCTGGTGTCAATCGATTTTTCATGTCTGTTGGGCAATTGGTTAATCGAACCATGGCGAAGGGATTAATTGTAAAAGCGGGTAGATATGGGGGTACTTATGCAAATAAAGATATTGCATTCCATTTTGCAATGTGGTTAAGTCCAGAATTTCAATTGTATTTAATCAATGAGTTTCAACGTCTCAAAGAATTAGAATCAAATCAACACAATATAAGTTGGTCAGTTCAACGTACAATTTCTAAAATTAATTATAAGATCCAAACTGATTCTATTAAGGATAAATTAATTCCAAAATCACTAACAAAAAAAGAATCAATTGTAATTTATGCAAGTGAAGCCGATTTATTAAATGTGGCTTTGTTCGGAATGACTGCACATCAATGGAAAAATAAGAACCCAACTACAGAAGGAAATATAAGAGATCTTGCCACATTAGAACAACTTGTCGTTCTAAGTAATATGGAAAGTATTAATGCATTACTAATCCATCAGGGTTATCCATCATCTGAACGAATAGTGCAACTAAATCAAGTAGCCATTACGCAAATGAAATCAATTATTGGTATCGCTAATATAATTACACTAAAAAATAGGTAAGTCGAAAGACACTGTAGCGTTCCTCTCCAAGGCTGTTAAATTTCAAAACTACACTTCGTGTCTTTTACAAGACAAAAATGTTTAAATTTATCACATGAAAATTTTCCAATCTTTTACAACCGTTTTTTGGTACACCGTAATATTTATTCATATTGGTTTACTTTTCTTTCTAGAAAGTTTGTTCCCTTTAACGAATCCGCAGTTATTTCAAGTTCTCCGGTTTATCTTAATGGGGCTATTGCTTTTCATTTCATTTAAACGTAAGAAGTTAGCGCTCTGGATTTTTTCAGCGATGATTCTTGGGGTGGAAGTAGGAATGGATTTTCCAGCCTTTGCATTAGAAACAGAGCGTTTTGGTAAGATTTTCCTTCGATTAATCAAAACATTAGTCGCTCCTTTAATTTTCGCGACCTTGGTTGTGGGTATAGCTGGGCATAGCAATCTGAAACAAGTAGGACGAATTGGATTAAAAAGTATTCTTTATTTTGAAATTGTTACTACGGTAGCCTTATTCATTGGCTTATTGGCCATTAATATTTCTCAAGCGGGAATAGGAGTGAAGGTGGAAGCGCGTTCTGCCGATAAAGCAAAATCAACGGAGTTATTGGCTCAAAAAGTGGAGCACAAGGATCATTTTGTGGAAATTTTCCCAGAGAATATTAGTAAAGCGATTGGTGAAAATCAAGTGCTACAAGTGGTAATTTTCTCAATCATTTTTGCAATTGGCTTGGGCATGGTAAAGCATGAGCAGCATAAAAAGACGATGTTAAATTTCGCGGAAAGCTTGTCTGAGGTGATGTTTAAATTCACTGATATCATCATGTTTCTCGCACCGCTTGCCGTTTTTGGGGCACTTGCATCAACCGTTGCAAAATCAGGGGTAGATATTCTCTATAACCTTATGAAGCTGGTTGGGACGTTATATGTGGCCTTAATTATTTTTGTTACTTGCGTTTTATTACCCATTGCACTTATCGCAAAAATTCCAATTCGAAAGTTTATAAAGGCAGTTACTGAACCAGTAACCTTGGCTTTTGCTACGGCAAGTAGCGAGGCGGCATTACCAAAGGCTTTAGAAAATATGGAAGCGTTTGGGGTCCCAAAGAAAATTGTGGCCTTTGTTATTCCAACTGGTTATAGTTTTAATTTGGATGGTACTACGCTCTATCTTTCGTTGTCGGCAGTTTTCGTTGCACAAATGTGTGGTGTTGATTTAACAATCGGACAACAAATCAGTATTTGTATTGTCTTAATGCTTACGAGTAAGGGTGTTGCCGGTGTTCGTGGTGCTTCCTTCGTTATTCTCGCAGGGACTGTTGCAACCATGGGATTAGATCCTGAAAAAGCAAGTGTTATTTTGGCAATAGATGCCTTAATGGATATGGGTAGAACTTCAGTAAATGTGCTAGGAAATTGTTTGGCTTCAGCAGTAATTGCAAGAAGTGAGGGCGAATTAACGGCCTGATATTTTGATTTCTTTCGCTTGTTGAGTATTTGTTTCTAATATATTGTTAGTTTATAAAAGATCACAATTCTTCCCTATTCAATAATTAGAGTCTAATTTTTTATTTAAGGATTGCGTATTCCTAATTATAGCAGACAACTAGTTTATAACCCCAGAGGGGTTAACTATCTTTAACGCTGGATGTAATCCAGCGAAAAAATAGGAAATAGAGTTCCCTTTTTGGCATGTATTTTTATTTAAAATCATGACAAAAAGATTTTGTGGTAACAAAGCGAATATGCAATTTTTGGGCAAAAAAAAAGAGGCTAGTGACTAGCCCCTTTCTTTTAAAGTAAAGTTTCTTAGTTTACTTTTGTTGAAAGTTCAACACCAGCTTTGAAACGTACTGCATTTTTAGCTGCAATTTTGATTACATCACCAGTCTTTGGGTTACGACCATTTCTTGCTTCACGCTTAGAAATAGAAAAAGAACCAAATCCTACTAGAGAAATACGATCTCCTGTCTTTAATGCTCCAGACGTTGCGTCTACAAATGCATCTAATGCTCTTTTAGCATCTGCTTTTGATAAACCTGAACCAGATGCCATAGCATCAACTAATTCTGCTTTGTTCATAATTTTGTTTTTAAATGATTAATAATTTATTTACCCGACAAATATATCTTAATATCCTTGTCGTTATTAGCTTTTGAAAAAAAATAGTGTCAAAATGTTGAAAAAACACCCATTTTGTTGATAAACTCCTCTAAAATCGCCTATTTTCAAGGCATTTGGATTGTTTTAAGGGTAGTTTTCGTGGAGAAAATGTAATTTTGTAATCTTAAACAAAAGGAGTTTTATGTCAAAAGCGATAATAATTGGTAGCGGTGTTGGTGGATTAGCGACATCTATTCATCTTGCAAAAGCTGGTTTTGAGGTCATTGTTATTGAGAAAAATGACTTTATTGGTGGAAAAGTGAACTCGAAATCAATTGGAAAATATCGATTTGATATGGGGCCATCCGTTTTTACTTCTCCTGAATTGGTGGATGAGTTAATTGCATTATCTCCCAAGTTAGTTTCGTTTGACTATATAAAATTAGAGGAATCGTGCCGTTATTTTTTTTCGGATGGTCAGCAAATTAATCTTCCTGCTCAAGTAGAAGGTGTTGTTGAGACCTTATCAAAAGTATTCTCGGAAGACCCTTCAATACTTCGTCGCGAATTAAAAAATCGAGCTAAGAATTATAAAGCAGCTTATCCGGTTTTTATAACGGTTTCTTTGCATCGATGGAAAGAATGGCTAAACAAGCATTTGTTTGCAGCAATTATAAGAATTCCTAAGTTTGGTTTGTTACGTTCAATGGCCAGTGTCAATAGGCAAAAGTTTAAACATCCACATACCCAACAGATTTTTAATCGTTTCGCAACGTACAATGGTTCTAGTCCATACAAATCTCCTGGAATGCTTAACATCATTTCTCATTTGGAATTAAATATTGGCCCATTCATGCCTAAGGGTGGAATTGTTTCTGTTTCACAATCACTTTATCAGGCGGCCATTAATTTAGGTGTTACATTCCATTTGAATGAAACAGCGATTAAAATTGAGCATGATCAGAAAAAAGTGGGTGCGGTGCAAACTACAAAAGGTAGGTACGATGCTGATATAATTGTGAGTAATATGGACGTTCATTTTACCTATGAGAAATTACTCGATAATTTTAAGGCACCAAAAACTATTTTATTGCAAGAGAAATCAAGCTCGGCAATTGTTTTTTATTGGGGAATAAAAAAGGAATTTCCATCCTTAGGGATTCATAATATCTTTTTTGCTGAAAATTATGAGGAGGAATTTAAGGATATTTTTGATCGTAAAACACTATCTCAGGATCCCACAATTTATGTTCATATCAGTTCAAAACAGGAGAAGGCGGATGCTCCTGAAGCTTGTGAAAATTGGTTCGTGATGGTAAATAGTCCTGTTGATGTAGGTCAAAATTGGGAGGAGGCGGTTTCTACTTTGCGTAAACATCTAATCAAAAGACTTTCATATACGTTGAAAGAAGATATTGAATCACTAATTGAGGTGGAAGATGTTATGCACCCTCAAATCATTGAATCACGTTATTTCGGAAAGCAAGGATCGATTTATGGGAATTCATCAAATAGTGCTTCATCTGCCTTTTATCGCCATCCTAATTTTTCAAAATCATTGAAAGGGTTATATTTTTCGGGAGTTACTGTGCATCCTGGTGGCGGTATACCATTAGCATTAAACAGTGCGAAGATTGTTGCTCGATTGGTGGCTGAAGACCTTAGAAATTCCAAGTAATTACAAAAGAATGATTCGTTGATGTTTATGGATCGTGTTTCCTATGGTGAGGGTTGCATAGTATATTCCCGAAACAGCTCCCTGTGTTTCCCATGTGAATTTTCCGGTACACTTTGCTTCATTAATGAGCGTTCCATTTGCAGCGTGAATAAGAATGGTGAATTCATCCATTGAGTTCCCTAGTTTGAAGTGTACATCACCATTACTTGGATTAGGGTAAATCGTTAAATTGTAGCTGCCATCTATTAGTTCCTCTTGTCCACCAATCATGTCTGGAAAGATTTTCATGGCAACAGGACGATGGTCAGAAACTAATGTTTCGTATGATGGCCATCCTATAGCAAACTCTTGCTCTAATTTCAATGTTTGCACAAAAGAGCCATTATTTTGCGTTTCATAAAACAATTCATTGGAAATAATAAAATGATCTAAATGGGACGGCCAAGTTGGATAGGACCAGTCTGCTGATGGACCAACTGCTATCGCATTATCTGCGAATGAATAATTACTGGGATCATTTAAAATGGGTTGAAAGACATTGGCAGTTGGTGCATCTGTTATTTCATCATTTAAATCTCCTAATATGATTGTTTTCACGGTAGGAAAATTTAAGTCTATATAGTTTTTTAAATCAACTACGGCCTCTAATCGTCTGTTTTCTTCATCGTTAGTATTTCCCAAATCAATAAAGCCATCACCGCAACATTTGAGGTGGTTAACAATTAAAATATAGCGCTCATTCATATAATTCATATCCATCACAATCGGCGCCCTTGGAAAATTATTCCAGTATTGAGGAGCATTAAAAATCTCATAAATTGCATTTATTTGAATACTTGAAGTTTTATAGATAAAACCTAATCCAACGAGATAATTTAACTTGGCATAGCCTGTATATCCATTGATAGTTAGCATCATCGCTTTAAATGCATTAGTGTCATTTATTTCTTGTACGCCAATGATATCCATATCTAAGGCCTCTACAATTTTGCGAACAGAATCCATGGTACTTTGCCCTGCTTTTGGGAAAGCTTCAATATTCCAGGTCATAATATCAAGGGTAGAATCAGATCCAAAGTGAAGATTTTCGAGGTTTTGGCTAAATGAACCAAAAGAAATTAATAGGAAAAGGAGTAAGGTATATTTCATTTCGAATATTTCTTTAAAGTTAAGGAATAATGATGAGCAGAAGCTAATGTTTATTCTTACTCTAATGAACAATCATAAATTGACTGGTGCAATTTCCAATTGTTAGAAAATAGCTCCCCGCATTTAACTCGCTTGTGTTGATTCGATTGCTGTATGGGACTGTTCCACTACTTATTTTGTTGCCAATTAAATCGAATAGTTGATACGATTGATTTTCAAATCCAATAATTTGAAGGTATTCATTACATGGATTTGGAGATATGGATAACGTCTGTTCTTCTATTTCACCAAGAAATTCAACGCAGAAAGGCTCTTGGATCCATTCAAAGATAAGATCAAATCCAATAAAAGTTGGACTTGAGGGGACGTGGCTGCTTACATCAATCGAAATATTGCTTTGAGTGATTGAGTTTTCGATTATTGGGGGCTCTGCATATGGATAACTACAAAAGTTAAATAAACCTGAAAGGGAATCGGCATGGCTAATTGAAAAATGTTTTTGTAAAATAGTCTGATTTTTAATTCCATACATGGGACCATTACTTAACATAGTTATGCCAGAGGTATCTTGCTCTATGTTTTGGATATTCCCCCAATGAAAAAAACTCTCATTGTTATTTAAATTTCCATTTTCGTTTAGTGAATAGGCATTCGATCCGAAGGAGCCACCTAACCAATACCAGTAATTGGCAGAATCAACTTTGAATAAGGGTTTTAAGGCGTCTTCTTCAAAATTGGTCATGGGGGATGGTAGATTTATTTGTTCGATCAGTTCGCCAGCACTATCGATTTGAACGAGATCAATTAGATTACCTGCATTTCCTCGATTTGCTATTACGAACGAGTTGTCTAGCGAAATGAGCTGTATAAAATTAGGTTGGTAAGGATCTTCGTATTTTTTCGACCAAAGGATTGTTCCATTGCTGTCTAATTTTGCGACTATTCCTCCAGATATCCCTTGGTCTTGAAAACTTCCACAAACCAATAAATTTTGATTGTCAACTGCAAGAAGGTCATTGAATTCAAAACCAGCAACTGGCATACTAAACAAACTACTCCATACACTATTTCCTGAAGGATCTAGCATTTCTATGATGGATTGGTTTTGATTGTCTGTCGAAGTCACAATCGCAATGTTTCCGTTCGGTAGTACGGATATGTCTTTTATTTCTGAATCAACCGCTCCATAATTCGTGGTGTTTGTCCAAAGCATGTTCCCGTTATGATCCACTAAGGTAACTAGGCTTTCCCAATAGGGAGGGGAACTAAGTTCCATTAATTTTCTTCCGCCAATTAAAAAAGTAGTATCCGAATATTTTTCAATGATGCTCAACTGGTTAAAACTCGATAGTGCGGAAGCTTGAACATATTGAACTGATGTTAAATTACCTGCTGCGTTGTATTTAGATAAAAATCCCTGGTTTTGTGTCGTTTTTCCGACCACAAATAATTCACCATTCGCATGATGATACGAATCTTTTGCGATTAGTTCATTCAATGCACTGTAATTGCGGAAGACATAATCTTGTGCCGTAACTTTTAATAGCATGAAAAAAAAGAAACCCAGAATGATTTTACGCATATGACTGAAATTAGTAATTGACTATAATTTACTTAATTCTGATTTTATGAAATTAATGAGCGATGCTAAGTGATTGGAGGAAAAGTCAAATTTAATATTCGCCGTTTTGTATATTTCCGGGATTGACTTCGAATACCCAAGGGATAAAGCCGCTTTGTAATCTTGAATGGTTTTCGGATAATTTTCTATGCTATTCTTCCAAATTCCTAAAGCACCCAATTGTGCTATTCCGTATTCAATGTAATAAAAGGGAACTTCAAATAAATGTAGCTGGCGTTGCCATGAAGTATTGATTTGATCTTCAAAACCTGACCAATCCGTAAGGCCCGTTCCATATTCTCTGGAAAGCGTTGCCCAGTAAGCGTGTCTTTCGGCGATGCTGTGATTGATGTTTTCATAAATCCAATGCTGAAAGGCATCAATTTGTGCTATCCAAGGAAGTACTTTTAATACGGATTCTAATTGGTCATTTTTTGCCCGCTTTAATTCTTCTTTATTCGGATAAAACTCCTCCCAGTAAGGCATCGTTAACAGCTCCATCGACATGGAGGCTAATTCTGCGACTTCTGAAGGTAAATTTTTGAATCCAGTTAATTCAAGGTCTCTGCTTAAAAAGGAATGCACGGCGTGTCCGCCCTCATGGATCATGGTAACCAAATCTCTTTGTGCACCGACTGCATTCATAAAAATAAAAGGAACTCCTATTTCATACAAGGGATAATTGTAGCCACCTGGCGCTTTTCCTGTTTTTGATTCTAAATCTAAATGCCCTAATTCTTCCATTGTATTCAGGCAATCAGAAAAATAAGGGTCGATTTTAGCAAATATATTTATTGTTCCTTCAAGCATTTCCTGTCCTGTTTCGAAAGGCTTTAAGGGTTTATTTCCAGCAGGATCAAAATCTAGTTCCCAAGGTTTAAATTTATCTTTGCCTAATTGCTTGAGTTTTTTTTGTTGTATTTCTTTAACGACAGGAACAATTAGCGTTTTTATGGCATGGTGAAAATCAAAACAATCCTCTTTTGTGTAATCAAATCGCCCTAAGGCTTCAAATTTATAATCACGAAAATTATCAAATCCTGCATTCGTTGCCAGTAGGTGTCTTTTTTGGATTAACTCAGTAAATAATTCATCCAGTTTTTCAGTGTCCAATCTTCGTCGCTCCACCATTTTAGTAAAGGCTTCTTTACGAATGGATTCATTTTGTTCTTTAAGATATTGAGCCGCTTTTTGCATCGTGATTTCATTGCCATCCATCTCTATCGTTTGTGCGGCTGAAATAACACCATATTTTTGCGCTAGTTCATTTAATTCAGATTCCAGCGGTATGTTTTCTTCTCTGAATAATTGCAATTGAACATCATACGATTTAAAATAGATTCGATAGGCTTCATCGTTAATCAACGCATCTTTGTAAGGACTTTTATTTTGAATTTTATTCAATGCATCGTCCAATGGAGATAATTTAGGCTGAATTTCTGTAATAAATAGATTATAATCTTTTGAATACGCTTCATTGGTGGTGTCAATGGTCATTTTTATGTATCTCCAAGCAGCATCTTCTTCCAGTACGGCATCTAACTCGCTTCGGTGTTTCAACCAACATATAAAATCCTCCATGGAAGTTATTTCTCTATTTATCAGGTCATCATAATATACGGAAACGGATTCAAATGAATCGATTTTTAAGTTATCTGCTAGAAAAATGCGAGGATTTTTTGTTACGTTCATTTTTATAATTAAGAGTATAAAAATAGATTTATTTATCGAAAAAAGGTCAAAAAAAAAGCACCCGAAGGTGCTTTTTACAAGGTTTGTCTTATTATTCCTTTATGAACTTTACTACACACGCTTTATTGTTATTATAAATACCCAAGAAGTAAGACCCAGCAGCCAATTTCTTGCTCATTTCAATGGTGTTTTTGGTACTGCCATTTTGTGCACCAAGTTTGAATTCATTGACTAATTGCCCTTGCATATTAAATAATTTACAGTTCACTTCATCTCCAATTACTCCGTCAATTTGTAAGTCAAATGTTCCATTGTTTGGATTGGGGTAAAGTAAATTAACTTGAAGACTAGAATTGTTATTTTCTTCAATTCCTTGAACAGCCTCAATTACTATGGTGGTAGTAGAAATACACCCATTGTTATCTTGAATGTAACAGGTATAGGTGCCTGAAAATAACATTGAGAATAATGAGCCTGAATAGTAATTTGTTCCGTTGATGCTATACGTATATGGTGCAAGTCCTCCTGAACCAGTTAAGGTAATTGTTCCATTATTCCATGATGCAGGAGTAGATACGCCAACTAGAGATAGGGCAGAGGGTTCTACCACTGTTGTCGTGTAGGTGGATTGACATCCATTTACATCTTTCACTGTGACAGTGTACGTTCCAGGTGCTAAACCTGTAAATTGAGTATTTGATGAAAAGTTGGTCCCATCGATACTATAGGTATACGGTGCCGTTCCACCAGATGCTAATGCCGTAACCATTCCATCATTCATTCCGAAACAAGAAACGGTGCTTGGTGAAGCTGTTGCCACTAAAGCTGTTGGTTGGTTAATGGTAATTGTTGTGCTACCAATACATCCTGCGGCATCTTTTGCATAAAAAACATAGGTACCTGCAGCTAAGTTGGTAAACGTTCCTGATGCCACATAGGTAATTCCATTTTGTGAATAAGTATAAGCACTTTGTCCACCACTTGCTGTAAGTTGAATAGATGCATTTTGCTGCCCGTTGCATAATACGTTACTTATTTGATTGGATGTTACTGCAATTTGCGTAATAGTGGATAATTGGATGCTACCTGTTCCTGCACATCCTGCATTATCCGTTACAGAATAAGTAATTAATCCAGGGGCTAAATTTGAAAATACACCACTTCCTTGATTAGCACCACCATTGATCGAGTAAACATAAGGTGAAACACCACCACTAACACTGATCGTAATTTGACCATTATTCACGGTACAGCCCGGTGCCGTATTAATGACCGTACTAACTAACAAGGTAGAAGTACCCGCAGTAATTGTAGCAACTTTTGTGTCGTTACATGTATTTTCATCAGGGGTAGAGGCATTCACTGAAATGGAGGTTGTAGTAATAGTATTGGGACCTGCAACTAATCCTGAAACAGTTATAAAAATGGTGTCTTTTGCGCCTACACTTGTTAATTGATTAGATGAATAATTTACATTGGTAACTGCACCCGCACCAACTTGCCAACTAAAACTTCCTGTTGTAATTGGATTCGTTCCTCTGTTTTCAATAACAACACCAACTTGAGCGGTAGAACCACAAATAGCAGCAACATTCACCGGATAAACAGCTACAATCATTGCATCCGTTGCTTCAGGATTCATTCGGATAGCTGAAACATTAGATTTTGTTGCAGCACTATAATAAACCCCTGTGAAATAAAATGTTTGACCATCAAAATCATCGATTGACATGTGGTGATAATCACCCCACCTTGTATTACCTGTTTTAGATCCCGTTCCGGCAATAATGGTTGTTTCAGTCATGGTCATTTGTCCAAGTGGGTCACACGGCTTTCTTCCGGTCATTTTTAAACTTGGAAAATCACCAGCAGTATTACTTGACGTGGAATAAGCCATGATAATATTGCCATATTTATCAATGTTAATTGCCGGCATCCATCGATTAGTAGTGGTTCCTGGTGCATAGGTGCCTTCTTGGTAAAGACTCCAAGTGCCAAGACTTCCAGTTGCTCTTCTTATTTCAATCCATCGCACTCCAGCACGGTCTGCACCATTCACATCGGTCGCTAAACAAAGCACCATTGATTGGTGGGTATCAAAAATTCGCATGGGCGCTTTAAACATAACTGTTTCCCTTAATGGATCCAATTTAACTGTCGTGCCAGGTTGAGGTACGCATGTAAAGCTTGTTAAACCACATAATTTAGAATCAATTTCTGCGATTGAAATGTCTTGCGTTTTAGCAACTGTAGCCGTACTCGCCACCCAGTTAATTGTCATTTCCCACAATTCAATCCAATCATTTGTACCGCTGTCGGGTGAACCATTTGTATGCGATTCATCATCTCTATGACGAACAAATAGTGGTTTCATACCAACTGGCGCTGCAATATCTCCTTCTATATCAACAGGGGTAATTGATTGAAAACCAAAGCCATTCAGTGAGTATCCTATATCAACTCCAATAAATGGAGAAGCTGTTCCCGCTAATAAATTGCTAAGTTTCATAGCATAAATGGTAGGTGGTCCTCCTTCGTTTGTAGAGACAAGAAAAGCGTCTGATGTTGGGCAAAAACTCCACTTTGGATAATCAGGAAAACCCGGACAGGTAAATTGGTAAGTAAAATAGGCACCTTGAGGATTACTTGTTTGTGAAACATGCAGTAATAACTTGTTGCCTGAAGATGAAAACTCCATTAAAAACCATCTTTTTGCAGGTTTATAATATAATACAATTGGATCACCTAAGCCTGTAGGTCCTCCTAATGATTGCATTGTTAACGAACTTGCTACGATAGCTCCTGTTGATTTATTGAAAATTCGAAATACTGCACCACCACCTGAGTTAGTTGATTGTATAGCGACCGTGCTATCAGCATCTACGGTTGGGTCTGGAGGTGATAAATTTTGACCAAGTCCGGTACCTTGCCAAAGAACAGTTGCGCTGGTTGTTTTTTGTAGATTTTCGTGTTGTTGCCATACCCAGTCAATGTTGTGACTAGGCGATTGGTCAACTTGAATAAGGTCCCGTCCTTTAAAATTTGGTTTAATAACGATGTTTTTAGGTGTCACTTCTTCTTCATTGGCAGGAACCAAATAACTTGCTGTTGGTGTGAAATTCCCGTAAAATGTGGATGTTTGAGATTTCGCAAAGTGAAATATAAACAGGAGAATAGAGGAGAGTAATAATTTTTTCATAGAGACAAATTTTAGATTTCAAATATAAAACAATTTATAGTATGGTATGTTTAGGAAAGCTATATTATTAATTTTACTAAAAATTTAATTTGAAAATAATACTATCACCAACAAAGACCTTACAATTTCACCCTTCATTTAAAGGGGTAACAACTAGTGAATTATTGTTTTTTCCGGAGGCTTCTAAAATAATGAAGTCACTGCATAAATTAAAAGTGGATGAAATTAAGGACTTGATGGGTATATCTTCAAAAATTGCCGAAGAATGTTACGCTTGGAATAAAGAGTGGCTCCACAATCATGAAAATAATAGTAATTTATTTCCTGCTATTTCAATGTTTTCAGGGGAGGTCTATCGTTCTTTTGATTATGCCACGTTGACGCCAAATGAATTAGCGATTGCTAATGATAGAATTCTTATCTTATCCGGACTTTATGGAGTATTGCGTCCATTAGATTTGGTTTCTCCCTATCGCTTAGAAATGAAAACCAAGTATAATTGGAAAAAGGATTGTTCTACTCTTTATCAATTTTGGTCAGATCGCCCAACCATTCTTGTTAAAGAAAGTCCCATTATTGTTAATTTGGCATCGCAAGAATATTTCGCTGCACTGGATGTAAAGAAAATTAAGGGACGCATAATTACGCCTGTTTTTAAAGAGAAACAAAATGGAACTTTAAAAATGGTCATGATGTACGCAAAGAATGCGCGGGGTAAAATGGCTCGTTTTCTAATTCAAAATGAGTTAAGTGATATCAACGATTTAAAGAAATATAATGTAGATGGTTATTCCTACGATCCCATCCATTCAACGGAAGACGAATGGTGTTTTGTTCGTTAATGAACAATCAATTTAATCAATAAGGTCACTTAATTGCTGACCAACAGCCGCACCAATAGCGACACCCATTCCACCCATTCTAATTCCGACGTACACATTATCCGCAATTTTTTTGACTATCGGTTGTTTAGACTTTCCAACACCCATAATTCCGGACCAGCTGTAATCGATTTCAACGTCCTGATTGGGCATAATGATTTCATCCAATATATTTTGTAAGGCAGTCTGAATATGTTCTGTGGTTGCTAAGTCAGTCGTTGTCTCTCCATTAATATCGAGATTACGTCCACCACCGAGTAAAATTCTATTGTTTATGGACCTGAAATAATAATATCCCTTATCCATGTGGAAGGTACTATTCAAAAAGAGATTAGGAATTGGTTTTGTAATGAGTACTTGAGCACGCGCTGGGATTACATCTTCATCTACTAGTTGTGATGCAAATCCATTTGAACAAATAATTAGTCGATCAACTTTCATTTCACCAATAGAAAGAGTGATTGACACCCCATCTTTTGTGGATTCATATTTTTGACATTCCATCCCAAAAAGAATAGAAATTCCTGCTTGTATCGCTTTTTGGTGAAGTTGTTCGATAAGTTTCCCCGTATGTAAACTTCCCTCAAGAGAATTAAAATAGGCCATTTTTAATCCCTTAAAACCAAATTTGCCCTTGGGATCATTTTCAATAAGGTAGGTTTTTTCTTTTTTTGTGATTTTCTGACTTTCGTTGTTGAGGTAAGCGATAAAATCGGGATCAATATCCTCATCATTCGTTCTCAGTAAATCATATGAGCCACAAGCATTGTACTCTATTTTTAGCGGATCCACCAATTCAAACAATGTTTTTAGACCAGAATATCGTGCATTAAATGTTTCCCAAACTTGATTTTCTGGAATTGTCTTCAAATCTTCAAATAATTCACTCGGACTTCCGAAACAAGCAAAACCAGCATTTTTTGTACTTGCACCGCTGGGTAAATAGCCCCTTTCAACGATAACAATTTTCCATTGAGGGTATTTCTTTTTCACAGCGATCGCTGTACTCAGTCCAACGATACCGGCACCTACTATGAGCAAGTCTATTCCTTCAAAATAAGTCGTTCTTTCCCAATAACTTAATTGGTCTATTTGTAACATTTTTTTTATTAATGATTTTTTCTCAAATTTGTACAATACAAAGTTACGATTCTCAAGCAATTTGGACTTTGTGCTTAGCTTTATTTTGAATTATGCGAAATATCCTTAATTTATTTTTTGTCTTTACTTTTTATTATGCGAAATATCCTTAATTTATTTTTTGTCTTTACTTTTTATTATCAGTTAAGTGCGCAAACGCTTGAAATAATTATTCCTGGGTCTGTTACTAATTATGAATCGAAAGCAAAGATATATGGTGCTACGCTTTATTTAGTGCAAGATGGCGTCACCTTGTCGAAGACAATAACCACCAATTCAGGGGAATATAATATAGTTTCAAAAATCAACAAGAAAATTCCTTTTGAATTGATTATTTCCAAACCGAATTACATTACTAAAAAGGTGTATTTTGATTTTAAAACCATAACGACGAAAGGACCAGCCTCTAGTCTGCAAGCCGTTAGTGAATTAGTGGTTGAGCTTTTTGCAACAAAAAAAGGGGTTGCAATAACCGTAGGTCCAAACGATTATGCAGAAAAGTTCACCTGGGATAATGATCAAAAAATTGCCGTTCCTGATGAGCAATACAAAAAAATGTTTGATGACAAAATAATTAACTCCTATAAAGACGCTGAAAATAATGCCATCGTTTCTATTTTAATTTCCAAGGCAGATGCAAGTGCACGTGCAGGGAATTATCAAAACGCATTGAGTTATGCCGATTCTGCATTGGTTGTAAAACAAAATGATAGTATCGTTCGGATAAAAAAGGCGGATTATCAAAAAGGATTAGATGCATTGCTTGCCGATGAAAAAAAAGCGGTAGAAATAGCTGCACTTATTCAGGAAGGGGAGGCATTCATTAAGCTTGAAAAGTATCCTGAAGCTACGACAAAATTTAATGAGGTAATTAAGAAAGATCCTGCCAATGCTGAAGCAAAAAAACAACTAGATATTATTAAAGGATTAGTGGCTGCTAAAACAAGTCAAACAAAAGATGCCCAGGAATTAATAAAATTGAGAGCTAATTCCGATAAATTTATTGCGAAGAAGCAATACAGTGATGCTATTCTTGAACTAAATAAAGCGTTAAAACTTTCTATTCCTGCTAATGACAAAGCAAAAATTGATGCTGACATTGCCGATTTGAAATTAAAATTAAAAGGGCTTGATATTGAAAAGCAACTAGCAGATGAATTAAAATTGGCAAAAAAGTCCGATGATTTAAAGGAATATTCTAAATCAAAAGAAAATTACACTAAAATCGCTGAACTTTTAGAATTGTTAGATCCTAAGAATAGGGAGATACAAAAACAGCTTGTCAATAAACAACTAGATGAAAGTCTTGGAAAAGCGTTAAAAGTAGCTAATGAATTAAATTCTAAATCAGAATATGATAAAGCGATAGAATCGTATAAGTTAACTGAAATACTAATTAATTCTATGTTGGATAAGGATCAAAAGAAATCTAAATTGGAGGAAGTTAAAATACACATTGCTGAGGTAGAACAAAAACGTAATGATGATGCTAAAAAATATTCGGATGCAATTGCTAAAGTAAATGCTGCAATCGATAATGCTCCTTCCACCTTAAAAGATGCAACAGATCTTCTTTCCAAGGACCCATTAAAAACCAAGTCTGCAACCAAAGAAATCATTGAATTAAAGAGTCGTATTGATGTCCTCAAGAAATATTATGCCGATAAGACAATTAAATTAAATACCGTTAAGCTAAAAGATTCTATAAAGGCCAATGCAGCGATTATTGAAATTTATACCCAAGCGATTGCTGCCAAGGTGTCTGTGAAAGAATTGGAAAAAGTTAAATTTTCGATGGATTCATTAAAAAACATTCTGAATCCAAACAAAAAGGTGAATCCGCAAATAAATAAATCAGGTGTATCGCTTACAGCTCCAGGAATACAGATTGATACAACCAATGCTAGCGCATCTTTTCAACGCTTAGAATTTACAAGGACAAGTATTGAAGCTGGAAAACAGGATTACCTAACTGATGTAAAAAATGATATAGAAAATGAAAACTATTTTCAGAATATCCAACAACAGGTTTATCGCGATGAGGCTGCGATTCAAGTACAAAACATTGTTACTGATATTCAGGTTGTAAATCAGCAAAAAAATAAGGAGGCCATGGATCGTGAACTAATCTTGAAGAAATTTATTCAGGATAATGATTATGCAATTTATCAGCGTGAAATAAGCGCATTGTTATTACAAGAACAAAAAGCATCTGATATTCAAATTGAAAAGAATAAATTAGATTATTACCTATTTCAACAACAATTAAAGGAGGATAGCATCAAAATAAGGGATTCAAAGAATATCCAAGATATAAAAAATTATATTGACAAGCAAAATACGGAATTAGCCGCTTTGAATGAGTTAAATGTTACTAGTTTTCAGCGTTTAAAAAATCAATTAGAATTAGATAATTATCGTAGAGATTCTATTAGTAAAGCGCAACAAGAACTTGCTGCGAAACAAATGGTAGATCAAGGGAATTTTGTTGAATCAAAAGAAACGAAACCAAATTATATACGGGATGAAAAAGGAATTTGTTTTCCTTGGAACGCCGTTACAGAAAGAGTTTATGAGATTAAGAATGCAGATGGATTTGTTGTTTCAGTAATTGTAAGAAGAGTGGTGGTGGATCAATACGGATACGGAGTCGTATTTGAACATTCAAGAAATGAAAAAGGAATTTCATCCTTTACGCTTAATGGCTCGATTATCACTGAATTTGTTTGGTTTAACAATTCAACAGGCACAGGTGTAATCATTCCGAAGTTGGTTGTAGTGACTGCTTGTTAGCACTAGATTATTTTTTTTTCTAAGTGTGGTCAATTAACGATTTCATTTTATCTTTAGCCTTTATTTTATAGTATGCATGTACATTTTATTGCCATAGGAGGAAGTGCTATGCACAATCTTGCTATTGCCTTAAGTCGAAAAGGATTCACGGTGACAGGATCTGATGATGAGTTATTTGAGCCATCAAAAACTCGATTAAAGAAGGAAGGTATTCTTCCAGCTAAAATAGGGTGGGATGCTGCTTCAATTCATGCTGGATTAGATGCGGTAATTCTTGGTATGCATGCACGTGAAGATAATATTGAGTTACTTAAAGCGAAATCCTTAAATATCCCTATTTATTCCTATCCTGAATATTTGTACGAACAAAGTAAGGAAAAAATCAGAATTGTGATTGGTGGAAGTCATGGAAAAACTACGATTACTTCCATGCTACTTCATGCTACTAAAAATTTAGGTGTCAATGTTGATTACATGGTTGGTGCTCAATTAGAGGGCTATGATTGCATGGTTAAATTAACAGACGATGCTAAATTTATGGTTTTGGAAGGGGATGAATACCTTAGCTCACCAATCGATCGCCGACCTAAATTTCATCTGTATCATCCGAATATTGCATTAATTAGTGGCATTGCTTGGGATCACATTAATGTTTTTCCAACTTTTCAAAATTATTGCGATCAATTCGATATTTTTTGCTCCTTAATTTCTCCTAATGGCAAATTGATATTTAATGAGGAAGATCCAGCTGTAAATTTGCTGGGTAAGAAATATGAAAATTCATTGCAGACAATTTCATATAAAACTCCTGAATTTAGGCCAACGCAAGATGGAACGATTATGAAATATAATGGCGAACTCTATCCATTATTGATTTTCGGTAATCATAATTTACAAAATTTAGTTGGGGCAATGTACTTGGCTGAATCAATGGGAATTGCAAATACTGATTTTTTACTGGCCATGGACGATTTTACGGGTGCTGGAAAACGTCTTCAAAAAGTAGTCGAATCAAAGAATTTTACGTTTTTTAAGGATTTTGCGCATTCACCTTCTAAATTACGCGCTACAACTGCTGCAATTAAGCAACAATATCCAACTCGAAAAGTAGTGGCTTGTATGGAATTACATACATTTTCTTCCTTAAAAAAAGAGTTTTTACCTCATTATAAAGACACAATGTTAGCTGCAGATGTCTCTATAGTTTACTTTAATCCTGATGTAGTTGCCCATAAAAAATTAGTGCCAATTTCAACTGAAAATATTTTTGATGGTTTTGGTGGAAATATTTCAGTTTTTGACAACAGTACTAATTTTTTAAATTATATTTATTCTGAAAATTGGAACGACGCGGTTCTTTTACTAATGTCATCTGGTAATTTTGATGGTATTGATTATGAATTGCTTGGGGAGGAGGTAATTCAAAAATTGGTATAAAATGCTTAGAGTTAGCACCTTATCTTTCGTATTATTGTTCTTGCATTCATTTGCCTTTACGCAATTCAGCGTGAAGAAATCTAAAGAATTGGATTTGTCATTGTTTAAGAGTAAGGATTATCAATTTTCGGTTCTTGTTTATGATCTAGAAGCTAATAGCTACTTGCATTATAACGATTCATTGATAAATAATTCCTACACGCCTGCCTCGACGTTTAAAATTGCAAATACAATTATTGGCCTTGAAAATGGTGTTATTGATAGCGCTAATTTTTTAATGAAATGGGATGGTATAAAACGGGAAAATACCAAATGGAACGCTGATCAAACGTTAAATGAAGCGTTTAGGAATTCAACACTATGGTATTTTCAACGACTTGCGAAACAAATTGGACCTGATAAAATGCAGGCAGGACTTGAACTATTGAATTATGGAAACAAAACTATTGGGGATTCGATAGACCAATTCTGGTTAAATGGAACGCTAAAAATATCTATGCAAGACCAAGTGGGATTTCTTACCAATATCATTAAAAGAAAATACAAGCTAAATCCATCCACTTACGATTGCCTTTTACAAATAATGAAATATAACCTTTCGTATCAATACGTTGTTTATTGTAAGTCTGGTTGGGGAGAACAAGGATCGGAAGATATTGGTTGGTTAGTAGGTATGCTTATTAAAAATGGAAAGCAATATGCTTTTTCCACTTTAATCACTACTAATGATTATAAAAAGTTTGATTTGGCTACCTTAAGATATAAAATTTCTAAGGCTGTATTTGATGGTTTGAACTAGCTCGAAATACTACCCCTCGATAGATGAGCGCAATTACTAAACTGTTAAAAGTTGAATACATTAACAAGGCCAATAATGATATAATCATGGTGAATTTTGGACTTGTCCATTGCCTCGTTTGATTTATTCCTTCCTTTATTAATTCTTGATCAGTCTTGTTTTCTAATGATGGGTTGGACTTCCTTAATTCAGTTAAAAATTTCTTGTCCGAAAGTGATTTGCGCGTTTCTTCAATTTGATGCTGGTTGTATCCTGGATGAATATAGGAATAAAAAACAAATAGGAAACAGCTAATAATGACAGTATGTGGCATCGCTGCAGTCATTCCTGTTTTTATGTCTAAGAGTAAATTACTTTCTCCTTTTTGATTTTTCTTGACAAGGTATAAGCCAATTGAAACAGCACAGGTTAAAAGAAACATATTAAGAAAAACAAATACTTTTGGATTTCCAAATTCAAACAATCCTAAAGCGAATGCACCGTATCGAATTACTATCCAAATTAATGCGGTATAAATTCCAATTTTGACTGTAATTTTCATCTTAACTATTCATTGAAATAAGAAATTCTTCATTTGAAATGGTGTTTTCCATGTGAGATTTAAGGAATTCCATCGCCTCTACTGGATTCATATCGGCAATAAATTTACGCATCACCCATACACGTTGCAAAATATCTTTGCTTACTAGCAAGTCCTCTCTACGTGTTCCTGATGCGGTAATGTCGATCGCTGGGTAGATTCTTCGATTAGAAATTTTTCTATCCAGTTGTAATTCCATGTTACCTGTTCCTTTGAATTCTTCAAAAATAACTTCATCCATTTTTGAACCTGTCTCTGTTAAGGCGGTAGCTATGATGGTTAAGGAACCACCATTTTCTATTTTTCGAGCAGATCCAAAGAACCTTTTTGGTTTATGCAAAGCATTCGCATCTACCCCTCCGGATAATACTTTTCCTGAAGCAGGAGAAACGGTATTGTAGGCACGTGCTAAACGCGTAATTGAATCGAGAAGAATACAAACGTCATGGCCACATTCAACCATTCTTTTTGCTTTCTCCAATACCATATTTGCTACTTTTACGTGTCTTTCAGCTGGTTCATCGAAGGTAGAAGCGATAACTTCTGCTTTTACACTTCTCGCCATATCAGTAACTTCTTCCGGACGTTCATCAATCAATAAAACGATTAGATATGTTTCTGGATGGTTGGCCGCTATCGCATTGGCAACGTCTTTCAATAACATTGTTTTACCCGTTTTAGGTTGCGCGACAATCATTCCACGTTGACCTTTTCCTATTGGTGCAAACAAATCCATTACTCTAGTAGATAATGTCTCTTGAGCATGACCTGTCAGTTTGAATTTCTCATCCGGAAATAAGGGAGTTAAATATTGAAAAGGAACTCTATCGCGAATGTATGAGGGGTGGCGTCCGTTTATGGATTCTACTTTCACTAATGGAAAGAATTTCTCCCCTTCTCTTGGCGGACGAATGGTTCCTTTTACGGTATCGCCCGTTTTTAATCCAAATAGTTTAATTTGATTTTGAGAAACATAAATATCATCTGGAGATGGTAAGTAATTATAATCGGAGGATCTTAAAAATCCGTATCCATCTTGTATAACTTCGAGCACGCCTTCTGCAGAAACAATTCCAACTAAATCATAATTTTCATCCATTCTTCTTTGCTGCTCACGATCCTGCTGAGATGGTGTTGATGCATCTTGATTGGGATTAGATGCTTGGTTGTTTGACTGCCGTTGGTTTGGATTGTCTTGTTGGTTATGTGGCTGTCGTTGATTTGGATTCTCTTGTTGGTTCTGACCTTGTTTCTGATTTGGATTTCTATTTGGGCGCGGAGAATTAGCAACTTTTTCAACAGGCTCTTTAGATTGAACTTTATTTTCTACTTGTTCTTCTTCGATTTTTGGTTCAGTAATTTCCTCGATCGCTTGTACCTCAACTGAAATAGTTGTTTCTTCTATATCCGTTTCAAATGAAAGCATCGCTTGGTCACTTTCAGGTAATTTCTTTTCTAGTACCTTTTCCATTCTTGGCATCGCAGGAATGGAAGATGTATTGTTTTCGGGTGCAACTTTTCTAGGTCGTTTTTCTCTTCCGCTAGGAATGGTTTCTTTTGGTTCCTTTTTTATTTTATCGGCTTGTTCACTTGTAGCGCTTGAACTTGTAATAATGGTACTAATTAAAGCTGATTTTTTTAAGGATTCCACATTTTGAAGTCCTAAAGTGGCAGCGATAATACGCAAATCATTTAATGTTTTATTCTCTAATTCTTTTTGATCCATGAAATTGATTTGATTTTTATAAGGAAGATTTGAATCGGATTAGGACGTTGCCTATGTAATTGATTGCAAGTATATGAATTATTTCTGATATTAATTCACTTTAATGAAATTATGTTTTACGTTTTTTCTTTTTCGCTGCGGGGAATAATATATTGTTTAATATGAGTCGATATCCTGGCGAATTTGGGTGTAGATTCAAATCGGTTTCTGGGTCACCAACAAAATGTTGGTAATCTTCAGGATCATGACCTGAGTAGAAGGTCCAAGTCCCTTGTCCTAATTCTCCATGAATGTAGCGTGCTGTATTCGCTGCTTTGTTTTCGCCGAGAATGAGTACATTCGATTTGATAAAATCTTTGTTGAAATCTGTCGTTTGCCCCATAAATCCATTGATGATGTTTGTGTGGCATTGTGTAAGCATCGTAGGAACAACATCCCATTTTGCAGAGAAATCAAAGAGCGTAAATACATCTAATTGCTCAGTAATAATTCCTTTGTTTCTTAAATCGGTAGCATCAATATCTGAATATTCGTAGACCATGGGGTCTTTGTTTACATGAAAATCTTCAAATGCAAAGGTTTTTGTAAAATCCAGGTTATTTTGAGAATTGGGGTCCGATCTATCTCCGTCAAAAATTGATTCACAAATATCTGTCTCTTCAGCTGCTAAAGCGATATCAAAACTATCAGTACCACTGCACATCGTGAAGAGAAATCCTCCCCCAATTACAAAGTTCTTTAAACTTTTTGCTACGGCTAATTTTAGTTCAGAGACTTTTTTAAATCCTAGTAATTTGGCATCTTTTTCAGCATTGATTACTTGTCGTTGGTACCATGCTTGTCCATTTGCTGAGCTATAGAATTTACCGTATTGCCCTGTGAAATCCTCATGATGTAAGTGCATCCAATCGTATTTTGGAAGCACACCCATTACAATGGCGGAATCATATATTTTATCATACTTTATTTCAGCGTATTCTAAAACCATCGTTACAGCATCATCCCAAGGTTGAAGGTTGGGAGGAGAATAAACAGCAATTTTCGGTGCTTTTTCTAATTGTACAATTTCCATGTTTACCGCCGGATCGCCAATTTCATTTTTTATTGAATTGACCTGTCCATCTGTTAAAACTTCATATTTTACTCCGCGGATTGTTAATTCTTCTTCAATCGTCTTTAGATGTGGCATTAAAAAAGACCCCCCACGATAATTTAATAACCATTCAATAGTTAAGCCGTTTTCTAAGGTCCAATAGGCAATCCCGTATGCTTTTAAATGATTGGTTTGGCGTGCATCCATTGGGATTAATAACTGTGTAGCGTAAGAGTTAGAAAGCCACCAAATAGATACAAGGAGAAGAAGTATTTTTTTCATGTAGTTTTAGAAAGGACTATCTTTTTTTGAATTATCTAAAAAATCATTTATGCCATTTTCCGCACTCATTTTACTAGGCATTGTATACGTATTCGCTTCTGATTCAAAAGTACTATCAAATGTTGAATCATTATTGTCATACGCTTGCGTTAAATTCTCAAATCGCGCATATTCCGGAACAAAACGTAATCGTACACGATCAGTCTTTCCATTTCTATGCTTAGCAATTATTATTTCTCCGATTCCATGGTTCGAATTACCATCATCGTCTTTTACGATGCCATAATAATCAGGTCTATAGATAAAAGATACAATATCAGCATCTTGTTCAATAGCTCCGGATTCTCTTAAATCGGATAAAATTGGTTTCTTATCTCCACCTCGTTGTTCCACGGATCTACTTAGCTGAGCTAAGGCAATAATTGGAATATTTAGTTCTTTAGCAATCTCTTTAATTGACCTAGAAATATTGGAAATCTCTTGTTCACGATTTCCAGATCCTTTACCATCTTTTGCCGACATTAATTGCAAGTAATCTATAATGACTAATTGAATATCATGCTGGGCTTTTAACCGTCTACACTTCGCTCTAAAATCAAAAATGCTGATAGCAGGAGTGTCATCGATAAAAATGGGTGCCGCGGATAAAGCGGTTATTCGGCTATGTAATTGCTGAAATTCATGGTCTGCTAGATTTCCTTTTCTCAGTTTTTCTGAGTCAATACGAGCTTCTCCAGCAATTAATCTTTTTACTAACTGCACCGCTGACATTTCTAAGGAAAAGACAGCTACTCCCATGTTATAATCAACCGCGGTATTTCTAGCCATCGAAAGGACAAGGGCTGTTTTTCCCATACCTGGTCGAGCAGCAATTACGATCATATCCGATTTTTGCCATCCAGATGTTATTTTATCTAGGTCATGGAATCCACTTGGAGTACCTGAGATACCATCGGGATTATTTCGCGCTTTTTCAATTTCAGCAATGGCATCTCCGACGATATTTTGCATGGTAGAAGCTTGCTTGGTCATATTTGACTCAGCAATTTGAAATAAGTTCGATTCCGCTTTATTCAATAAATCAAAAACATCAAATGTATCGTCATATGAATCACGAATGATTTCGCTACTTACTTTTATTAGTTCACGCTTTATGAATTTTTCTGCTATTATTCTGGCGTGAAATTCAATGTGCGCAGAGGAAGCTACCCTATTTGTTAATTGGGCAATATATGCAACGCCACCGGCAGCCTCTAACTCGCCATTTTTTTGTAATCTATCGGTTACTGTAATTAAATCTACTGGTTTTGTGCTCGCAAATAAATCATGCATCGCTCCATAAATGAATTGATGCCTAGGGTCGTAAAAACTATCTTTGGTAATAATATTTATGGTATCGTTTAAGGCTTCTTTTTCAAGCATCATCGCTCCTAATACTACTTGCTCTATATCAGTTGCTTGAGGTGGAACTTTTCCAATGTCGCCTGTCAAAACCGAAGGGTTTTTTATACGCACATTGGGTTTGCGATTATTTTCAATATTATCCATGGAGTAAAATTAATAAAACGACTTGAGAGAAAAATGATGGAAGATCAAACTTAAGCAAAAGTTATGAATTCTTGTTATAAACAGTTGTTAATAATTTAACATAATTCCTTAAGTGCTTTTGCAGTCCCAATTTTTAAGGTGATGCTGTCTTTTTCTTTTTTTGGACTTCGAGCGGGTGAAAACTCACGCCCGTAAAAGATGATTTGAAGGTGTAATCGATTCCATTTTTCAATCGGGAAGTATTTTTTTGCTTGTTTTTCTGTTTCAACTACGTTCTTACCATTGGAAATTCCCCAGCGAGTTAATAAGCGATGGATATGCGTATCTACCGGAAACGCAGGAACCCCAAATGCTTGGGACATAACAACTGATGCTGTTTTATGACCCACACCTGGTAACTCCTCGAGGGCTTCAAAGGAAATAGGGACCTCCCCTTGGTATTTGTCCAGTAAAATTTTTGATAATTCGTGTATTGCACTTGATTTTTTCGGTGAAAGTCCACAGGGCTTTATGATTTCTCGTATTTCATTCGGTGATAATTGGATCATCTCTTGTGGCGTTTTTGCTTTCGAGAATAAAATGGGGGTTATTAAGTTTACGCGAGCATCAGTGCATTGAGCGGACAGCAAAACGGCGATCAATAAGGTATATGGATCACTATGAGTTAATGGAATGGGTACTTCGGGGTATTGGCTTTCCAATACATCGATAATATATTTTGCTTTTTCTTTTTTTGTCATTTAATAATATCCTAGTGTTAGAAGATGAATGATTTTTAGATCATTAAGTAAAAAAACTAATAATAAGCCGGAAGAAATGGTGAAGGTAAGGTAGTTTCCCAATACAAAAAACACATCGTTTCGCTTGTAAAAATATATAACAATTGGCAGGAGAAAGAAAATAAATAAAACCGCTTGTGCCCAATAAAATGTAAAATGAATGTTTGTTCTTATCTTGTTTGCACCTGATTTACTTTCAACATAAACTGGCTGGTGAAAAACACTTGTTTTTGCAATAATTAGTGGAGGTAAATTATCTAATTTGTGGACGTCTTGGTGATTAAGCCAAAGTGTTTCACCATTTCTAAATTTCACTTCATACACATAGTCATTGCCTAAACTATGACTTGGATTAGCCGAAAAATCTTCAACGATTTCTATGGATTTTCTAAGGGGTAAAAAATCGTCTGCTACTAGTCCAATTATACAAATTGTTCCGAGTAATGCCACAATAGTAATGATCTTCTTTTTCCAACCAATTCGAAAAGAATCATAAAATTGAAGGAGTTCTTCTGCTTCTTGTTTCTTTAGTTGCTCCGCTCTTTTCCAAGCATTTTCATGAAATTTTTGTTCATGTGTTTTTTGAGTTGGGGGAGTGTCTTTTTTCGTGGATGTAAAATCTCGATTTAGAATGTGTTCGTAGGCGTCTTTTATTTCTTGGAATATTTTTGTTGAATTTTCGTCCTTGTTTTTATCAGGATGAAATTTCTTGGCAAGCTCTCGGTATCGCTTTTTAACCAAGGCATCGCTTGCCGAACTTGTTAGCCCAAGTAGTTTATAGTATTTTTCGCCAGGCATTTGCACTTGTTTTTTCTAGTGTTAATGTACGATTAATTTTACCATTAGCTGTTTTTATAAATTCTTTCAGGGCTTGAAAATATTTGGGTAGCTCGTAAATCCCTAGTAATTCGGAAAAATCATCTTTGGAAAATTGTATAGAATCATCCGATTCCACTAATAATACTATACATTGACCTAATTGCTTATCTGGGATGCTCGAAATAATAAAAGGACATGAAATTATTTGCCCAATACGCTGCTCTATATTTTCCGGGAAAAATTTAATACCACCTGAATTAATACAATTATCGGAGCGACCAATCCAATTAAATGTAGTTGGGGTAATTAGCTCGATAATATCTCTCGTTTCAATGGGAATTTCGCTTATTTCGGGAAATGAGATCATTAATTCGTTATGTATATTACAAGAAAATTGAATCCCTGGAAGCGCATGGTAATGATTCGTTGATTCAATTGATAGTCTGCGAAGTGCAACATGAGAAATGGTTTCTGTCATTCCAAAAGTATGGTATATTTTCGAGAGGGATTTTGTCGCTTCCTGTTCCAACTGTCGATTTATAGGCGCACCGCCAACAATGATCGTTTCTATTGGTTTGTCAACTTGACTTTGCAGGTAATTTTCTAGCTGCAGTGGAACCATTGCGCTAAAGTGTATTGGTTCATTTATTTTTGCTAATGTCTTGGTTCTAACTTCAGAAACGATGAGGTTGGAATCGTTCACAAGTGCTCTAACAAGCATCATTTTGCCGGCAATCGTTTTGGTAGAAAGTCCTAAATGTAGGGTGGAAGAATCAGCTATCTGTAGTTGGCTTAATGTTTTTTTTGCACTGATTATCATGTGCTCTTTCTTAAGTTGAATTGTTTTTGGAGGGCCTGTAGATCCGGAGGTTTGAACGTACACATGTTCATCACTACTTTCCCATTCTTTTAGAAAAGATTGAATTGATTTTTTTCGAGAAGGGTCGTTGAAGTTAATTCTCAAGAAGTAATTTTTTAAAGGTCACACTAAAAAATAAGAACCTAATAATCGATGTCTAAATTAAATGTGTTTTTCAATATCATCAAGTTGGCGTTCTTATTTGCTAGGGCATTAAATTTATCTTGTCCAGTAATAGGTACGACCTTTACAACTTCTTCGTTGGTAACTTGAAGTTCAATTTCGATGTATTCATTTTTCAGTGTTTGTCTTAAAAATAGAATGAAATCTTGCAAAAGGGGACGGATGTATTCTATTTGAATATTATTTTCAACTGTCAATGTAATTTTTTCAATGTTTACAAAGCTTGGCCCTCTCTTAGTCAAGGCATGGAAGAAGGTATCTTTTCCTATTTCTTTCATGGTGAAGGCGTATTGCTTCCAGGCCATAATTAGTTGATCGTTACTAAAAAGTTCTCTTGCTTTTTCCTCCAGAGATTTAAGTTGTCTTTCTTTTTCCTCCGCCAGTGCTTGTTTGATACTAATTGTTTTGGAAGGCGTTTTCAGGGGGAATTGTTCAGCTTGTGAATTGACAAGCTTGTTGGCATATAATTTTGTGGCAGGTTCTTTCACACTTTCTTCGATAATCTTTCGGGGTGTTTCTTTTCGTAATGACTGAGCAGGAAACGGAAGAATCGTAATGGTATCAGTTAGTCCTTTTTTTTTTCGAGCTCCTGTTGAAAAGAACACATCTGCATAAGCACGATTTCGATTAGCAATCGATGGTTTTTAGATTGTTTGTATTCCACATCGGCTTTGCTTATCACATAAAGTGCACGCATGATTTGCTTGGCTTCCCACGGCTTGGCTTGTTCGTTAAATCTTGCTTTTACGCTTTCAGGAACTTCTAATAAAACAAGGGTACGCGAATCTTTACATATTAATAAACTGCGAAAGTGATCAGATAGGCCATTTAAAAATGAGTGCCCATCAAATCCTTTTTCTAGTATTTCATTGAATAATAGTAAAGATGCCGAAATATCTTCCGCAAAGAAGAAATCTACTAATTTAAAATAGTAATCGTAGTCTAAGACATGAAGATTGGTAACAACATCTTGAAAAGTTAAATTATTACCACAAAAACTAATGACCTGATCAAAAATAGAAAGGGCATCTCGTAACGCTCCATCTGCTTTCATGGCGATGAGGTGTAGTGCTTCTGGTTCTGCTGTTACTCCTTCTTTAACGGCGATTTCACCGAGGTGATCGGCAATATCTTTCACACGTATTTTTTCAAAATCAAAGATTTGACAACGCGATAAGATAGTTGGAATAACTTTATGTTTTTCCGTGGTCGCTAAGATAAAAATGGCGTGCTTTGGTGGTTCTTCCAGTGTTTTTAAAAAGGAATTAAACGCGGCAGTTGATAAGCCATGGACCTCATCAAGAATGTATATTTTATGTTTTCCGATTTGAGGTGGGATTCTTACTTGATCGATTAAGACACGTATATCATCAATTCCACTGTTTGAAGCGGCATCTAATTCAAATACATTGAATGAATTACCACTATTAAAAGAAATACATGAATCACACGTATCACATGCTTCAATGTTTTCTGTTGGATGAAAGCAATTGACAGTTTTTGCTAAAATTCTTGCGATAGTTGTCTTACCAACACCACGCGAACCACAAAATAAAAATGCCTGAGCTAAATGATTGTTTTTTATGGCACTTTTTAAGGTAGCAGAAATGGATTTTTGGCCTACGACTGTATCAAAAGTCTGTGGCCTATATTTTCGAGCTGAAACAACAAAATCAGTCATGTAGCAAATTTAATGATTTTAGCTTAATGTATTCTAGAAACATGCTAATTGTTGATAAAATTATGAAGGTTATTTTCTTGGAAATATTTCTATAAGTGTTCCATTTTTTGGGCCAAAAAGTTTTAATCCCTCAGGAATTGTGAGTCTGTTTTGATAATTCAAGCTTATTATTTCGGCTTCGTTTTCATAAAGTACTGTCCTGAGTTCAATCTTTTCTTTGGTAACAAAAATCCAATTAAATTGATTTACGCTTCCAGCGTCTCTTGTCCATGGTTTTAGATCATCGGCTGCTCGAAGCGGAGCACCCCAACAACCTTCACCGGCATATACAATTCCATTTTTGTCATCTCTAATAAATCCTTCTGATGATTCAGGTGAATTACTTCTCACAATAGGCCAGGTCACTTTACAGGTATGAGAGTCGTTTTCTAAGCAGAGTGGAAGGTTTTTGTATTTTTCAAAGAGCGGAACGAAGTTTTTATATTGGGTTTCCATTTCTTTTTTAGCCTTTACGTGTGCTCTAATCGGACGATGATATTGGGCGATTTGCCATGTGTAATCTTTGTGTTTGGCTAATGCAGAGCGGAGAAATAATTTTTGTCTGCCTATTTTTAAGATCTCGGAATTCAAGGAAACGATGTGTAGTAAATCGCCTCCAAAGGTGGTGGAGTAAAATAACTTGCGATTAGGTAAATCAAAAAGTTGGTAAATTACTTTGTTGCTTAATTCGTGGTTGCCTCTTGTAACGAGCATGGGGGTAATACGCCCGTCTCTTGCTATGCTGTTTTCCCAATCTAAGAACCATTCGACCCATTGTTTTTCTGTGTCAAGGCCAATAAAGTCTCCGTTAAACAAAACAGCCGTCACATATAGCTTTGGGACTAATTTATTGGCTTTAACTCTCACGGGACGATTATCTCTTGAATCTCCGCCTGCAATAAATGTCAACGGTATTTCGGGACGATTTGGAGCAGTTCTAAAATAATATAATTGACTTAATCCAGTGTTGTCTTTTAATATGAAGTAGTAGGTTTTGTTGGGGATAAGGTCCCTTAAGCGAACAATTTTATTATTCATTCCTCTCATAGTATTGGACGATGAGAGTTTATAGCGGTGTGCAAAACGATTGATGCTCGGATCAATGGTATCTAAATATAACCCTTCAAATTCCCCTTCCACTTGATCCCAAATTATACTAGCTTTTGTGGAGGCGTCATCATTAAAAATTACGCGTACAAATCTTGTTTTTCCAAAGCTAAAAGTGGATAAAACAAGAAAAGTAACGAGTATGCTTAATTTTCTGGATGGTGTTTTTGATTGGAGGAGCAAAATATCGTTGATTAGTTCAATTTAGAAAGACAAAAATACGGCAGAATAGTTAATATTTGTTATACTCTTCCTAAAGTTTTTATGAAACTTTAATATCGTCTTGTATCCTAGTAAAATAGAGTATAATCTTAATTTATTACGATAATAAGTCCATTTACCAACGCTTCTTTCTTCATTTACCTAAAAATTTAAATGGCTTTGATTCCACCAAGGACTTCATCTGCGTAATCGCGACATGATTCAGTTGGATGATTCGTTCGTGTGATGGTAAGCCTTGTTGTATCAGCAGCGCATTAATACTTTCCATATTACTCAATACCACCAATTGCTCTAAAGTGGCGTGATCACGAATGTTTTCTTCTGAAGTTGGATGTTGGTTTTTCCATTGCTGAGCAGTGACTCCAAACAAGGCAACGTTGAATAAATCGGCTTCATTCGCATAAATTAGTGAAGCTTGCTCTTTTGTTAAGGTGCTCGGAATCAAATTTTCTTTAATAGCATCTGTATGAATTTGATAATTTATTTTTGCGATGGTTCGTTGAACAGACCATTGAAGGTTTTTCTGATTAGCTTCTACCTCTTTAAGTCGTTGGAATTCTTTGATGAGATAAAGTTTGAATTCAATTGAAATCCAACTAGCAAATTCAAGAGCTATATCCTTATGGGCATAGGTTCCACCGTATCTGCCTGACGATGAAATTATTCCAATTGCGTTGGTGCTTTGAATCCATTTTTTTGGAGTTAAAACAAAACTATTTAGCCCTGAGTCTTTTTTAAACCCGTCGAATTCGACGGGTTTAAAATGGGGATTGTAAATTTGCTCCCAAAGACCTAAAAGCTCAATAGTATTTCTATTTCTTAACCAATTTTTTATTATGTCATCGCATTGACTTTTATTCCTAAATTTTGCAATATCCGTCAAGGAAATATAATCGTTTCCATTCCTATTTTTTAGTTGAACTGTAAGTCCATTCACTTCAATTTCTTTCTTCATTTCCCTAATAATTTAAATTGCTTTGATTCCACCAAAGACTTCATCTGCGTAATCGCGACGAGATTCAGTTGGATGATTCGTTCGTGTGATGGTAAGCCTTGTTGTATCAGCAGCGCATTAATACTTTCCATATTGCTCAACACCACCAATTGCTCTAAAGTAGCGTGATCACGGATGTTTCCTTCTGATGTTAAATGCTGTTTTTTCCAATACTGTGCGGTAACTCCAAACAAGGCAACGTTGAATAAATCGGCTTCATTGGCATAAATTAGTGAAGCTTGCTCTTTTGTTAAGGTGCTTGGAATCAAATTATCTTTAATGGCATCGGTATGAATTTGATAATTTATTTTTGCGATGGTTCGTTGAACAGACCATTGAAGGTTCAAATTAGTAGACTCTATTTTTTTCAATCGCTTCAATTCGGTAATTAAATAAAGTTTGAATTCTGTAGAAACCCAAGAAGCAAATTCTAAAGCAATTTCTGAATGGGCAAATGTCCCTCCATTTTTTCCCGAACAACTAATAATTCCTATTGCGTCTGTTTTCTCAATCCATCTGGAGGGTGACAAGGTAAAAGTATTATTGCCTGAAGCATTTAATAAGGGGTCGAATTCGACCCCTTTAAAGATTGGGTTATTCAATCTTTCCCAAAGTCCTAAAAACTCCAATGTTGATTTGGACCTGAGCCAATTTTTCACTACATCTTTTGGTTCGTGAGGATTTTTCTTTTTAGCAATATCTGTCAACGAGATATATTCATCCTCATTCTGATTTTTTAGCTGAACTGTAAGTCCATTTACTTCAATTTCTTTCTTCATATATTCTTTTTAACTAAATATACGAAAAACTAATCAAAATAAAGATTACTTTTTAATCAAACAAAACCACCTATAGTTTCGGGAAAAATTTGTTAGCTTCACTCAAAGGAAAATTTCACTCCAGTTAAGTTATTTTTAGCTGAAAATAATACACTAGAATTGTTAATAGTTGTCTAAATTTTGCTTTCATGTGTATTTGATGATTATATGGAATGAAAATTGGTTAAATTTGGCGATATGAAACTAGCCTTGTTTTCTTTTTTGTTATTGTATTCTTTTAGCTCAACTTGCCAGGGAGTAATTCCGGTAAAAAACTTCAATAATTTTTTCATGAGTTTTAATAATGGTTTTTTTAACCAAATTGAAGTTCAGGCAATTAATGGTTATAAAGGGGGCGATGAGTTGGTTGCTTATATCGACACTCGTGGGAATCTGCGCTTATATGATGGAAAAGTCCGCAAAGATATTACGAATCTAAATGTTGATTACCGTGTATCAGATCATTTATTAGGCTATAAAATTGGCCCAACGCTCAACATGTGGGATGCAGGAAGGTTACAAACTCTTACTTATTTTGGCAGGGAATTTACTGTTATGGATAGCCTTATTGTCTTTGAAGACACACGCTTTAATACGCTGAATGTTTATTGGAATAAAACGACTACTACGCTAGCAACTGTTATGGGGGAATTGTCAATTCCGTCTTCGATTGGAGAGAACATGTTGGTTTTTAAAGATAATGGGAATCTTTATAAAATATTTTGGCAGGGATTAATTTTTGAAATAGGTTCTTGGAATGGTGGTGCTATTGATTTTCAAATTGGAACGGATATTTTATGTTTTAATGATCCTACCACTCGTACTTTTGTGGCATTTCAAAACGGTCAATTTATCGATGTGCAACCTCAATTTATGCGTAAATACAAAGCGGGAAGGGGCTTTATTGCCTATGAAGATTTAAATGGGAATTTGTGGATGTATAAAAATGGTCAAACGGAACAACTTTCTAATTTTTCCCCTTCCTTTTGGGACGTCAAAGATGATTTAGTGATGTGGTCAGAAAATTCATACCTGTTTGCTTATTCCAATGATCGAAAGATTGAAGTCGCGAATTTTATGCCAACAGATTATTTGCTAAAAAACAATATTTTGGCTTTTCGCAATATCATGGGAGGAGTTAGCGCTCTTATTGATGGTAAAATTGAGGAAATTACAAATGTTCAAAAAGCGGAGTATGAAATTTATGGAAATTCAGTATTAGTAAAGCTTTTTAATCAAAGTAACATCGTTTTTCAAAAAGGGCAAAAGTATACTAATTAAGGTCAATGAAACTATTCGTCGCTTTTCTTCTTACGTTTTTCATTTCACAGTCTTTTTCGCAAGTTCCTCAATTTGATAAATTAGAACAGCTGTACGACCAGCAACATTTTAAATTGGTCTTCAGAAAATCCAACTTCTTACTGGATAATCCAACATATGATTATTCTAATCTACCAATTTATTATAAATCGATTAGTAGTTTGCAATTGTATCGCGATGATCGATGGAGAAAAAATCATAGCGCAGCTTTTGATGAGGCGATTGCTACTTTTGAAACGATTAATAGTTCAGTAAATGGCCGGAAATTAATCTTGGCTCATCAGGAAGAATTAAGGGCGCTTAAATTGGATTTAAATGCTTGGCTTGCCGATTTAACAAGAAGGAATGAGAAGGATTTAGCGTACTTTTTCGCATTAAAAATCACTTCTTTATTTAATGGAATTGAACTTGCCCCCAAAAATAATTCATACAGTTGGCAGCCACCAAGTAGCGAACTACTCGCAAAACGAGTTTCTATGATTGAATTTGCAAGAAAACAATTAGGTGTACCTTATGTTTGGGCAGGTGAAAGCCCTGAAGGTTTTGATTGCAGTGGATTTACTTCTTTTGTTTTAGCTTCGGAAAATATTAAGGTACCTCGCCGTGCCCAAGATCAGTACGATGCATCCGTAAAAATTAGTCCGGAAAAAGCGCAAATTGGCGATTTAGTTTTCTTTTCAAATGGGGGAGAGGTTACGCATGTTGGGATGCTTGTTTCTGAGTTGGGAAAAGAAAAAATGATGATTCATGCCAGTAGCAGTAAAGGGATTACCTTTGACAAAATTGATGGTTCTGATTATTGGGAAAAGCGAATTTATGGATTTGGTTCCTTTATAAAATAAATCAATTCTTACCTCAAACGTTATATTCTTGATCAATAATTGGTTTTGGGTCACTCTCCTCAATAATGATCTTCTTCTCTTTTTTGATCATTAGATTGCTAATTATCGAAACTAACAAGGCGCAAACGCCACCAATAAGGGTTAATTTATTGATAAAATCGGATGCAAAAGAAAAGGCAATCATTGCGCAGGATAAAAGAAAGAAAATCGATAATACAACAATGGTAAGTTTCCTTATTTTTGAATTAGTATGCCAAATTAATGCACACCAAGAGGAATAGAAATTGCTAATAACTGGCAATAATAATAGGTGCCCATACAAGTCTAACTTATCGGGTAGTTTAACCAATAATATCGCCAATGAGATATAAACGAATATGTGGATGGATGACAATAGTTTAACGAAATAATTGAGGTATAAATAGCTGCTCCCAAAAATTAATACCGGTCCAATGGAATAAACAAGGAATTTTGGGGCGCTAATACTGGAAAATGTAATGGATTGGAAAAGCGAAAACAATAGAATAAAAATAGCGATGATGAAAAGTAACAACCAAACATTTTTTATAAATCTCTTAAGCATACTCCCTTCTGTTTTTTTCAGTTAAACAAACAAGTGTCCAAAGCGCCCTCGCGCCAACATTAGCATCCCAATCGTCATTTTCTCCAGGACTGACTTCATTTAAATCAAAACCAATTATTTTTTTTCCTGTAGCTATTAGCTTGAACAACAGATAACTAATTTGTTCTAGCTCAAATCCTCCTGGAACCGGGGTGCCTGTGTTTGGACATAAGGCTGGGATTAATCCATCAATATCGAAGGATATATAGATGTTTTGTGGTAATGCATTACAAATATCTACCACTTGTTGATCCCATGTTTTGCCCGAAAATGCAGCTTCTTTTAGATCCCAATCATAAAAAGTATGTATTCTAGGATCACTTTTGGATAAAAGCACTTCCGTTTCTGAAATATCTCGAATCCCAACTTGTACTAATTTTGATAAATTAGCACAGTTATTTAAGGCATTAAACATGATGCTGGCATGTGATTGCTCAAATCCTTCGTATTTATCACGGAGGTCTGCATGGGCATCTATTTGTAGAATTCCAAAGTCAGTGTATTTTTCGTTAAGCGCTTCAAGTAATCCCAAAGGTGTAGAATGTTCTCCGCCAAGCACAGCAACTATTTTTCCTTGGTTTAATAGTTGGGTAGACCGCTCTCGTAAGTTATCTTTTAACGCCGCATGAGCTTTGTTAATATAGGTCAATTCTTCCTTGTACTTATCTTGCGCTTTCACTTCGCCTTCACTTTCTAAGAGTGCTAAATAGTGATTGCTCATCTCACAACATGTGGTATTTATTTCTTGCCACTCTGATGAAATAGGTGTCATAAATACTTTCGTATCGTAAGCACGGTGCAATTGCGGATGAAAAAAATCTAATTGAGTAGAGGCTGTTAATATTGCTTCTGGTCCTTTGCATGTTCCTTTCTTGTAGGAGGCAGTAGCATCCCATGGAATAGGGATTATTACCAAAGTAGCTTCCGCTTCTGTACATGGAAACCCAAAAATATTACCGTTGGAAATTCCAACGCCATTAGGATCAAATGTTGTCATTTTTTTGAATAAGCATTAATAGCATTTCTTACTGAACCAAATTCTTTCAACAGTTCGCCTGCTTCATCATACGAAATAGTTAAAGCTTCTTGTATCATTAGGGTTCCTCGGTCAACTAATTTATGATTGCTTAGTTGCATGTCTACCATTTTATTTCCTTTCACGCGACCTAAGCGGATCATTAGACAAGTAGAAATCATGTTTAATACTAATTTTTGTGCTGTACCGGATTTCATTCGGGTACTACCAGTCACAAATTCAGGGCCTACAACAGGTGTTATGGGAAATTGAACACAACTTGATAGCGCTGCGCCTGGGTTGCAACAAATGCCCGCTGTTAAAAGTCCGTGTTTATTCGCTTCTTCGATGGCGCCTATTACGTATGGTGTGCTTCCGGATGCCGCGATTCCAACGAGCGTATCCATGGGTGTAATGTTATAGGCTTTAAGGTCTTCCCAACCTTGATTTTTATCGTCTTCAGCAAATTCTACTGCTTTTCGAATGGCTTTATCTCCTCCTGCAATGAGTCCCACCACTATGCCGTGGTCAATTCCAAAGGTTGGTGGACACTCACTTGCATCGACAATGCCTAATCTTCCACTTGTGCCAGCTCCAATGTAAAACAGGCGTCCGTTTTGTTGCATTCGGATGATACACGCTTCAATAAATGCTTCAATTTGAGGAATTTCTTTTTCAACTGCCAGCGCTACTAATTGATCTTCTTTGTTAATATTGCTTAACAATTCAAGCGTGGATAATTTTTCTAAGTTATTGTAATTGGAACTTGTTTCCGTAATCCGTTTCATATCAAGTATGCTTTAGAATCTGTTTCATTTAACTCAATTTCTATGCGGTCCTTTAAAGTGGTGGAAAGTCCAAGACCAAAATAATCTGCTTTTATAGGATAACGACGGTGCGTGCGATCAACTAAAACAACTGTCTTGATAGATTTAGTGGGTTGCTCTAAGAATTTCATTAAAGCGTATTGTAAGGTTTTACCTGAATTAATTACATCATCCACTAAAATGATAAAACCATACTTTAATTTCGTTTCATCTATGCTTAATTTAATCCCTTTAGACCAGGGCTCTTCTTTGTCTATTTCGATTTCAAATACTTCCACATTTAAAGAAGAATTTTGCTTGATGATTTTGCTTAGTTCTTTGGCTAAGTAAAAGCCATTGCCAATAATACCACCAATGAATATATTATTTTCCTCCGAACAATTTTCGATGATTTGATGACCCAAACGAATCGTTTTTTGTTGAATCTGTTGATGATTAAGGATCACTTGCATAACGCAGAATTGTTTAAGCAAAGATACAAGTTCAGAATGAATTAATTAATAGTCATTGTAATTTGGATTAATATTATTTCGAGGCGCTTGATTTATGGAGTTCTTCATGAAAATAGGTTTGTTTTTAAGGGAGTGTATTTTCCAGTTAGCTAACTAATAGTTAATTATTGACTAATTTCGCTCTATGGCAACTGGGAGGGATTCATATCAAATACTAAAAGTTTTATCGCTTCGAAAAACTTTGAATTTAGTATTGCTGAAAGTGAGTTATGGGTGGAGTAAATTCTTTAAAAGACCCTTTATTATTGGTAGCCCTTTTAGTTTGAGTATTGAGCCAACCACTGCTTGTAACCTAGCTTGTCCTGAATGTCCGAGTGGCTTAAAGCAGTTTTCACGCCCAACGGGAAAATTAGATTTGGAGCTCCACCGTCAAATGTTAGCTCAGGTAAAAAGATCTGTTTTTTATATTAATTATTATTTTCAAGGGGAGCCTTTTTTACATCCTCATTTTTTGGATTTGGTACGAGAAGCGAAGCTCGCAAAAATGTATACCGCAACATCTACGAATGCTCATTTTATTGATAAAGCCAAAGCACTAGAGATTATTGATTCCGGTCTAGACCGATTGATTATTTCTGTGGATGGAATTACACAGGCAACTTATGAGCAATACCGTGTGAATGGTAATTTATCTAAAGTGTTGGAAGCATCCACCTTTTTAGTGCAAGCAAAAAAAGAACGTAATTCACCAACGCCTTTTCTGATTTTTCAATTTTTAGCTGTCAAGCCAAATGAAGCTGAAATTCCCGCAGTTTTTACGCTGGCAAAAGAAATAGGGATTGACGAGGTCCGAATTAAAACAGCGCAATTATACGATTTTAAGAACGGAAATAGTTTGATGCCTGAACAAGAAGAATATGCACGTTATGCCAAGCAATCCGACGGGACGTATAAATTAAAAGGTCGTCAGGGAAATCATTGTTGGCGTATGTGGTCCGGAAGTGTCTTAACCTGGGACGGCAAGGTTGTTCCTTGTTGTTTTGACAAAGATGCGTCGCACGTTCTTGGTAATATGAAAGAACAATCCTTTGATCAAATATGGAAATCTAAGACCTATAAGCAGTTCAGATTTTCTATTCTAAAAAATAGACAAGAAATTGACATTTGCAAAAATTGTTCTGAAGGAACAAAGGTTTGGTCGTAAAGCAAATTGGTAATGCCGCTGCTGATTTTTATGCACAAAAAAAAATCCCGATTACCTTGAGCAATCGGGATGGAAGATTTACAAATAGAAGGCTTATCGCTTAATAAATTGTTGGTTTACTCCGTTTACGTTTAGTACATAAATACCCTGATTTAACATGGTAATGTCTATGGTTGTTGCAATCGATTCGATGAGTAACTTTCCTGAAAAGTCGTAAATACGTTTTATCCCTTCAGCCGAAACGTTTAAATAATCCACTGCTGGGTTTGGATAAATACTAATCATATTTTCTATTGCTGAAATTCCTGCAGACGAACGGACATCAAACACAATTGTTCCTGGTGAAATCCCCACGTTGAAGTTCGATAGTTCGATATTGTTTGCATCGAAAATATGCACTTTTCCAAAAGAAAAATAGTCCGTTTCACTGGTATAAAATTGACCGGAAACCGTTTCTTGCGCTAGTTCATAGTAATTTAGTGTATGGCCTGCTACTGGTCCACTGCTGTTCATTACATTAACATCAAATTCATTTAGAATAGTTTCCATAGAAAGTTGATAAACCAATTTGTTATCTCGTAAAGCGGAGGTTCCGCATCCTGTTGAAGCAGCTGCCAAATTAACGGTGCTATTGCTAGTGCCATCGAGTGCTACTTTCGAAATCGAAGAGCCTGAAAAGTCTTTGTTGTTGACCGTGTATAGAAAACCGCCAAGTTTTACGAGATTGTCCGGATTTTTTCCGTCGGGACCAAGATCTACTTCATTTCCATAGCTTAGGTTGTTTAAATCCAATTTTCCGATAAGTCCTTTCTCATTTCCCCATTCGTAACCGTTGTTCACGGCAATGTAAGCTGATGATCCATCAATTATAATGTTTTGTGTAGCCCATTTTGGACCTGAAATGGTATCAATTGCTTGAATCAATGAAAGCGTGTTTGCGTTATATACATGTAAATAGGAATTAAAGCTAGTAAGGTATTCGCCTCGTGTTGCAACTAATTTATTTTGGTAGATTCCTAAGTTACGCACTCCTGGGCACGAAACAGAGGCAACTTCTTGGTGCGTATTCAAATCCATTTTGAAAATTTTTGTGTCGGCAGCGACATAGTAGAAATTTCCATCGATGATGAGGTCTGATGCAAAGCGCATTCCTTCTAAGGTGTCAACTACTTGGTACGTTTGATTCGCAGGATTATAACTACCAATGGTAACGGGATCAATAATTTGATTGGTTTGGTAATCAAAATAACCTTCATTTAAAATTAGGGCTTGATGCACATAGTTTTGCGCCTGTACAAGCGCTGTTAAACTTAAGCTAAGGGTAAGTAGTACTTTTTTCATACGTTCTGTTTTTTTTAACGATTAATAAATAATAGTTTGAAGAAGAAAAAAGATAGGGCAGGGAATGGGTGCAAAAATCCCATAACCGAGTCCAACTTTAATCTGAAGTCTTCACTCCGTTCATGGCAAGTCTTCTGGCTTACACTAAATTCGAATCGCCTTCCCGTATAAACAGTGGACAATGATTCGTTTTTAAAGTGCTTACAGCTGCAGTTACAGCTCCGGATTTGCACCGGATTCCTTATTAATCTCTTATTCAGAGAACCAAAGAACGGTGCAAATGTAATAAAAATATGCTTTAGTGTATTTTATTGGCAGGTAACCTTTTGAATTTGTTTGATTAACCAATATGACACAAAAAAAAACCGTGAGATGGTTCCCACGGTTTTTAATGCAATTCAATTGATGTTTAATCAATAATCTCCATATGCCTCTGCAGTTCCAGCATAATCTTCTTCTACATAATCTTCTACAACAGGTTCAGGATTATTTTTTCGTTTTTTATCTCTAGCTATTTGTTCTTCTAACTCTTTAATTCCATCTTCCATTTTACTGTATGGAATTTCTTTTAGGAATAGATTTGAACATTCCGTATCAATAACCGCTTTTAAAAAGTTTTTAGTAAACTGTTGTTTTTGTTCATCATTTAAAGTTTTGATATGGGTATCCATTTCTTTCATTATTGAAATAAGCTTTTCAGAATTAGCATAAAATTTCTCCTCCATTTTATCTCCGTTCGAATTCATATAATCTTCCGTAAGTTTAAATTCTGAGTTAAAACCGATTTCTTTTGCCAATTTACAATAGTTTTCTGCAAACGATTTTGCTTTAGCATCTGAACCGCCTTCCGCATTTTCCTTGTTGCTACAAGATAACATTATTCCAACTAGTAGCGCTAACATTGGAATATGCAACATTTTTCTTTTCATAGTAAATAATTATTAGTTTAAGTTTAATCAAAATTAATACTATTTTTCAAATTTTAAAAAATGGGTGCTTGATCATATATATCACTTTAATAAAATGCTAAGTTTAGATAAATAATTAATCGATTATGAAGTACTTTTTCCTTGCCTTTTTTTCGTTTTTTATCTCTTTTTACCAATCGAAATACCTACCCCGTGATTTTTGATTAATAAATGAATGATAAGAAGCAATATTGCTCACTTCCCAATTGAAAGTTCTCCTTACACTTATTTTTTTTTAGCTTTACATTAAAATTAAAGCTATGTTTAAAAAAGTACTAATTTCTTTTGTTCTTGTATTTTCTATAATTGTCGCTAATGCTCAGGTTGGTGATTGGATAGCTGCTAACCCTGGACTTGGTATAGACGTAGCTGTTGATCCTTTTAACGATAGCTATACTTGCGGTCAAATTGTTGGCGCTAATAATCAAATTGGCTCCTCTGTTATTACTAGCAATGGTTTACAAGATGTTGTGGTACAAAAATATGCTTCAAATGGAGCCTTGTTATGGGTGAGTCATTTTGGAGGTGCTGGTAGTGATTATTCTTCTAAAATTGTTTTTGATGGTGTTAATGCTGTTTGGGTAGTAGGTCACTTTCAACAAACAATGACAGTTGGTGCTTTTACACTCGTATCCAGCGGTGGATCAGATGTTTTTATCGTGAAATTAGATGCAAGTAATGGTGCGATTTTAATGGCTAAAAAAGGAGGGGGGAGTACCAATGATTACGCCATGGACTTGTGTCTTGGCTCAAATGGAAATTTGTTTTTCTCGGGGAATTACAATGGTGCTTTCATTTTTCCTGGTGCGAATATTAATTCTGTTGGCAATGGTCACGCGTTTCTATTGGAATTAGATTTAGCAGGAGTTCCAGTGCAATCTTTTGGTATAACGGGCGGAGTTTCTATTTGGACGCATACGGTCGATGTAAACGGTAATATTTTCATAGGTGGTTTTTCAACTTCCGCAAACATTGGATTTAATGGATCCGCCCAATCAATGAATGGTCAGAATCACTTTATCGCCAAATTCGATGCAATGGGTGTTTTTCAGTCTAATACGCTCTCCCTATTTAACGGTGAGATTTATGGACTATCTGCCGACTCAACAGGAAGTATTTATTTCACAGGAAATTTCGATTCTCAAGCGAGTTTTGGCCCAATTTCTTTAGTGAATGGCGCAAATGATAACGCACTCCTAGTTAAGATAAATAATAATGGAAATTATTCATGGGCAAAATCCTTTGGCGGTAACGGAAACGATCAGGGCTATGATTTGAAATGCAAAAGTAATACAGAGTTATTGTTAACAGGCGTTTATACTGGAAATGTCACTTTCGGCTCAATTCCATTATCTGGCGGTTCGAATTTCAGGGCGTATTTAGCTGAAATTGATACAAGTGGTCAGGTGTCAATGGTTACTTCTGGTGGGTCTGCTTCAACTGTTATTGCGAATTCACTAACATTTTCTGGAAATGGTATTTATTTATCAGGTTCTGCCTATGGCAATATGAACATGGCAGGACTATCCTCTTTTGTTTCAGAATCCTTTTTAGTAAAAATAGCCGGGAATTCGAATGCAATTACAGGAAAAGTATTTCAAGACGTAAATAATAATGCCTTAATGGATCTTACTGAAGTAGGCTTGCCAAACGTTCTGGTACAGGTAAGTAATGGTTCATTTCAAGCCTTATCCGCAAACAATGGTTACTATGAAGTATATGCAAATGCGGGCACTTATGGGGTGAATATACCAAATATTCCGTTGTATCATACACTTACCACCCCACCACCTCAAAATGCCACATTTGTTGGTTTGGGTAATGTGGATTCATTAAATTATTTCGGTCTTCTTCCTACTCCCAATATGCCTGATTTACGTGTGACTCTTACTCCAACGACCGCTCCGAAAGCAGGATACGTTCTCGGTTATATGTTATCCTACAAAAATGTTGGTACGGTCGCACAAAATGCTACAGTGATATTTACGCCTCCTGCAGGTATTAACTTTTTATCTGCCTCACCTGCACCAACTGTTCAAATCGCCAACAATGTGCAGTGGCAATTAGGTATTTTACAACCTGGACAACAAGGTGATATTTTCATTCAATTTAACATTCCTGTTGGAACTTCTATAGGTTATCCTCTCGCATCTCAGGTTCAAATCACCCCTGTTGTAGGTGATTTAACTGTGAACGATAATGTTTCTGTGAATCAAATTCAGGTTGTTGGCCCTTACGATCCAAATATAAAGTTGGTTGATAAAGACACCCTCTACAATGTCTCTAGCGCTGATTGGTTAGAATATACCGTTCATTTTCAAAATGTTGGAAACGATACCGCCTACAATGTTGTAATTATTGATACCCTTTCCTCATTTTTAGATTTAGCTTCCTTTGAACTTTTAGCGATGAGCCATCAAGCACTTGAAGTGAACTTTGAGGGACAAATAATGACCTTACGCTTTAATCAAATAATGTTGCCAGATAGTTCCACCAACCAAGTTGCTTCGAATGGATTTGTGAAATTTAGGTTAAAACATCCTGCCTCATTTCCTTTCCTTTCCGAAATTAACAATTTCGTCGATATTTACTTTGACTTTAACGACGCTATTCGCACAAATACTGCCACCACCGTTCATTTAGATTCTTCGCTTTCTCAAATTTTGATAGTGGAACAAAAAGATGATTTGACCATTTTTCCTAATCCTACTAGCGCTGATTTAACTATTAAATTAGCCAAATCGCTAAGTGAATCTAAGCAAGTCATTTTAACGGATTTGAGTGGAAGGATTCACCTCGTAGAAACAATGCTCGATCAAGAAACTACCATAAATACCTCCTTGCTGAAACCTGGTTTTTATATCGTTCAAGTGAAGAGCGGAAGTTCTCAGTGGAGTGCAAGATTTGTTAAGATATAAGTTGGTTTTCTAAATGTAGGTTTTTTGAATATTCTTTTTTAGCGCCAATTCCATCACCTTTTATGAAGTATTTTCTATTTTTATTGCTGTTCATATCAAATAACTCATTTGGACAAATATTCGCTAAAAGAAAGTCCGTTTTTTTGGAAATTGCCGGAAGTGGTGGCATGGGATCGATTAACTATGAAAAACTACTTTGTAAGAAAAACAACATCGAATATACTGGGAGATTAGGATTCAGTATTGCACCAATTGATAAAAATAATGGAATAGGTCTCGTTTTCCCTTTCATGCTAAATTCCTTGATAGGTAATCATTCGCATAAATTAGAACTGGGCATAGGACAAGGGCTTACCGTGACCACAAAAGGAAGTTTATTTCTTTTGACCATTCCAACAATCGGCTATCGGTATCAGAATGAGACAAAAAATATGTTTTATCGGGTGACCTATACGCCATTAATTTCATACCTGTTTGATTTTCAGGTGCAGCAATGGGCGGGGATAAGTATTGGCTATACCTTAAATAATAAAGCGAAATGCAGAATAAATTTATTATCAGCTTTTTCTTAATCTTATGCTGTTCTTGTAACAAAGAACGCTTTTTTGATGGTCCGGATTTCTATCACGATGATTTTGAATCCTATTTTGAATTAGGTGAATTACTTTCGTATGAGGACATAAATTGGTCATTCACCCAATTGACTCGTGACGGAAATAACATTATTGTAGATACGAATAATGTGCATTCAGGCAATAAATCATTAAAATTCACTGCGCTTAAATCTGATGTTCAACAGCTGTCTAAATGCAGTTTGGCAAAACAAAATATGGCTTTTTGGGAAGGAGAAACGCTTAGGATTTCTACTTGGTACTTTATCGAAGGAACCAATTCCCTCGACTGGTTATTTCTGTGCGACATGGAGGAACAAGCCTTTATCGGAGCTGGTCCAGGTATGCGTCTTGCCCTGGTAAATAATCAATTGAGAGTGGAATATAAATTCAATGAAAAAGATATTTTACAAGCCATTGGACAAGAAATAGACTTTCCAAGAAATCAATGGGTCGAACTAATATGGGAAGTAAAGCTATCTCAGAAAAATAAAGGAACCGTTAAACTTTGGCAAAATGGGCAGTTAATTATTGATGGCAATAATAAAAGAACCCTTCCTAAAGATGTTTTATATTCATTGCAAGGCACCAAAGGAATGTATAGCAGTATTGAAATAGGAATCACAGCAAATTCCCGCGACAACGATTTAACTATGTGGGCAGACGATATTACGATTGAAAGGATAAAATAAATAGTTCAATTACTATTTTTTATGAATTCAATAGCAAAAAATTAGTGCGATTTTTAGCCGAATATCCACTAAATATCTTCCAATGAGAAATGATTTATTCGTTATTTTGATTTAAGACAAAAAGACAAATGAAATAAGGTCCGTTTTTTTATCCTTCAATTTGAAAAAAATAATTAATTTTAAGATGTCATTTAAATAAAATAAATTTTTTAAATACTATGTACAACGAACAAATAAAAAGTCTCATCGATCTTGCTTTGGCAGATGGCGAGTTAACAGAAAAAGAAAAACAAATTCTGTTTAAAAAAGCCGAAGCTGCTGGAATTGATCTTGATGAATTCGAAATGGTACTAGAAGCAAGGCTTTTTGAAAAGCAAAAAAGTAATAAACCAGAAACGGCCGCTCCAAAATCTAACAAATTAGGAGATGTAAAAAAATGTCCGGCTTGTGGAGCAATAGCAGAGACTTTTGCTACTAAATGCCAAGATTGTGGAACAGAATTTAGAAATGTTGAGGCTTCTCAAAATATTATCAAGTTTTTCGAAAAACTGGATGAAGTTGAATCCAATCGAAAAGATAGTGTTTACAATAATGCTAATGACAGCAGTAATGTGAGTGTTGGTACTCTTATTAAATGGCTTTTTTTTTATTGGATACTTTTACCAATGAAAATTATAAATTTTTTCTTGGATAAAACTAAGTCTCCGAATTGGTCAACAACTGATTCTCGTAAAGAAGAATTAATAATAAATTTTCCAGTTCCTGCATCACGTGAGGAAATATTGGAATTTATGAACTTGGCTTCAAGTAAAATTTACGCCAACACCTATTTTAATCTCTTTTCAGAAGAATCAAAGTATAAAGGCGCTTGGAATAAAATATGGTTGCAAAAGATAGAGCAAATTCATTCAAAAGCATCTATTGCAATGAAAAATGATAAAAATTCATTTGATGATGTAAATAATATTACAGTAAACGCTCGCTTAACTATTAAAAACAACACCACTAAAGTTATTCACGTTGCCATAGCTTTTTCAGTAGTAGTTCTAGCAATAGTAATTACGGGAATGATAATGAATTAATTTATTTAAACACTTAGCTAAACGGGGGTGCTTATTTCAGTTAAAAGTGATTTTTTTAAAGAAGAATGTTTTAAATAAAAAAAAAACCAACAATATTTACTAAGATATACTCGCAATTAGTGCTTGAATTTATAGTTGAATAACAAAGTTTGATATGAAAATCAAGTTTATCTTATTAAGTCTCCTTGTCATAGTATCGCTCATTTTTACCAGCTGTGATAATAAAGACAAAAAAGTGGAAGAGCTCTCCAAATTTCCAAAAAAAGTTTCACCAGATACAACAATATCAAATATTGTTTATGATTGGAATCAGGCCATAAATTCAAGAGATGTTGGGAAACTTTCTAGCTTGTATTCCAATACAATTTTTTATTTTGGTTCAGTCAAAGACAAAAATACATGTATAGAAAATATTTTAGCACTATTCAAGAAGTATCCTGACTATTATCAGCAAGTATTTGGAGGGATTCAAATTGAAAAAATTAGTGAAAGTGAGTTCAAGTTTTCATTTGTTAAAAGAGTAACCTATAATTTAAAAACAGAAGATTATCCCTCCTATATTTTTATTTCAAAGGAACAAGAAACTTGGAAAATCACTAAAATAGGCGACTTAGTTACCGATAAAAACATGGCTAAAGGAAAAGAAGTGAATATTCCCAAAAATGCAATAAAAGGAGATTATAACGGTGACGGTATCCTTGATTATGCTTGGTTGGTTCCTCCTAAACTAGATAAAGAGGGAATGGATTGTATAGGAGATTGCTTTTCGTTTATCGAATTTTCTGATCCTGAAATCCAAAGAATCAAAGTGAAAAATTGTATTTCTGGCACTCCTGATAATTTAGGAGACTTAAATAGGGATGGAACAGATGAAATTGGAATTTCTCCAGGCTGGTTTCAAAGTTGTTGGAGTAATTACTACGTTTGGACATTTAGCAGCAATCAATGGGTTTTTGCTGTTCAGCCGTTTCCAACTCATTGTGATCAATGGCGTGAAGGTATAGCTCCAATAGAAATTGATTATAATCGGAGTAATTATGTTACAATTACATATAGTGAATACACCAACAATGCTATTGAAACGAAAAAAAAGTCAGTTCTGATAAAATGATATTTTATTTCTCATAATATTATTTCTTGATGTAATTAATCTGCTGATAAATATGGTTTCCTAAATTAGTTCATCCTAAAAATAAGCTTAGAAGTGCGTTTTTGATTTTAATTTTAATTATATTTGAAACAATAATTACAAACAGTTAATAAATACTAGTCATTTAATGTAAAACCAACTAAATATTATGTATAGCGAAAAAATTGAAAATTTGATCAACTTTGCTTTGTCTGATGGAGAATTGACAGAAAAGGAAAAGCAAATTCTTTTCAAAAAAGCAGAGGAGGAAGGCATTGACCTTGACGAATTTGAAATGGTGCTTGATGCAAAATTACATGACAAACAGCAAAGTATGAAACATTCCGCTCCAACCGAACAGGAAGCCCCTGCCCCACCTCCACCACCCCCTGTCGCTGCACCAACGCCACCGGCTCCAGCCCCAGCGCAAGAGGCTGCGCCGAAATCGAATAAATACGGAGATTTGAAAAAATGTCCTTCGTGTGGATCACAAGTTGGTGCGATGGACGCCATCTGCAGCGGTTGCGGTCAAGAGTTTATGAATGTAGATTCGGTAGGTTCTGTCCAACGACTCCATGCCGAATTAACCCGCGCAGAGGAGGAAGAACGAAACAGGCCCAAGGAACAGGCTTCAGGCATTCGCTCCCTCACCAGCCTTATTCAAAGGGATAATGACCCCATGGAAGCCATGAATTTGCAACGTCGAATTTTTCAACGTAAAGCCTCTGTATTATCAACCTTTCCCGTGCCAAACTCGAAAGCAGACATCATTGAATTTATGTCCATGGCTGTAGCGGAAGGAAGTAAAAAAATTGGTTTATTCTCTACGGCACGAGCCTCAGGAGAGGGAGATTACATCAAGGCATGGCGAACCAAAGCGGAACAAGTGGTGATGAAAGCAAGGTTTAGCCTTCGAGAGGACAAAGCCTTATTGGAGGAATTAAATTATTATGCTAAACAATTAGAAATTAAATAACTATGGGACTTTTTGGAAAGAAAGAAGAGGGCGGATTTATGGATGTCATCCGTTGCGACGAACAAGAATACCTAGTTTGGAAATGGCGCCCATCAGGAGAAGCTAATTCAACAAATAAAGAAAATTCCATTCGATTTGGAAGTAGTCTTCGCGTAAAAGATGGTGAAATGGCTGTTTTTGTTTATCAACAAAAAGACGGTTCAATGCAAGATTATATCGTTGGACCCTATGATCAAACAATAAAAACTGCCAACTTTCCTATACTTACTGGCATCGTAGGTGCTGCTTTTGGTGGAGCTTCGCCTTTTCAAGCAGAAATTTATTTTATTAATCTTTCAGGAAATATTCAAGTGAAATTTGGTATTCCTTACTTTGATGTATTTGATCCAAGATTTTTAGATTTTGCTGTTCCTATGGCTGCACGAGGCACAATTACATTTAACCTCACAGATTACAAATCGTTTATTAAACTCAATCGCTTAATTAATTTCGAATTAGATGATTTTAATAAGCAAATTAAAGATGCGGTAACTAAGTATGTGAAAAGTGTAATTACTAATCTTCCTTCTGAAGTCGGAATGCCCGTTTTGCAAATAGAACGGAAAATTCTTGATATTAATGATTTAATTGCAGCAAAACTTAAAGAAAGATTGGAGTCAGATTTTGGTGTAAATATGAAAGGCTTTGACCTTGCTTCTATAGATGTTGATAAGGAAAGCGATGGATATGCAGAGTTAAGAAAAGTTACCGCTGAGCAAACAACAAAAACAACGGCTGCTCAAACAGATGTTAGCATAAAAAACATGGAAGATATGCAAAGCATCAATGCCGGAAACATGGAGGAAACGCTGAGAATTCAACGAGAGGAAGCACAGAGAGCTCAAAAACTTCAAACAGAATCTAATTTTATGGGAGTTCATGCACTTAACCAACAAACAGAAGTGTTAAAAGCAGGCGCCGAAAGTTTAGGTCAAATGGGGAATAGTGGTGACGGTGGAGGAGGAGGGATGAATCCTGCAGGAATGATGACAGGGATGATGATGGGAGGTGCGATGGGTAATCAAATGGCTGGAATGATGAATAATATGGGTCAAAATATGAACCAACAACAAAATACACCACCACCACCACCACAAATTCAATACAGTGTTTCGGTAAACGGTCAAACAGCTGGACCATTTGATATGCAACAGTTACAGCAAATGGTTATTAATGGACAACTTCAGAAAAATACGCATGTGTGGAAACAAGGCATGGGAGCATGGGAAATAGCAGGAAATGTCCAAGAACTTAGTTCATTATTTGCGGCAGTTCCACCACCACCGCCGCCTCCTATGCCATAAGGATTAAATTATTATTGATAAAAAGTGGAGTCCAGCACCCACTTAGTTACTGAGCTGAAATGGCTGAGAGGAGCGAAAAAAAAAACGGGGCGAATCCTGAAAGCCAGAGAGTAGGGAAAATGAAAATTTATAAAATAATGAATATGAAAAACGAAAAATCAATTGGAAACAAAATTATTGTGAATCTATCAATGTTCCTTGTGTTGATAGCTATTAATTTTTTACCGATAGCTATTTTTTTAAGGGAAGGAATAAAAGCTGCTTTAAAATTAGACTTTAGTGCCCTTCAAGATGCGGATAATAAGATGTATATTACTCTTATTTTATTAAACACAGTTTTTGCAATTTCTATTTTTACTGTCTCAGCATTAAAAACTAGTACTACTAAGTTTTGGGCATATATGGCACTTGCCGATGCTGCATGGTGGATTTATTGTATGGTTGGTTAATTATTAGTTAGATAAATGGATGAAGGTAATTTTTTCTCAATCAATCGATTGGTTGAGTTCGGTATGGGCATAGCTGTTGCACAGCAAATGGTAAATACAATGAATAGTGCTATTTCAAACATGACTATTCCTGGTGCAATGAATTCGATGCAAAATGCAACACCACAGTTTTATTATGCCATGATTGACGGGCTTCAAGCTGGACCTTTTTCGGAACAGGAATTGTCACGTTTAATTTTAGAGAAAAAAATCATAAAGGAAACTTATATTTGGAAACCTGGTTTGCCAAAATGGGAATTGGCTGAAAAACTTCCCGAAATTATAAAAATAGTAGCATTAGCTCCACCACCTTTTCAACAAAATATAGAATCATGAAAATAAATTTTGTACAAAGCATAATTGCTATAGCATTAAGTTTACTTATCGCTTTTGGATTATATAGTTTTCACAATGGTGAAAATAAAATTCTATTAAGCGTGGGCTGTTTTGTTTTTCTATGTGCTACATTATTAATAGCAATTGGTGTAAGTTTTGAACTACCAAGAACTACCACCAATATTAAAGTTGTTTCAGGAGTCTTCTTTGTAATTGCATTAGTAAGTAACCTAATATTTACATTTATTCTTTTTTCTCCGCCCATCTACGTTATTACTAATGGAATATTACTTTTAGTTTTTATTCTTATTGTTTATTCAATTAATAAAGCACAACAATAAGTCTGATCACTATTAATAATGACCAATAGGATTAAGTCTAGTAAATTAGTTAGAGTATCTATATTGGTTCATACACCTAATAAGTATTAAAGTAGAATAGGTCTAAAAAAACAATCAAAAAATAAATAAATAATTATTTGAAATAATAATTATTTATTTATTTTTGTGGTGTGTTAGTGGAGTCCAGAAACCACTTCGTAAATACGAAATCAAACGGCCTTCCTTGATAGGTAATTAAGGGGCGAAATCTGAAAAGCCTTAAGAGTAGGAGAAAAAATAAATTTATAATGAAAAAATTATCATCAATTTTAACTGCAGTTTTATTTGCTTCTTTTATTTTAACAAGTTGCGGAGATAAATCAGAAGCTGCTGAA